>Ga0172368_10007287_pt1 | contig 11612 bp, 13 predicted proteins | sample Lak11m_FD_114540 | JGI IMG/M metagenome (GOLD analysis project Ga0172368, IMG submission 114540) | Freshwater microbial communities from Kabuno Bay, South-Kivu, Congo - kab_022012_11m | ecosystem: Environmental > Aquatic > Freshwater > Lake | place: Democratic Republic of the Congo: South-Kivu...
CTTTTTCAACTTGAAGATTCATTTTTTCTTTTACAATTGATTTCATAAACTGTTCAAGAATTTCATGAAGCAGCAATCCCATTTCCATCGGTTCAAGTTCTTCAGTTGGTTCTTCGAGCGGAGAAATTTTCAGCACTCGCTTAAGAAAAAACTGGAAGGGGCATTTGGCGTATAATTCAAGCTGCGAAATTGAGTAATCACCGCCGGAAAATTTTTCGAGCAGCGCGGCGGTTTCATCATTCTGCGGCGCTACAAATCCGCCGTATGCAAACGGTGCAAACGGCTCCGCTCTCCGTGTTTTATCAATTTGAAATTTTTCTGCAAGCGCGTTTTTCTCCGGTTCGCTTTTATTTTTAAAGAGAAGTTGAATGTTATTTGCAGCGGCAACTTTTTGTGTAAGCTCCGAAAAAGAATAAATATATTTTTCGTTCTTGCTGCTCAGTTCTTCAATCAGTATAATTTTTTTTAGATCAAGGAGAAACGAAGATGGAGATAATTCTTTTTTTGTTCCTTCGTGCAATGGATAGGAAAGATACAACCGCGTGCCGAAGGTTTGCAGCGTTTGATAAAATAGAAACCGCTCGCGCATGATGTGCTTGTTTTCAGCATCGAGGAACGATTCGTACGAAAATATATCATGCGCAAATCGTGTCGGAAGATCGCCGTCGCAAAGTCCGCCGGCAAAAACAAAATCAAATTTTAACGCGCGGATTTCTTCAAAGTTGGAAACAAGCACACCGTATCCGGGGCGCTCTTTAATATTAAATCGTGTTGATGCCGCGGCAGTTTTTAAGTGATTGAGAAGCTGCTTTAAAGAAAATTTTTGCTCTGCAGCGCCGTCGTATTCCAATTGAAGCTGCTCAAACAGATCGGTGAACATTTCAATAAACGTTGTAAGCGATTTTATGTTTTCTTCTTCGCACCCGCTGCCAAGTTTTAAAACTTTTACCGGAAAATCAAGTTCGTAAATCAGTTCTCTCAACCGATCCGAAAATTGCTGCATGGTCATCGGCTGATCAAAAGTTTGCAAACGCGAATAGAGCAACTCGATTTCTTCTTTTACCGAGTGAAGCATTTTTTTATTTGATAAAACTTCATCATCAGTTTCACTCTCCGTTTCAAGAAAATGATTAATGTGGGTTATCCACGTTTGGTAACCGGAAATAATCCTCAGTTTGGAAGCGACTCTGAAAATATCCGAGACTTCTGTTTTTTGAGCCGGATAATAGCCGCCGCTGAAAACTCTAAAAAGTGTTTTGTGATAAAAATCCGTTGAGATAACTTCAAGCAAATTTATGATGGAAATAACCGGGTTGAATGTGTGAAGCGAATATCGGTCCGTGAGATTGAACGGAATACCGTATTGCATAAATACATCGCGGACAATGCCGGAGTAATTCTGTATCAAATGAAAAGCGACGCAAATATCGTTCGGGTTCACATGGTGCGCAGTTAAGAGCGTTTTTATTTCCTTGGCAATTTCTACAATCTCATCTTCTCTATTTAGAGCCGGAAGAATCTCAATTGCACCGCTTGCGGTGCGGCTGCGTTCAATTTTCTTTTCATTGAATAGGGAGGAAGCGAGAAAATTTTGTAAGTCATTTTGGGAATGCTGAGTTGGGAAAGAATTAAATCCCGCCTGTTCAAATTTATTTTTTATTTCTTCAGCCAGCGAAAATAATCCGCGATTATTATTTTCAAATTCAAAATTTATAAAGAGATTCGTCCCGGGCAAACGAGAAATATTTTTGAATAAAGAAATTTCCGGAAGAGTAAATTCCGAATAGCCGGTAGCGTAAATAGTTTTAACGGAAGGGAAAAGTTTTTTGAATCTCACTGCAATCTCTTTCACCGGCAATTTGGTTAAGCCGGTGAGTACATCGCCGATTTCATAAAGCCCAAGTTGTGCAAAAAGTTTTAGGTAGCTCTCGTAAACATTCGCAAGTTCGGTAAGTTTTTGCCTCTCCGTTCCTTCTGATAAGTCAATTTCTCTTAAAAGATATTCGGGAGTGATGCCGTTTCGTTTGTATTCCGAAAAGAGATTTTTTATCCTGTCAAGGCTTCCTTGCGGAATTGTTTTGTTGAAGCTCCTGAAATATTCGAGTTTGTTTTTCTGAAATGCTTTTTTTAAAAGAACCGACGATGCTGCATCCGAGGCGATGGATAAAGGCTGTTCAACGCTAAAGAGTTTTTCGGCTACCGTAAAAATTGTTTCAATCGGCAGAATGGAAATTGCCTGTCCGGGCGTTTGATCGATAATTTCTTTTTTTAGCGCGCGGACTTTCCTATTTGTAGGAACGAGAAATAAAATCTCATTTGCTTCACCGGAAAGAATTTTCTTTTCAATTTTTTTCAGAAAAACATCCGAAAAAGATTTTTTATTCGTTAAGATCATTTTTTGTTTGCTTGTAAAAGGAGGTCGTGATATGATGCGCGAAGCTGTTCTTTCGGTTTAAGCTGCAGCGATTCAACTAAAAAGTGAAACCGCTTCTGCGCTTCTTTTTTTGTTGAAAGAACTTTTGTTTCAAGTTCAACAAAATTGCCGAGCTTCTTAACTTTGTCAAGATGAATGCGGGTATCATTGTACATAAAAAGGATTCGCTCTTTTTCAACCACAACTTCACACGTGAGTAAATTTCTTAAAAAACTTTCGGCGTGCGCCTGGTGAAGCTCAAGTATTTCAAAATTAGACCAGCGGTTTTTCCCTTTTTCATTGCGCTGATAACGGATGAGCTGCTGATTTTTCCCTTCCTTCCGCAGCTTAAGCAAACCTTTTGAAGAAGCAAAATAAACATCTTTCTGTTTAAGAACGCCGTTTTTTTTCGCTTTCAATTTTTTCAAATTAGAAAGGATGGTATCAAAATTTTTTACTTTTACTTTTATTTCAAGATTTACAGGCATCGCTTTTCTTCCTCAAATTTAAATTTTGCCGCCCGACCGGTTTTGCGGTGGCGTCCGTCACTTTATAAAAAATTGAATTGATTTTTGTTATAAACTAAGTAATTTTAAATCAAAAAATTAGACAAGTATGAAAAAATATTTTCTCATCGCAATTCTTTTACTTCCGGTGAATTTTCTCCTTTCACAAACCATTGGAGAATTAGCGCCGGACCGTGAACCGCTTGAGTTTCCGGAGAACGCATACGGTATGGATCTTTTATTCGGCGAAGGTGGTTTTGGATTTGGCGGTTTCTACCGTTCGAACTTAACCAACACGTTAACGTTTTTCACCGATATGTCCCTCTCTGAAGCGAAAGACGAAAACGAGTTTGAGTATGTTGATTATTACGGACAATCATACACAGTAGGAAAGAAAAATAGAATTTACCTCATCCCGGTTTTTGCAGGGCTTCAGTACCGCGTATTTGCAAATGAACTCGGCGATAATTTTCGCCCGTACATAAACTTTGCCGCAGGGCCTTCGATAGTTGCTACCACACCGTATGAGCGCGAGTTTTTTAACTCATTAAAATATGCGAAAGCAAATTACACTGCCGGTGGATATATTGGAGTCGGCGCTAATTTCGGCATCGATCAAAAGCATCTCGCCGGAATAAACATCCGTTATTATGTTATTCAATTTTTTAACCGTGGAATCGAAAGCCTTGAAGGCAGACCAAAAAAATCTTTCGGCGGATTTTACATCACTTTAAATATCGGATCAATGTATTGAAAATATCAGAACCAGCGCACTTCACCGGATTTCCTCAACAGCTATTTTCTTTTTTTGAAGGATTGGAAAAAGACAATTCGAAAGGATATTTTGACAAGCGCCGTGACGAGTATGAAAAATATATGGTGGCGCCGGCAAAGGCTTTTATCACCGCTATCGCCCCCTTTCTTGAGCAATTGAATCCGTCAATTAGAAGGGAACCGAAGTTCAATCAGACCATCATGAAATTGAGCAAAGATATGCGGTTTTCAAAGGGCGTTCCGTACAAAACTTTTCTGCTTATCCATTTCGGCAGATTTAAATTAGACAGTGAATTTTACGTTTACTTTAACAAGTCCGGCGTTCAGTATGGAATGTTTCTCAACAATACAAAAGAGGAAAATCTTTTTTTCAAACAGAATTTGCTGAAGTACGAAAAAGAAATCGGCAATGTGTTTTCTCACTATAAGTTGAATGACCAATATTCTCTTACCGAGATGAAAAAAGAAATGGTGCTTATGAGAAAAAAATTTAATTTTTCTAAAGATGGGAAACTCCTTGATTCAATGAAATATATTCTACTTGAAAAAGCGATGCTTCCGAAGGAGAAAAAAATTATCGCCTCTCCCAATTTTATTAACGATATTATAAAAACCTTCTCGCGCCTTTATCCACTGTATTGCTTTGCCATCTCGGATCAGCCGCTAAAACTTCTATCCAAATTTGAAGAACAGATGGGCATTGCCGGGTAATCGGCATTTCGGTAAATCGAAATGTAGTGTACAAAAATCTTCATCTGTAAAGATGAAAGTCTAACTCGCTTTCCATTTTATTGTGCATCCAATCGCGTAGGTTTCTGGAACAGAAATTTCTTCACCGCGCAAATATTCTTCAATTGCATTTTGCAAATATTTCGTCTGCACTTTTTCCGGTTCGCGCCAGTTGTCGTCAATCTTTCCGGTATAAATTAATTTTCGTTCAGCGTTAAAAAGAAATAATTCCGGCGTGTATGCCGCGCCGTAAGCTTTTGCGGTTTGCTGCGATTCATCCCTTAAATAAAAGAAATTAAATTTTTTTTCCTCCGCCCGTTTTTTCATTTCTTCAAAAGAATCTTCTAAGTATGTATCTGCGTCATTTGCATTGACGGCGATAATCTGAAGCCCATTTTTGCCGAAATCATTTTGAAGTTTCATTATTCTTTCTTCGTATGCTTGCACGTAAGGACAATGGTTGCACGAAAAAATAATGAGCAGCAACGGGTTGGCGGCAAAGTTATTCAACGAATAACTTTTTCCGTTTACATCGGGCAAGGTAAAATCCGGTGCGGTGTGTCCAAGGTCTATTCTTTTATTCATGTTCTTGTTCCTTCCGATTTTTTCTTAATTTCCTTATGCAATAATCGCTAATTTTGAAATGAAGATTTTCACTTTTTTATTACTAACGTTACTACCGGTGATAGGTATGAGTCAAGAAATTTCTTTTGCGCATAACCTTTATAATGTTTACGAGAACTATCGCGAACCGTCGTTAAACACCAGGCAAATAAAGCATGAGCGCATTTTACCATTGATAGAAAAGCTGCGCCGCAATGGAAAATTTGTTGTACATAAATTAGGAGAATCCGTTGAAAAAAGAGAATTATTTTTAATAAAACTTGGAACGGGAAAGACGAAGATTTTTTTATGGTCGCAGATGCACGGAGATGAATCTACCGCAACGATGGCGCTCTTTGATATCTTCAACTTTTTTTCTGCAAACGATTTTTTAAATGAAGTGAAGGAAAAAATTCTAAGAGAAACAACGCTCTATTTTTTGCCGATGGTGAATCCGGACGGAGCGGAAGCGTTTCAGCGGAGGAATAGCTGGGATATTGATTTGAATAGAGACGCCGCGCGGCTGGTAACTCCCGAAGCTCAAATATTGATGAATACGTTTGATAGTTTAAACGCCGACTTCGGATTCAACCTTCACGATCAAAAAACGAGATACTCGGTTGGGAATGATTTTCGGCAAGCGACAATTTCATTTCTCGCCCCCGCGTTTAACGAAAAGAAAGAGATGAACGAAAAAAGAGAGCGGGCTGCAAAACTTATTGGAATGATGAACCAACTCTTGCAGCAGTTCATTCCGGGGCATGTGGCAAAATATTCCGATGATTATGAGCCGCGCGCATTTGGCGATACGTTTCAGAAAAAGGGAACATCAACAATTCTGATTGAATCCGGCGGCTGGAAGAATGACGCTGAAAAACAATTTATCAGAGAAATAAATTTTATTGGAATGCTATCCGCATTTTATTCAATAGCCAACGAATCATATAAAGAAATTCCGGCGGCAAAGTATGATCTAATTCCTTTTAATGATGAACGTCTTTTCGATCTTCTTTTAACAAATATTACGGTTGAAAAAAACGGAGAAACTTTTCCGTTTGATATTGGAATAAATGAAGAAGAAAAAAAACTTCATTCAACCAACCAACTTTCAAAAATATATTCCATCGAAGACCTCGGCGACCTTTCCGGCTTTCATGGAATTGAAGAAATAGACTGCACCGGTTTAACGTTGAAGCAAGGCGGCGTCTTCTCTAAAAAAATTGAAACCGAAGAAGAACTAAAAACTATAGATTTTAATAGCTTAGTAAATGAAGGGATATTATTTCTACCGATCGGCAAAGGACTTTTCAATTGCGACCTGGTAACAAAATCAAACGAGAAGATTCCGTTGCGTTTTGTTGAGTCGGAGGGCGTTCAATTCAATTTAGAGATTGGTGAACAGCCTGCATTTTATCTTTACAAAAATGATAAACCGAAGTACGTTGTAATGAACGGTTCGGTTATACGTCTAAATTAATGAACGGTTTTTGGAAACTGATTTCAACAACTCAAAATTTGCAATGCGAACTATTTTTCTTTTATTTTAATGTTGCGATTACTATTAATACAAACGATCAATCCCGTTAACGAATGAATAAATCTTCTGAATTTTACGATGAATTTAACAGAGAAGCTATTCCGCACATGGATGCTCTGGTAAATTTTGCTCTCCGGATGACAGGGAACGAAGACGACGCGAACGACCTGGTGCAGGAAACGTATCTTCGGGCATTTCGTTTTTTTAATAAATTTGAACGGGGAACAAACTGCAAAGCCTGGTTGTTTAGAATATTGAAAAACACATTTATCAACTCTTACAGAAAGCAAAAAAAAGAGCCGAACAAAGTTGATTATGAAGAAGTTGAAAATTTTTACGAGAATGCAAAACCGTCAAACACCGACGACTCTCACCTTGAACGAGAAATTTTTGATAATCTTTTAGATGATGAAGTTTCCGATGCAATTCAAACGCTGCCGGAAGATTTCAGAACCGTTGTTATTCTTTCGGATATTGAAGGATACACATACGACGAAATAGCCGACTTTATTGATTGCCCGATCGGAACCGTGCGTTCGCGCTTACACCGCGCAAGAAAAATGCTCTATTCCAAACTTTATACCTACGCCAACGACAAAGGTTATATTGTAAAAGAATAATATTCTCAACAATCCGGCTCGTCGTTTTCGCTTTCCGGAAGAATCTGGCGAGGAGTTTTTACACCATTCGTAAAAAAATGGGATAATTTGTCAATTTTGACATGTTCGGATTTGCGTTCTTCGGAGTTAAGGAAGAATAATTTTGCAAATCCTGCGATAAATCAATATATTTAGACACTTAATAAGTAAGATTTTATGGCAAAAGTTAAAAACATCGAAGCGTTTTGCAAATTTTGCAATGCGATAACCAAAATGGAACTCACCGGTGAGACATTTTCTTCCGCTGAACACGAAGGAAAAGAATGGGCGAAGTGTAAGAAGTGCAAGCAGATTCTTCTTATCGAAACCAACTCAATCGTTAAAGATTCAAAACATAAAATCGACCAAATTATACTTGAAAATTCAATCGACTATTCTCCCGAAAAAACTTTTAACGTTGGAGAAACTATTTACCACAGAACTTGGGATGATTTTGGGATCGTTACCTCGAAAACTCCTCTTTCAAATGGGAAAAGTTCAATTACCGTTGAATTTCAAAAATTAGGATTAAAAAAATTACTTGAAACACATTAACGCTACCCTGGAATTGAGGTGAATTGATTGGTAGGAATTACGATTTCGGAAAACGAATCCATCGACAAAGCTCTTAAAAGATTCAAAAAGAAATATGAACGTTCAGGCGTTCTGAAAGAATTCAAAAAGCGTACTTTTTTTGTTAAACCTTCGGTTAAAAAACGGTTGGAAAGAATTAAAGCTACCCGCAGAGCACAGCGGACTGACGAAATGGATCGCCAATAATTAAAAAGCCACGTTCAACGTGGCTTTTTTGTTTTGATACCTCTCAATAACTTCACACAACTTAACTCTTCTTTTTCAAATAATATTTTTCAAAGTGTTTCTTTACGCAGTTCAAAGCTTCTTCCGGAGTATTGCAGAAGGAAAATAGATTGAGGTCTTCTTTGCTAATCATTCCGCTTTCAACCAGGGCGTTAAAGTTTATCAAATTTTTCCAATATTTTTCATCATAAACAATAATGAGCATATTCTTTTTGATTTTTCCGGTTTGTACAAGTGTAACCATCTCAAAAAATTCATCCATGGTGCCGAATCCGCCCGGAAAAACGACGAGCGCCTTTGCCAGATAAGCAAACCAAAACTTCCGCATAAAGAAATAATGAAATTCAAAACTGAGCTGCGGAGTAACATATTTATTTACAAACTGTTCAAACGGAATGGAAATATTAAGCCCGACCGAATATCCTCCCGCTTGCTTTGCGCCTTTATTTGCAGCTTCCATTATCCCAGGACCACCGCCTGTGCTGATGATGAAACGGTTGCTGTCTAAGCCCAAATTGGATGACCATTCGGTGATCTTTTTAGAAAGTTCAACGGCATCTTCATAATACTTTGACATTTCTATATGCTGCTGCGCCGTTCTGAGTTTCTGAACAAAATTAGGAGTGGTTTTCGGATCCGATCCTTTAATTTTATTATACTCTTTTAGCGCTTCTTTTTTAGAGCGAAGGCGAGCCGAACCGAAGAATACGATCGTATCTAAAATATTATATTTTTTGAATCGTGCTGCCGGTTCTAAATACTCGGAAAGGATTCTAACAATCCTTCCGTCTGCGGAATGAAGGAAATCGGTTTTTTCGTAAGCTTTAAATTTTTCCATAAATAATTTTGATTAATGAAATAAAATATGTTTATTATTTTTGTTAGTAATATAATCTATTTTCAAGTTAGTCGGACTTCATATTTTGAAAAAAATTCTTCTCAGCATTGCTTTGTTTTTCTTTTCCATTGCCGGATCACCTCAATCTATAAAATTGGAGATAGAAAAAATTCTCCAACAAATTCCACCGCAATCCCACTATGGAATTCTAATCGTAAATCCGATGAAGGAAGATACGCTCTACGCGCATAACGTGAATACCCCTATGATTCCGGCTTCAAACACCAAACTGTTTACCACGGCAGTTGCTATTTATTATTTAGGTCCGGAGTATATGATCTCAACTAAATTTTTAACCGACGCCAAATACGAGAAACAAAAGAGGATAAATGGAAATCTTTATTTAAAAGGATTTGGGAATGGATTGTTTGGTGATGACGAACTTGATGAAATGATCCGTGAGTTAAAACAAAAAGGCATTACGCAAATTGACGGCGATGTTGTTGGCGACGATACGTTCTTTGATAATATTTATTCGAGGCAGGATTGGATTGAAGACGAATCAAAAGCAAATTCATTTCCCCCCGTAAGTGCGCTTGTTTATAATCGGAATAAACATGAAGTAAGAAAAAAGATCAGACGAAGAAAATATAAAATGGTAACGGAGTTTTATTCCGATCCGCCCGTAAAAATTGCCGAAATCGTTTTGCGCAAATTGAAGGCGGCGTCAATTACCGTCACCGGAACTTTCCGAAAAGGAGCTGCGCCAAAATCTGCCGTGGAACTTTGCGTTAATTCAATTAAACTAAAAGAGTATTTGCGAATTGTGAACAAGCGAAGCGATAATTTTTTAGCCGAATGTTTGTTCAAAATTGTCGGGGCGGTTTCATCCGGTAAAGAAGGATCGGCATTTTATGCTGCGCAAACCATTAACAAGTTTTTATATGATAATGATATTCCTTACGAAGGAACAAAAATAGTTGACGGTTCCGGACTTTCGAGAAACAACCAGGTTACCGTTGGTTCAATAACCGGATTGCTTGAAAAAATCTATTTCGATATTCGATATTTTGATACGTTCTACAATTCCCTTAGCACTGCGGGAACCGACGGAACCCTGCGCAATAGAATGAAAGATGATGAAGAAGTAAATTTTAGAGGCAAAACGGGAACGCTGAACGGCGCCATTTCGGTATCCGGTTATCTCAAATTAAAAAATGGAGATGACTTAATCATCAGCATGATATTCGAGTTCTCAAAAATGAATAATAATTATTACAGAAATGTTGAGGATGAAATAATAGAAAAATTAGCCGGATTCAATTATGAATCCGGCAATTAAGATTAACGCGGTAACGCCGGGCTGGTAGGAACGCTTCCTCTTCCGCCCTGCTGAATGATACTATTCGAGTTATCATTTTTAGCAGTCGGTAAAAAGAAAAGATTTACCACAATTGCGAGCACAACCAGTGCGCCTGCAAGCCACCAGGTAGATTTACTCAAAAAATCGGCTGTTCTTCTTGTTCCGAAAACCGAACCAACATTAGCGCCGCCGAAAGTTCCGGCTAAACCCGAACCTTTGCTTGCTTGCATTAGAATGATAATTATCAACAAGATTGAGATAATTACCGAAACACCTATTAAAACGCTATACATACATACCTTTCTTCGTATTAAATGGTAGCGGGGGAGGGATTCGAACCCCCGACACATGGATTATGATTCCATTGCTCTAACCTACTGAGCTACCCCGCCATCGTTGTTAAAATGGCTTCCAAATATACTAAACATTACAATTTTAGCAAAAATTATCGTATTATTCTTAAAAACTTTACTCATTTTTCCGATTGGGATTATCCATGAATTTTGACCCGCAAATCATCATTTCGCTTCTAACTTTAGTGTTGTTAGAAATTGTTCTTGGGATAGATAACATTGTTTTTATTTCAATTTTAACGGGGAAACTGCCGGCTTCGATGCAAGAAAAAGCGAGAACTACCGGTCTTTCGCTTGCAATGCTTACAAGAATTTTGCTGCTTCTTTCGCTTACAGCCTTGATGAAATTAACTTTTCCGCTTTTTACTCTTTTTGGAAATCAGATTTCGGGAAAAGACCTTATCGTTATTTGCGGTGGAGTATTTCTGATTACAAAAAGCACGCGGGAAATTCATGACAAACTTGAAGGCGAAGAAGGAGAAGGCAATTATAAAATTAAATCATCTTTCGCCGGTGTGATCTTTCAAATCCTTCTGCTTGATATTGTTTTTTCGCTCGACTCGGTTATCACGGCAATCGGAATGGCAAATCAAATTTTGGTGATGATTTCTGCGGTAATAATAGCCGTCATTTTTATGCTTTTCCTTTCCGGCAAGATCAGCGAGTTTGTAAACGGGCATCCGACGGTTAAAATGCTGGCGCTCAGTTTTTTGCTGCTTATCGGAATTACTTTAATTGCGGAGGGATTCGATCAGCATATTCCCAAAGGATACATTTATTTTTCGATGACATTTTCGTTGTTTGTTGAAATGCTTAACCTAAAAGCGAAGGGGAAAAAAGTGCTGCCGGTAAAACTAAGAACCTCGTTTGTAAAGAAATAGCCTGAAAGAATTTGTACCGCAAAAGTAACTTCTACCGGTACAAATTCTTTATCCTTTTCGGTAAGCTTCCATTAGTGATTCCAAATCGCTTGTATAGTAATCGTGCAGGAATTCGATATCCTCTTCCGAAAGCGGTGCAAATTCCTTCACGTTGGCAA
>Ga0172368_10007289_pt1 | contig 11610 bp, 6 predicted proteins | sample Lak11m_FD_114540 | JGI IMG/M metagenome (GOLD analysis project Ga0172368, IMG submission 114540) | Freshwater microbial communities from Kabuno Bay, South-Kivu, Congo - kab_022012_11m | ecosystem: Environmental > Aquatic > Freshwater > Lake | place: Democratic Republic of the Congo: South-Kivu...
AGAAACGTATATAAACCTTCAAATAAAATTGCAAAGGCAATAAAGGATGTGATAATGCACGCTCCAAAACTGCTTCTTACAGCCACTCCTCTCCAAAACTCGCTTTTGGAGCTATATGGATTAGTGAGTATTATTGATGATTTTGTGTTTGGAGACTTAAAAAGCTATAAAATCCAGTTTTCTCATTTGGATGATACGAAAAAGCAGTTTGCCGACTTAAAAAATAGACTGAAGCCAATTTGTAAACGAACATTACGGCAAGATGTTCACGAATATATTCAATACACCAACAGACAATGCATTACTCAAGAGTTCGTTCCGTATAACGATGAGCAAATTTTATATGACAAAATATCAGAGTACTTACAGAGACCAAATCCTTATGCTCTTCCAGCAAGCCAGCGTAAATTGATGACGATGATATTGAGACGATTGCTTTCGTCTTCCAGTTTTGCCATAGCAGTTACATTAGAAAATTTGGTTAAGCGACTCAAGATACTAGTAGAAAAACAGGAACAAAATCAAGCTCAAGAAGAGTTGTTTACCACAGAGATATCATCAAATTATGAAGCCCTTCCTGAAATCGCTGATGAGTGGGTAGATGATGAGGAAGAAGAGGGAGAAGAAAAACCCCACAATACAGACAAACCTCTGACAAAAGAAGACCTTATCAAAGTAAAGGAAGAAACCACAGAACTGGAACAACTTGCCTCAATGGCAAAAGCAATTAGCCGAAACTCAAAAGGAGACTCACTGGTTAAGGCGTTAAGAATGGGGTTCACAAAAATCAAAGAGTTAGGTGGTCAGCAAAAAGCCCTTATTTTTACAGAATCTACCAGGACACAACAATATATTTTGGATATTCTTTCCGCTACAGAATATAAAGACAAAATTGTATTGTTTAATGGTACAAATGCAGACCCCCTTTCAAGAAGGATTTACAAAGAATGGCTTGAGCGAAATAAAAACACCGATGAAGTAAGTGGTTCAATGACAGCAGACAAAAGAGCGGCTGTTGTTGAATATTTCAAAAATGAAGCAACTATTATGGTTGCAACAGAAGCGGCGGCAGAGGGAATCAACCTCCAATTTTGTTCTTTGGTGGTTAATTTTGACCTACCCTGGAATCCACAGCGTATTGAACAGAGAATTGGGCGGTGTCATAGGTACGGACAAAAAAACGATGTTGTCGTGGTGAACTTCTTGAATAAGAAAAATGAAGCAGATATTCGTGTATACGAAATACTTTCAGAAAAATTTAAATTATTTGACGGTGTATTTGGAGCAACTGATGAGGTGTTGGGTGTAATTGAGAGTGGTGTAGATTTTGAAAAGCGAATTGCAGAAATACTTCAGAACTGTCGCACACCAGAAGAAATAAAACAGTCATTCGACACGTTGCGTAAAGAGCTTGATGAGCAAATCGATGAGACAATGAAAAGCACCAGAAGAAAACTCTTGGAAAATTTTGATGAAGAGGTTCATCAGAAATTGCGTTTATACAAAGCCCAAACAGAAGACTACCTAAATACCTATGAGGATTGGCTTTGGAAAGTAACAAGACATTATCTTGAACCATTTGCTGTTTTTGAAGGAGAATTCTCCTTCTATCTCAACAAAAATCCTTTTCCACAAGAGATTATTTCTCCTGGTCCATATAAGCTCGGAAAAAATATTTCAGATGCTCATGTGTATCGTGTCGGACATCCTTTAGCAGCAAAGGTGATAGAGAAGGTAAAAGAAAAGCAGGTGGAAGACGCATCTCTTATTTTTGACTATTCAAATAGTGGAAAAAAGATATCTATTTTGGAAAAATATATTGGTAAAAGTGGTTGGTTAATCGCTTCAAACTTTACTATATCAGCTCTGGAAGAGGAGGATTATGTTGTCCTATCAGCAATTGACGATGATAAAAAAGAGTTGGACGATGAACAGTGCAAGAGGATATTTTCACTCCCTGCAAAGGTACAGGGGAATATCAGTCTTCCTTTAGAGGATTTTGATTTATTACAGCAAGTAAACGAATATAAAAAAACAAGCATTCTTAAAACCGTTTCAAGTAGAAATTCAAAGTATTTTGAAATAGAAATGGAGAAGTTGGAAAAGTGGGCAGATGATGTGAAAGAGAGCCTTGAAATACAAATTAAACAGTTAGATAAGGACATAAAAACACTCAAAACAGAGAGCAAACGAATTCTTAAATTAGAGGACAAGGTGAAAGCCTACAGACATATTAAAGAGCTCGAGAAAAAGAGGAAAACCATGAGACAACAGCTATTCGATGAGCAAGATAGAGCAGAAGAACGGAAAGATAAGCTACTTTCCGAATTGGAGGGAAAGATAAAACAGAGCACCAGAACAGAAAAAATATTTGCGGTGAGATGGACTATAATTTAAGAATATAAAACCATATGAAACAAAAGAAATTGGAGCTTACGTGGATAGGAAAAGACGAGGAGATAAAGCTTGAGCCACGCATCCTTATTGAAGACCCATCCAAATCGTATGGGGACAAGAACACAGAAAACATGCTTATCCATGGCGACAACCTTCTTGCTCTAAAAGCTCTCGAATCAGAATTCACTGGAAAAATAAAGTGTATCTACATTGACCCACCATATAACACAGGTAATGCGTTTGAACAATATGACGACAACCTTGAACACTCTATTTGGCTTTCGTTGATGAAACCAAGATTATCACTTTTACACAGCCTATTAAAAGATGATGGAGTAATTTTTATTACAGTAGATGACAAGGAAGGACATTATGTCAAAGTTGTCTGTGATGAAATATTCGGAAGAAAAAATTTTATTCAAACTATTTGTTGGAAATCGAGAGATTCAATTTCGAACGATTTGCTTATTTCACCAAACCACAATTTTATATTTATTTATGCAAAAAATCAGATAAAGCTTTTTGCAAATAGGAAAAAATTCAGGTTAGAAAAAGAATACAAAGGCTTTTCTAACCCAGACAATGACCCAAAAGGACCGTGGAAATTAACACCTGTGGATGGACCTGGCGGTGCAAGGAAAGGAAACCCTTTTTATGAATTTTTAGGTGTTTCTGGCTATTGGAGATATTCGCTGGAAACAATGACAGACTTACACAACAAAGGCGAAATAATAAAAAGAGGCAGAAGTCTTGCGAGAAAGTACTATCTGTCAGATGCCATTAAAGGAGGTGGAAAAACCATCAGTACCTGGTGGGATGATTGTGGTACTGCAACAGAGGCAAAAAAAGAAATAATTAAACTTTTTCCAGATAACATATTTGACACACCAAAACCAGAGCGGTTAATTCATAGAGTGTTAACACTCTCAACACAACCAGGTGATTGGGTTTTAGATTCATTTTTGGGAAGTGGCACAACATCTGCCGTTGCCCATAAAATGGGTAGGAAATACATAGGAATTGAACTTTTTGACCACTGTCATACTCATTGCGCGGTTCGTTTGAAGAAGGTCATTGATGGTGATGATGGTTTGGAGCTAACAAAAACACTTAATTGGAACGGTGGAGGAGGATTTAGATACTATGAGCTGGCTTCAAGTTTATTGAATAAAGATAAACATGATAATTGGGTTATAAGTAAGGTCTACCGACCAGAAATGCTTGCTGCAGCCATGGCAAAGCAGGAGGGGTTCAAATATAACCCAGACCCAGATATCTATTGGAAGCAGGGGCAATCAACTGAAAAAGACTTCATTTTCACCACCACCAACTTCATAACAGTCGAAATGATGGATAAAATACATGAAGAAATGAAAAGTGATGAAAGCCTTCTCATATGCTGTAAATCATACAAAGAAGCGTGTGATGGACTGTATCCAAATATAAGTATCAAAAAAATACCCAACATGCTCCTTGGTCGTTGTGAATTTGGAAAAGACGACTACAGCCTAAATATCGTGAATTTACCGAGTTTTGAAGAAGTGATTGAGGCTGAAGAGGAGCTCACAAAAGAAGAAAAGAAAAAGAAATTACCTCAAGAAACATTATTTCCAGAAAAATAATATGAATAAAACCGCAACATCTATACGAAACCGATTAAGTTTACGACCTCCACAAGCAGATAGTCTTGAAATTCTTTCTATTCTTGCGGATAAACTCACCTTAAAGAAGGGAGTAGATTTAGCCGCTGAATTGGAGAAGGTGAAAGGTCTTTATCCCACGTGTGTTGATTTCGAAAGATTGTTTCCCTCAATCTGTTTTTCCCTCGCAACAGGAATTGGTAAGACTCGTCTTATGGGAGCCTTTATTACCTATTTGTTTTTATCAAAAGGTATTAAAAATTACTTTGTGCTTGCACCAAATCTGACAATTTACAACAAATTAATAGATGATTTTCAGACAATTACAAGTCCCAAATATGTATTTCAAGGAATAGGAGAATTCGTTGGAAACCCACCAGAGATAATTACAGGAGATAATTACAACAAACAGGGAGGGCTTTTTAAGAAAGATGGAGTTAAGATAAACATATTTAACATTTCCAAAATAAATGCTGAAACACGGAAGGACAAATTACCTCGTATCAAGCGACTTTCAGAATATTTAGGTGACTCGTATTTCAACTACCTCTCAAACCTTGACGATTTAGTTGTGTTAATGGATGAATCCCACCATTATCGTGCAGATAGAGGAATGGATGTAATAAACGAATTGAATCCTATTGTGGGTCTTGAGCTTACCGCAACGCCACAAACAGAACAGGGAGGAAGACCTATTAAGTTTAAAAATGTGGTTTTTGAATATTCTCTGGCAAAAGCAATTAAAGATGGATTTGTGAAAGAACCAGCTGTTGCAACAAGAAAGGATTTTAATCCTGACAAATATTCGGCAGAAGACCTTGACCGCATCAAGCTTGAAGATGGAGTAAAGATACACGAGGATACAAAAGTATCACTTGATATTTTTGGTCGTGATAATAAAACCAGAATAGTAAAGCCATTTGTACTGGTAGTTGCAAAAGACACAGTACATGCAGGTAAATTGAAAGAGCTCATCATATCGCAATCGTTTTTTAATGGCTATTATGCAGATAAGGTGATGGATATACATTCGAACCAATCAGGTGAAGAAAAAGATGAGAACATTCAGAAACTCCTTTCGCTTGAGAGTTTTGACAATAAAATCGAGATTGTTATCCATGTAAACATGCTGAAGGAAGGATGGGATGTAACGAACCTATATACCATTATTCCTTTAAGAACATCAGCATCACAAACGCTCACTGAACAAACCATTGGAAGAGGGTTGCGTCTTCCTTATGGAATGAAGACCAATAATCCAAAAGTAGACAAATTAACTATAGTCTCACATGACAAATATCAAGAAATTATTGATGAAGCGAATAAACCTGGGTCAATAATCAAAAAGGAAAACATAATTGAAATAATTGATGAAGAATTAAATCAGCAAAAAGAAGCAGTGACCTCACTTTCTGTAATGAATGAACGAATATTGAAGGAAGAGCAACATGTGCAGACAATGACCAATGAAAAAGAAAAAGCAAAAGCACAGACGAATCTTGAGGTAAGAAAAGCATTTGTGTGGGCTATTCCAGAAATGAACACACAAGTAACCAATATAAACGACCTTAAAAAACCAGAGATAAAGAAGATTGTTTTATCAAAGATAAAGGAACGAATTTATAACACACCTCAACAGCAGTTATTTGCAGGGGAACTTGTTAAAGAAGCAGAGAGTGCATACGATGCTAACATTGATGAATTTACAAAGCACAGTATTGAAATTCCTCGTATCACTATTCAGCAAAGTAACCAGGTTACTTCAAACTTCAAGGATTTTGATTTGGATACAAAGAGTCTTAATTATCAGCCAAGTGACCAAAAAATAGTAATAACAACGTTGCGAGACGGTCATATTGAAATAGTTGATGCAACAGGAAATAAAGTTAAATATGACAAAGTGGAAAACATCCTTGTTAATGAGTTGATGGGATATTCAGAAATTGATTATGACAGACAATCTCCACTTCTTTTTAAATTGGCTAATCAAGCCATAGATAAGCTCAAAACATACCTTAATGAAGAGCAGATTGTCAACGTTGTTCAATCGAATAAAAGAGATATTGGGAGGCTTATTTATTCACAATTAATGGAACATTTCTATTACGAATCTCCACGTTTTGAAACCCCAGTCGTTAAACCATTTACTGAAATAGAAGCTCATAATTTTTCAAAGAACTCACAGGAGCAGATTTACTTTTACAAGGAAACAATCACACCCACAAATAGTATTCCAACAAAAGTATTTTCAGGTTTCCAAAAAGCATGTCATCAGATGTATAAATTTGCCAATAAGACAGAAAAAGACTTTGCGACACTTCTTGAGCAGGATGAGGATGTATTAAAGTGGTTGAAGCCAGCCCAGAGCCAGTTTCATATCTATTGGGGAAGAGACCAAAGAAGATACCAGCCTGATTTTGTGGTCGAAACAAAAGACGAAATATTGCTTATTGAGACGAAAAAGGAAATTGACATTAATACGACAGATGTTCAAGAAAAAAAGCATGCAGCATTTGAATACTGTAAATATGCGGCAGATTTCACATCAAAACATGGCGGAAAACCATGGAAATATTTGCTCATACCCCATACAGAAGTACAGTTTAATATGGGCTTGAAATATTTGTCTGAACATTATGGAGTTACCAATTAATACAATCTATGGCAAAAATAGCTGAATTACTAAACGCAATTAAGGATAAAGACATTGTTGTTCCAGAGTTTCAGAGAGAATATGTTTGGTCACTTGAACAGTCAAAAGAGCTCATGATTTCGCTGTTTAATAAGTATCCAACAGGGAGCATTCTTGTTTGGTCAACGAATGAGCCTCCAGAAATAAAAAACAATGCAGTAAGGACAGAACAGATGGGATGGGTAGGTGTATTACTTGATGGTCAGCAAAGACTAACAACTCTTTATCTATTTATAAAGGGTCAAATTCCACCCTACTATATTGAAAGAGACATTACTCACGACCCTCGTCACTTATATTTTAATCTTCAATCAGCAGAGTTTAGCTATTACCAGGAGCAAAGGATGAGGGATAATTTGTTGTGGCAGAAAGTTACAGAGTGTTTTAATGCAGACAAAATCGATGCAATAGACATTGCGGATTCATATTGCAAATCTCATCCAGATGTCGACTACAGGCAATTAACAAGAGAACTAAACACAAATCTCAACAAATTGCGCTTTATAGAGGAAATAGACTACTTTAAACAAACGGTTCCTCAAGGAGTGAATATTGATAAAGCCATCGATATATTTGACCGAGTTAACTCAATGGGAACGAAATTAACCGATGCTGAACTTGTTCTTACTCATATTGGAGGTCGTTGGTCACAAGCAAGAAGAGTAATGAAAGATAAGATGGCAGATTATGAAAAAGTTGGGTTTAAGTTTGACCTCGATTTTTTTACTCGTTGCATGGTTGTCATTCTTACAGATTCCGCTCTATTTGAAAAAATGACAACAGATGTATATCTCCAGACACAGGGAGAAGCATATAAAAACGCATGGGAAAAATTAGTAAAGACAATCGATTATCTTATTCCCATTCTTAAGCAATCTGCATACTTGTCTGGAAGCAGGGACATGAATACTATTAATGTTTTGGTACCATTAGTTGCTTATTTATCAAAACACAATGGAGTATTCACCTCCACATTAAAGAATAAATTTTTATACTGGATGTTCTTGGCACTTATATGGGGAAGATATAGTGGTCAGACGGACCAGCGTTTAGACAGAGATGTTTATATTGCCATAAACAGTTCTGCTCCAGTTGAAGAACTCATAAATGAGATTAAAGACCAAAGAGGGAGAATCGAAATAACACAGTCAGACCTGGAGGGGAGAGGCTCTGGAAACCCACTCCATCGTATGCTCTATATTATTGCAAAGTACAATAAAGCAATCGATTGGGCAAATGGTGGTTCATTGCAAGACACATTGGGGGATTATTACAGTATTCAAAGTCATCATATATTCCCTCAAGCATTTCTTTACAAAAATGGATATGAATCAGAGAATCATATAGATAAACAAAAAGTAAATGAGATTGCCAACAGAGCATTTATAACAAGGGATGCAAATTTTGACATTTCTGACAAAAACCCAAAAGAATACCTTAAAGAAATAAAGGAGAAATATCCAGAGGCATTGCAACAACAGCTTATTCCTGAAGACGTTATGTTGTGGGATATTGGTATGTATGAATCCTTCCTCATAGCAAGAAGGAAAAAGATTGCTGAAGCTATTAATCAGTTCCTTGAAGAATTAAAAGGCAAAGAGGTGAAGGAAGAGGTTGTGGACTATAAAGAAATCATCTCAAAAGGAGAAAATGATTATGTTGAATTTAAATCATCGTTACGTTGGGATTATGCAATAAATGCAAGCAACAAAAAGCTTGAAGTGGTAATAGCAAAGACAATTTCAGCATTCATGAATTCTGAAGGTGGAATGCTTCTTATTGGAGTGAACGATTCAGGTGAAATTCTAGGGTTGGATAAGGATTATTCAGTTGTAAAAAACAACAACAGAGACGGATTTTTGTTACAGGTGGTTCAAACTATAAATACATATTTAGGAAGAGAGTTCAATCAATATGTATCAATTGAAATTGAGAAAATTGGTGGAAAAGATGTTTGTGTTGTGAGTATGACAAAAAGCGACCTCCCTGTGTTTCTTAAGGCTGACGGAAAAGAAGACTTTTATATCAGAGCATCGGCATCATCACAACCAATGAGTGTCAGAGAAGCCAATGAGTATATAAAAACACACTGGGACAATTAAAGCTGTAAAACACGATATGACGGATATTTATCTCGATATTGATGGAGTGCTTTTGGCCAATGACGTATACAAAGCAAAACATTCGGATAAATTCATTGAATACGTAGCTCAAACTATCCTAATTCTTCTTACTGGCTTACTACCCATTGTAGACAAAAAGAGAATTATACTATTCCGCTCACAGTGCTCACAGAATGTTTCATTTCGACATACAACAACTTATATATGTTAATTAAGACTAACGACCAAACAGAAATAAATAAATTTAAATCAGCACTTCAAATAGATTATTTAGTTGGTCTTTCACAAAAAGTAGCAGCATTGGCGCAGGAAGGCCTGTATGTTCCAAAATTAAAAGACAGGAATGATTTATCAGATCAATGGTTTAATTTTGTATCAGATGTTGACCTTTTAATAAGCGAGAGTATCGAGGTTAGAAATAGATTTAGAAGATTGTATCCACCAAGGATGATCTATGATCTTGCAGATATGATTATTGCTTTTGCAATTGAGCGAGGAGTAACAACCTATAGAAAACGAAAAAACATATCATAATGATCACCAAATTGGTTTTTTAACTATCAATTATTTATGTATTCATCGATCCTTGCTCAATCAAATCTTTTTCCGGAAGTAGCATTTAATGAAAGAGAATTAAAACCAAGTATTTGGACGCGACTTGTCAAACAAAGAGATTGCTTTACCTGCCAGTTCTCCTTGGATGATTCTTTTCGAGTGCATGATGGTCCGATAGAAGCACATCATATTTATCCAATAAAATATGGGGGAAAATATGTGATCAGCAATGGAATTACCTTGTGCGAAAAATGCCACGCTCAGTTTCTCATTGAGGCTGAACAGAAATATTATTCTGGTGTAATGCAAAAATACTATTTGCTTTTAAAGGACTTTGTACGCGGTATTATCTTCCTCCCTAAACAGAGTCAATACTACAAATTGTTGGGATATTTATCAGGAAGCCACGAATTTAGAGATTCACAATTAGATGCTATAAAAACTCTCACAGAGGAGCATAGAAATCTTATTTTTGTTTCTCCAACAGGATCTGGAAAGTCTATTATTTACCAACTTTATGGTGTTTTGTCACAAGCTCAGATGCTTGTCTTATCCCCGCTCATGGCGCTGCAAAAAAATCAAGTTCAATCTCTTTGGAAAAGATGGATTCCGGCAACTTTAATAAATAGCACTTTAGGAAAGAAAGAAAAAAACCAGAGATTGCAAAATATTATTAATGCTTCCTATTCATTTGTTTTTGCACATCCCAAACAATTTCTTGCTAAAAACAACCAAACCGGTGAAATTGAGCTAAAATTATCAAACTCTCTCCTTTCTTCGCCATTTAAATCACTCTGTATTGATGAGGCTCATGTTATCGATACATGGGGGAAAAGCTTTATAGAAGAATATAGTAAACTGCGTATTCTACGAAAGCATTTACAATACCCTCAAACGATACTCCTGTCTGCAACTCTTACAAAGAAACAGCAAAGAAAAATAGCAAATGATTTATTTTTAGAAGATGAGAAGCCAAAAATCATTGTGACCGGATTCTATCGGCCTGAAGTATCACTTCACGTTGTTGAATTTGATCGAAGGCACGCCAGGAAAAGAAATAGGGAGGAGTATATTGATATGTTGCTCCGAGAAAATGTTGGGAAAAAAACGATTATATTCGCTACAACAAAAAGCCAAGTCAAGGATCTTACTTCTCTGTTAAAGCAAAAAGGACATGATGTTGAAGGGTATCATTCAGGAATGGGCAATGATACAAAATCACAAATTCAAGATAGATTTAGCGGGAAGATACAACCAGAAATTCAAATACTTGTGTGTACTTCAGCATTTGGAATGGGAATAAATATCCCTAATATTCGATTAGGTATTCATTATTCCCTGCCTTTTAGTGTAAATGATTACTATCAGCAGTTTGGAAGAATAGGTCGAGATGGACAAAACTCAGATGCGTATTTATTGCATGACTTAACCGAATCGACACGATTTATTGACTTTATTGAAGAAAAACAACTAGAGAATGTTATAGATGAACAAAAAAAAGCCGAGTTGATTTCAATTTTTGAAGCGGAAAAACAAGTCTTCGCCAATTACATCAACTGTACGGATAAGTGGAGATTTATTCTAGATTATTTTGGAGAAGATATAAATATTAGTAAATTTGCATTTTGGATTACTTTCTTTAATAATTTCATTAAGATCTTAGTTCTTGGATTTGCTCTATTAATTTATATTTACCTCATAAAGACACTTAGACAATAATCTAAAGTTTGAATTACTATCCCCTTTTACCACATTAATACTACGTGGGTAATTTTAATAAGCCTCCAAAGGATATTGTTTATTGAAATAACCTATATCAAAATATCACTTAGTTTGCATTGTCTTGGTACTACTCGCACAATAACGGAATGGGCATTAACAACTTTGTAAAAGTACTTCTATCTCTTTGCTTTATTCTTATCACAATCTTCCTCTTCATCTCCCCCTCTGCCCTCTTCTCAAAGACAGAGAGATACTACTACCAGAATATAAATCCAACTGCGGGAATGATTCACTATGAAAAGCAGTATAAAGCACAGCTTGATGAGGCCTATCGGATTATGGATGAGTCAAATAAAATAGGAGATACAATAAGTGAAAAAAATAGAGTGAGTATCACCGCAGAAGAAACGCAAAAATATATTGCGACACAAAAAACTAAAATGGATGAGCTTTTCAAAAAGCGCGAAGCAGTACTGAATGC
>Ga0172368_10007297_pt1 | contig 11597 bp, 11 predicted proteins | sample Lak11m_FD_114540 | JGI IMG/M metagenome (GOLD analysis project Ga0172368, IMG submission 114540) | Freshwater microbial communities from Kabuno Bay, South-Kivu, Congo - kab_022012_11m | ecosystem: Environmental > Aquatic > Freshwater > Lake | place: Democratic Republic of the Congo: South-Kivu...
CCCCATGGTTCCACTGATTGACCGCGCCAACAACCGCCAAATTACGGCTGCAAATGTCATCCTGATCTTCGCGACCTATACCGAATTTGCTCCGACGCTGCATGATATCGCCTTATTTGACCAGTTCGCAGGAAAAAGAGCGGTTGTTTTCAGGGATGGCGTGCGCATCGAAGGCACCTGGAAACTTTCGGGCAACGGCAGACCAGTCCAGTTTTATAACAATTGGGGGCTGCCGCTGACGCTAAAGCCCGGCAATTCGTGGATCATCCTCGCAGGAGACGCCTCGAAACTGCAGAGCGCCGCACCTGGCCAATGGGAACTCCGCTGTGATATTCCGTGATGGTGGCAGCAACGCATGCGAAATTTAGTTTTATCCGACATTCATGCCAATCTCACTGCTCTGCGCGCTGTTCTGGCTGCCGCGGGCGAGGTCGATCAAATCTGGTGTTTGGGCGATATTGTCGGGTACGGGCCAGACCCCAACGAATGTGTTGAAGTCGTCCGCGGACTCAACAACCTGGTTTGCATCATGGGCAATCACGATGCGGCTGTCTGTGAGCGTATCCCGATGGAGACCTTCAATCCAGACGCGCGCGAGTCGATTTATTGGACGCGCGATCAGATCAGCACTGCCAACCTGGACTGGCTCAGCAAACTCCCCGATAAAATTGAGCTGGAAACAGCCACGCTTGCACACGGCAGCCCGCGCAATCCGATTTGGGAATATCTGCTCGATCCCATCACCGCGACCCAAAATTTCAAGCACTTTTCAACGACTGTGTGCTTTGTTGGGCATACGCACATCCCCATCACGTACCAGCACTTGAAGTTCCGCCCAGCGTCCTTGATTCCAGCCTCCACCGAGGAAGTATTTAAAATCATCGGCCGTGTGATTATTAATCCAGGCTCGGTTGGTCAACCGCGCGACCATGACGCCCGAGCCTCCTTCGGCATTTTTGATACAAGCCAGCTGACCTGGCAGCAGATGCGCGCATCCTACAATTATGAAGAAGTGCAGGGGCGTATCCTTTCGGCCGATTTACCTGAAAAACACGCCATGCGCCTGTCAACCGGCTGGTAAGCATGCAAAGATCCGGAACCATTTCAGGTTCGGCAGCGTCTTAAGCAGCAGGATAGCGATTTTTTGTTGCACGGAGGATGAAGATGAAAAGAAATCCAACATTCTTACTTGCTCTCTTGATGCTTGTGGCCTTGCTGCTGGCAGGCTGCGCGCCGGCTGCCGCGCCAGCTCCATCAAACATGCGCAGCGAAGCTGACAATATGCCCGCCTCGGCTCCTCAAGAGGCTGCCGATGGATATGCCGAGAAAGCCGCGGTATCGAACATGACCGCTGGCTATAGCGCAGAGCCAGCTCCCCGCCTGGTAATCCGCAACGCGTCCCTCAGCATTGTGGTCAAAGAGCCGGCAGCCACGATGGACACCATCGCAAAAATGGCTGAGGAAATGGGCGGGTATGTCGTCACCTCAAACCTGTCGAAGTACACAACCAGCGATGGCGTCGAACTGCCCAAAGCGCAAATTAACGTGCGCGTCCCCGCCGAAAAGTTGACCGGCGCGCTGGAAACGATCAAATCTTTGGTAAAGAACAAAGACACCGACATCCTCAGCGAAAACGTATCCGGGCAGGATGTCACCAAGGAATACACCGACCAAAAGTCGCGCCTGACCAACCTCGAAAACGCGGAGAAGCAGCTCCAGAAAATTCTTGAAGAGGCCACCAAGACCGAAGATGTGTTGGCGGTGTATAACCAGTTAGTCTCAATTCGCGAGCAGATCGAAGTCACCAAGGGCCAGATTAAATACTACGAGGAATCTGCCGCCCTGTCATCGATCTCGGTCACCCTTAGCGCCGAAGAAGCGGTCAAGCCGCTTTCGATTGGTGGATGGCAGCCAGTGGGCGTCGCCAGGGATGCACTGCAGGCCCTGATCAACACCCTGAAATTCTTTGGCAATGCTGCGATCTGGCTGATCATCTTCTTCGTCCCCATTGGGTTCGTTCTCTACCTGTTCTTCCTCGTCCTGCGCTTCTTCTTCCGCAAGGTCTTCAAACCCCGCCCGAAGAAGACCCAACCCGCGCCTCCCCAGGCGCCGCAAAATCCGCCCGCCCCTCCCCAGGCCTAACGGTCTGTAATCCTTGTAAGAAAAAACCGGCGCATGCGCCGGTTTTTTCTTTACTGGATAAACTTTTTCGCCATCAGATCAAACTTCAACGGTGCGCCGTTCGCCCGCTGCAGCACCAGGTACCCTTCATGCGCCTCAAGCACGCGCAAGATCCCGCTGTTGGCTGGCGCGTAATAATACTCAAACACGGTGTCGTTGACGTTGGGATCCAGGCTGGCCGTGACCACCACCAGCATGCCCTGCTCCTTTTGACCTGTCTTAGCGCCCGCGAATACCATCACAATGTTTCCATCGACCACGCCAGCCCAGTGGTTCTGGATCTCGGCCTGTTCGGAACGGATCATGCCTTCGCTGCCTTCAAAGATACCGCTTTCCACTTGCTCTTGTGGAATCATAGCGGCCGGCGCGACCAGGTTTTGCGGCGCAGTCTTCGGGGCGGGCTGAGCCGCCCCAGCTTGTCTATTCTTGTCCGCGCGCTTCTCCAGCTCGATTTTCTCCATCAACATCTCCCGGCTCTGCAAATCCACGCGCGGATCCAACAAGCGGGTCTGTAAATCGTCGATGGGTCTCACGGATCCTGATTCACCAGCTCCAGCCTGCATGAGCGGCTGTGGCTTCTCGGCCCGCGACACACTTAAGAGACGGCTGACCGACCAGATTGCCACAGCACTTACAGCCAGCACCACTACAATACTCACAATCCATTTTTTCATAGCACCCTCCTCCCCCTATTGATATTTGATATCCGTTACCAGGCGAATGGGATGGGCAGTGCGCGGGTCGCCGTTCACCAGCGTCTGCAGCTGCGTCCAGCCTTCCAGCGGCGTGTTGTCCATGAACGAACACTCGTGCTCCGGCGGATAGCTGGTTCCCGGGCAAGATTGTTTCTGCGTCATCACCCCCGGGAATTCAATTGCCAGGCCATGTGCCGTGTAGGCATACACGCTCATCAGGAACCACTGCTGGGCATTGACGCCGTTGTTGGTGTAGATCTCTGGCACCGGGTAAACCGGCTTCGCGCCCCAGATCACATACCATACTTCGTCTTTGCTCCACAGATATGGATAACTGCCGCACTGCGCCCCCGGTGATGCAAAGTATGGGCAGCCAGGGATCGCCCCAAAGTTGTACAACCGGTACTGGTTGGCCGCATCATACCCGTCCAGCCAATCGCGCGTTCGCTCATACGTGTTCCAACTCAGTTCAATATCGTTGGCGGCCGCCGCGCTGACCTGCCCGCTGTAGCCTTTGGCAACCAGCCAATCATTCACTTGATTGACCATCTGCGCAAACGCTTTGCCGTGGTTAAAATCGGCTGAACAGTTTGGGCAGTCCTCATACTCATAATTATTGGTGCCAATGCCAATGCTCAGGCGCGAATACACGTCATCACCGGTGCACATGTAATAACCTTCGCCAAATTTCTGGGCAGACTGAGCGATTTGGTCCATGTTAACCCTCTGCGCGGTGATAAACAGGCGGGTTCCATAGGCCATCTCGCCATTAATTTCCGCGTAAATCGCCCGCCCATAATCCAACACAACCAGGTTGTCCTGGTAACCCTCCAGCCCCAGGTCTCTAGCGCCAAGCGCACAGCCTAAATTATAGGATGCTGTGGGATCCACCGTTTTGATGTAGTAACTGGTTGTGTATATTTCTGGGCCGTATTGAAAATCGACCCTGGCGATCAAGGGCATAAACAAGCGGTATTCTGGCGGATCTTGCGCCAGCGTGGGTCTTTGCGGAACCCCGCCAAAAATCCAGGCAAGGCTCAAAATTCCAACCAGTAAAATCCTGGTGACAGAAATCCCCCAGGCGCTGGTCGCCCCATCCTTTTTGTTCATCCTCACTGACAGTCTCCTTTAAATTTTCAATCCTGGCGGCACCCCTGAATACCTGCTGCCGTCGCACACGAGGTCGGCATGCAGATCTATTGCTATAATCATTATATCCACTCAATTTACCCTGGAGGCCATCTATCATCGATTCACCCGCCGAATTGCTGCTGAAATTCGATTCGCCGCGCGAATCCGACCGGATCTCCGCGGCCCGAGAATTTGCCGACCTGCTGAGCCGCGAGCCTGACCGGGTAGCACGCTGGGGCGTGGTGTTTCTCTTGCTTCACATTCCCTTTAACCTCTATCTCCGGCCGCTCCTAAAAGTATTGCAAGAAACTGACCAGCCGGATTATGTCCGTTCTGCCTCACGCATCCTCTCCGGTTCCAACTGGCTCAAATATCCGTTCACGCCCGCTTCGCTGCTGCGCACCCATGCCCGCGTTCGATTTGTTCTGCTTCTCGCGGCGGACCTGTATGCCGCGCCAATCCACAAGGATGCTTGAATCTTCTCAACCCGACCACGGTTCCCAACCAGGCGGATTGACTTGCCAGTTTTTTGGAACAGCCTGCCTTCTGTTTCGTCTGGGAAAGTCGCGTCTCCTGGTCGATGGCTTCGTTTCCCGGCCTGGTCTGCTACGCGTATTATTTGGCAAAATCCAGCCAGACCGCGCCAGGATCGCGCATTTTCTTGAAATGGAAAAACTCGACCGTCTGGATGCCGTCGTGCTCAGCCACTGCCATTACGACCATGCCCTGGACGCTCCTTTCATCGCGTCCTTGACCTGTTCCATGCTGACCGGGTCGCGCTCTGCCGCACAGCTCGCCCTCGGCGCTGGCCTGCCCGCCAGTCAGGTCTACATGATGCAGCCGGATATCTCGGCCGGTTTCGGCCCCTTCAACCTCACCCTTATTCCCTCACGCCATTCCTTTCCGAACCTGTACCCGGGTGAAATTGGCGCGCCCATCCGCCCGCCCTCACATGTATCGGCTTATCGTGACGGCGGCACACACGCCATTCACATCCAGGCTGGCAGCCAATCCGTGCTCATCCACGCCAGCGCAGCCTATCTGCCAGGGTTTCTCACAGGAAAAACAGCTTCTTCAGTATTCCTGTCAGTCGCCAACCTCAGCCGCGCATCTCAAAAGCAGATTAACGCTTATTTTGCCGAAACACTCTTACCGGTGCAGGCCAGAACCGTTTACCCGATTCACTGGGATAATTTCCAACATCCTGCTGGGCCTGAATTACCGCTCCTGCCAGTTTGGCTGGACGATGCTTCGAAAGCGCTGCGCAGCCTGGAGGATTTTTGCCAGGAACATGCGATTGCCTTTCAAGTTCCGCCGTATGCGCGGCCCATCATCCTGGACGCTTGATGTACAATAATGCTATCCATCCCATGTCGGAGGCATAATGAATTCTCGCGAAAGAGTTTCCGCCGCGCTCAATCACACCCAAGGCGATATGGTTCCTTTGGATCTTGGAGCCAGCGCCGTCACAGGCATGCAGGCCAGCTCTGTCTACCTGCTCCGCCAGGCGCTCAAGCTGGACCCGCCGGGAACGCCAGTCAAGGTGGTGGAACCGTACCAAATCCTGGGAGAAATCAAACCAGATTTGATCGAAGCGCTTGGGGTGGATGTCGTCCCCATCCCGCCAGTCAAGACCATGTTCGGCTTCAAGAATGAAAACTGGAAACCCTGGACGCTGTTCGACGGCACACCTGTGCTGGTGCCGGAAGGTTTCAACACCGACCCGGAGCCCAACGGCGATATCCTGATGTATCCCGAAGGCGATAAAAGCGTGCGCCCTTCCGGGCACATGCCTTATGGCGGCTACTACTTCGATTCGATCGTCCGCCAGGATCCCATCGATGAGCAAAAGCTGAACCCCGAAGACAACCTGGAGGAATTTGGCCCGGTCAGCGACGACGATCTGGCGCACTATGCCTTCCACGCCGAACAGCTTTACACCCAGACCGACAAAGCCATCATGGGCAACTTCGGCGGCACTGCCTTTGGCGATATCGCCCTGGTGCCCGGCCCCTGGATGAAGCACCCCAAAGGCATCCGCGATGTGGCCGAATGGTATATGTCGACCGTTTCACGCCGCGACTATGTCTGGAAAATCTTTGAACGGCAGTGCGAAATTGGTATCCAAAACCTGGAAAAGATTTACGGCGTTGTTGGCGACCGCGTCACCGCCGTCTTTGTGACCGGCACGGATTTCGGCACGCAAGGCGGCCCCTTCATCTCGCCTAAATCCTACCGCTCGCTCTTCCAACCCTTCCACCGCCAGGTAAATGACTGGATCCATCAGAACACCGCCTGGAAATCGTTTATCCATTCGTGCGGTTCCGTCGCCGCCCTGATCCCGGATTTCATCGACAGCGGGTTTGACATCCTCAATCCGGTCCAGATCTCCGCGGCTGGCATGGAACCCGGCGGGTTGAAGTCGCGCTTTGGCGACCGGATTACCTTCTGGGGCGGCGGGATCGACACGCAGCAGATGCTCCCCTTTGGTTCTCCGGATGACATTCGCCGCCAGGTCCACGAAAATATGCTGACCTTTGGCCAGGGCGGCGGATTTGTGTTCAACCCAATCCATAACGTCCAGGCCAGAATACCACTTGAGAACTTGCTCGCCCTCTACGAGGCAGTGCGTGATTTCCGTCCCTACCCGCTCAAATAAACTGATCACAAAACCATGACTATCGACATTCATACCCTGACATACGAACAGGTGGCGAAGCTGATCGACCACTCGCTGCTGCGCCCTGAATTGACTGCCGCCGAAGTGATTGCTGGCTGCGAGCTGGCGATGCGTTACCATGTCGCCACGGTTTGCGTGAAGCCATGCCATGTTTCGCTGGCCGCGCGCCTTCTGGCTGGCTCGGATGTGCTAGTTTCGACCGTCATCGGGTTTCCCCACGGCGGCACGACCACCGAAGTCAAAGTTTTCGAGGCTGTTCAGGCCATCGAAAACGGTGCGCGTGAGCTGGACATGGTTCTGAACATCGGCGAGCTGCGTTCCGGCAATCTTGAATATGTCGAATCTGACGTCCGCGCCGTGTGTGCCGCCGCGCATGCCCGCCAGGTCAAAGTAAAAGTAATCTTGGAAAATGCCTACCTGGACAACGAACAAAAAGTTGCTGCCTGCCATGCCTGCGAAGCGGCTGGCGCCGACTGGGTCAAGACCAGCACGGGCTTTGCGCCAAGCGGCGCGACCCTGGATGACCTGCGCCTGATGCGCGCCAGTGTCGGCACGCAGGTCCAGGTCAAAGCTGCCGGGGGCGTGCGAACCCTGGACGCCCTGCTGGATGTGATGGAAGCGGGCTGCACGCGCTCCGGCGCAACTGCCACAGCTGCCATGCTGGATGAGTTCAAAGCCCGCCAGGCGCAGGGCTAGGCCGCTATGAGCTGGTGGATCGGAGTCGATTTTGGCGCGACCAACCTGCGCGCGGGGCTGGTCAATCTATCCGATGGCAGCCTGCTGGCTGTCCAGCGCGCGCCGACGCTGCCGCTCGAAGGCCCGCGCCCGGTCATCCAGCGTATCGCGCAGCTGGTTGAAAATGTCATTGCAGCGTCAGGAATTCCGCCCGCGGAAATTGCCGCGGCCGGGATTGGCTGTCCCGCCGCGCTGGATATGGACAGAGGCGTGTTGGTGAATGTGCCCAACATTCCCGGCAACTGGCCTGATATCCCATTCAAAACGGAATTGTCGACCCTGTTGGGTATGCCGATTTTTCCCATCAACGACGTGCGCGCAATTACGCTGGGTGAACTGGTCTTCGGCGCAGGCCGCGGGGTCGACACCCTGGCATGTTTTGCCATCGGCACCGGTATCGGCGGTGGGATTGTCATCAACGGCAAACTGCACCTGGGTCTGAGCGGCTCGGCCGGCGAGCTGGGCCACATGGTCATCGACCCTCTCGGCCTGCCGTGCAACTGCGGCGGGCGCGGCTGCCTGGAAACCCTCGCCTCCGCCACCGCGATAGCCGCACAGGCGGCGCATGCCGTGGTCTACCGCCGCCCCACCGCCATCCTCTCCATCGCCAATGGCGACATCAACCAGATCACCCCAGCCGTCGTGCTGCAGGCAGCCCGCCAGGGCGACCCGCTGGCGCTCGAGCTTTTTGAGCAGGCCGGCCGCTCCATCGGCATTGCGATCTCCAACGTCCTGATCACGATCAGCCCGCGCCGCATCATTATCGGCGGGGGGCTTTCTGCCGCGGGCGATTTGTTGTTAACCCCCATTCGCGAGACGGTCACTGCCCAAAGTCGCATGGTACCAGTAGACCAGGTCGAAATCATGCTCGCTACGCTCGGCGACGCCGCTGGCCTGCTGGGCTCGGCGCATTGGGCGATGTCGCAAACGATCCAGGCCTAGCTGGCCTTGGAGCGAAATTCCGCGGCGTGTCTTTCAATGATCTCAATCGCCCTGCCCACGCCGTCCTCAGCGCGAATGGTTCGTCCAATGCTGTCCGCCTTTTCACGGATGGCGTCGCTTTGAGCCTGCTCGAGACCGGCTAGAAACCGCTCGGCGCTAAACGCCCTGACATGGATCGGGATCGGTCCAGCGCCAATCTCCGCCACCCGGTTTCCCCAAAATGGCTGGTCAGACGCATGCGGGATGACCAGGTTGGGCTTACCAGAGCGCAGCCCCGCCCCGGTAGTTCCAGCCCCGCCGTGATGCACGATCAGCTTGCAGCGTGGAAAGAGCCAGTTGTGCGAGGCTGAATCCACAAAAAAGAATTGCTTGTCGTGCACATCAGGCTGCCATCCGCCCCAACCCGTCAAGAAGATTGCCCGGCTGCCATCACGCTTCAGCGCCGTCATCGCTTCCTGCATCACCTTCTGCGTGTCCCGGTTGAGTGTGCTGCCAAATGACACGCATACCGGCGCAGGTCCGCTGCCAATAAACTCATCAAGGGCAGCATCCGGTGGAGCGTTCGATTTATCCAGAAAGAAGTAGCCTGTGATGGCAATGCCCGGGTCTTGCCAATCATTGGGACGCGGCACGACCGCAGGACTATACGCAAATATGCGCGGGGTTGGCGCGCATTGTTCAGGGGAAAACGGCCAATACAGCCGCTGCGGAAAATCCGCGGGGGCGCCCCGTCGAAGCTGGCGATACCCGGCGTTGCCGCCATGCCAGAAGACCTGCGTGCCCAGCCAATGACTGAAGTAATTCATCCAGCCCGGCAGGCGCCGTTCAACCGCCACATTCGCAAAAGCGCGGGTCGGCGCGAACACGGGAAACAACTGCACCGAGACATCCGGGATGCCGAGCTCGCGCGCGTAGCTGTGCGCCCCCGTGGTGAAAAGAAAGCTGTGCACCACCAGTTCCGCCCCCACCAATGACTGCCTGGCAGCCTTGACCACTTCCGGCGCAATCGAGAGCACGTAAGCGCGCATTCCGCGCACAATCCGCCCCACATCGCTGCCGGCGTCGTTTAAGATCCGGCTCAAAACTTCTGGCTCGCCCGCCAGCGGGGTAAATTCAACCGCGTGCTGGCGAACAAACCCCTCAAATCGATGCGGCGCGGCCAACCGGACGGCATGCCCTCGCTGTTGCAGGCCGACCGCCAGTGCGACAAACGGCTGCACATCCCCCCGTGACCCGTAAGTGAGAATAGTGATCTTCAAGTGTTCTACCTGGTTAGGCTAGGCGATCCGGTGAGTGGGATTGGGCTGAGCAGGATGAAAATAACTGATTCCGGCTTCGCTGAACTGAATCCCGCATGCTTGCAAGCAAGCCGAAAAAATCTCACGCAGGTCACCCGCCGCCATTTCCACCCGCGCATTGACAATCAGGCCGACTTCGCTGCCCGACACGCTGGAGATAATATTTTGCCAGGAGCCATCCTCCAAAGAAATCAAGCTGACCTTCTCAAAACCGTGGTCAGACCGGATCCCGAACTTAATGTGCCCCACAGACCGTCCGCTTTCCCGCAGCCGTTCCACCAGGGTGTTGATCAGTTTCCGCAGCGCTCCGCCCAGGTCAGTGCCCCTCAGCACCACCTCTTCATCCAGCCATGCCAGCTGCGCTTCGCCATGACCATAGCGTTCGTAATCGATCTGCAGTGAAGCGCCCGGCAAGAATTCCAGGGCTAGTCCATTCGTAATCGCGCTCAGCCACCCTTCAACCCCATCAGCGGAGAGTGAATTTTGCTCGATGATTTTTTTGCCCGCCAGGCGCGAGCGCATCCGTTCGCGCAAATCTTCAGCCTGGTCGCTGCGCAGCAGGTCGACTTTATTGACGATCAGCAAACCGGCTTCCTCAATTTGCTTGTCAAAAATATAAACCACGTCTTCACTGAATGGCATCGGGTCGCCGCGCAGCCTGCGCCGCAGCAGGCGGCAGTCTGTGAACACTGAAAAACTGGACGGCCCAAGCCGCGCCGCCTCCAGCTGCATCAACGGTTTCAGCACCGTCGCCACCAAATCGGCGCACGAACCAACCGATTCTGCGAAGATCACGTCGGGTGAAGCGCTGTCGATCAACCTGACAATACTCTTATCCAGCTCGTCGTAGCGGCAGCAAAAACAACCGCCAGTCACCTCAACTGTTGGCAGTTCGGCCATCCGCACAAAGGCAGTGTCGACCAGATAGCGGCCCTGGTCATTCGTCACCACTCCCACCCTTTGACCGTTTGCCGTCAACTTTTTTGCCGCCTGGATGATCGCTGTTGTTTTTCCAGACCCTAAGAAACCGCCGACCAGATGTAACTGCATGTTCTCGCTCCAATCGCCTGTTCATGACTGTCAACTGCAGCCTCACAAAATGCCCCCAGCCAAATCTTACCACTTCCAGGCAAGGCTTATCTCGATTAAAAGTCGGCTTCCCTGGGATTTACCGCCACATTCGCCCTTCTCCATGTATATACCCAAAGAACCCAAAGTCGCTCGCCTCAACCTCTTCGGCTATATAATTATCCCATGCCCGCAACCATCAAGGATGTTGCCCGTCTTGCCGGAGTATCGATCAAAACCGTATCCAGGGTGATCAACGGTGAGGCGCATGTATCCGATGATACTCGCGTACGCGTCCAGTCCGCGATCCGCGCTGCCGGCTACGCGCCAAATATCTCCGCCCGCAGGCTCGTCCAGAACAAATCCTATATGCTTTGCATTCTGACGGATCCGAGCTTTTTCCCGCCGGCCTCCTCCTTGTTCAACATCGCTCAGGATCCCGCCGCAGAAGCGGAATATGACATCCTCATCCAGCCTTATTTTCCAACGCGTGCCATCTCCCGCCAAAAATTGGTCAACCTGATTTTCGAACACCGGATTGATGGGTTCGTCACCACTCCACCCTGCGACTCTGAGGGCTTTGTGGCAGATTTGCTCAACACGTATAAAGTTCCTTTGGTGCAGATCAATCCGATCACACGGAATGACACAATCCCTGCTGTCTACTCAGATGACCGCCAGGGAGCCTATGAACTCATGAGTTATCTAATCAGTCTCGGCCACCGCCGGATCTGTTTTTTGGGCGGTCCGCGCACGATGCGCGCCAGCGTGGAACGCCTGGAAGGCTATAAGGCAGCCCTGCAAGCCAACTTGATCCCTAACAATCCAGGTGATGTGCTCGAATCAGGCTTCAGCTTTGAGGGTGGA
>Ga0172368_10007300_pt1 | contig 11592 bp, 7 predicted proteins | sample Lak11m_FD_114540 | JGI IMG/M metagenome (GOLD analysis project Ga0172368, IMG submission 114540) | Freshwater microbial communities from Kabuno Bay, South-Kivu, Congo - kab_022012_11m | ecosystem: Environmental > Aquatic > Freshwater > Lake | place: Democratic Republic of the Congo: South-Kivu...
CACGCACTACGGCGTCGTCGGCGAGCCCCTGGACGCTGTCATCGAGGTCGACGCTCAGGGTGGGCTCGTGACCGAAACTTCCGCCGAGCGCGAACGCCGCGAAGAGGAAGAGGCCCGCGAACGCGAACGCGAACAGAAAGAAGGCCCGGGGGCCGGCTAAGTGCGAGCAGCCATCAGCCTCTGGCTCCCAGCTCCTGGTAAACCCGATTCGGGGCGCCTGCGTAGACGGCGTTCGGACGCACCAGCCGGTTGTCGCCGTACTGCTCGATGAGGTGGGCGGTCCAGCCCGTGATGCGCGCGAGGGCGAAGATCGGTGTGTAGAGATCCATCGGGATGCCCAGCATCTTGTAGACCGAGGCGCTGAAGAAGTCGACGTTTGGGTAGAGCGGCTTCCCTTCCAGCTTCTTCGCCAGGTAGTCGCGCAGCTTCAGCGAGAGGTCGAAGTACTTGCGGTCGGGCGACTGCTTCGCCACTTCCTGCCCGAGCCGCTCCAGGATGATGGCGCGCGGGTCCGTGGTCTTGTACACGCGGTGTCCGATGCCCATCACCCGTTCGCCGCGGGCCAGCATGGCCTCCACATACGACGCAATGTTCTGCTCCTCGCCGATCGCTTCGACGGTCCGGCACACCGCTTCGTTCGCGCCGCCGTGCAGGGGCCCCTTGAGTGTGCCGATGGCCGAGGCGATGGCTGAGTACATGTCGCTCAGCGTCGAGGCGGTGACGATCGCCGAGAAGGTCGAGGCGTTCATCTCGTGCTCGGCGTGGAGGATCATGGCGACGTCGAAGGTGCGCGCTTCGAGGGCGCTCGGCTCGCGGCCGTTCAGCATATAGAGAAAGTTCGCCGCATGGCCGAGGTCGTCGCGCGGTTTCACGATCGGCAGCCCCTGGCGGATGCGCTGGTAGGCCGCGAGGGCGGTCGCCATCTTCGCCGTGAGGCGCGCCGCTGTCGCCTTGAGCTGGGCGTTCGTCAGGTCGCTCGACCGGCGGTCAATCGCCCCGAGCACCTCGACCGCTATCTCCAGCGTGCGCATCGGGCGGACCAGCGTGTGCAACTCGCGCAACAGCCGCTCGACGATCTCGTCCAGGTCGCGTTCGGCGAGGAGGCTCGCGTTCAGTGCCGCCAGTTCGGGCTTCGAAGGGAGGCGCTGGTTCCAGAGGAGGAAGGCTACCTCTTCGAAGCTCGAGTGCTCGGCCAGGTCGAAGATATCGTAGCCGGCATAGACCAGTTCGCCCTTCTGGCCGTCGATGCGGCAGAGCTTGGTGGCCGTGACGTTGATCCCCTCAAGCCCGCGAGCGATGTCGTCGGTGGTCATGTGGGTTCACCCCTTCGCAGATTGTCTGATCGAGTCGATTGTATACACTCGCACAGGCGATATCAACCGAGACTATCGAGCCATAGCGGCCGCTGCGCCCGGGAGTGGTGGTCGAGTCCGGGCCGCCAGGGTCGATTCTCGCCGGGCGACCGTGAACTGGCAGCCATTCAGGCATAGACCAGCCCTGGCTCCCGATCATCCCGTCGACCCGCTTTCGCGCCTATGCCCGCTCGATCGCGACGCGCGTGCCGCGCATCACGGCCGACGGTTGCCATTCGGTAGTCCAGTACTTGAGGTGCCCATACCCGCCGGCGAGGTGGAGCCACTTGATCATGCCGGGTTCGGCGTCGTTCGGCCCCTGCCAGCCAGGGAACTGGTAGGGCTCGAAGCCGTTGTACATCATCACCTGTCCCGGTGCGCCGCCCCGGGATGTGAGCAGCGGCACCCGGAACTCGCCCTGGTCGTTGTAGACGCGGACCATGTCGTTGTCCTTCAGTCCCAGCCGCTCCGCGTCGCGGTCGTTGATCACCAGGTGCGGCGTGCCACGGTTCGTCCCGAGCATGAGTTCGTTGGCGATGTTGATCGCGTGGATGCTCCAGCGGTTGTGGCCGCTCGTAACCCGGAAGGGGTAGTCGCCCCCCGCGCGCGGGGGGGCCTTGTACGTGGGCAGGTGTTCGTCGGCCTCGATGAACCACTCGTGCTCGATCAGGAACTGCGCCCGGCGGGTCAGCGTGGGGTATGGCTCGCCATTCTCAACGTGCTTGCGGAAGGGGGCGAAGGTCTCGTCGGGCTGAGGATCGGTGGCCTGGGCGATCGCCTTCGGGGAGATGCCCGCGCCGTGGAAGCGGTAGAAACCCCGTTCGCGGATGCCCTCCAGGCTGGCGTCGGGCTGGAGCGACCCCGTGACGGCGCTGTCGCGCAACATCTCGTCGGCCATGACCTCGACGTCGTTGAAAATGCCGCCGCGCGTGTAGGCGGTGTAGGCGTTCGCGAGGTCGTGCGGGCCACCGCGGCTGTCGGTGTAGGGCTCGATGCCGCGCGCCTTCGCCCGCTCCTCCAGCTTTGCCGCGAGCCGTCCGAAAGCCTCCCACTCGTCCACGGCTTCACCGGGAGGTTCGACCGCCTTGTCACAGAACGTCACGTGCATGACGTGAGTTGTGGGCGTGCCGAAGGCGACTTTCTCGTACTGGTGGGCGACAGGCAGGACATAGTCCGAATAGAGCGCTGTGGCACTCATGCGCACGTCGAGCGTCACAATCGCCGTCAACTGTGGCCAGAGGTGCTCCAGGAGGCGCTTGCCGCCACCGCGCGTGCGCCGGATGACATTCCCGCCGCACTCGATGAGCACGCGTGGGGGCTGGTTCGGCTTTGGATAGTCGACCCCCTGCCACCAGCCCCGGGCTACCGCCTCATCGAAGTACTCCTCGAACGGCCGCTTCATGCTCGGATCGCTCCAGGCCGCGTTCCGCCAGGCGTTGCGATAGCCGGCGTGCCAGTACCAGAAGAACACCGGCGGGAACATGCCACCGCGGCCGGTGGCTGACGATGCCTTGGCGCCCTCGATCGCGATCAGCGCGGGGGTCAAAGTCGGATCGTCGGCCAGGCGCAGTTGCTGGGCACGCTCGCGGCCGTCGACCATGGTGACCACGTCCGCGGGACCGCGGTGGGCCTTCGTAGAAACCGTGATGGAGCCGTCGAAGAAGCCGGTCGTCCAGCCGCGCACGCCCGCGCCGTGCTTGCCCCAGTTGCCTGTGAGCGCCAGCAGGAGGATCTCGGCTCGCTCATGGAGATCGCCGTGGTAGTACTTGCCGTTCCCCAGCGAGCCAATGATGTTTGTCCGCTTGCGGGCGACCTTGCGCGCGAGCGAGCGGATCGTGGCGGGGTGGACGCCCGTCGTTTCCGCCACGCGCTCGGGCGTGTAGGCCTCGAGCCGCACCCGCATGAGGGCGAAGACGGTGGTCACCGTGAGTGGGCCCTTCAGCGTCGCGATTGTGAACTCGCCTTCGAGCGCGGGGACGGTGTCGCCCCAGAAGAGCGTGCCCCGGGGGGCGGGGACGGCGGCGCCCGACGCCGGGTCCCAGGCGTAGAACTGTTCTTCGCTGCCGCCCTCGTCAAGGTCAGACTGCCGCAGGAAGCGCCTGGAGATCGGATCGACGAGCAGCGGGAGGTCGGTCTGCTCGCGCACGAACTGTTCGTGGACCAGCCCCTCGGCCATGATCACCTGCGAAAGCGAGAGCGCGAGGGCGGCATCAGACTCGGGCTTCACGGGCACGAAGTAGTCGGCGTGCACAGTCGAGGGTGAGACATCCGGCGCGATGACATAGACTTCGGCGCCGTGGTAGCGCGCCTCCTGCATGTAGTGGATGTAGGGGATCCGCGTGTAGATCGGATTCCCGTACCAGACGAGGAACAGCTCCGAGTGGAACCAGTCGTCGACGCTGCTGACGGGGTCGAAGGTCCCGTACGTGAGATAGTGCCCCGGGGCGAAGTCGTTGACCTCGCCGTTCACGTCGGTCGTGATCCCGCCGATGAGACCCAGATAGCGCCCCCTCCCGGCCGATCCCCAGGTGCTGGCGCTGCCGCCCATCGGTGCGATGACTGACTCCGGTCCAACTGACTGCACCGCGTCGAGGACGGCGTCGGCGATCTCGGTCGCTGCCTGGTCCCAGGTGATGCGTTCCCAGCTCCCCGAGCCGCGTGCACCCGCGCGCTTGAGCGGATAGAGCAGACGCTCATCCGACTCCAGCATGCGCGACCAGCCCGCACCCTTCTGGCAGCCCATGGGGTTCATGTCGGGAACGCCTGCCATGATCGTTGCGAAGGTGGCCGCGGCCTCTTCGCGCACAACCTTCCCGTCCTTGAGGTACACCCGCTCGGGGCAATTGCCCGGGTAACAGTTGATACAGTGCGAGGCCCAGACGACCTTGTCCCAGGTCCAACGCTGGCGGTATCGATCGGCGGTCGTAGGTTGGGTACCGGGCATGGCATCCTCGCGGTCTGGGATCGAAGGGCGTGGCCGCCTCGGCGCGGCGGCAGGCCCTCACCTGTCGCTTCTTAGACTTCGGCGGGGCAACTGAAAATGACGGTGATCACACGGGGAAATCCCCAATAGGCGCAGCGGACACTTGTGCCGACAAACCGGGCAGAAGTGACCACGCCGAAGGCTCGAACGTCCCCGGGAGGGAACCGGCAGTCTGCCCTTGTCCTGGGTGGAGGCGGCACGTACGGCGTGGTGCAGGCGGCCTACATCGTCGCTGCCATGGAAGCCGGGTTCCGCCCGTCCATGATCGTCGGGACCAGCGTCGGGTCTCTGAACGGCGCCTGGATTGCGCTCCACCCGGACGCACCGGAAGAGCTCCTTCGTGTCTGGCTGGCGCTGGATAGGTTGAGGCTCGTGCGCGTGAATCCCTTGAAGATGGCGGCGAGGCTCGTTCGCCACCCGCTGGGCATGGCCCCCAATGAGATCGTCCCCTGGCTCATCAAGGAGCACATGGGGGGCAAGCGCTTCGACGACGCGAAAATCCCCCTCGCTGTGGTCGCCACCAATCTGTCGCGGGGTGAGAAGCGCGTCTTCCGGGAAGGGGATCTCCACTCGGCGATCATGGCCTCGACAGCCATCCCGGGAATATTCGAACCGGTGGAAATCGACGGTGACCTCTATGTCGATGGCGGTTTGACCGCCTCGGTTGACCTGGCGACAGCGATGGCGATGGGCGCCGAAGAGATTCTGGCGATCGACTTGACGCCACCCCCGCCCATCGCGCACCCGAAGACTGTTGTCGGAGTGCTTCGCCAGTCGCTCGGCATCATGGCGCACGCCTCGACGGGTGCGATGCAGGAGTGTGTCGCGTCCTCGATGCCCGTGCGGGTCATCCAGCCAGACCTCAGCACCAGCTCGCCCTGGCAGCTCGATGACTCGGCGGGTTCGGTAGCCCATAACCTGACTATCGCCCGAAAGGAGATGGGGGACGTCCTCAACGGCGACGGCTCGATCATTGTGCGCCAGCAGGTCGATGCCTGCGAACTTCCCGAGCAACCAAGGCAGCCGATCAATATGCGGCGGTATTTCCACCTGCGCAGCCCGGCGCGAGACAAGCCGGGTACGGGCAATTCCTAGCGCTCCAGTGTGGGACGCTCGGGCCCCGGGCTTGTCATTCCCCACCAACGTGCAACCACTGAGCGAGTTGAAGACCGGTAGCCGAATGCCGTATATGACGGTACGCGGGGGAACCCTGATGGACATGCTTGCACCCGGAGTAGGAATAGAAGCATGAGTCCATGCATTGTAACTTTTATCGCTGCGAGCCACGCGTCTGTGGCCGAAAGGACTGGTACGACGACCGTTGAGGTCGACAACCGGGGCCTCCATCCGCCGGAACCGGCGGTGCGCATCCTTTTGGCCCTTTCCGCGCTCGCCACGGACGCCGAGCCGGTGACGCTCATGGACCGCGACTCAGGCGCCTGATCAGTGAATCCCCGCCACGGCAGTCAGCTCAATTCCGAGACCAGGGCACAGACCGCCGGCCAGGTGAGGCGGAAGGCAGGGCTCAGCCTGGGTTTCTTGATGGCGATCGCACTGGCGAGCGAACTGACGGCGGTGCTCGTTGTTCACGGCCTGGGCGTGGACACTTCGTGGCTGGAGGCAGTGGTCGATGGAGTCATGCTCTGCGCTCTCCTTTTCCCCGCGTTCTACCTCGTCGTCGTGCGACCCATGGTTGAATACCTCGCCGAACGCGAGCGCGCCGAGGCGGAGCTGATCGAGCGCGAAGAGCGCTTCCGCTCAACATTCGAGCAGGCGGCGGTGGGCGTTACCCATGTCGCCCCGGATGGCAGCTGGTTGCGCGTAAACCAGAAGTTCTGCGACATGCTCGGCTTCACCCACGACGAACTGCTCCGGAGATCGTTTCGCGACATCACCTATCCTGACGACCTTCCCCTTGACGTGGAGATCATGCACAGGCTGTTTGCAGGGGAGTTGCGGGCCCATTCGCGAGAGAAGCGGTACGTCAAGAAGGATGGATCGATTGTCTGGGTCAATCGCACGGCATCGGTCGCGCATACAGCCGCGGGCGACCCCGCCTACATCATTTCCATCCTGGAGGACATCACCGACCGCAAGATTGCCGAAGTAGCTCTCCGCGAGAGCGAGGAGCACATCCGAGAACTCGTGGGCTCGGCTCCGGAAGCGGTGGTGAGCATGGACGCCGAAGGCCGGGTCATGGACTGGAACCCGGAGGCAGAGCGGATGTTCGGGTGGAAGGCCGACGATGCTCGCGGCAGGTTCGTCGCCGACCTGATTGTGCCTCCCTCCGCGCGCGAGCCGCATCGGCAGGGTCTGAAGCGTTTCCTCGAGACGGGCGAGGGCCCCGTGCTCGGTACATCCATCAACATCGAAGCCGCTCGTGCCGATGGCACCGAGTTTCCCGTCGAGCTTTCGATTTCGACCATGACTCGTGGCGAAAAGCACCTCTTCGTCGCGTTCATTCGCGACCAGACCGAGCGTCGACGACTGGAGGACGAAATGAACCAGTTCTTCGACCTCGTGCCCGATCTGGTCTGCATTGTCTCCCCTGACGGGATGCTGAAGAAGGTCAATGGGGCATGGGAGTCCACGCTCGGCTACACGAAAGAAGAGCTGCTCGCCAGGCCGTTCGCCGAATTTATTCATCCTGGTGATGTCGATGCAACCTCCGCCGCGGTCGCGCGACAGGTTGCAGGTGGTTCCACGGCCGACTTCGCCAATCGCTATCGCTGCAAGGATGGCTCCTACCGGTGGCTCGACTGGCGTGCAACCCTGGCGGTCGACGGTCTCCTGTTCGCGGCGGCGCGAGACATCACCGAGCGCAGAAAGACACAAGCGGCGCTACGCGAGAGCGAAGGCCGCTTCCAGCGGCTTGTCGAGAACGCCACGGACCTCATCTACCGCTACGAGCTTGGACCGAACCGGGGATTCTCGTTTGTGAGTCCGGCGGCCACAGCCATGACTGGATACTCGCCGGACGACCACTACGGCGACCCCGACCTGGGCTTCAAACTCATTCACCCCGACGACCGTGCCCTCCTGGAGGCCTTTTCGGCTGGTGACATTCAGCCGGGGCAATCGACGACGATGCGCTGGATTCGCAAGGACGGCGAGTTGGTTTGGACCGAACAGCGCAACGTCCCGATCTTCGACTCTGCGGGGAATGTTGTGGCCATCGAAGGCATCGCCCGCGACGTTACCGAACGGAAGCGAGACGAAGACGCACTGCGCGAGAGTGAGATGAAGTACCGCAGCCTCGTCGAGACTGCCCAGGAACTTGTCTGGAAATGCGACGACCAGGCCCGGTTCACGTACCTCAGTCCGGCCTGGGAGAAAACGCACGGCTATAAGGTCGAGGAGATGCTGGGCAAGAGTTTCGGTGATTTCGAGCGTCCCGAGGTGTGGGCCAGGGACATGCTGGAGTTTGGCCGCTGCATGGCGGGCGGGTCCGTCAAGGAACACGAGACGACTCACATCGCCAGGGATGGGACGGAGCTGACGCTTCTGTTCAACGCTGTGCCGCTCCGCAACGCGAGCGGGGAGATCGTCGGCACGCAGGGGACGGCCACCGACATCACCGAGCGCAAGCGCCTGGCTGCGGAACGCGAGCACATCGACGCGCAACTGCGACAGGCGCAGAAGTTGGAGGCCGTTGGCCAGCTTGCCGCCGGGGTCGCTCACGACTTCAACAACAAGCTCGGCGTGATCCTCCTGGCTGCCGATATGGCGATGTCCTCGCTCGACCCTTCCAACGACGCCCGCGCGGACATTGAAGAGATTCGAGCTGCCGCCTTGCGGTCGGCGGATCTCACCCGTCAACTGCTCGGCTTCGCCCGCATGCAGCCCATTTCGCCCCGGAGCCTCGATCTCAACGATACGGTCGCGTCGATGGTAGGCATGCTCCGGCGCCTGGCCGGAGAGGGCGTCGACCTCGTGTGGGCGCCCGAGCCAAACCCCTGCTGGGTGAATGTGGACCCCGGGCAGGTTGATCAGGTCCTCGTCAACCTCGCCGTCAACGCCCGCGATGCCGTCCTGGGCAGCGGCACCATTGCGATCGCCACGAAGAGCGTCAGCCTGGACGAGGCGTTCTGCGCCACGCACCCGGGAGCCACGCCCGGCCACTACGTAGTCCTGGAGGTCACGGACAATGGCCACGGGATGGATCAGGAGACGATGGCCCGCATCTTCGAACCGTTCTTCACGACCAAGCCTCAGGGCAAGGGAACGGGCCTCGGCCTCGCTACCGTCTACGGCATCGCCCACCAGAACCATGGCTTTGTGGATGCCGAGAGCGAGCCAGAGTTGGGAACGGCGATCAGATTCTTCCTGCCCGCTGAGGCCGAGAGGCCGGCCAATGAGGACGCACGAATCCTGGAGACGACCCCGGTGGACCTCGGCACCGTGCTGCTTGTGGAAGATGAACCCGCCCTGTTCAGGTTGACCACGAAGATGCTCGAACGGCTGGGCGCCACCGTGCTCGCCACCCAGAATCCAATTGACGCGATTCGCCTGGCGACCGAACACGCTAGCGGCATTGACCTGCTGGTCACCGATGTGGTGATGCCCGGGATGAACGGCGTTCAGCTCGTTGAGCAGTTGCGCAAGCTTCGCCTGGGGCTGCGGTGCCTGTTTGTCTCGGGCTATCCGGCGAGCGTTCTCGCGGATGCCGGCGTCCTTGGCGAGGGAGTCGACCTGCTCCCCAAGCCCTACTCCGAGGAATCATTCCGCCGGAAGCTGCGCGAGGTGCTGGGGCGCCAGTAGCCCGACGGTGGTCAGCGGCGCGCGTTCGACCGCCGGAACGGCGGTCGTACCTCTTCTGAGACGAGGGGGCCGTAGGCCCGGGGGCGGCGGTAGGCGTTGCCCATGGTTTCGTACTCGCGGTAGGCCCGCAGCGCGGCGAGGTCGAACGTTGCGAGCGAGATGCCCTCGTCGGGGCCCGCCTCGATCAGGAGCATGTCCCGCTCCCTTTCGTCGCGACCGTAAGCCATGCCGTCAAAAGCGATCGAACGGCCGTTGCACTTCGGCGCCGGGTAGTTTGCCATAGCCACTCCGGTCATGTTCTCGAAGGCGCGTGCGCGGAACTGGCCGACGCGGTTCTCGTCGAGGGTGCAGGCGTTCGGTGTGAGGATGATCTCCGCGCCCTTGAGCATGAGCACGCGCGCACTCTCGGGGAACTCGCGGTCGTAGCAGATCATGGCGCCCACCTCGACCGGGCCGGCCGCGGTATCGAGCGTGGCAACGGCAAACTCGTCACCCGGAGCCAGGGCTGCTTCCCAGTCGAACTCGCAGACGTGGACCTTCGCCTGGGTGAGGACAATCTCGCCGCTGCCATCGATGAGCGAGACCACGTTCCGGGGGAGATCCACTCCGCGTTCGAGGTAGGTGATGGCGATCGCCATGCGCAGCTCGCGGGCGAGTTCGCGATGACGGCTGACGAAAGAACCGGCCGCGTCGATCGCCCCCGCGAGCCACTGTCCGCGACGCGCTTCGTCCTTGGGACAGCGCGTGTAGCCGATGTTCCACATCTCAGGGAAGAGGGCGATGTCGGCGCCCATCGACGCAGCTTCGCGGCAGAATCGCTCGCCGGTCGCCAGGTTCGCGTCCTGGTCCGGGCCGCGCTCCGCCATTTGGAGGAGAGCCACGTTGAGGAGCCGTCCTCGTGGCGAAGCTACCATTCCGTCACCTTCTCACGGGCGGCGTGGAAACTGTTTCGTGTCGGAATAGGCGGGTTCGCGCTTACCGAGGAATGCGTCGCGGCCTTCCTTGCCCTCGTCGCTCATGTAGAAGAGCATGGTCGCATCGTGGGCGAGCTGGGTGATGCCGGCCAGTCCGTCCAGCTCGGCGTTGAACGAGGCTTTGAGCAGGCGGATGGCGAGCGGGCTGTGGCGGAGGATCTCTTTCGCCCACTTCACGCCTTCGTCTTCGAGCTGGTCGAGTGGCACCACGGCGTTGATGAGGCCCATCTCCAGCGCTTCGCGGGCATCGTACTGGCGGCACAGGAACCAGATCTTGCGTGCCTTCTTCTGGCCGACGAGGCGGGCGAGCTGGGCCGAACCAAAGCCGCCATCGAAGCTGCCGACTTTGGGGCCAGTCTGGCCGAAACGGGCGTTGTCGGCCGCGACCGTGAGGTCACAGATGACGTGGAGCACGTGCCCGCCCCCGATCGCCCAGCCCGCCACGAGGGCGATGACCGGCTTGGGCATGGCCCGGATGAGCATGTGCAGGTCGGTCACGTGCAGCCGGGGGAGCTTGTCTTCGCCGACATAGCCGCCGTGGCCGCGCACCCGCTGGTCGCCGCCGGAGCAGAAGGCGCGGCCGCCCTCGCCCGTGAACAGGATCACACCGGTGCCGGTGTCCTCGCGCGCGTCGTTGAAGGCGGCCAGGAGCTCGATCACTGTCTTCGGGCGGAAGGCGTTGTGTACTTCGGGCCGGTTGATGCTGATGCGGGCGATGCCCTCGGCCTTCTCATAGATGATGTCTTCGTAGGTTCCGGCCGATTGCCAGGCGATGGCCATTGTGGGCCTCCTTCATTCCAGGGTCAGGCGGTCTCGTCCAAGAAGGCGATGATTTCACGCGCGCAGAAGTCCGGGTTCTCAAGCTGGGCGGCGTGCCCGGCGCCGGGAACGGCAAGGAAGCGCGCGCACGGCATGGCTGCGGCCATCTCCTGTCCGATGGCAAGATACTTCGCGTCCTCGTCACCCGCGAGGAGCAACGCTGGCATCGCGATGTCCCGAAGCCGGTGATGAAGAGCGGGCTGTGACCCGGTGCCCATACCGCGAAGGCTGTTGACCAGCCCGGCCGGGTCATTTCGTAGCCGACCGGCGCGGATGCGCTCCTGCACCCCCGCCGGGAGGCGGGACTGGGTTGCGAACAGCGGCAACCGCTCCCAGTAGTGCACGAACGCGGCAACGCCCGCCGACTCGATGTGTTGGGCGATGGCCTCGTCCGAATTGCGGCGGGCCAGGCGCTCCTCTTCGGTCGCGAGCCCGGGCGAGGCGCCGATCAGCACCAGCCGGGCGACGCTTCCCGGGTGATTGGCGGCAATGCTGAGGGCCGTACGGCCTCCCATTGAGTAGCCGAGCCAGCTTGCGCGCGGGAAGCCCGCAAGGCCAACCGCTTTTACGAGGTCGGTTGCGACCTGGTTCATGCGGTAGCGGTCGAGCTCATGGGGCTTGTCCGAATGGCCGTGGCCGACGATGTCGATCGCGACGGTAGTGAAGCGCTCGCTCAGCGCGTCTCGAAGGGGCGACCAGGAGG
>Ga0172368_10007304_pt1 | contig 11590 bp, 10 predicted proteins | sample Lak11m_FD_114540 | JGI IMG/M metagenome (GOLD analysis project Ga0172368, IMG submission 114540) | Freshwater microbial communities from Kabuno Bay, South-Kivu, Congo - kab_022012_11m | ecosystem: Environmental > Aquatic > Freshwater > Lake | place: Democratic Republic of the Congo: South-Kivu...
ACGGAGCTTATTCAACAATGATTGAAAGAATATATTCTGAAAATAATCCAAATTTTTTCTTTCTAACATATTCAAAGAATTGGAGTGTTAACGACTTTTTGATTATTCCAAAACAATTCTTTATTGAAGAGATTATCATTAAAAGACCACCATTAGCACCAACAGCAAGAAGAGCAGGTTGGGTAGGATGTAATATTGATATTTCAAAAGTGGCTGAATCAGGCAAGATTTTTTTAGTTAAAAATACTGAGATTATTGACCCTGAAGTAGTAAAACAGTTTTTTAATAAAACTTTGTTTCTTAGGAAGAAGTCAAGTGATGCAAAGGGTTGGATTTTAGATATTTTGAAGTGTGTTGATGAAATCAAAACTGATATTTTCAACCTTGATGAAATCTATAAATTTGAGCTAAAACTTAAATTGAAATACCCAAATAATAATTTCATCAAGGATAAAATCAGACAACAACTTCAAATACTTCGTGATAAAGGGATTATTGAATTTGTTGGTCGTGGTAAATACAAAAAAATTAAATATGGGGACATTTAAAATTGAAATTCAAGAATTCTTATCAAGAATAATTGAAGTGGAAGCAGAAACAAAAGACGAAGCAATTTCAAAAGTTCGTGAACTGTATAGGAACGAAGAAATTGTCTTAGACAGTGATGATTATGTTACAACCGAAATTGAAATTTACGATTATGAATGACCCAAGAATTATTTTAAGAGACAAACTGATTGAAACTGGACTTTTGTTTAAAGATGCAAATCTGATTGCACTTGAAGCGGGGAGTTCACAAACTTTTGTTGATATTGAATATTTAAATAAATTACGTCTTTCAGCAACCCAATTAGAAATTACTCTAAAACTTGTAATGGACTTTTATTCAGGGAAATTATTCTCAAAATAAATTGAATTTTAATAGAACTTTTTCCTCAATTTGAACATAAGTTTGATATGGTTTTTGCTGACCCACCCTATTTTTTATCTAACAACGGACTAACTATATACAATGGTAAAATAACAAGTGTAAATAAGGGTAATTGGGACAAATCTCACGGTTTTAATTATATTAACGAATTCAATAGAAAATGGCTTTCATTGGTTCGAGACAAAATGAAAGATGATGCAACTATTTGGATCAGCGGAACAATGCACAACATTTTTTCCGTTGGACAAATCTTGACAGAATTAGGCTTTAAGATTTTAAACATAATTACTTGGGAAAAGACTAATCCCCCACCGAATTTTTCTTGCCGCTATTTTACTTACTCGACAGAACAAATCATTTGGGCAAGAAAATCCGAGAAGGTTCCTCATTATTTCAACTATCAACTAATGAAACAGCTCAACGGAGACAAACAAATGAAAGATGTCTGGAAACTTCCGGCCATTGCACCTTGGGAAAAATCGTGTGGTAAACACCCGACACAAAAACCACTTTCCGTTTTGACAAGACTTATTTTGGCTTCAACAAAACCAAATGCCTGGATTTTGGACCCTTTTACAGGTAGCTCGACAACAGGTATTGCAGCAAACTTGGCAAACAGACGATTTTTGGGCATAGACAAAGAAGAAGAATTTTTGACAATCAGTAAAAACAGAAAACTTGAAATTGAGAACCCAAAAACAGCAACGACATTTAGACAGAAAACAGGTGGTTTCAACGACAAGAAAGAATTCGAAATATTTTTACTTGAAGAACCAAATGAAGAATATAAACTGGAACTTAACTTAACTAAGAAAGGTGATCGACCAACATAGATTTTATGTAAGAAGGATTAAGTACTTTTAAGATGGTTTAGTGTTATTTTGAGAGTTGTATTCTTATTGATGTGTTATGCTGTAAACTTTCTCCTGTTGTTTGCTAAAAACCCCTCAGACTCTGAAAAAACTCATTTTTTTAAAAAAACACTAAACCCAAATCACTTAATAGAAATAATTTCTAATGCGTAAATTGTGTTAATATCACCACAAAAAAAAGTTAGAAGGCATTCTTTCACTATAAAGAATGCCTTCTAACTGACTATCCCTGTTAATTTTTATAACAGTAATATCGTTTTAATATTCTAATCAGGGAATTTGGTTGTATTAGCAGCAGCTTTGTATAAGTCTTTCATTTGCTGAAGGGTAATATCAAATTCACCAACCATGGCTGTACCGAGTTGGCCGTATTTAACTTTATGCTGTACCTCATAAGGTTTTGAACGAATAAATTTACCTAATGACATTCCTTCTAAAGTAATGGTTTTTCCATCAGTGCCGTGGCATGATTCACAGTTTGCAGTATAATATGTATTTCCATTAGCTTCATTACCATCTAAGCCGACATTGGTATAGGTGGCAGTTCCGGTTGGATAACTGCCTGTGTATGTGGCATTGTACAGACCGGATACATCAAATATTGATTCTTTCATGAATTTAACAATATCCCAGATTTGAGCATCAGTGAGCAGTTGGTTGTAATTAGGCATTTTATCTCCTTCAACATTATTGGTGGTAGGATCATAAGTTGATAAATCATAAGAAATATCTCTTCTACCTGCTGTTAATTTCATGGCATCAAAAAGTTCTTTATAGGTCTTGGTTTGTGCAATTTGATACAGATTGATGGAAGAAACATTCGGACGTGTTGTTTTGGGAGCACGGTTGTTATAGGAGCCTGCTGTACCTAATCCATCCCAACCATGACATTGTTTACATCTGAAAAAGTCAGAATAAGCCTTTAATGTGGCAATATTTGTATTGTTCTGATCAAAACCAGCTTCTGTTGCCCAGAATTTGTCATACATAATACCCCCGATACTGTGATTTGCAGAATCATAAGCTGCTTTAAATGGGTCAATCGGGTCATCTTCTTTACAGTTTGTAAAAAATAAGCTAGTGAACACTAACGTTGCAAAAATTAAAGTTAATTTACTCATATTTAAAAATTTAAAAGTTAAACAAAAATTTTTTAATCATCATAGGTCAATAGTTTTTGCTAATTATTGATAATATCTTCGATAGTTTTGTTTTTCATGATAGTTTTTATTTCATTATTTAATTCAAACCAGAAATCTTTAACCTGACATATATTGAATCTCTTACATTCTTTGGTAGCACAAGAACAATTCACCAATAACAACTCAGGTTCGAATGCACGATAAACATCATAAACCGAAATTTCTTTATAATTTTTTGACAAAATATATCCGCTGCTTCTTCCGGCTACATTATTAATAAGTCCTGCATTTCTTAATCCTGTAATAATATTATCTAAATATAGTAACGGAATTTCCTGATTTTTTGAAATGTCTTTCTGTAAAATACCATTTGGCCAACTTGCTATTTCAATAATAGCTCTTAATCCATATCTTACTTTAGTATTTATTTTCATTCAAAAAAGTAATTCTATATAATTTATCGGATGCAAAAATATTGAAGTATATGTATGGGTAATTTTTTTAATGATGTAAATATCTCAATATTTAATTATCTTTTATCAACAGAAGTGTTTAGCTATTCATTTAAAATAATTTCATGTATTTTTAGTTAATAAATTTCGTTTTTTAACAATTATTCATCTAACACCAATCATCTGAATTGCCTGATATAAATCATTTAATTTTATGTATGGAGGTTTTTACAAGGCTTCTATCTTTGCGGCTCAAAACAGGTGATGGAGTTCACCTTTAACCGCTATAACTGGCTGATAACTCCTGTTTATAATTATTTTAAGATGGAGTTATGTTGAATGCCGATTATATACCATTGATTGTTGCATTATTGGTACTTATTTCAAGTCTTATTTCACTTCGTGTTGGTTTGTCAGTTGCAATTATTGAAATTGTGTTAGGTGCTGTTGCAGGAAATCTTGGATTAAAAACGGAAGAATGGATGTTGTATTTAGCCAATTTTGGAGGGATAATTTTGACTTATCTGGCTGGTACTGAAATAGATACGAGAATGATGAGAAACCACTTTAAAGAAAGTTTTCTGATAGGTTCATTTTCTTTTCTGTTGCCATTTCTCGGAACAGCTATTTTTACATATTTTGTGTCAGACTGGTCGCTTCAGGGTTCTCTGATAGCAGGCTGTGCTTTATCTACCACTTCACTTGCAGTTGTATATTCTGTGCTTGTCGAAACTGGTCTTGCAAAAACAATTATTGGTAAAAAAATAATGTCTGCAACTTTTATTACTGACATGGGTACTGCTTTGTCGTTAAGTGTCTTATTTATAAAACCAACAAAATACACCTTGTTATTTGTGGTAGTTTCAACTATTCTCATTGTTTTACTTTATAAATTTTCAGGATATATGCTCCGTAATCCCAGATGGAAAAACAAAGTTATTGAACCGGAAATAAAATTTATCTTTTTCATCCTTTTTACGTTCATCTTTTTCGCAAAATTGGGTGAAGGGCATGCTGTTTTACCCGCTTTTATTCTGGGCTTATTGATGTCAAAACATTTTCAGGAACAACGAAAAACCGTTGTAGTGAGGAACAAACTCAGGACTGTTGCTTATGCCATTGTAACACCTGTTTTTTTTATTGTAGGAGGAATGAAAATATCTGTTGTGCTAATTGCTTCAGCATTTGGGCTATTTGCTGCTTTATTTGTTGTCAAAATGCTTACAAAGTTTATTGGAGTTTATTTCTTTGCTAAAAAATATATTCCTGACGGCTCAATGTACACAACACTTTTGATGAGCACAGGACTAACTTTTGGTACCATTTCGAGTTTGTATGGTTTACAGGCAGGATTGATTTCTCAGATTCAATATTCTGTATTAGTGGGTGTCGTTGTGGCAAGTGCATTAATCCCGACTTTTATTGCACAAAAGTGGTTTATGCCTTCTCATGAGGAAGACCTGATAAATGATAATCTTAAAAAAGGCAGATAACTTAAAAATTCTGTCTGTTTCTGTTAAAAAATTTTCATTACCTCTGATTAATCTTTTTTGAATTTTTAAGTTGATTTAGATGTACGCCTGAAAATTATCAGGGTTAGTGACATCAAAAAAATCCTGAATTTGTATTAATCATAATATTAAATTCCCTTATTTGAATAAATATTATTATGAAATCTTATGCTGAATTTGAGATGAATAAGTAGAAATTAGAATAACAACACATTTTCAGATTCAAGATATCCTCTCATTATCTAATGGCTATTTCCCAGTCTAAAATGCTTTATCAACTTCAGCTACATTAAGAACTTATGATAATTCCATTTCTTTTTCCAAAAAACCTGCTGTGTGCCCACACTGATGCTTTACAATTTCTTCAGGTGTCCCAAGACATATAATCTTACCACCACCTTCTCCACCTTCAGGACCCATATCTATAATATAATCAGCAAGTTTGATTACATCCAGGTTGTGTTCAATAATCAAAACACTGTTTCCATGTTCTACCAGCCGACTGAGCACCTGCATCAAAATCCTGATATCTTCAAAATGAAGTCCGGTAGTGGGTTCATCTAATATGTAAAGCGTTTTACCTGTGTCTTTTTTAGACAATTCGGTGGCAAGCTTTACACGCTGTGCTTCACCTCCGCTTAAAGTTACAGAACTCTGCCCCAGTGTTATATATCCAAGACCAACATCTACCATGGTTTTGAGCTTTCTTTTTATCTGAGGAATGTTGCTGAAAAAGCTGAAAGCTTCTTCATGAGACATGTTCAACACATCGTTAATTGATTTTCCTTTATATCTAACTTCAAGGGTTTCACGGTTGTAGCGTTTGCCCATACATTTATTGCAAGGCACCAGCACATCAGGTAAAAAGTTCATTTCTATGGTTTTTTCTCCTGCACCTTCACACTCTTCGCAACGACCTCCCTTAACATTGAATGAAAAGCGTCCGGGTTTATATCCTCTTATTTTTGCTTCCGGTAATTGCACAAACAGGTTCCTGATCAGGCCAAATACACCAGTATAGGTAGCTGGATTTGACCGGGGTGTTCGTCCTATAGGTTGCTGGTCGATTTCAATCACTTTATCAATAAACTCAAGTCCTTTTATAGATTCATAAGGTAAAACCACCGATTTTGTCCGGTAAAAATAATTTTTTAAAATTGGGTATAGGGTTTGATTGATTAAAGATGATTTGCCACTACCTGAAACTCCGGTTACACACACCAGTTTGCCTAAAGGTATTTTCAGATTTACATTTTTAAGGTTGTGACCTTTTGCATGTATCAACTCAAGAAAATGACCATTCCCTTTTCGCCTGTCAACAGGGAGCTCAATTTTTCTAACATTATTAAGATATTCAGCAGTAATGCCTTTCGATTTTTTTACTTCCTCATAAGTCCCGGTGGCAATTAATTCACCACCATGCAAACCTGCTCTTGGACCTAAATCAACAATATAATCAGCAGATTGCATCATTTCTTTATCATGCTCAACCACTACTACACTATTGCCAAGCCTAGCAAGGCTTTTTAATGCTTTTATTAACCTGTGGTTGTCGCGTTGATGAAGCCCAATGCTTGGTTCATCAATAATATAGGTAACATTGACCAATTGCGACCCAATTTGTGTTGCCAGTCTGATACGTTGTGCTTCACCTCCACTCAACGAACCAACAGAACGATTGATGGAAAGATAACCTAATCCGATATCAACAAGAAAGCCTGTTCGTGACTTCAACTCTTTTATTATTTCTTCAGCAATCTTTTTTTTCTTACCATCAAGCCTGTCTGTCAATGTTTGAAGCCAAATATTAAAATCAAACAACTGCATCTGACTTGCTTCGTAAATATTTTTTTCATCAATTTTAAAATAAATCGCTTCTTTTTTTAATCTTGAACCACCACATTCAATACATTTTACTTTAGGTATCACCTCTTTCAGCTCATCTTTTAAATGATTGTTTTCAGTGTTTATTAATATGTTTTTATATCTTTCGATTAACCCTTCAAATTTTAATTCATAGTCCATAAAAGCAGTACGAACAAGTATTTCTTCATTTGTACCATAAAATATTTTTTCCAGTTTTTCAGCAGGCAGCTTTTCGATAGGAGATTTTATATCAATATCATACCTTGTAGCTAATGCTTTTATAATAGCGGTTGTCCAATTATCTTTTGTATGCTCGGGAATAAATAATCCACCCTCAAGAATACTTTTACTTTTATCAATAATAATGGTATCAGCATCAATCTGGTATGTTTCACCGAGTCCTTCACATGCTTTGCATGCTCCATAGGGAGAATTGAACGAAAAAGTATTAGGCTGTGGTTCATCATACGATAGTCCAGTGGAAGGACACATCAAATTACGGCTGTAATAAAATACCTGAGGGTTATCATTATTGGTTACCAACAAACTGCCCTTACCTTCCCTTAATGCCAATAATACAGAAGATTTAAGTCGTTCTATATTCTTTGGTTCAATATTGATTCTGTCAATAAGCACCTCAATATCGTGTGTTTGATACCTGCCAACTTCCAGATTAGGTCTAAGCTCTTTTATTTTTCCATCTATTCTTACTTTTGTATATCCTTTTCTGCGGTATTGTTCAAATAATTCCCTGTAATGACCCTTTCTGGCTCTTATAATTGGTGAATAAAGGTTTGCCAATTTATTTTCATGACGTTCAAATAATGTTTTTATAAGTTGTTCTTCACTATATCTTACCATCTTTTCACCACTCAGATACGAATAAGCATCTGCTACTCTTGCATAGAGTAACCGTAAAAAATCGTAAATCTCAGTGATGGTTCCTACAGTAGATCTTGGATTATTGCCTCCTGTTTTTTGTTCAATGGATATTACCGGACTCAATCCTTCTATTTTCTCTACATCCGGTCGTTTCATTTCACCTATATACTGTCGGGCATACGAAGCAAATGTTTCCATATATCTTCTCTGACCTTCTGCATACAAAGTATCAAAAGCAAGAGAACTTTTTCCACTTCCACTCAATCCTGTTATAACCACAAGCTTGTTTCTTGGTATTTCAACACTTATATTTTTAAGGTTATGTTCATTTGCCCCAAAAATCCCAATTTTTCCATCTTCAAACAATTCGGGCATAAACCTATTTTTTGATAACAATAATAATTTCCTGACCTTTTTTTAATTTGTTGACGGAAAGATTATTCCATTTTAGTATTTGGCTGACATCAACATGATAATTTAAAGCGATTTTTTCAATGCTTTCCTTTCTGCCAACCCTGTGTATGACTACAATGCTATCTTTAGGTTCATTTATTACATTTTCATCAGAAACAACATGATCTTGTTCTTTTTCAATAACTTCATCATTTTCATAAGGCAGTGGCAACGAAATTTTATAAATCTTTCTTTCTTTGTTTGTCAATTCTGAAGTACGTAACCAAGGATTTAATAGCTTTAACTGCCGGTATGTTATCTTGTGTTGTAAAGCAAAATCAACAAGGTCAGATATAGTGGTATCAGTTTCAATTTCATAGGTTTTATATGGCTTATACAAATGCTTTTCCAATAAGTTAAAGCCATATTTTTGAGGGTTTTGATATATTTCCTTTGCTGCAAGTATTCTAAAAATATATCGGCTGGTCTCAATATTCAGGTATAAATCGTAAAATGAATTTACTTTTTGCTTTTTAATCTGATTGTTAATACCACCAATACCCATATTGTAGGAGGCTGCTGTTAATGTCCAGTTATTAAAATAATTGTATGCTTCTTTAAAGTATTTAATAGCTGCTTCGGTTGCTTTTATTACATGATATCTTTCATCAACATCTTCATTTATTTCTAACCCATACTTTTTCCCTGTTTCTTCCAGAAACTGCCAGAATCCCTGAGCACCGGATGGTGATGTTACATTTTGAAAATTGCTTTCTATCAATGCTATATACTTAAAATCATCAGGTATTCCGTTTTCCTTCAACAAGGGTTCAATGACAGGAAACCATCGGGAAGCTCGTTTTATGGCAAGCAATGTATTTGACTGCCAGTAAACATTTACCAGCATTTCACGGTCAAGCCGCTCTGCAACATCCTCATTTTTTAATGGAACAGCTTCGCCTGCAAATTCAAGTTCATCGGGCAATTCAATGGAATATATCCTGTAATTCTCTGAAAACTCCTTCAGATGTAAATCCAACAAGGTTGATGAGTGATACATCATTAATTGCCATATAGCCATTACAATAAATGATATAAGCAGTATTTTAATTGAATTTCTTGGCATCTGATAATCTTACACAATTTACCGAAACAGAAACTATTTCCCTGTTTTAAGCAACTTAGATTTAGGTAAACTGAAATCAGAATAATATTTTAATGAGTTTTGATAATATTCTATTGCTTTGGCTGTTCTTCCCAGTATTTCTTCATAGGAACCCAAAAAATAATAGGCCATGGCAATTACAGGAACCTGCTGATACTGATTTGTCCCCAGTCGGGCAATGTAAATATCGGTCACACTTTGTGGCATATTTAACAACGATTCAATAACAGTTCTTCCTGCATCTACCTTTCCAAGATTCATATTCTGTACGCCTATTTCATACAAATATGCTGTATTTTTCTTTTTTTCATACAATTTAGTAAAGGCATCTAATGCCTCTGCCGATTTATTTAATCTTGATGCCATCGTACCATAAATCTCCAGAGCATGCATATCATCCGGTTTAAGTGCTTTCATTTTATTTGATGTCTGATAGGCACTTCCTAAATCATCTAATTGTATGTATAAATTAGCCAATGTGTCAAGTAAACCATAGTTTGAGGTATCATAAGCCAGTATGTTTTGTATGCTACTGATGGCTGTCAGCCTGTCGCCTGTTTTAAAAGAATTCTCAAGTAATATGCGGTTATGCCTGATGGTATGCTTTTTATATTTTGAAAAATTATTGCACGAAACAAGAGAAAATACAATTAGTATCAATAATAATGATTTCATATCCTTTTATATTTACAGTTTTTCAAATTCTTAAAACAATGCAAATTAACAAATTTTCATGCTGATATTTTATTCTTTTTAAAAACATAAACTACAATTCAATGGCAATGAAATTGCAGTAATGGCAGTTTTGTCTGATATTATCTAATCATTTTTTTTAATCGATTAAAAATTAGAATTATTTTATAATGCAAACACTTATTATGATTGGCCAATTGCTTTTGGGCCTATCCATTCTGGTATTTATACACGAATTAGGACACTATCTTGCTGCACGCGCTTTCGGTATGAGGATTGAAAAATTCTTTATCTTTTTTGATTTTGGTAAAACAAAAATTTTTAGCTTTAAACATGGAAATACTGAATATGGTTTAGGATGGTTCCCTTTAGGTGGTTATGTAAAAATTGCTGGTATGATTGATGAATCTTTAGACAAAGAAGCACTTAAACTACCACCGCAGCCATGGGAATTCAGGTCAAAACCAACCTATCAGCGACTTATTGTTATGGTGGCAGGGGTGTTTATGAACCTTATTTTAGGAATTATCATGTTTTCACTCATTTCTTACAAATATGGTGAACAAATTATTCCACTCGATAAAAATGATCCTGCTATTGTTGCTCTTGATTATGGTAAAGAAATTGGACTAAAAACTGGTGACACACTCCTTTCAGTTAACGATCATCCTGTTGCTGCATTAAATGAATTTTCTGATTTGTATAGTTATGAATTACTTCTTGCAAATAAGGTGAAAATTGAAATTATCCGTAATGGGAAAAAAGTTATTGTTTATACACCCGACAATTTCCTGAATAAGGTTGCTGACATCGGCTTGGAAAAATTTATTCAGCCTGCCTATCATTTTCATGTAAAAAAAGTAAAACCTAAAAGCTATGCTCATAAAGCCGGTCTTAAACCAAACGATAGAATAATTGCAATAAATGATACAAATGTTTCTTATTACTATGATTTTGTTGACAGACTTTCAAATTATAAAAACTTTGTTAACCTTACTGTTTTGCGAAATAATGACATTGCAAAACTTAACAAGGTTGGTGTTGATGAACAAGGTAAAATTGGTTTTTATCCCGAGTTTGATGTAAAAATCGAAACACTTAAATACGGTTTTTTTGAATCTTTTATTGTTGGGAACAACAAAGCATGGTTTATGTTAAAAGAAAATACATTAGGCTTTATTAAATTGTTTCAGGGTGAAGTTGATCCACGAAAAGCTTTAAAAGGACCTGTGGGTATTGCTACAATTTATGGTGGTGAATGGATTTGGCTAAACTTCTGGACTATTACTGCTCTTCTTTCCCTTATTTTAGCCTTTATGAATCTTCTGCCTATTCCTGCACTTGATGGTGGTCATGTTATCACTATTTTTATTGAAATGATTACTGGCAAACCTTTAGGTCCTAAAACCATGGAAATCATTCAAATCATTGGAATGGTAATCGTTTTTGGACTCATTATCTTTTCCATCTTTAACGACATCATCCAGAATTTCTTCTGATTTAACCCTTTTTAGGCTTAATTTGAGCTAACATATCTTTTAAAAATACACAACGATGAAAAAACTTATTTTTTCCGGATTATCAAAAACTGAGAGTTTATCATAAAATGATAGCTCTGAACACTTTATACAATGAAGACTGCCTTCTGACCATGAGCAGAATGCCGGATAATTATATTGACCT
>Ga0172368_10007310_pt1 | contig 11575 bp, 9 predicted proteins | sample Lak11m_FD_114540 | JGI IMG/M metagenome (GOLD analysis project Ga0172368, IMG submission 114540) | Freshwater microbial communities from Kabuno Bay, South-Kivu, Congo - kab_022012_11m | ecosystem: Environmental > Aquatic > Freshwater > Lake | place: Democratic Republic of the Congo: South-Kivu...
ACCAATAAAATCTTTTTCAAATTCTTTATAATTGGCACAAAATGCTTTAATGGCCTCTGATACTGATTGTACAGCTAGATAGTGTACTCGACCAAATTTCTTTCCAAGATGACCATATAGTCTAATCTCTTTTAACATATTTTACTATCCTTGAAGTATATTTCTTATACATTCCACCATATACATCTCTACTAGAAAGCCTATTAAACATATGATGTATAATAAGATCATTACCTAAATATACTGCAGCATGGTTAGGTACTGGAGACATAATTTGCATTAGAATACCACAGCCTGGTTCTAGTGTATCGGTCTCTTCAAATCCAGCTTTTCTGAAGTTTTCTATATAAAGATTTTCGCCTTTATGCCACCAATTATCTTTGCGTTCAAATTCTGGAAGTATGATGTTACGTTCTAGTTGGTACCAGTCTTTTACTAAAGCATAGCAATCTACTACTCCATGTACAAATTGTCTACCAACTAATGGAGCTATAAAACCAGAGGGTTTAAAATTAAACCAAGCATTCATAGGTGTAGAATAAATATACCACTCTAATCCAGATTTTTCACAGGATACTTTATCTGCTTCGCTAGGTTCTGGTGGAACACCGTAATGGCTATGCCAGATAGCAACAATCTCTCCTTCATCCTCTGCTGCTGCATAATCGGATGGGTCTATACAAAAATTATTACCATATTCAGAAATATTTTTACAAGGCCAAAATACTTCCCTTCCCTTTCTAATTATAACAACTCCACAAGCTTCTCTTGGGGCTTGTACTTTAGCGTATTCTTCTGCTTCTAATTTCCAGCTCATCTTATTAGTCCTGCTGCAGGAAAGCCACCATAGGGTATTTGTGCATTACTACCAAATCGTAATTGACAACTTGTTAGTCTCTTTCCACAAATATCATTGGGTTGAGTAGTACTTTTATCATTATAATCTAAGTATACACTACCTGTATAACCACACTCTGCTCCACGATATTTCCATGGGCACATATTCTGAATTATCTGTCTACGAGGTAGTTTTATATTAGTTATATCAAAGGCTGCAGCTAACTCAAACTCTATCATTATTTTATTCTCTGTAGATTTTCTATCTATATAATAAATATCATCAGGTAGTTTAGCTGTATGATCAGCGTATATATTACCTTCTGCAAAATTTACAGCATCTAGATATTTTGCAAAAGTACGTATTCTAGTAACTTTTAGTCCTATTAAATCATTATAGTTTCTAACTATTGCACCAAGTAGCCCATTAATATTAGATATTCTAAGAGTGGGGCGAGGAAGTTGACCTTTAGCACTAAATTCAAACCCCTCAGCCTCTACTGGAAAGTAGTTATACGGATCACCATCCCAGATTATATTCCCACTTAACTCATTGAATCCATTATGAAATTTATAAATAATGCCACCAACTGGAGTAGTATCTATCTCATATAAAACTATCATACTACTAGGGGATAAGGATCTTAATTCTTTAGATATTGTCATAATGGATCAAATACCTGTACAAATGTTACTGTTAAAGTACGACTTATTTCTGATGTATATTCTTTATCCCAACCATCTGTAGCTATTACTTTTAGTTGGCTCTCCCCGGGAGGAGTAAAAAAGAACGGTTCTGTACCCTTTCTAGCTATTAAGAAATTTTCAATTGCTGTAATTACATCTAATGGTTGGTTTTGATAAGTAAGTTGGAAGATAGCTGGCATATTGTTTAAGCCAGCTACTGTTCTTTGTGAATAACCATCACCAAACTTTGCTACAGTTACTGAAGGCTTTACTGCTTTCTTAAAACCAAGGGATGGTTCAACATAACGCCCTACAGCATCATATATTTCTGTATTAAAATTACTAGACATATAATAAACCTCCTGGGCGTTTCTGTTTTATCATCTCAGCTTGAATCATATTGGTAATATTCTTCGCAAACTGTTCAGCATTTGGTTTAACTTGACCAGATGTATTAGATTCTGATTTACCTGTTTCCATATTAACATTAATACTAATATTGGTATCACCAGAACTACCGCCTCGAATACCTAGATTTCCTTGCTGATCTCTCTTTAAAGGAATAATTGCTTCTGGGCCTGCTTCTCCACCTACTCCTCTATTGAAAGTTCCACCCTTCGCGAAGGCGAAGAGGGTTGGTGAAGTTATTATAGAGTTGGGCTGTAATGAAGTACCGTCACGGAAAGATCCACCTTTTGCATATCTACCAGCAAAAAATGCAGTATCTTCAGCTAAACGCATTGTTTGTTCTGAGAATAGATTAGTACCATAAGTACTAGCAGTACTGAAAACATCACCTAAACCAACACCTGATCCAGTGAAAGATCCAATTGCAGCCTTAATGACAGTACCAAGTAACCCACCACTACCAGAACTGCCACCCCCTATAGCTGGCAGGGAAGTAATAACCCAGGTAAATACTGAATTAAGAGATTTTATTAAAAAGTCATTTGCTGACATTTGACCTGTTAATAATTTACCAAAATCTGTTGCAAATCCTTGATTAACTTTAATTTGGGTTTCAGTATTTAACTTAGTTTTTTCTGCAGCATTATCCATTACTGAAGCTGCTGATTGTTGGCTTTTAGCAGACTGACTAAACTTATCAGATTCTAAATCCATTCCATTAACAGCATCTATACTAGAGGGGTCTTCGCTACTTTTAGGTTGATAAGTATATTGATCAGTACCACCAGATGGGAGTTTATCTTTAGCTATAGGAGAGGTTTTGCCATCTAATTTATCAATTAATCTTTCAATGGCTTTTGTATTATCACTTAAAGCAGTACTCTGTCTTTCTACTAAACTAGGATATTGTTCATTAAATTTTGTTTGGGCTTCCTGAGCTGCTTTGGCTGCTGCCTGAGCCTTCTCTGCTAGTTTTTCTGATTCAGTCTTACCCATTATACTCTTAGCTAGTTGTTTCCAAGAATTTTTTAATGTCTGTGATGCAGCATCTCTAAATGCATCGGATAGTCCTTGTCTGGCTACATTAATTATTCCCTTTAATGTAACTTGCCCTTTTTGCACCATTTCAAAGAAAGCATCACTAGTTTTATCAATTGCTGAAATAATACCTTCTGTTAATACTGAGGCGGCTGATTTAGAAGTGGCTAATAAAGTAGATACTTTTTCATGAAAATCTTTGTATACTGCATCAAAGTATTCTTTACCAAACTGCTGTCCACTACTTTCTAAAGATTTTAAAGTGCTTTCTGTAGATTTTAATGATTCTTCGTACTTTCCCTGCAACTTAATAGCTGTTAGTTTCAGAGTATTAACTATTTCGGCAGATGCAATTTCATATGAGTATGTATTTTCTATTAGTTTTTTATATTTTTCTTGCCCTTCAATTAATCTTAGATTTGCTACTACTTCTGAAGCTTTTATATCACTAGAATTATTTCTAGTATTAGCATCATCTATGATTGCTTGAGCTGCTCTTAAGTCCTTATCTTTTTGTTGACGTCTAGTACGTAATTGATCTTCATAAGATAGTTGTTGTTTTAATAGATCAATATCAGTTTTTCTACTAATAGATTCAGCTTCTGTAATTAGACCAGATTTAGTTAATAAATCGTTTGATGTTGATATAAGGCTTATAACTTCATTTTCTACATCTTGTTTAGATTTAAATCTGCGATTTTCTAACTCAATTATAGAATCAATATATGCCCACTCTTTTGTACGCAAATCCTGCATGCGTTTAAAAGCATCAGCATCATTTTTTCTACGTAAAGTATCTAGTTCCTTCTCCTTATTAGAAATCATGCGATCAGCAGAATCCTGCATGCCTTTTTTATCCTTAGACGCAGCTTTAGATATAAGATATGCTGAGCTAACTCTTAATTTATCTAATTCAATTTCTGCTTGTCTATAAGTAAGTGAGGCTTTATCTTGCTTTAATTTTTCTCTTGCGTTCTCTAGTTCTGTATTATACATTGGAGAGGATGCACTCATAGAGTCATATATTTGCTCTTGTATTGATAAGGATTCTTGCTTTAATTTAAGAGAATCTTGTTCTACCTTATAATTATCAGATATTAATTTAATTTGTGTATTAATCTCTGCTACTTTACGATCTCCACCTAATTTAGCTAATTGAGTATTAGCACCCATTAATGAAGCTACTAAACCTTGTAAGCCTAGTTTAACATCATTATTTGAGGAAGCATTTACTTTATCTTTAATAGAGTCTGCATTAGAAGATACAATATTTCTTTTTTCCGTATTTGCTTTAAATGATTCAATTAATTTTTTAGCTTTAGCAGGATCGTCTCCCTTATAGTTTGCTATTTCTTGTAGTATATTACTACGTTCAATTTCTAAACGAAGTTTTTCTTGGCTAACTATTAGACTAACTTGAGATTTAATTACTTCTTCTTGTACTCCTATCTCTCTAAGTTGTAAATCATACTGTATCTTAGTAATTTCAGGACCTTCTAGTCCCTGAAGTAGGGCTTTACTTACTTGAATTGCAGCAGAGGCTGCCGCTTGAGTAAATGCTTTAGCTAATCTCTCAGAGCCATCTTCGTATAAAGCTACTGCTGCTCCTTTAACTTTATCAGATATTTCCTCTACTTGAGAGTACATATCTTTCTTGCCTTTTTCTAGTCCTTCTAATTGTGTTTTTTGATTAATTAATTCTTCTTGTGAAGTTCTATCATATATTCCATACTTCATTTGAGAATTAACTTTATCCTGCGCTTTATTAATATTAATTTGAGTTTTTAAAATTAAGTCATCATAAGTACCAATAGCTGCCTTTAATTCATTTAATTTAGGTGATAATGTAGCTAACTGTTGAGCCATCTCAGGTGGAAATATTTTTAACATATCAATATTTCCAGCAGTTTCTGCTAGAGCTGTTAAAGCCTTTTCGGGTTCTTTTAAAGCTTCTGCTAATTTATTAGCTTGAGTAATCTGAGCCATACCAAACTTAGACATATTATCTGTTGGTATAAAACTATTCATTAAATTCATCATCTGCTTTTCTGTATCTTGAGCAGCATTTTTATACTCAGTTAATCTTGAAGCACCATTACTTAATGAATTTGAAAATTTAGTTTTGGCTTTATCTAATTCCTCTAATCTAACTAAATATTCCTCTTTTGTTAATGAATCTAAAGCTTTAGTTAGGGACTCTGAACTTATATCTTTAATATCTAAAATACTTTTTATTTTATCTTGGAATTCCTTTTTGGTATCATTATTTAATGAAGAATCTAACATAGAAATAAAACTGCCAGTAACTGCTGAGGTTGTGGTAGTTCTAATATCTGCACCTACTGCTATTTTAAATCCATCTATAAATTTTGACCATTCTGATGAGGTATTATCTACTAGTCTTAAATTACTAATTACTTTGGCTAAAGAATTACTTAATTCATTAATAGCATTAGCTTTAGCTTGTACGCTTTCAGTACTTAAACGTTCTAATGGATCTTTACTAGATATATTTGCTAAAGTACGGGATAGTCCTTTTGAAGCTTCATCTAATACACCTAAAGAGTCACTAAAATCCTTTTGTTCTTTTGCGTTAGTTGTCATAGCTGAATCTATCATTGTATACAAAGCTGCAATAGAGGATACAACTACTCCAATAAATCCAAATGCATTAACAAATTTAGATGCAGCTACTGCCGCCATACCTAAACCTGTTTTTACTCTAAGAATACCTAAATCTAATAATCCAAAGGAGTGATTTAGTTTTTTCATATTTTTTTTAGAGTCTTCCATCTTCTTATCATACTCTGCCCAGCCAGCCAGCCATCCCATAGATGAAAATTGATCTATTGATGCAGATACTATACCTATTCCTTGTGACTTTTTCTGTAGTTTTTGAGCTTCAGCTAGGTTCATTCCTTGAATTGAAAATCTCGGGGCATTTTTAGCTTTTTCTAGTGCTCTAGTATGATCTTCAACTGCTACTGTGGCTACCTTCTCTAATTCTATACTGTCTCGTATTGATGTATTTATTTCTCGATATATTTTTTGATATTTTCCAGCAGTATTTGCTTTCTTTTCCAACCAATTCAAATCTCTTTGATTTATATCTTCTATGTCTTTTGCATATATTCTATTAACTCTAGCTTCATCTTCTTTATTCTTAATTGAGGGGGAAGAAGACATTGCCCTTTCTAGTTTTTTCTTTGCCTCTTCAGAGGCTTTTAACTCCTCATCTGCCCATTGTTCAGCTATTTCTCGTAGCTTTTTCTTATCCCCTGTTTTAATATCTATAGCTTTCTCTACCTTAGAGGAGGCTAATTTTTCAGCCTCCTCTGCTGCTAGTCTAATATTATCTCTCCAACCTTGTAAAGCGGGAATAGCTTTACTAATTAACATTGTAGTTAATCCAGCCATTACTACACTTAGAGCCATTGGTGACTCTGCTAGAACTTTAGCGATAGGCCCTAATACTTTATTAAGTAATTCGCCACCTTGATATGCTAAATTTACAAATGAAGCTAGTAATTTATTAAATGGATTTGCATCTAAATCTATTGATTTAAATTTATCTTCACCTTGTTTAAGAACGGCTATTGCAAAAGCCTGTCTGCGTTCAAAATCTGTTAATGATGTTGTAGTTTTTCCTAGAGTTCTAGCATAATCTGACGCGGCTTTATCAACACGAACCATAATTCCAAGTTCATCTAATAATTCTGGTTCAACTTTAGTAATACCACGAGAAAGACGACTCATAGCATCTGACATATCTCTACCAAGTGCTTGAGAAGCTTTCTTAGCAACTAAGGTCATACGCTCCATTTGTTCGCCTGTCAGACCGGCTGCACTACCTTGTGCAGTTGCTTCCATTGCTGTCTTTAGACTAATAGCACCATCAGTAAGTTCTGTCATTCTTTTAGCCATCGAACCTAAGTTTCTACCACTAGCTGCACCTAGTTGATTTAAACCCTCAACCATATTAGTATAGTCAGCAGCTTTTGAAAGTGCTGTAAATGCGGCAGATACTGCAAATAAGTTAGCAGCGAATGTAGCATAGACGTGAACTAGCCCGCCTAAGCCCTGGGCTTGGCGTGCGAAATCTCTACCCTCTGCACCGGTTCCACGCGCTCCGCGTGCAACTCTATATTCTGTACTATCCTCAGTACTTTCCTTTGCTTTAGACGCAGCAAAACTTCCACCAATTTTGGTAGAAGCAGCAGTTTTATTTAATTTTTCTACTCTTTTAGTAGTATTATCAATACTAGCGTTGGCCTGCTTATTATCTACTGTAAGTGTAGCACCTAATTGAATATTCTGTGTAGCCATAAATTACCTCGCATAAAAGCGCGCACTAAAACATTTTATCATATTATACCATTGGAGGTACCTAATGTCAAGGATAAAAATTTGTGAACAATAAAAAACCCGCTAATTTTAGTTAGCGGGTTTTTTATTGTTTATTATCTTTGCTCTTGCATTATCCAAAATCTGAATAATACTATAACAAGTCTGTTTATCTTCTACTTTAGCAATTTCAAATATATCATTTATTCCTGCGACTATCTTTCCCAGATAATTACCACCCATAGTATCCCAATTATCCTGTAGCATATTATAAATAAGTATAGCTTCCTGTACTTCGTCTGCTAAATCTTCAAATTCTACTGGTATTTCCGATTCTATAGGTTCTGAACCCATTAATTCACATATCTCAAAATACTTTTCTTTAGTTACTTTAGCATTTGAGTTTTGATAAAATGAAGTTATTTGGTCGCTGACGTGGGCCCACTGGCTTGCTGAAAATTTGCTAATTCATTCACTGTTTCACTAACATATGAATCAAAATCTGCACTAGCTTTCATAAGATATAGGGCATTTTCACGTGAATATCCTAAATAATCATCGGGTTTTTGTCCACTAATATCTACTGGAGCTAACTTCTCTAGGTATGAGAATTTTAGTCCATCCCAACCCTTAACGGTTGCGTCAACATAAAGCTGTAGAAATAATTCATCATTAAGAGTTTCTACAGGTTGACGATTTTTATATTCAATCTTTGTCGCCTTTTTTCTTATTTTTGTTAGTTCTTCGCGAGATAGGAAAGAGAGTTGTAATTTAAATCCTTCCATACCAGGAAATTCAGTTTCTACTGATTTTGTTGGAACTAGGAGACTTTTTAGACTTACTGGTTCTGTCATTTTATTACCTTATAAAGTGGAAAAAGAGGGGTAGGTAAGCTTTAACCTACCCCTGTGAAACATTTAATTAAACATTAGAGAAATAACGAACTGAAATATCATTTGTATTTTCTAGGTTATATGAAGCAGCTGTAGTACCATTAAGATCTGTTGATGTACCTTGTGCATTAAATGTAATAGCTGTAGAAACAACATCCTGAATATCTACAGAAGGAATACCTAATACAACACCAGGCATTTCTGCTTCTACCTTAACACCGCTATTAGATCCACCTATCTCAATTTGTAGTTTGTACTTTGTTTCTGCAGCAGAAGCAATATTAGATAACATTGTATCTAGTAATTTTGCTACTTGATATGGTTTTGTAGATGTACCATCATCTGTTGCAGTACCAGTTCTCATATAGGCATTTAAGGTACCACTAACTGCTCTATTACCTGTAAAATATCCAATAGGTACATTAACGGTTCCAATATTACTTGGTGTAACATAATTAATATTATTAGCAATAGTTAAATTACCGCCAGTTAATACTAAATTATAGAACAGGGCTCCAGAACCAACGCCACCAAGAGTACTCTTTAAAGTAACTGTTGATAGTTTATTAGTAATGTATCCAGCTGTGGTTGATACCCCCTTAAATGTACCTGTTAAAGTACCACCACCAAATGTACCAGTACTATTTGCTGCCGTATGTTTTGCAGTTATACTAGTAGGAGCAGCTATAGTATTTAACTTAGTACCTTTAACTGTCCAAGCACATGTAGCAATTGCATCTAACCCAAAATCTAAAGATACTTGGTCAACTGCACTATTATCAACAGTATACCAAGCATTATCAACGTTAAATATAAATCCAATAGCTTGTAGTTGATTTTTATTAGAGTGTGCTGAAGTTGCCATTGAATATGGGGTAATACCCGCAGCAGTTGGTTGTTCAAACCATGCACCCTGACTAAACTTAACACCTGCAGATGCCGTAACGCTAGCTACAATTGTAGTTGCTTCATTAGCTGGAGGAGTTAAATATTCAACTACAATAGCTGTTGCAGAAGCTGAATTGATTTTGACGGGTCTATTATATGCCGCAGAGCCAGTACCACTTAATCCTGTAATATTATATGTAGAACCTACAGTTAAGTTTGAGGAATTTAATGCTGAGCCCCCAAAGGTAACTACTGGAGAACTTACAGTTGCACGAACTAATGTAGAGGCTGGTGTACCTCCTAAAGTTACTGCTGTTACTGTTGTACCAGCACCATTAGTTGTATTTTCAATACCTACATAACCTAAAAGAGCATTCCAAAGAACTTTTTCTTCTGCTGTAATTACTGTACCAGAAAGTTTTGGACGAGTATACGTAGAAAAGGTTAAATCTACAGGATTTAATGCTGTATTAAATGAACGGCTGCCTCTAATAGGTGTAGTGCCGGCTTCATTAATACTTATTGTAGTATTAGCTGGGTCTTGCTTAAAACTAAAACCATCAAGAACTTGAAGTTCCCAGGTATTATTAGCCGCAAAACCTGCTGTAAGCACTGCACCTGTAGCTGTACTTACATTAGTAGTTACAAATACTCTACTATTTCTTGATAAATTATAGGCCATATTTTTTCCTTATAATATGGTTATGTTCTTTGCTTATTTTGACAAGATATTTATCTGTACGTAATAATTAAAGAACAGGATATTGAACAGTTAAACTTATTTCACCTACACCATATGGTTCTAAAAGCCCTTCATCAGTAACAATAGAATTGATCAGAATTTCTACTGTGGAAGCATTTGTTGTAGTATCATAAACTAACTGTCGATTATTGTCAATTACTTTCTCTATGTCTTGTAAAAGTAATTCTAATTCTGGGCCTGGGCCGTCAGCATTTTTAACATATACTTTTAAAGATATGTTAAGAAATCCCCATTTAAAACCTCCTGGGTGGTATTCTCTTGTTTCTCCACCTATTGACATATAAATAGAAGGAAAATTTACACACTCATCCCAGAACTTAAGTTTATTGTAAGCATTACCAAATATATTAGTATTATACCCAGTACTGCCATCAATTAACTTTAATTTTTCTGCTAAAGCTTTTGCTATACTAATTCTTGCAGTATTACTCATGATACATTAGCAACATATAAATCTAATACTCTAGCAATATGTGAAGGTAAAGTATTTTTAGTAATATATTCAATTTGTACAGTATTAGAGCCTGCATCTCTAGTAGACTTAACTGTAAAATCACCCTTTAAATAGTATGTAACTAGATCTAATACTGCTAACTTTAAATCTTCTGGTAATTCTTCAAATCCTGCGGTATAAGTAACTTTGTATCCGTTAAAAGCAGTGGGAAATTCTCCTGTTGAATTTAATGGAACAATAGTATCTGCAGGAGCATTTAAAGCATAATCTACAAATTCAGTTAATGCTATGTATGTTTTGCCATAATCTGTTGAATATTCTACACTGGATATTGCTAGTATTGGGTATTCTGATAATAGTAAGTAATTCCCACCTGTAAACACTTCTGTCTTAGCGTCATTTATAAAGTCATTAAAAGTTCTACGGCAGTAGGTTTTTACTAGTTTACTTACTCTTGGGATAATGGCTTTAATGGCTGTATCTTGTGTTGTGCTAGTTATACCAACATAAGCTTTATACTCAGCAAGAGTTACTAAATCACTAGCCATATATTACTCCTTATTAATTTCTGTATTAGGGCTGAATCCAACCCTAATACAGAAATGGGGCAGAAACTGCCCCAAATCTTTAAATTACGACCAACGTAGAGTAGAAACACCCATACCGTTAACAGTAGATATTTGTACCATACCTGTACGTAATGATGCAGCAAGTACTTTACGCTGAGTCTCAACTAAATCTTGAGTATCAAAACGTAGACCACGCTGATTACCAACAATAAAGTTACCTGGAGCAATACAAATTGCACCAATGTTAGTTGTTGCAGTTGCTAGACCACCAGCCTTAGTTGGGAATGCATCTGAAACTAGAACTGGTGTATTACCAACTTGACCAACTTGACCAGTTAATAGTGTAGCCGCAGGACCAACTTTATCCATTGTCTGGAATAAAGTATCATCTAGAAGATCATAATATACTTCTGTTGATACAACATAAACTAGCTCAGCCGGATCTAATCCCCATGCGCCTAAATCCTTACGTAAAGCACGAAGATTAGCAATAGAAGCTACACCAGTATTTGTTGGTGTTACAACAGATGATGCATCATAGATAGCAGAACCCTTAACAGGATCTGAACCAGATCCAGCACCTAGTAAGAATGCCTTATCTACAGACTTAGCAACACGGCGAACCATTGCATCACGAATAATTGGTAGAAGTACAAGAATTGCATCTTCCTCTTCTTCAAAATTCATATATTCA
>Ga0172368_10007313_pt1 | contig 11575 bp, 9 predicted proteins | sample Lak11m_FD_114540 | JGI IMG/M metagenome (GOLD analysis project Ga0172368, IMG submission 114540) | Freshwater microbial communities from Kabuno Bay, South-Kivu, Congo - kab_022012_11m | ecosystem: Environmental > Aquatic > Freshwater > Lake | place: Democratic Republic of the Congo: South-Kivu...
CGGCACGGCTGCCGAATGGGAAGTGAAGAGCATCGTCGGCCGCGCGTTTTGACCTTCCGTCTCCCGCTGGCGATTCCGCCGTTTCGCGAGTACATTCTGTGCCGCAAGCGCCGCAGCGCCGACGACCAGACGGGGGACAATCATGCGTAGGTTCATCGTGTTGACCATCACGGGCGCTCTCCTGGCTGCGCCCGGTTGTGGCAGTGATGCCAAGTCCTCGACCCCCAAGGCCGATGCCGCGGCGGATGGGGCAGTGCCCGATGCCGGCGCGGAGGTGGCGCAGCTGGATGTCGCGGCAACCGACGCGCCGCCGGCCGACGTGACCACGCCGGACTTCGGCAATCCGGACTGCGATCCGCTCATGCCGGCTGCATGTGCGATGCCGTGGCCGTCGAACCTCTACCTCAAGGCGGACGCGACGCGCAAGACCGGGTTTACACTGACCTTTGGCGCAACGACCCTGCCCAAGAATGGCGCCGACCTGTTCATCGATCCGGCACCCTACAAGCGCTTGGACGGCTACAGCTTGGGCTCGCCGCTGCTGGTGTTGTTCCCCAACTTGGATGTGAAGGGGCTGGCCAGCGAAGGTGACCTCGCGCCGTCGATCGACAAGGCGGCGGCGATCGTGTGGCTGGAGGTGGACGACAAGGGCAAGGTCCTGCGTCATGTTCCCTACTTCGCTGAGCTGGATGCCAACGAGAAGGACACCGCGAAAAAGACGCTCTTGGTGCGCCCGGCGGTGATCTTGAAAGAGGCGACGCGCTATGTCATCGGCATGCGCGGCCTCAAGAACACGACCGGCAAGGCTTTTGCCCGCAGCCCGGCTTTCGACTTGCTGGCGACGGGCAAGACGGCGGGCACGGTGCTGGCGCCGCGCCAGGCGCGCTTTGACGAACTGCTCGGCATCCTGGACAGCGAGGGCGTCAAGAAGGCCGACTTGACGATCGCATGGGATTTCGTCACCGGCAGCATGGATGGCCTGACCGGCACGCTGCGCGATCTGCGCGACAAGGCGGATGCCGTCGTCGGCGACAAAGGGCCGGAACTAACGATTACGGAAGTAATTCCCTTCACGGAGGCGCAGAACGTCGACATCGCCTACGAGGTCACGGGCACCTTCCATGTGCCGCACTACCTGGATCCGAAGGATCTGGGCGACGGCGTGACCGGCTGGCGCTTCCACTACGGCGCGGACGGCAAGGTCGTGCAAAACGGCTGGCGTGACGCGGTGTTCCTCGTGCGCATCCCGCGCGCCGCCTTGAAAGGCGATCCGATGGGTCTGGTCGAATACGGCCACGGCCTCACAGGTTCGGAACGCGAAGTGCGGGGCGGTTGGGCAGGCAGGGTCGCCAACACCTACGGCCTCATCTACTTTTCCTGCCGCATGATCGGCATGGCCGAGGAAGACACCGCCGCCATCTTCAAATTCATCAACAACATGACAGAGTTTCCATTGATGCCGGAGCGCCTGCACCAGGGCATGATCGAGCACCTGATGCTGGCTCGGGCGATGCGCGAGCGCTTTGCCGATCTGCCGCAGATTCAGAAGTTGGGCGTCAAAGTCGACAAGAAGCAATTGTTCTACGAGGGGTGCTCGCAAGGGGGCATCTACGGCGGCGTCTTGATCGCCCTGTCAAAGGATATGTCACGCGCGCAACTGGGAGAACCCGGACAGAATTACTCTACTTTGCTGCATCGCTCAGTGGACTTCGAGGAATTCAACTCCTACATCCGCGGCGTGTACCCGGCAACGATTGACCAGAACATCCTGCTGTCGAGCATCCAACTGCTGTGGGACACGGTGGACCCGGTCAGCTACCTGCGCCACATCAAAGCTGAACCGTTTCCGGGCAATACGGCGCATGACGTGCTGATGGTGATCGCGCAGGGCGATTATCAGGTCGCGCCCGTGACCGACGAGATCACGGTTCGCAGCGCCCTGGGCATCGAATTGATGAAGAATTACGGGCGGCCGGTATGGGACGTCAAGGAAACTGAGTTTCCGCTCAAGGGCTCGGGTTTGATGAACTTCAGCTTTGGCAACCCGTGGGCGCCGTATGGCAACGTGCCGCCGGAGGATCTTGACAAGGATCCGCATGATCTGCCGCGCAAGGATGACAAGCACAACGAGCAGATGGTGCACTTCCTGCGCACGGGCGAGATCATCGACGTGTGCGGGGGCGATGGGTGCAAACCGAACTGAAGACTGCCAACCAAGTCCATGGCATGCGTGGCGCGTGCTTGACCTGATCCGACCCCACCTCTACCGTGGCTGTAGGCCACACATCCGCCCGGTGCTCGGCCGGGCAGCCAGGAGTCCGTGATGAAGCGTTTCCTTCCGATGTGGGCCTTTTTTGCCGTGATCGTATCGGCTTGTGGCGGTGCCGCTGCGCAGGCCAAGTCCGAGCCGTGCTGCGATGACAAGCCGGCGGCAGCCACCACGCCGACGCCCGGACTGCCCGAATCGGCCGTGTGCCCCGTCATGGGCGAGAAGTTCGTGCCCGATGCGAACACCAAGACCGCGCAATACAAGGGAAAGACGGTCTACTTCTGCTGCCCCGGCTGCGACGCCAAGTTCGCTGCCGATCCGTCGAAGTACGAGAAAAACATCACGGAGTAGGCGCGCCTTGCCTCCTGCCGTGACCAACTGGGAGGATTGCCATGAGCCAGACTGCACGCGTGCGAGCCCTTGGACCTGTCGTGGCCGTCCTGTGTCTGGCGCTGCCGGTGCTGGCCGCGAGCAAGGGGTCGTCCAAGGTTGCGCCGGCCAAGAACGCGGACGCCATCGTGCCCAGCGCGGTTCCGCCTCCCACGCCAACGCCGGCCGCAGGCAAGGATGCGGTGGCAGTGATGCTGCCCACCGACGGCAACCACGCCAAGGGGGTCGTGCGCTTTCACCAGGACGGCGATCGCACCCTGGTCACGGCGGATTTGGAAGGCCTGAATCCCGGACAGAAACACGGGTTTCACATCCATGAGTTCGGCGATTGTTCCAAGCCGGACGGCTCGGGCGCGGGCGGCCACTTCAACCCCGGTGGCCACCAGCACGGTCTGCCCGACCACGCCGAGCGCCACGCCGGCGATCTGGGCAATGTGACGGCCGACGCCAAGGGCGCCGCGCACTACGAAATCGCGATCGCTGGCATGACGCTCGCGGGCAAAGACGCGATCCTGGGTCGCGGCGTCATCGTCCATGCCAAGATCGACGATGGTGGCCAACCCGTCGGCAACGCAGGCGGGCGCATCGCCTGTGGCGCCATCGGCCTTGCGCCGAGCAGGTAAGGGCACCAGAGCAAACAAGTCGATCGACTTGTTGGCGGTGCGTCGCCGCGAATCCGCATCGGTGAGCTTGGCGACCAAACGAGAAGCAAAAGAACCGCCGACGAGTTGTTCTCCTCGGTGTTCCAACGGCGCGAGTTTGTGCAGGACAGGGCAGGTGGCGCAGGCCTGTCAGAACAGGAATGCCGCACCGCAACCGACCGTGACGCGCTGATCCTGGCCTTCGAAGGACTTCTGCGAGGCGTGGTCCAGACGAACCTCCGGGCGAATCTGCAGGCTTTCAGCAGGCTTCCAATTGATCGTCACCGTGCCGCTGCTCAGCGTCTCGTCCTGACCCGTCGGGCGTGCGAACCAATAAGCCGTGCGTGTGCCATCGATGTCCTTCATCCAATCACCGCGCAATGCCAGGCCGAGACGCGGCGTGGCGTCCCATGTGACCCACAGGCCGCCGGCGTACCAGTCCGAACTGTTCTTGCCGGGGATGGCGCGCTCCTCCAAGCCCCAATCACCCTGCAACATCAGACCAAGACGGCCGGGCAACTTCTGCGTCGCAATGATCTCACCCGTGTAGCGCCAATTCGAGCTGTTGCCGGTCTGCTCGGGGCCAGCCGAGCCGAGCAGCGCGATCGACGTATCCGCCGTGGGCGCCCAGCCGACGCGGGCGAGGAACGATTTGCCGTTGTTGCCGTCCTTGACCTGATCCCAGCCATTGATCACACGCAGTTGCGCATCGATGGCGTCGCTGAAATGGTAGGACAACTGCAGGCCGGTCATGGTGAACGCAGCGGCAAACAGGAACTGATTACCGGTCGACCAGTTCGGGTTGACCACTTCCTCGATGAGATCCACGCCCTGCAGGGTCACCCACTTGCCCACAGAGATCTGCAAACCCCGAGCGATCGGCGCGTTGACGGTGACATACGCCTGCTCGACGTCGCCTTGGGTGCCAAGGGCCAGGCCACTGGACTGGATGATGCGCGCATCCTGACCGAACAGCAGGTCGGTGCGAAAACCGGCGTCCCACTTTTCGCCGCTGTAATCGACTGGATTCTCCAGCGTCAGCTTGAACTTGTTGAACAAGAACTCGTTGTGTTCGTTGTCGAAGGCGCGCCCCTGCAACTCCGGGCTCGAGCCGTTCGCGTTGGCGCGCGGCATGCCGAGCCGGTACAGATAGCCGCCCGAGACGAACCCACTGATCTCGGTCTTACCCAGAAAGCCCTGCGTTTTCGCGGTCGCAGCCGGCATGTGTGTGAACCCCTTGGTCTGCTGCAGTTCTTCGGCCGTGACGGTGGGCAGCGGCGTGGCCGCGCCCTGCGCCAGCGTCGGTGCGGCGAGCAACGTGGTGGCAAGAACTGGCAAGGTGCGCAAGAAGCATCGCTGCATGGCAACTCCAAGATCGAGGTCAACACGAGCGGACGACGGCGACCGGCGCTCACGTCCGCAAGCGAATGGACACGACGCGCGCAAACAAGAATGCGCACATTCGATCGGCTGTGACAGGTTGGAGGCTACGCTGAAATTATTTCGAGTGTGTTTCGAGTCACCGCTCCGGCGGCATCGACGATGTCTACATCAGGCGGAATTCGATGCGGCGGTTCTTCTTCTGCCCCTTGGCGTTCTTGTTGTCCGCAATCGGTTTCTCGGCACCGAAGCCGACGGCGTTCAAGCGCTGGTCGTCAATCCCCTTGGCGACGAGGTAGGTCTTGACGGCCTGAGCGCGATCCTGGCTCAGCGCCTTGTTGGCCGCATCCTCGCCGCGGTTGTCCGTGTGTCCGCTGATCTGGATCCGCACGTCCTTGTACTCGTCCAACACGGCGAATGCCTTGTCGAGCACTTTGAATGAACGCTTGCGAATCGTAGCCTTGCCCGTCTCGAATTCGATGCCTTCGAGGGTTCCCTTGAACGCCTTGGCCACCGCCGCTGGCACTTCATCTGGGCAACCATCGTCGTCGTGGTAGTTGTTCTTGGTCTCGGCCTCCTCGTAGCACTTGTCAGAACCTCGGCAAATGCTGGCGTATTTGTCGGACAATCCCTTCACGGCCACCCACGGATCGCAGACGCCATCCGCGTCGTTGTCCGCCTCTGGGCAGCCGTCGTCGTCCTGGAAACCGTCCTTGTCTTCGGCCTCGTCTGGGCATTTGTCGCGGGGATCGATCATGCCGTCGCCATCGTTGTCGGGATCCTCACAGCCGTCTTCGTCCTCGAAGCCGTCCATATCCTCCGCTTCCCTCGGGCACCTGTCGGCATCATCCCGGAGTCCATCACCGTCGGTATCCGTCGGGGGCGGCGGCGGTTGTACGGGCGGCGGCGGGGCGGGTGGCGGCGGCGGCGGGGGGGGGGCGGACAGGCCGAAAGCCCACGACAGGCCGAGCAAGAACTCGTAGTTCTGCTCCATGAGACTGCCCTGGCCGAGCGTCGAATTCTGGCCGGCCGTATTCACGAGCAGCGCATCCAAACGCACCGACAGTTCACGCAGCAGATCGCATTTTGCGCCCAGACCCCAGACGGATGCAGCGTCGCTGTCGCGATTGGTCCCTTGCTTGGTGTTGAGCAGCGATTCGCCGCCAATACCGCCGCGAATGAACGGCCGCAGAGGACCAGTCAGGAAGTGATACAAGAGGTTGCCGCGCCAGCCGATCACGTCCGTCGCGCCGCCGTCCGAACGCCAGCGGCTCAGGGCGTAGCCCGCCTCGCCCTCCACAGCGATGTGCTCGGTCACGTTCAGGCCAAGCCTCAGACCGAAGATCGACGAGTTGTCCGGCGTGTCGTTGGGATTCAGGGAATCGCCAAGTTGCAGGCCCTTGCCAGAGAGCTTGTAGCCACCGAAGACGCCCAGTTCCGTCGACCACGCACGCAGCGCAGTAGGGTCATCCGCATAGGCGGCACCTCCTTGACTCAGGACCGCGGTCATCCACAGCGAGGCAGCTATGCTTGGCAGGAATCGTTGCATGGTCTCAGAACCTTTCCGAAAATGCTGGATCTGCTGCGGGTCGTGACGTGGGCGTGGCTTGCCCACGCGTCAGCAGGGCTTGTTGCCACGCTGTATAGCAAGATACGACTCCGGGAGGCCAGCATTGCGCCCCACTTTGTCGGGTTGCACGCCGCGCGCCGGCAGCCGCTCGCGGCGCGGCCCGGCTCAGGCCATGCCGGCGGCCGTGTCACTTCGGCGCAGCGGTCGGGCGCCCGTGCGGACCCGCGGCCTGGGGCGGATCGGCAACCAACACCATCGGTACGAGGCCATCCACCGGCTCGGGCCACGCCGCGCCGATCAGATGCGCGGCCAACGCCGCGGCGTCCACGAGGCGCAGGTCGCGAGGCACCTGCGCGGCGCGCCGGATGTGCGGACCCGCGGCCACGAGCACCGCCTGACCGTCAGATGGCCCGGCCGGGTAGCCATGCATGCCAAGCGTCCGCAGCGGGCCGTGCCAGCCGCGGCCGCGGCCCGCCACCCAGAACACATCCGGTCGCGCCACCACGACGAGGTCGGGCGCGCGCGGATGCGTGGCCGGCGTCGGGAAGCCCAACACCTGCAACGCCGGCCCGCGCAATACGCTCGCAACTTCTGGAAGACTGTCGCTCTTTGCCCTGATGCGTGCCGCGACTTCGCCGCCTTCGGCAGGTGTCCTGGTGTAGACGAACAAGGCTTGGCCATTGACGGCGAGGCCCAGGCCCGGATTGCGCACGCCGGCCAGAGCGAGAATCTGCGCCGGATCCGCATAGGTGTGAATCGTGTGAAAGCCATGATCCGACACGATCAGCACGTCGGTCGCGGCGCTCACGTGCGCCTGCTCCAAGGCGAGAAGGACGTCACCCAGGTAGCGATCGACAAGGTCGAGCGCCCATTCGACCGCGCGTGAATCCGGCCCGAATTGGTGCGCGAGCGCGTCCACCGACAAGAAGTGCACTAGCATCACGGCCGGTTGATGCTGCCGGATGAGGTGCACCGCCGCGTCGCGAACGAAGGAATCCGCCAGGAACATCTCGTCCTTGCCGACGCGCCCGAGCTGATCGACCGGCAGGCCGGCGGTGCGCAGTTCCGCCAGCAGCCCCGTCGAACTGCCCCGCTCGAAATCGCTCTGGTTCATGACTTCCGGCAGGTTCCAGTCGAGGTCGCGCTGCCCGGATGTCAGTGGCCACAGGATGGACGCCGTGGAAAGTTTTAGTGATTTTGCGATACTCCACAGCGTCGGCACGCCGGCGAGTAGCGGCTCGTCGGCGCCGACGTACTCCAGCGTCTTGTGCAACGTGCGGTCCCAATAGCGATTGCCAAGTACGCCATGCTTGACCGGAAAGGTCGCTGTCGCCAAGGAGGTGTGCGCCGGCCATGTCAGGCTGGGAAACACGCTGTCGAGCGGTCCCGATACGCCTGCTGCCGCCACTTGGGCCAGCGTCGGCATGTGCTTGATGGAGCGCTGCAGCCGCGGCCACGACAGGCCATCGATGCTCACGAGCAACAGGCGCCGCGCCGGCGCCGTCGCCAGGGCGGCGCGGGGCAGCCACACGAGGCCGAGCAACAAGGCCAGCACAAGCCAGGGACCAGGGCGTGTTCGCATCGAATTTCCGACGGATAGGGTCCGCGTCGTTCAGAAGTGCTTGCGCGCGCGGCACGGGTTCAGCCGCACGTTCGTCAGACGCGGGACCGTGTCATCCAACGTCAGTGTCGTCAAGTGGTTCCAACGGGGATGCCGCGGTCAGCCGTGTGGCCTGTACATTGCTGCGCCCGCGGTCGACAATTGCACGTGACGCCGCCCGCGCCATCCGGAGTGCCATGTCCGCACCAGCACCGTTCCAAAGCGGCTCGCCACTGCCGATCGAGTCCATTTCGCCCCAGCTGCGCCCGCTTGCCGTGCGGACCTCGCCGCACACGGTGCGCGACCGCATCAGTCGCGGCATGGTGCCGGCGCCGCCCGACATCCTGGTGCCAGCGCTGGTGTATCTGCTGCAGGACCCGGAAGCCGCGATTCGCCAGGCTGCGCGTGACACGCTGGTGGCCATGCCCACCAACCTGCTGTTGCCGGTTGCCCAAGCTGCTGGGGATCCGGGCGTGCTCGATGGCCTGGCGCGGGTCCTGTTCAAGAACGAGGAGGCCGGCCGGATTCTCGCTCTGAATGCCGCGACGGCAGATGACACGATCCGCTACCTGGCTGGCGTGGGCACGGCCGTCACCTGCGAGACGATCGCCCGCAACCAGGTGCGTGCACTGCGCTATCCCGCGATCGTGGAAGCCATCTACCTCAACCCGCGTGCCACCCACGGCGTCGTGCAGGGCCTACTGGAACTGGCAGTGCGCGCGGCGTTGCCCCTCGAACACATGCCCGGGTTTCGCGAGGCCAAGGCGCTGCTGCTCGGCGAAGAGAAAGACGACACACCGGGCGGTGGTCTGTCGGACATGGAATTCGCCTCGGCGCTGCTGATGGCGTCCGCGCAAGACGGCCCTGCGACGACCGAAGAGGTGTTCGACGACAAGAAGGCGTCGACCCTGCAAGCGATGATCTTGCGCATGTCGGTGTCGCAGAAGGTGCGCATGGCCAGCGTAGGCGATGCTGCGGTGCGCAAGCTGCTGATCCGCGACCCCAAGAAGATCGTGGCTTTTGCCGTGCTGCGTTCGCCGCGGCTGACGGAAGGTGAGGTCACGGCGTATGCCGGCAACAAGGCGCTGGCCGAAGACCTGATTTCGATGATCGCCCGCAACCGCGTGTGGACCAAGGACTATGCCACGCGGCGCGCCCTGGTGTTCAATCCCAAGACGCCCTTGCCGGTCTCGCTCGCCTACTTGCGCACCTTGCACGCCAAGGACTTGAAGGATGCGTCGATCAGCCGCGACATCAACGGTACGGTGCAGCGCGCAGCCAAGCGTATGATCGCGCAGCAGAATGCCCCGAGGAAGTGAAGCCGCACGGGCCTGCTACTGCGAACCCGGACGCGTCAAGGTAGCGGCCGCTCCAACGAGCCGTCCTGCAGCGCCGCCGTCAACACGTCAGACAGGATCGCCGAATCCGGGCAGCCGTCCATGGCGGCAAACGGTTTCAAATTCAAACACATGCGCTTGCCGAGCGTCAGCCCAAAGTAGTTGCTGCCGCCCTTGGCCAGGTAGTCGAGCGTGGCCACCGTGTAGATCTGCCTCACGTCCACCGGCTTGCCGCGCACCGTAGCCGTCACCCTCTCTCCGTGGCGCCGGATCGCCACGGGCTGATTGTCGCGAAACTCATATTCAATCACGGGTTTGCGTTCATCGCATGTGAAGTGTACCCCGGTGGCGGCGAGGTTGCGGCCGTGTTGTTCGCTGTGGCCGGTCGTACACGCGTTCTCCAGAACATCGAGCAACTGCTCGCCGGTCAACTCCACGATCACAATCCGATTCTTGAATGGATGGATCGACTGGACCTCGATGTTCGTCACCGGTCCCGGCGGATACACCGACGCCGAGCGAAAGCCGCCGAGGTTCAGCAGCGCGCCATCCACCGTCCGTTTCGTCGTCTTTTCAGCGAATTCCAATACTGCTCGTGTCGCCAGCTGCACATAGGTGCTGTGCGCCACATCCATCAGGTCCCACGTCGTCTTGCGTTCGCCCAGGATGACCTCGCTGATCAAGGTCTTGCGCACGTCTGCGACCTTGGCCTCCACCTCCGCGTCGATGGGCATGTGCTCGTCGATCGGCTCCAAGTGGTACTGCACGTCCAGCCTGCCGTCCTGCTCCTTCAGAACCCAGAACGCCAGATTCGCGAAACGACTGCCCGTCTGGCCGATGTGCGTCGTGCCGACGACGACCATCTTGTCCAGTACCGTGTGGGAGTGACCGCCGATGATCACGTCGATTCCCGCAACGTCTTTAGCCAGTTGCAAGTCCTCCTGGGCGCCGAGGTGGCTGAGCACCACAACCTTGGCGCCTTGGCTCCCGGCCTGGGAGGCGGCCAACGCGGCGATCGTGGCCGGCTCATGCAAAGTGACACCCGTGAAATCACTGATGGTCTTGGCCGATGGCGTCAGCAGGCCGATCAACCCGAGGCGCAACGAACCGCAGGCTACCGTGCCGTCGGCGCCCAGCGAGGCCTGCCATGCTGCCGCCACTTCCGGGCCCTTCTGCACGCGATCGACATTGCTCGACAGCACGGGCGGCCGCGCGGCCGCCCCTTGCAGCGCCTGCTCCAGCACCTTGGCGCCCGCGTCGAACTCATGGTTTCCCAACGTGATCACATCGTAGCCTGCCGCCCGGTACAGCTCCAACGCATGGGCCCGTGCCGCGATGGCATCGCCATCTTGCCGTTCCATGTAGCGGCCTTGCAGGATGTCGCCCGCGTCCACCAGCAGCACGCCACCCGGGTTCTTTGCCAGTTCGCGGCGCTTGATTGCGGCAATCCGTGAGATCGTGCCGACGTAGCTGCCGTCTGGCCGGCGGACGCCATCGAAGTTCGATTCGCTGTCGTTGGTTGCGAGGATCAGGCAGCGCTGGACGGGCTTGCGGACTTGCGCGCCGCTGCAAGCGCACAGTAAAGCTACCAAAATCAATCTACTTCGCACGCTTTGCTCTCGCTTCCGGCCCCAACCCGGCCCGCGTGCGCGCTTGCAAGTAGCGCTCCAAATCCGGTGGCGGAATCGTACGCACCCGGCCGCCCTGCATGGCGCGAAGCTGAATAGTTGCAAGATGTTCCACAAGTTCGGCGCGCAAGAAAGCTTGTTCGAGGTCGACGCCCCAGGCTAGCACGCCGTGGTTCTCCAGCGTCACCGCGTCGAAGTCGGCAGCGGCCTTGGCAAGTGCGGCTACTTGTTCGGGACCATTGGCAAAACCGTAGGGCAGCAGCGGCACTTCCGCGCCCAGCGAGACGCAAGCCTCGCCCAGCATGCGCGGCTCGACGGCGACGCCCGCCACGGCAAGTCCCGTCGCTGCGGGCGAATGGCAGTGCACCACGGCATGGACGTCGGGCCGGGCGCCCAACACCGCACGGTGCAACTTCAGTTCCGAAAACGGCTTGCGCCCCCCCTGCACCACCCGATCGGCGCTGTCGAGCACGATCAAATCGCTGTCGAGCAGGACACGCTTGGACAACGCCGTCGGTGTCGCGAGCAGGCGCTCGCCGGGCAGGCGCACCGTCACGTTGCCGTCATGGTTCGCCACCCAGCCGCGGCTGTGCAGTTCACGCGCAATATCCAATAGTTGCCGACGCAGCACAGCCAGCAAACCATCGCCATGGTGGGCGGCGTGAATGCGGATGGCGCCCCTCACGTGGCGGCCTTTTGCTTGATAGATTCAGCGCTTGGCGTCACAGCGTCGACCACGCCGACGATGAGGCAGCGCACG
>Ga0172368_10007315_pt1 | contig 11571 bp, 9 predicted proteins | sample Lak11m_FD_114540 | JGI IMG/M metagenome (GOLD analysis project Ga0172368, IMG submission 114540) | Freshwater microbial communities from Kabuno Bay, South-Kivu, Congo - kab_022012_11m | ecosystem: Environmental > Aquatic > Freshwater > Lake | place: Democratic Republic of the Congo: South-Kivu...
CTAAAGTAGCCTTAAAAGATATGATTGAAATAAGCATTACGAATACTAATACCTTAGCCAAATACAGAAAGATTAATAGTTACTACGATAAGTTAATAACCACGCATTTATAAACTAAAGCCACAATTTTTAATAATAATCAAGCACCAAATTTAAGTATATATTTTTGATAAGGAAATTATTCTGTGAAATTTATTGATAGAAATAATCACTGAATAAAATTTTAAAATATTTTTAAAGTGTTTCAATGCCTTCATTTAAAGTCTTATACTTTAAATCATGGAGCAATTCACTTCTCATTTTTTTGGTGTCGCCATAATATGAAACGGTGCCTATTTTTATAAAATCTACTGTTAATGGGCTTTTTGTATTAATAATCATCGAGCTGAGTTCACATATTTCGGCTGCAAGCATAATCAGACTTAGGGGCATACGCCAGGGTTTTTTATAGTGCCAGTGCAGGGTGGCTGCATCCAGAAATTCCTGTAGGGTTTGCACACCCTCATCTCCCAGATGATAAATCCCTTTAATATTTTCTTTGATAATGGCTTGTTTTGTGGCTTCCAGAAAGTCGGGTGTGGAAATTAAATGAATTAAGGTGGGCTTTTTCCACACCCCTAAAAGTTTGTATTTTGCAAACCACCTGGCCGCTTCAATCATCAGTATGCCTTTGCCATAGACCATTCCTGCCCTTAAAACAACTGCTTCTATGGATGTTTTTTTACTCATTTCAAACAGTAATATTTCTTCTTCCAGTCGGGTTTTGGCATGTATTGAACGGGGATTACCATACAGCTTGCCATTGGCAGGATGTTTTACTGAAGTTTCGCCTTCTACATGAGGGAAGCTGATTAATATGATACGCTTTACATTGTTTTCTATGGCTTTTTCAACCAGATTTTTAAAGTATATAACATTTGTTTTTTTTAGAAAATTTTCGGGATGGTGTTTGAAAAGCACACCGGCAAAATGAACTACTGTGTCAACATCTTTAAGCGCGTGAGTCAAGGATTCTTTGTTTTCCAAATCGGCTTTATACACATTTATGTTTGGAAATCCCTTTAAAGCGGGTTTGACATCTTTTTTGTGAATCATGAGGTTTAGCCTTAGACCCGATTCTTTGAGATAATCTGCCAGTAAACCTCCCAGATTTCCGGCAGCCCCTGTGATTAATACAGTTTTCATACGAATTCATGCTTTACAAGCAAATGTACAAAAAAAAGTCCCGCCAATCAGGCAGGACTCAAAATTTTTAATGATTTTAAAAAAGATAAATTAAGCCAATTTTACATTTACTGCATTTAATCCTTTTTTACCTTCTTGTAAATCAAAGGTTACTTTATCATTTTCCTTGATACGATCCTTCAAACCTGATGAATGTACAAAGTATTCTTTTGCTGAATTGTCATCTTTAATAAATCCAAATCCTTTGGTTTCGTTAAAGAATTTTACTGTTCCGTTGTTCATAATTTAATTTTAAAATTTGTTAGTGCAAAATTACGTTTTATTTTTGATATTCAGCCTTTTATTTTTCATTTTAATTTTTTTTTTATTTTTTATTCTTTCACTAAGGAAAAAATATAGTAATTATCTTGAAATTTTATGAGTAACTGCCGGCTATTAATCAGAAACATTTTTTTTAAATCCGCATTAACACAGTCCGACTTTATCATAAGAGGTTCAAAATTATCTTTTATAAACTCTTTGTAAATCGTTTTTATTGATTTGTTTTCAGCAGTATCAGTTTTTGTTATTTTAAAGTAAAGGGTGTCTTTTACTTCATAAATTTCTTCTCCTTTGTATTGAAAGTCTCTGCAACTGTATTGGGTTATTGAGCTGACATCATCTTTAGTGGATGCCACATCGTAATACAGACCATGTTCATTTATAGTTACTGTCATTAAATACATTGAGTTGAAAATCATATCATTTCTGTCAACAGTCTGTCCGTCATTGTTTTTAATGTTTGTTTTATCATCATGCCGCCAAATACCATAATATTTACTGATATCAAAATTGCTTTGACTAAAAGTTGAAAGCCAAATAAATATAAAAACAATAGCTGATAAGATTTTTCTCATTTTCGATATATGTGTTGAATTCTTGAATTAACGTTCTTAATTATAAAAGATTATCAAATTGTCTTAAGCAAGTTTAAAAAAAAGAGTATAAATGGAAAAAAATATCTTTTAATTGATAAATGTGTATTTTTGTGTTTGCGAATAAAAGACAAATTTATAATTTATTAGTATAAAATTATCAGATAAAATATACAAGCTTTATGAAAAATATTTTTTTATTAATTTTTAATATTATTTATTTACCCTCGCTCTTATTGGCACAGGGTACAGTGATATTTGAAGACAATTTCAGTAATAACTCTAATGCTTGGGCATTAGCAGATGATAAAGAGGCTTTCCTTAAGATAGAAAATGGGAAATATACTTTTGAATGTAAGTTGGAAAATATTTCAAAGTTTAGTTGGCATAAAGTTGAAATTGACTCTAAAAGAGATTTTTCAATTTCGTGTAACACTTTTTGGGTAAGCGGTATTAATAACAATTCATTCGATTTGGCATGGGGAATATTAGATGCTGATAATGCTTTTTCATTTGGCATTTCTGCAGATGGTAATTATTGCTATAATATTAGTATTTCTGGTAAATTAACTCGACTAATTCCTTGGACAAAATCAGAATTTATTAATAAAAAAGGAAGTAATAAATTAAAGATTGCTAAAGAAGGTTCTTTAGTTAAGTTTTACATCAATGAAAATAAAGTGAATCAATACAATTTTGATGACTTTTTTGGGAATAATGTAGGTTTTAGAGTGTCTCAAAATCAAAAAGTTTTATTTGATGATTTAGTAGTAACTTATTTGGATAATAAAGAAGTTGTTTCATCAAAAGAAGTTCAGAAAACTGAAATTCCTAATGTTGCGATAAATAATAATCCTGTTACAACTAATGAAAAACGTTTGGCTTTGGTTATTGGAAATTCTAATTATACAGGGGGTTCTGTATTAAAAAATCCTGTAAATGATGCCAATTTAATGGCAAAAACGCTCCAAAATTTGGGTTTTGAAGTAATAAAAAGGGTCGATGCCAACAAACAATCGATGGAGCAGGCCATCAGAGATTTCAGTAAAAAACTGCCCACTTGCAATGTGGCTTTGTTTTATTATGCAGGGCATGGTGTGCAGGTTGATGGCTTAAATTATTTAATACCTACCGATGCCAAATTAAATGAAAAAATTGATTGTAAGTTTGAAGCTGTATCTGTCAATTATGTTGTTGAAGAATTTGAAAAGTATCCCAATAATGTGAATGTCGTCATATTAGATGCCTGCCGAAACGATCCTTTCAGAAGTTGGGCCAGAGGCGGTGAACGCGGATTTAAAGCTATATCCCCAACCAGTGGCACAATCATTTCATTTGCTACTTCCGAAGGCTCTACGGCGTCTGATGGCAGTGGTACCAACGGGCTGTTTACTCAGGAATTGGTTAAACAAATGTCAGTCCCTCAACCCATTGAAAGTGTGTTTAAAAAAACCAGAGTTCAGGTTCAAAAACTGAGTAATGGCGGGCAAAGCCCTCAGGAATGGTCGCAACTGACAGGAGATTTTTATTTCAAAAAATAATCACTCATAGTAATTTAACTAAAACCACCTTCTAACTTTCTTTTTATAATCAAGGTATTCCTGACCAAAGGTCTCAGTCATTAATTTTTCTTCAATGCGGACGAAAACCAAATAGACTATTATAATAAAACCAAATGGTGTCAGCATTGAAAACAGATTTCGGAAACAAATACCAGTTCCCATCAGAAACAAAAACATTCCTGCATACATCGGGTTTCTACTTTTTGAAAATGTGCCTTCTGTTAGAAGATGCGTTGATTTATTAAGGGTTCTTGTTGTTTTGTGTCTTAAAAATAATTGATTTGTTTTTCCGATTATTGCAACCCCTAGAATTTCCAAAAGAATTCCAGCCAGATTGAAAGGGTAGGGTATTACATTAAAAAAAGGAATCACAAAATAGTACAAGACTATTAATATCAAGCTAATCAAAACAAGAACCGGTGGTATAAACAGCTTTTTCATTCTTAAAAAAAGATAGACTTAAAAAAACAAATTTACTTAAAATTAAGATAATTAAGTTGAAAGTCTTATATTTGTGTCAATAATTCAAAAAACATTTAAAATGGAAAACAAAAACCATATCTGGCAATTTTCGCGCATAGGTGGTGTGAGCAGAGTAAATTTAAACTCAGGCAGCGACTTATTAGCTTTGGAGTACCTAGATAAAAAACTCTGGACAGCATTGAGTTGTCCGGTGCATGGTCTTGAAATTGACAGTAAAACACTTGAATATATTGATTTAGATAAGGATAACAGGCTGAGGGTGCCTGAAGTTTTAGAAGCTGTAAAATGGATTATTAGCGTTATTAAAAATCCCGATGATTTAATAAACCGCCATCAAAACTTGCCTCTCACTGCCATTAATGAAGATACTCCTGAGGGTAAAATCCTTATATCATCTGCTCTGCAAATACTGAAAAATCTGGGGAAACCCGATGCTGCATTTATCAGTGTAGAAGACACTTCCGATACTATTAAAATTTTTACAGGCACGCGTTTTAACGGTGATGGTATCGTCACTGAAGATTCTACTGATGACGAGAGCGTAAAAAAACTTATTAATGATATTATCCTTTATATTGGTTCGGCTGCCGACCGCAGTGGTAAAGATGGCGTTACTGCTGAACTGGTAAATGACTATTATCAAAACTGTGAAGCATATCTGGCCTGGCAAACAAAAGCTGAAAATAATGCAAAGACTATTATGCCTTTTGGAGATTCAACAGCTGAAGCTTTTGAGGTTATCAACACCCTAAAGTTAAAAGTAGAGGATTATTTTGTCAGGTGTCGTTTGGTGGCTTACGACCCTCATTCTGCCGATGTGCTGAACAATATGGCTTCACGTTTTGAAGCTATCAGCACCCGCGAATTGACCGAAAATATGAGCGAAATAGCTTCATTTCCAATGGCTTATATAGAAGCCGGTAAACCCCTCCCTCTCAAAGTCGGAATAAATCCTGCATGGGAAAAAATGCTGACCAAATTTAAAAACCTTGTAGTTGATACATCTTTCAAAAATAAGGAAAGCATTACCGAAGAAGAATGGAAATTGTTGCTTGCCAAATTTGATGATTACAGCACATGGATGGCTGATAAAAGTGGTGCATTGGTTGAAAATGCAGGACTGACAAATATTAAGGAAGTATTGAATGCCAATCTGAAAGAGGAGTTGCTGTTACTGATTGAAAAAGACAAAGCATTAGAAAGCGAAGCGAACAACATTTTTCTTGTTGACAAATTAGTTAGATACTATCGCGATATATACACATTACTTAACAACTTTGTCACTTTTCACGATTTCTTTTCAGACGACAGTAAGGCTGTGTTTCAGGCAGGAAGGCTTTATCTTGACCAAAGAGCTTGTGATCTGTGTATTAAAGTAAATGACATGCCCAAACACGCAGGCATGGCCGGATTTAGTGGCATTTGTCTGATTTATTGCGATTGCTATTCTAAGATTAAAAATGAACGTATGACCATAGTGGCTGCTCTTACTGATGGAGATTTTGATGATATTGTTGTAGGTAGAAATGCAGTGTTTTTTGATAATAATGGTCTCGATTGGGATGCCACAATCGTTAAAATTATTGAAAATCCTATCAGCATTCGTCAGGCATTCTGGAGCCCTTACCGTAAGTTTGCACGGTTTATCAACAAGCAAATAGAAAAGTTTGCAGCCGATAAAGAAAAAGCTGTTGACACACAAGTTACAGCAGGGATTCAAAAAACAACTGATAAGGCTGATGCTGGTTTGACAAAAGCAGTGACATCAGCAGCTCCGGCTGCGACGCCACCGGCAACACCCCCACCCCCACCTCCTCCTTTCGATATTGGAAAATTTGTAGGTATTTTTGCTGCCATAGGTTTGGCTTTAGGTGCCATAGGATCGGTTCTGGCTGCTGTTTTTTCTGGTTTTTTGAGTTTGGTTTGGTGGAAAATGCCTATTGCTTTATTAGGTGTTATTTTGGCTATTTCAGGTCCTTCGATGATACTTGCCTGGCTCAAACTTCGCAAACGCAATCTGGCTCCAGTGCTCGATGCCAATGGTTGGGCTGTAAATGCAAAAGTAACTGTTAATATTGCTTTCGGCAATACCCTAACGCATCTGGCCAGCTTGCCATTAAATTCCAAACTCAATTTGATTGATCCCTTTAAAAAGAAGAAAAACCCCCTGTGGTACATAATTATTGTTGCGCTGTTAGTGTTTAGTGCTTCACTTTATCTGCTTTGGCATTTTGGTTTGTTGAAAAGTTTAGGAATTTAAATAAAAATATATTTTTTTATATTATCTTTATACAGATTTTTACGAAGCAATTATATTCCAAAAATGAATAAAGACACAAATATTTTATTAATTCGCCAAATTATACTAAAATATTTTTCTGATTCCGAACTCAAGTTGTTTGGTTCAAGATCGACCAATAATTTCAGCGTTTTAAGCGATTATGATGTAATAGTTATAACTCCTGAGAAATTTGCCCTAGATAAAATAAGAGATTATAAATCAAAAATCAGAAAAGAATTGGCCGTTTATATGATTCCTATTGATATTGTAGTAGTTTCTGAAAAAGAATTACCTTCGATTTCCATGCTTACCAATCACATAATTAATGAAGCATTGTCTAAAGGAATATCAATATGAATGAGAAAAAGCTAGAATATGTGAAATTATGGCTTGAAAAAGCTGAAGATGATCTCATTGCTTATCTGACACTTTCAAAAGCTGAAAAACCGCTTTTTGCTATTGCAGGTTTTCATTTACAACAAGCTTCAGAAAAGTTTCTTAAGGCTTTTTTGGAATATCACAGTATAGCTTTTGCTAAAACCCATGATGTTGAGTATTTACTTCATTTGTGCTCTCAGATTAAACCGGAATTTGCTTCTGTAAATACCGGTAACTTGACCGATTATGCTGTTGATTTGCGTTATCCTGGTTATATTTATGAGTCATCTGAAAAGGAATTACATGATGCTTTTGATGCTACAATGCAAATAAAATTATTGGTTGTTTCAGTAATTGTTTTCTAAATTATATCTATTAATAAAAACACGACATCCTTTGATAAATCAAAAAATGCCGTGTAAGACTTTGCTCTGTAAGCCGGGTTCTGTCGTGTTCTATCATTTATCTTGTTCCGTTTTCACAAACGGACTTTATCAGCCTACCCTCCGGGATTGGGCGAGCAACCCTCAAGCCCCGGTATATTTGGCCTTTCAACCCATAAGGTTTACCCTGTTAAACAGTCACCTGCTTAACCTGTGAGCTCTTACCTCACATTTTCACCCTTACACCTGCGGAAACCGCAAGGGCGGTTATTTTCTGTGGCACTTTCTCTCTCCACTTAAAGTGAAGGCTTCCCGTTAGGAAGTATGGTGCTCTGTGTTGCCCGGACTTTCCTCCCCTTTCCCCATAGCAACTATAGAGAAAGAAGCGATAGAATAAGCAAAGCCGATGCAAAGTTAAGGAAAAATTCGTTATAAAATGAATTTATAGGAAGTTTGAAGTACTTAAAGTTTGAAGTACTTAAAGTTAAAAGACTTGACAGCAGCCAACAATCACATATTCACTTATATCCTTATACCCTTATACCCTCTTTCCCTGTATATTCCCTATATACCCTATACTCTTATACCTTCTTTACCCTTTTACCTCATTCCTCGAAGTTGTTAAAATTTATAAAGACTTTTTCTAACTCATATTTCTATTACAAAATTTTATATATTTGCCAAAATTTGAAAAACAAACTAAAAATAATAATATTTATGGAAACAAACTTTAATGAAGACTCAAAATCAGGGTATTTTATGGCTCTGGAAAGTAAGTATGGTGCACATAACTATCATCCGCTACCCGTTGTATTGGAAAGAGGTGAGGGTGTTTATGTGTGGGATGTTGAAGGTAAGAAATATTTCGACTTTTTATCAGCATACTCTGCTGTAAATCAAGGTCATAATCACCCTCGCATCACTGGTGCTCTGGTTGATCAGGCAAGAACATTATCACTTACATCAAGGGCTTTTTATAATAATGTGTTAGGTGAATTTGAAAAATATGCGACTGAATTTTTTGGTTTTGACAAAATACTTCCTATGAACACGGGTGCTGAAGCCGTTGAAACAGCTCTCAAACTCTGTCGTAAATGGGCTTATCTTAAAAAAGGCATTGCTCAGAATGAAGCTAAAATAGTGGTTTGTGAAGGCAATTTCCATGGCAGAACCACAACGATTATTTCTTTCTCAAATGATCCCTCTGCTTACGATCATTATGGTCCATTTACACCAGGTTTTATCCGCATCCCTTACAATGATGTAAATGCACTCGAAGAAGCTTTGAAAGATCCTAATGTAGCAGGTTTTCTGGTAGAGCCCATACAGGGTGAAGCAGGCGTTTTTGTGCCTGATGAAGGGTATTTGTCAAAATCTTACGACCTTTGTAAAAAAGCCAATGTGCTGTTTATTGCTGATGAAGTACAGACCGGTATTGCACGTACAGGTAAATTATTAGCCTGTGACCATGAAAACGTAAAACCCGATATTTTAATTCTTGGAAAAGCTTTAGGCGGTGGTGTATTCCCTGTTTCAGGTGTGTTTGCGAATGATGACATCATGCTGTGCATTAAACCCGGCGAACATGGTTCTACTTTTGGAGGCAATCCTATTGCAGCAAAAGTGGCCATTGCTTCTCTGAAAGTTGTTAAAGAAGAAAACCTTGCTGAAAGAGCTCAATATCTGGGTGAAATTTTAAGAGAAGGTCTGAGAGCTATCAAAACTGATATGATAAGTTTGGTAAGAGGTAAAGGCTTACTCAATGCTATAATCATCACTCCTAAAAATGGTAAAGAAGCTTGGGATGTATGCCTCAAACTAAGAGATAATGGCTTGTTAGCCAAACCAACACATGGCGATATTATTCGTTTTGCGCCTCCATTGGTTATTTCAGAAGGACAAATAAAAGATTGCATTGAAATCATTAAAGATAGTGTATTGTCTTTCGAATAATTGTCAGAAAAAATAAACTTTTTTGGAAAACTGCTGAAATTTTTTTTTCAGCAGTTTTTTTGTTTAAAAAAATTAAAAAAAAGATACTTTATGTTTCTTTTATTTTAATTATATTTGTATCATAGAAATAATTTGATCTTGTTGTTTTAAAATTATTGTTTTACAACAGATTATATCTCATTAGTACCCAATATAAACAAAATATTTAAGTCATGAAAAAACTCTATTCAGTCATTCTATTATTGATTTTTGCGTGGACAAACATTAATGCTGAAACTTATATTTCTAACAAGCAGGAAGTCTATGGTACATGGAGAAAATCAAACTCACCTTACATCATCAATGGTGAAGCAATAGTTCCTAAAGGTGAATCCTTAACAATTGAAGCAGGCGTCACAGTAAAATTTAAGACAGGGAGCACTTCTGATTACTCAAAATCAGGTTTTGATAAAGGTATGTTAAGGGTAAAAGGTTCTATTAATGCTGAAGGAACGGCCGGCGATCTGATTACTTTTACACGCAATGGCTTCGATGGCAACTGGGGAGCCATTATTATTGACAATGCAGAGAGTACCTGCGAATTTTCGTATTGTTTGATTACATACGGTGAGAATGTGTATTCAGCTGTAAGCAATAGTTCTGTTGCTTCTTATGGCTGTTTTTCTGTTCACTACTCTAAATGTAATCTCTCTAATTGTATTTTTTATAAAAACTCATTCTGGTCATTGTTTCCTGCAAATGCTACTGTAAATGTCACCAACTGCACCTTTGTTCAAAATACTAGTTACGATATTTACAACCATGTATCTGATATTATTGTGAAAAATACCATTTTGGATGATATTTCCAATTCGTCGGGTACATGTGAAATGTATAACTGCTGTGTTAAAACAGATTGCAGTAATAAAGGCTATAAAACATCCAATAACATCTATGGCAAAAGTCCTGAACTTGTTGATCCTTCAAGTAACAATTTTGCTTTAAAAAGCTATTCTCCATGTAAAGGTGCCGGACAGTATGGAACAGATATAGGTGCTATAACCAGCAGCTCTGGAAGCTCTTATTCTTCATCTTCCTATTCATCAGGTTCCTCCAAGAGTATTAGCGACAATCAGGAAGTCTATGGAACTTGGACAAAAAGCAATTCGCCTTATATCATTAAAGGAAAAGCAATAGTTCCTTCTTATAAAACCTTAACTATTGAAAAGGGTGTTGTGGTAAAATTTGAAGCCAACGGGGCTCTCGAAATCAAAGGAACAATAAAAGCAATTGGCGAAGCCAACGACTTGATTCTTTTTACCAAAAGTTCTTCAGAAAATTGGAAAGAAATTCAATTTGTTGATTCTGATAATGATAATGTGTTTAAGTTCTGTCAGGTTGAATATGGAGATTATTATAATGAGGGTTATGGTGCTATAACACTCAAAAGGTCAAAATTAGATATCAGCAATTGCATTATTGTAAACAATGGCGGAGTAGGTATGCATTATATCGGCTGTACAAGCCAGGAAATTAACAATTGCACCTTTGCCAATAACGAAAATACGGATGTTTACAGCAGTGACAATGGGCAGCCTTATGTGACCAACTGTATTTTCTGGAACAGTATCAGACCATTCGACAACTATGGTGTGTCTTTTAAATACTGTTCTTTTAATATTGCCTCTTTCAAGGAAAAACCTAAAAACTTAGGCCATAATTTGTTCAATTCCAATCCCCGTTTTGTGAATGAAAAATCAGATTTTCATCTGACTTCTTCCTCCCCTTGTATAGGCGCCGGAGAATATGGTGTTGACATGGGTGCATTGCCTTATAAAACACAATCATCCTATTCGTCTTCTTCATATTCATCTTCCGGTTCCGGACCAACAACAATATCCAACAAACAGGAGGTGTATGGCACATGGACCAAAAGTGGTTCTCCTTATATTATTAAAGGAGAAGCCATTGTGCCCGCAGGTAAAACACTGACCATAGAACCCGGAGTAACAGTAAAATTGGCAACAGGCAGATTTGCCGCAGATTACGGGGTAGATAACATCGGTTTGATCAACGTTAAAGGACGTCTTGATGCACAAGGCACCTACGATCAGCGCATCACTTTTACCCGTGATGGATCATCAGGCAACTGGGGTGTGATTATTTTTTCTAATTCTTCTAATAACAACCTCATTTATTGTAATGTTGAATATCCGGGTGTCGTTAGCGATATTTATGGTTTAACTTATACCCGTGGTGTAACTTTTGTGAGTTCATCGGGTTTGTTGAAATATACTTTAATAGCCAATAGCAATGATGTGACTTTTCAAATGAATTCATCCTCTCCCGAAATTATCAACTGTACGTTTGTAAATGGCTCTAATACTTGTATTCATCCCAATGCAGGGACTTGTAATCCAAAAATTAAGAATACCATTGTTTGGCAGGAAGGA
>Ga0172368_10007320_pt1 | contig 11567 bp, 9 predicted proteins | sample Lak11m_FD_114540 | JGI IMG/M metagenome (GOLD analysis project Ga0172368, IMG submission 114540) | Freshwater microbial communities from Kabuno Bay, South-Kivu, Congo - kab_022012_11m | ecosystem: Environmental > Aquatic > Freshwater > Lake | place: Democratic Republic of the Congo: South-Kivu...
TCTAGAGCGTCCTTTCGGGCATCTTGGATAGCAACGTCAAATTCCTTTTTCATTTTATCGGATATCTTTCTTTTGTGAGCTTCCAACTCTTCTTCCTGCTTTAGCGCAAGTTCAGAAACTCGCTGTCTTTCCATATCCTTCTTTTTCTCACTTTCAATATACTGCATAAATGGTTTTGCAATAAATTTACTAAAGAGTAAAAAGAATAAACCAAAATTTATTAATTGAGCCAAAAGTAATTTTGGATCAACTCCGAGATTTTCCATAATAAAATGAAATTAGGTAAACTTTAAAATAAGTGCAACAACTAATGCGTAAATAGCAACAGCTTCTGCGAATGCCAAAGACAAAATCATAGCTGTTCTAATCTGTGATTCCGCTTCAGGATTACGTCCCAATGCTTCAACTGCCTTAGATCCAATCATACCGATTCCAAGAGCTGGTCCAATTGCACCAAGTCCAATCGCTATCGCAACTGCCAATAATTTGGTCGCTTCTGCATTCATAGTTTCACCTCCTTTATATTGTGTAACGTGTAACGTACAAAGCGTTTTTATAACATGACGCGCTGTACGCTAAACGTTTAATGATGCTTTTCTATGGCCATATTTAGAAATACAGTTGTCAACAAAGAAAAAACTAATGCCTGAACTATTCCAACAAAAACTTCCAGAAGAAGAAAGGGGAAAGGAGCAAGTACCGGAACAAGAAATGCAATAATAGTCATTAATACTTCTCCGGCAAAAATATTTCCAAACAAACGAAAAGTAAAAGATAGTATTTTTGAAAACTCGGATAAAATATCTAAAAAACCGACAAAAAAGTTTATTGGGTTTGAAAAGTTAAAAAACTTGGATAAATATCCGCCTAATCCTAAAAATTTGATACCAAATGCCTGAATCATAATAACTGAGATAAGAGCCAATGCCAAAGTACCATTGATATCGGCATTATTTCCTCGCAGTAATGGAATATGAAGTATCCGGCCATGCTCTTCTACCTTTACGAGAATACTTCCAACTCCAGGAAGTAGCCCTGCCCAATTTTGAAATAGGATCCAAACAAAAAATGCAGACAAAACAGGGAAAAAAAGCTTTGTATTTTTACCTAAAATAGATTCAAAAAGTCCATAAACCATTTGAAGAAGGCTGTTAAAAATATAAAAAAAACCGCTTTTTTTAGAAGCGGATATATCTTTCGTATAAAGAATGGCGATAATAATAAAAAGGGTGAAAACAACGGCTGATAAAATAAGCGAATTGGTGATACTAAATCCCAACACGTGGAAAATAGACTCAGCTTTAATACTTATTTCAGGCATATTAGTTTGATTTTGTTAACCGGTAAAGATTGTAAAACGTCCCAGCAACACCAAGCAGCAAACCTAAAAACAGAAAAAACGGCTTAGCGTTAAATCTCCTATCTAAATACAACCCAGAAAAGATCCCTACTAATAAGGGAGCTATAAGATAAAAACCAATATTCAAATACTGATAAGATCCTAAATTGTTGTTTTTATTTTCTTTTTTTACAACAGTTTGTTCTGTAATGTCTAGATCTTTATCTATTATTGTCCTAATAATTTTACGTTTATATTCTACCATTGAAATTTCCGAAATGTCAACAGAACTTTTTGTCATCAATAAATAATAATCTACAACTTCATTAAATTATCTATCAAAATACTTATTCTCCCTTCACGCTCGGTGATCTTCCCTTTTGCAATAATAATATTATTTAGATTCAAAGATGAGCTAAATTTGACAAATTTAGAAGGAAAAACAACTCCCTCAATGGTCCCGGAGTCATCAAACAAAGTCAAAAATGCCATCTCCGAATTGTCTTTTTTTGTTTTGATTATTTTTTTGCCGGATATTACTCCAACTAATACGTGTACTTTGTTAACATCATCTTTATTTATGTCGCCTATTTTTTTTGTGACCTTCGAGTCAATAATTTTTTTGTATTTAGCTAATGGATTTTTGCTAATAAGAAACCCTATAACTTCCTTTTCCATATTGATAAGAGTGTCTTCATCGAGCTCTCCGACTTGCTCAAATCTATCCCTATGCACAGCATCTGCTTTTTCATCAGTAAACAAAAGAAATTGTCCTTTTTCTTTTTCATCCTTTTTATCACCAATTTCTTTGACAAGACGGGGATAATGAAGAAAAAAAGACGCGCAGGTTCCGAATTGCAAAAATGCACCAGCTTTTATAAGACTTTCTACTGTCTTCTTATTCACTTTTCGCAGATCTACTCGATAAAGAAAGTCTGTGAAACCAATAAATTCTCCTGTTGATCGTGCTTCGATAATTGACTCTATTGCTGCTTCTCCGACGTTTTTGATCGCTGAAAGACCAAACCTGATATTTTTGCCTTCGATACTAAAACTATGCTTAGATTTGTTGATATCTGGAGGCAGTACCTTTATGTCCATTCTTCTACATTCCTCAATTGCCTGTGCCATTTTTATTTCTCTCTGAGGACCCGCGACACCCTGCAGTTCAGCCGATAGCAAGGCGGTCATATATTCGACTGGATAATTTGCCTTCATAAAAGCAGTCCAATAGGCAATCAGTCCGTAAGACGCTGAATGCGGTTTATTAAACCCATATGCGGCAAATTTTTCCATGAAGTTAAATATATTTTCAGCAAGTTTCTTTGTATATCCGTTTTTTATACAACCATCGATGAATTTTATCCGCTCTTTGTCCATCATTGACTTTTTCTTCTTGCCCATTGCCATTCGTAAATTATCAGCCTCACTCATCGAATATCCGGCTAAAGAGTGAGCGATTTCCATCACCTGTTCCTGATAAACAAGAATGCCGTATGTTTCGCCCAATATGGGAACGAGGTTTTTGTGCAAATATTTTATGCTTTTAGGATTTTTTTTGCCTTCAAGGAAAAGAGGGATAAGATCCATTGGACCGGGCCGGTAGAGGGCTACCATAGCGGTAATATCGCTCATCACGTTTGGTTTCAAGTCTTTCGCCAATCGTCTCATGCCCGGAGATTCCAACTGAAACACTCCGATTGTTTCTCCTTTGGAGATAAGGTCAAAAGTTTTTTGATCTGTTAAAGATACATCGTGAATATCTATCTTCTTTCCGTGCGTATCTTTCACGAATTTAAGAGATTCTTCCAAGATTGTTAAATTGCGTAGACCTAAAAAATCGACTTTTAATAAGCCGACTGCTTTTCCGTTTGAAACAGCGTTTAAATCCAAACAATACATGTCATACTGCGTAATGACTCTTCCTTCTTTTGACTCGGTTTGGATAGGAACATATTCTGTTAACGCCTCTTTTGAAATTATCACACCAGCCGCATGGACCGATGAGTGTCTTGGCAGACTTTCCAAACGTTGAGCTACATCAATAATTTTTTTAACATCGGGTTCTGTTTGATAGGCAAATTTAAGTGCAGGCGCTTCAATAAGAGCTTGTGATAGTTTCATCTGAAATCCTTGTTTACCTTGTGGGATCATTTTGGCAATTCTATCTCCTTGTGAATAGGACATGCCCAAAGCCCGCGCCACATCCCGAACGGCGAGACGAGCTTCCATTGCCCCAAAAGTAATTATTTGTGCGACTTTTTCCTTTCCGAATTTATCAGTCACATATTTCAATACTTCATCCCTTCGTGTGTCTGCAAAGTCTATATCTATATCAGGCGGGGTAGGTCTATCGGGATTCAAGAAACGTTCAAAAGGGAGAGAATATTCGAGGGGATTAATATCTGTTATTCTTAATACATATGCGACAAGTGATCCGGCAACAGAACCTCTCCCCGGTCCAACAGCTATACCCTGCCGCTTCGCCCAATTCACAAAATCCGAAACAATAAGAAAATAGGTAGAATATCCTTTAGAGATAATAATATTGAGTTCATATTGAAGACGATCATTTATGATTTTTTGGTCCATATGCGCCACTCTTTTTTTGTTTTCCTCTACAAGATCTCGTAAATAATCACCCGGTGTTTTATTTTGAGGTGTTTGAAAAAATGGTAGCACCCATTTACCATTGGGAATCTCGACATTACATTGGTCAGATATCTTCATCGTATTTTCAATTGCTTCAGGCAAATCCGAAAATATCTCCCGCATTTCTTGTTCTGTCTTAAAATAATAATCGGGAACATCGATCATACTTACTGGTCGATTTTTTTCGATTATGGTCCGCTGTGTTTGGATACAAAGCAATACTTCTTGAGCATAAGCGTCTTGTGCTTCGGGATAATGAACGTCGTTTGTCGCAACAAGCGGCACTGAATATTTCCTTGACAATTTGACCAATTCCCTGTTTACCGAGTCCAATTGCTCAACATCCGGATGACGTTGCAATTCAAGATAAAAATCCTCCTTAAATATATCAAGATATCTCTCAAGAAGATGTTCTGCTTCTTTGTATTGATTGTGTAGCAGTGCTTGAGGAATTTCTCCGGCCAAACACGCAGATAAGGCGATTATTCCTTTGTGATATTTTTTTAGTACTTCAAAATCTATTCTCGGTTTGTAGTAAAAGCCCTCTAAATGAGCGATACTCGTGAGTTTCATTAGGTTTTTGTAACCTTCCAAATCTTTTGCAAGCAAAACGAGATGAAACCTGTCACGATCATCTTGATTCTTATCATACAGTGATTTTTTTGCCTTATACATTTCAACTCCAATTATTGGTTTGATTCCCACATCCTGTGCTTTCACAAAAAATTTGAAGACTCCATACATCGCGCCGTGATCGGTTATTGCCAAAGACGGCATTCCTTGATCTTTTGCTTTTTGCAAAATATCGCCTATTCGGCACATACCATCAAGAAGTGAATACTCCGTATGGACATGAAGATGAATAAAAGACATATGATTTATTTTAACATCTCTTTCAGTTTTGAGATTACTGTATTTGCATCAGCTTTTCCTCTCATTTCTCGCATCACCTGCCCGACTAAAAACATAATGGCGTTTTGTTTCCCGGATTTATAATCAGAAACACTTTTTTGATTTGCAGAAATAACTTTTTGAACTATTTCATCAAGAAGTTTTATATCTGTTTCAATTGGTTGTATCATTTCAACTGCTCGTTTGACAAAATCTTCAATTGGAAGTTTGATGGATATTTTTTTGTTGATAATAAAATTTGCAATTTCTTGTCCTAACTTTTCACTTTTGACGTTAATATCTGACTTTAGACTATTAATTTTTGACATTGCTTTTTCATAATACTCACTCATCTCTTTTCCTCTCGTTAATGTAAATGCATCAATTGGCTTAAGTTTTAATTTATTAATAAATCGAAACATTTTTGGCTGTGGCAATTCGGGCAGTGTCTTTCTTATAGATTCAATATATTCAGCGCTAAATTCAAACGGGGGAATATCCGGTTCGGGAAAATAACGATAATCATGAGCTTCTTCTTTTGACCGCTGTGAATACGTAATGTTTTTATAGCTGTCCCAACCTCTTGTCTCTTGTAACGGAGTTTTTCCTTGTTCTAATTGCTCTATGTGACGTTTTACCTCATAGTCAATCGCCTTTTTAACAAAATTAAATGAATTAATATTTTTCACCTCAACTTTATAGCTGGGCAATTTGAAATTTGTGATTTGCGGTTTGTTTGGATTTTGGGATTTAGGATTTAGGATTTCTCTAACAGATATATTCGGCTCCATCCTCATAGTCCCTTTTTCCATATCAGCATCAGACACATCAAGGTAACGAATGATAGTGTGAAGTTCCTCCAAAAACATTTTTACATCATCGCTTGTCGTAAAATCTGGTTCTGTAACAATCTCAACAAGGGGAGTACCGGACCTGTTAAAATCTATCAAAGTATCCTCTCCGCTGTGTGTAAGTTTGCCGGTATCTTCTTCCAAATGCACACGATGAATTCTAAAACTTCTTTTTTCATTCTTATACGTTCCATAGTTTGCCTCAAAACTAACATGTCCCCCGACTGCAACTGGTTCATCATACTGGGATATCTGATATCCTTTGGGTAAGTCGGGATAACTATAGTGTTTACGATCAAATTTTGTATGTTTATTAATTGCACAGTTTAGTGCTTGACCAATTTTGATTGTCCATTCAATTGCCTGTTTGTTTGGGACAGGAAGAGCACCGGGTAAACCCAGACAAACAGGGCATACGTGTGTATTTGGTTTTGCATCAAATTGATTGACTTTGCATTGACAAAACATACCCGTCTGAGTTTTTAACTCGACATGAATCTCAAGACCAATTACCGGTTGATATGTTTTCATATTTATTCTTTGTCATTCCGGCGAAAGCCGGAATCTAGTTAATTCTGTATCCTGATTTTCCATGGTTTAATCTCAAGGTAAATCATCGGATAACATTATCTAATCCCTATATCTTGCTACTCCCTTTTTAATAACATCAAAAAAATTCGTTTCTTTTTCGAACTGGTATGATGCGTTCAATATATCTGATTCATGAAAATAATTTGCCATCAGTTGCATTCCGATAGGAAGATTGTTTCTATCAAGTCCGACAGGTACAGATATTGCGGGAATTCCTGCCATAGCTCCTGGTTCGTTAAACTTATCCATCAATTCTCCGAAAAAAGGATATTTTGAAAATTCTCCTAGTTTAAGAGCCGTAATCGGAGTAGGCGTACCAATGATAAAATCTACATCTTTAAAAACTCTTTTAAAATCCTCAATAATAAGTGTTCTCACTTTTTGTGCTTTTTTATAAAAAGCATCATAGTACCCATACGAAAGCGTATAAGTTCCAAGCATAACTCTTCTTTTGGCCTCTGTGCCAAACATTGTTCTCTCATTTCCATAACGAATTCCATCATAACGGGCTAAATTTGACATGACTTCAGCGCGCTGAATAATGGTATATACAGAAATAGCATAATTTGGTGATAGTAGTTTTACTTTTTTCGTTTTAAAACCGAGTTTCTTAAAAATATCAATTGAATTTTGAAGTGCTTTTGCCACATCAGTATCTAATCCTTCAAAATAGTCATCAGAAATGCCGATTGTATACGTTTTCTTTTTTTTCATTTGAGTAACGTAATCTTCAATTGGAAGAGGTGAAGAAGTTGCATCTTGTATATCTTTGCCTGCAATAAGAGAAAGTAAATAAGCAGCATCTTCTATTGTCAATGTTAAGGGGCCTGGACAATCAAGAGATGAACCCATGGCAATTACTCCAAAACGAGAAACGCGTCCATAGGTTGGTTTTAGTCCAACAATTCCGCTCCATGAAGCTGGCTGTCGAATGCTTCCCGCAGTTTCAGATCCAATTCCTCCTGGGGCTAAATATGCAGAAACAGCTGCGGCAGTACCACCCGATGATCCGCCGGGAGAACGAGTTATGTCCCAAGGATTTTTGGTTGGACCATAATCCGATGTTTCGGTTGACGATCCATGTGCCCACGCGTCCATATTGGTTTTACCGATTATATAAGCACCTGCATTTTTAAGTTTTTGCGTAACTGTCGATTCATACGGAGGAATAAAATTGTCAAGAACTTTTGATGAAGCTGTCGTTCTCAGGTTTTTGGTGCAGAAATTATCCTTAACAGCTAAAGGAATACCTAACATTCTGTCCCCTATCGATTTATCTTCAACGTCGTTTAATGTAAGAAATGCATTTAGTGCAGGATTAAACTTTTTTATTCTTTTCAAGAAATATTCCTTTACTTCTTTGGAAGTAATCTCTTTTTTTTCAATCAACGATCTTAATTGGGTAATTGTTTTTCCTAGTAACATAGTTATTCCATAATTCTTGTAACCGCAAACTCACCATTCTTAACTTTTTTTGCATTTTGCAAAGCTTCCTTTTCGGTCAGACTATTTAAAGACTGCGCTCCATCTTCATAAGTAACATTTTCCAGGTTCCCAACAGAGTTAGTTGCAGGTATATCTGTAATATCAAGTTCATCAAGATTTTTTATGTATTCAATGGTTTCTCCCAGTTGGCTTTGGTATTTAACAATTTCTTCATCGGTTAATTGAAGCTTTGCCAGTTTTGCAAGATGCAGTATTTCTTCTTTTGATAATAATGTTTTTTTGGACATAGTGTTATTATAACTAAATTATTTTTATAATAAAATCTTTATTGTAAAAAAACACCATTAAACATCAAAATAATGTTCAAATTCAACTGGTGTCGGATGTTTAAAAACTTCCTGTATTTCTTTTCTTTTAAATTCAACCCACATTTTTATATATTCTTTTGTAAATACTCCACCCTCTAGCAAAAAAACATTGTCTTTTTCAAGCTCATACAAAGCCTCTTCCAGAGAAGAGGATATAAAAGTAAATCTTCTCTTTGTTTTGCTTTCATCTAATTCGTATCCATTTGTTTCAAGTGGACCAAATCCCATTTTTATCGGATCAATTTTTTTCATAATACCGTCAATTCCCGCCATCAACATCGCTGAAAAACATAAATATGGATTAGTTGATGGATCTGGCATACGAAGTTCTATACGTTTTGATCCGGGATCTAATGGATAAGCAGGAATTCTAATACAGGTACTTCTATTTTTATATCCAAACGCAATTGTTGTTGGCGCTTCAAATCCCGGCAATAACCTTTTATATGAGTTTATTGTCGGTGAAGTTATTGCTGTTAATGCTTTTGCATGAGTGAGCATCCCACCGATATAATAAAGAGCTAATTTGGATAAATGATAATACTTTCCCTTAGAATCATAAAAAATCGGTCTATCATCTTTTCTTAATGAATGATGAATATGCATACCATTACCGTTATGACCAAATAATGGTTTTGGCATAAAGGTTGCCATTAAATCATATTTTTTTGCAGTGCTTTTGACGATATTTTTCAATAACAGAATTTTATCTGCCATTGTTGTTAAAGTATCATACTTGATATCTATTTCTGCAGAGCCTGCTGTCGCTCTTTCATGAGTATCTCGTTCAACTGTTATAGAACTATCGTGTAATTTAGTACACATTTCTTCCCGTACATTAGTAAAGCTGTCATAGGGAGGCAATGAAAAGTAACCTTCCTGCTTTCTTATTTTATATGTATCACCGATATCGTCATATTCACCGATTCCCCCTTCTTTTGAGACGATATTTAAGAAATGATAACCTTCTCTTATTTTCCAACTTACGCTGTTAAACAAGAAAAATTCTAACTCGGGTCCAAATAATGCTACGTCAGCGATTCCTGTCTTGACTAAATACTCTTCTGCTCGTAAAGCAACGCCCCTCGGATCTCTCCAATAGGTTGTATGATTTTCTGGTTCTTTAAAATCACATACAAATATCAAGGTAGGTGTTTTAGAATCGACGTCGTAAACAACTGATTTTAAATCAGGGATAAGCAACATATCACTCTGCTCAATTGTTTTAAATCCTCTGATTGAAGACGCATCCACTGCAATACCCTCATCAATTATTCTCGAACTTAGTATTCCTTTATTAACAAATCGATCTGTTGGAACAGTAAATTCTATTTGTCTTCCACTTAAATCACATGCTCGAAATTTGAACCGTTTAATGTGGTATTTTCGAATTAATTTTTCAATGTTTTTTATTGGATCTAGAAATGTTTTCATAAAAAATTTTAATACATAAAAAAACAAGCCCCTGGAGGCTTGTGTATTTGGTATCAACAAAACAAAAGCTCCAGTTAAGGAGAACTTTGGTTTTGTTGATTTCTAACAATCATTTTCATACTGTTTATATAATATCATTTAATGCTAAATAATTCAAGCGTTTATCTTTATTAAATTCATTGCGGCTGTTTTTATACTTTTATCACTCAAGCCTACATATTCATATACTTCCTCTAAAGAGCCTTGTTCTGGAAACACATCCTCAACACCTAGTATCTTATATTCAAACTGTATACCATGTTTTTGTAGACTATGAATTATCCCCTCGCCAATTCCACCTCGTATAAATCCGTCTTCAAGAATGAGTAGTTTTGAAGTTTTTGCAATATATGCGGCGAATGCGCGTGTATCAAAAGGTTTTAAAAAGGGGGTATATAAAACTTCAATGTCTTTAAGTGTATCTGCCAACTTTAACGCCTTTCCCATCATGTTGCCGATAGGTAAAACAGTTAGTTTTGTTCCTCTTTTTATTTGTGCCACATTACCTTTATATGGTTTGACTGAAATATTTTCTTCTGGTACTTGGATGAAAACGGGTCCTTTCATTTTGAAAGATTGATCGAGTAGTCTGTCATATTCGTTCAAACCGGAAGGATGAATAATTGTTGCATTTGGAAGCATACTTAGCATCGGAAATGTATATGTTGACTGATGTGTATATCCTCCATCTCCAATACCAGTAAAATATATAACAAACACCATAGGAATTTTTTGTAGACATACATCTATAACTTGATCAAATGCTCGGGGCAAAAACGTTGCTCCAATGTAACAAAAAACCCTATTGCCATTCAATGCTAAAGCAGAAGAAAACGTAACACAATGTTGCTCGTTGATACCTGTATCAATAACCCTATTTGGATATTCTCTCTTTACTTTATCCAATCCCCAACCGATAAACGCGGGTGTCACAAAATATACGTTCTTATTTTTGTTGATGTATTCTACTGCTTTTTGATAACTATGCCCGAACCAACTGTCACCCGTTGAAGTATTGATTGGTTCCCCATCTGCTATATCAAATGGAGCTGGCCAATGGAACGAAGAGGGTTCTTTTTCCGCAGGCATGTATCCTTTACCTTTAACAGTTTTTATATGTAAAAAAACCGGGTGTTTTTTCTTCTTTATCTCTTCAAAAATGAAAACAAGTTTTTTGGTATCATGCCCATCTATAATTCCTATATATTCAAATCCCAAACTAATCGCAAATGGCATGACTTTTGATTGATCATGCAGTGCTCCAACATTTTCTGTAAGAGACATTCCGTTGTCATTATAAACAACAAGAAGATTTGTTTTTAGCTCACCTGCGTGATTTAATCCTTCAAAAACTTCTCCCCCTGTTAAAGATCCATCACCCACAATAGCTATTGATTTATACTCAGGATGATTTATTGAATAACCTAAAGCTGCAGATACCGCTGTCGCCGTATGACCAACGCCGTAATAATCATATTCGCTTTCAAAAATATCTGGATACGCCCGAAGACCACCCTTTTTACTCATAGTAAAGTATCTATCCTTTCTTCCGGTCAAAATCTTATATGCATGGGCCTGATGACCAACATCAAATACTATTTTATCCTTCTTAAAATCAAAAACACACATTAATGCCTGAGTCAATTCAACTGCACCAAGTGGAGAAGCAAGATGACCACTGTTTAGAGAAGCTCTTTTTATGATCATTTTGCGTATCTCCTCTGCTTGTTTACTAAGGGCTTTATAATCGATTTTTTTCATAACAAATATCTAAACTAATTCACGAAAACTATTGTAACAGGAGTTTGTTCGTTTGTCTGCCCCATTGGATTGTCCCGAAATATTTCTTCGATAAGTTTGTTTGATAATTTTGTTGTATTTGCAAGTACGTTTTGCCCGATATCATTAGCATCTATGATCGCACATCCAATATAACGTGAAGCGTGTAACGTAAAA
>Ga0172368_10007321_pt1 | contig 11567 bp, 9 predicted proteins | sample Lak11m_FD_114540 | JGI IMG/M metagenome (GOLD analysis project Ga0172368, IMG submission 114540) | Freshwater microbial communities from Kabuno Bay, South-Kivu, Congo - kab_022012_11m | ecosystem: Environmental > Aquatic > Freshwater > Lake | place: Democratic Republic of the Congo: South-Kivu...
GTATTTTCTTTTCCTTAGGATCAGTGTTTTTGGCATATAAATTCTGCAAAGATTTTTTCAGTTGCTTTAGTTTTATCTCTTCTTCATTATGGATTATATCTTTTGCAAGCTTTATTAAAGTATCGAGTATTCTGATTTCTTTTTCAAGCTCATCTCTATTTTCAGCTACACTTAAAGTCTCCCAAATTTCTTCTTCCTGCCAACGATCCTGTTCACTCATATCTTCAATATCATCATAATCAAAATGCTGAGTATTGCGATTACGTTCCTGCACACCATTTATTAAATCATTTAGACGATTCTTTCTTCTTTCTAATGACCTAAATAGTGCAAAAGTACTAGAAGCAAGACGGCGTTGAAGTATGACAAGTGCAAAAGCTACATTACGTTTTTTATCTTGAGAAAGGGCTTTATTGTATTGTGTCTCTACATATTTAGAAAGTTCGTTGTATAATATTTTTTCATTTTGTGATTGAGTACCAAGATTGAAAGCGACGGTCTCTACATTGCGAGGAAGGAATAAAGGCTTACCTTCAAAATCTTTTAGATCTTCTTTTATTCTTCTGATAAATAAAGGATTGTCCTGATTTCTTATTGACTGCATAAGCATTTCATTAGTAGAAAAGAAACCTGGCTCTAATAGATCAAGGAATAATCGAAAGTTTTCTGGATCACCTTTATGAGGTGTGGCAGTAAGGAATAATATATTAGTTGAAATACGGGATAATGTTTCGCCCAATTTATATCTGCTAGTCTTATCTAGTTTTTCACCGTACTTGTAAGCACTCATTTTATGAGCTTCATCGACAACAATTAAATCAAAATGAGCTGCAGCTATTGAAGGTAGAATTTCTTCGCGTTTTGCAAAATCAATTGAGGTGATTATTTGCTGTTCCCTAGTCCAAACATTTTCAGCATAATGAGCATCAAGGATACTTCTGTCGATAACAATAAATTTTTCTTCGAATCGCTCTTTAAGTTCTCTACGCCATTGATCTTTTAGATGGCCAGGTGAAACGATAAGAATATTCTTTACTAGGTTTCGGAGTTTTAATTCTTTAATAATTAATCCTGCCATAATAGTTTTACCAGCTCCAGGATCGTCTGCAATTAAAAATCGAATGCGAGGTAGCTTTAAAACATAACCATATACAGCTTCAATTTGGTGTGGAAGAGGATCAACCTTGGAAGTGTTCATCGCGAGCAAAGGATCATATAAGGAAGCGAAGCGATAGCGAATTGTTTCAAGGGCTAAAAAAACCTTCCAAGGTTCTTCTTGGAATAAATCTTCTTTTTTGGATACAGTAATTTCAGATTCTGAAATGAGTTGGTCAACGTGCTTACTTGTAACTGTTGTTGATCCAATAATATGGATATAGTTACCAGCAATTTCTGAAAATTTAATTTCAACAGGCTCCGGCCAGTATGAGCCTTTAATGATAGTACCAGGTTTAATAATCATAATGAGTTTTCTAGAATATATAAAAAACTATGCCCACCAACTCAACACCCTTTAAGAAAACAGAAGGGATGTTTAATAATTAGTATATCAGATTGTAAAATAACTAGGTTAAAAATAAGGAAAGGGGAGGAAAGAAGTAAGAATTAATAAAAGAAAAAATGTAAAAGACATTTAAATTAGAATGAATTAATTGTAGAGTTGTTTAATAACTAACGTACCTTCAGCCACGGCTAAAGCCATAGTATAATATTTTGTTAATGAACCGCTGCCAGTTTCTATTTCTGCAAAAATATCTCCTTCATTATTATGAACAATAAAACGATAAAACTGTGCCGGTGTGCAAGTAACCCAGATTTTTATGCTTAGTGATTTCCCACTCTCTTTATAGTAGGGGAATACTTCACCTACAAAAATTTCCTCACCTAATTTTGTTTCCCAAACGGGTAATCCAAGTTTGTTTAATAGTTTAATATCAGATTTATATGGATGAAAAGGTTCTTTCATAATATGTACTCTTTTATTAAGCACGGTTGATTTTCTTTTGAATCGTGCTATTAAATTAATTATTTAATAATTTAAAATATACCCTTGATTAAAATAAGAATGGGTGTCATAAAAAATAGTATATCAGATGGTGGAAACAACTATAGAAAATTAACAAATGCTTAAAGATTTAACAATGATTTGTTTTATTTTAAAGTATAAATAAAAATTAAAGAGCGGAATATGTATAGTTATAGTGACAAACTTATTAGAGCAATTGATGACGAAAATAATGAAGAAGTTCAAAAGCTACGAGAAAAATTTTTAGATGAATTAAAAATATGTGTGAACCAGGATGATGTTGAAGGATTTAATAGGCTTGTAGATATTTTAATTGATTATGGAATAAAAGATATTAATTCCGTGAATGGTATTTATAATAGCGAGATAAGACAATTTATTTATGACTTAATAATTGGGGAGAGAGCAAAATTTTTTGAAAGCTGGACAGATAAACAATATGGAGAGATAGTTAACAGCATTATTTTAGAAAAAATGGGCAAGTTTTTTAGTAAAGAGAATACAATATTAAATATGCTTACTGACCAGGATAGATCTGAATTATTAGAATCATTCCTAATATCTTTTTTAGAATTTAGTCCATTCACACTGCAAGGAATAATAGCTGATGACTGGTATTTTAGATCGATTAAGCATAGGGTAGAAACTTATGTATTTTATTCTTTAAGCAGTTTAGAACTAATGCTTGACACACTATCTAGGATTAAATTTGAAAGTAGAGACTATTTACCCAATAGAAAGTATACTGATGAAATGTTTGCTTATGCGGATGAACTATATAATGATATGACGAAACGATTGAAGCAAGAAGAAGTAATAGTGGACACTCTAAAGAAATTTGAAATATCTATTGATAAATTAGATTCGTTTAAAGTTAGATGGGGTATTTATAGAAGACATCTTAACGATAAAAAAAAGTAACCTTTCCTACAAAACAAAGCAACCTTTCATCCAATAGAAAGTAACCTTTCTACTAACCCTACATTAAAAATTGCATCTTGCCTTTAGAAAAAAAAACTAAAGGAATTGCTTGAAATCAATAAGTAAAAAATCAGACAGTTTTAATAAAGTAAGCAAGGGGTTACCTATATGAAACTTGATTATGATCAACTAGCTAAAAAATTCTTTGAGCAATTTAACGGCAGCATAAGGACAATTACCCTAAAAGAGTTTACTGATGAGTATAAAGTTTATGCTGAACAAAATAAAGCAGTGAAGACTTGTGAGGGGATTAACCTTGTTGTTAAACATCTGCTTGGGTTTTATCCTGCCATAAGAGAAGTAAGCACCATTGAGCCAAAGGATGCTGAAAAATTTCTGTATCACTTAAAAAAGAATGCACCTCTTGGAGTTTATAATTATCACAGAACACTGAAAGCAATGTTTAATAAGGGGGCGGAATGGAATTATTTGCGGACAAATCCTTTCTCTAAAATTAAATTACCTAAAAGACAAGAAAAAAGACCAGCTTACCTTACGACAGAAGACCTTGAGAAAGTTTTAGTAAAAATAGAACATCAGGCAATAAAAGATGTTGTGCAGATTAGTTTTTATTCCGGATTGAGATTAGGCGAAGCAACATTTCTTAAATGGAAAAACATATCGTTAAAACATAATACTCTTAATATCGGTGATGACAGTTTTACTACTAAATCGAGAAAAAGCAGAAGCATACCAATACACCCGAAAGTAAAAGAAATAATTGAAAGGTTAAAGAATGAGAACAAAAATCAAAACGAAAATTTTCTTTTCAGGAAAAAGGGGAATCAGCCGTTTACACGTGACTACATTTCGAAAAAATTTAAGAAGGCTTGTAAAGATGCAGGGGTTGATGAATCAATACACTATCACTCGTTAAGGCATAGCACAGGGTCTTTGTTAGCGCAAAAAGGAGTTTCGCTTTATACAATTCAAAAAATTCTTGGGCATAGTAATCCGAGTGTGACTCAGATATATGCTCATATGCAGATTGACACTTTAAGAGATGCTATAAATCAAATAAACTAAAGGGTATTAGATTGAATAAAACTAGGACAACCAATATTTACCCCTATAACATTTTTTTAGTTTCGTATCATCAGACTTGAGGTTTTTGAACCTGCAATTGATAGTACGTTAAAAGTAGTGTTGACGCCTCAAGTCTGATAACTAAGGCAAGCTCAACACGACTTTTTTATTTATTGGAGATGTACAATGAAAGACAGCATAAGAGTAATGACTTATAATCTAAGTTTCATTATCAAGAGACTTGAGCAATTGCTTTATGAAGCTGTGGATTATGAGATCGAGGAAAAAATAAAACAATTAAATGAAAAGGTTTATGAGTTATCGGATACACTTGAGACGATTGAAGTTTTGTTGGAATAGCAGAGTGCATAGCGGTAAGGGCAGAGAGTAATGCTCAAGGTTCAATTTTCAATGTACAATGAAATAAGATAAAAGAAAAAGTAAAAAGATAAAAGTAATCATTAGAAGAAGATGGATTTAGAAGAATTAAAAAATATAGATAGTAATAGCTTTCAAAAAGCTTTGCAGATCGTGGCCATTCTGGGGGATGGCCAGATAATTAATCAAAGACAAGTTGTATTGAAAGAAAGTATCGATGAGTATGAGAGTTATGCTCAAATTAACTTATCGCTTAAATCATTACAGAGTATTAAAACTGCTAATAAGCCATTGCTTAAATTCTTTTCACCTATACGACCGCTTAATACAATAACACAACACGATATAGAAAAATTTATCACACAATTAAAGAAAACTGCACCTAAAGGATATAAGGTTTACGTGCGAACAATAAGAGCGATGTTTAACAAGTTCAAAGAATGGAACTATATAACTAATAACCCCCTGACAAAAATAAAATTTGCCAAAACGCAAATAGTTGCGCCGAAGTATTTGACAAACGATGAGTTTGAAAAAATTATGCAGATGGTTGAAAGTGAATTAATAGAAGACTTTTGCAGGGTAGCATTTGATACCGGAATGCGTTTGAGTGAAATAGTTTATCTAAGGTGGTTAAATGTTAATCTTAAAAAACGAATCATAGTGGTTGGTGATGAATTATTTTTGACAAAAACCAGAAAACAGAGAACTGTACCGATGAGCGAATCTGTTTTTAAAGTATTAGAACATAGAGATAATGAAAAAAGGGGTAGTGAATATGTATTTGGAAAAACTAAAAACAGACCTTACACAGCGGATTATTTTTCCAAGAAGTTCAAGGAAGCTTGTCGTGCTGCGGAAATTGATGAGGGTATTCATATGCACTCGCTTAGGCATTCAGCGGCAACAAGGATGGCTCAAAGCGGAGCACCGATAATTGCTGTTAAAGAAATCCTTGGACACAGCAGCATCAGTACTACGATGATCTATGCTCATACTGATCTTGAAGCAATGAGGGCAGCCGTGAACCTGCTAAAATAAAGTTCAATCCGCCACGGCGGACAGGTGTTAAATGTTCGATGATCAATGAAATACAATTAATAATTAAGATAATAGAATAGGAGTACGTACAAATGGGTAGCTTGAATAAAACATATGCAACAGCATATAACGAAAAATTTGGTTTTAATGTTTTACCAGTAAAAGAAAAACGACCTTTGATTGCCTGGGATGAATGGCAATTTAATAAACAAACTATTGATGATATTGAGAAGATGGATTGGAGTAATGCTACAGGCATTGGTGTAGTTATGGGTATAAATGATATAAGATGCTTTGATATTGACGGCATTGAGAATCCTGAACTTATTAAAGAATTGCTAACCGATCTTGGGCTACCAGAAGATTATCCCTGGGTTATTCAAAGCGGTAGCGGGCTGGGTTATCATATTTATTTTAGAAATGATATTGATAATTCAAAGATAGACTTACTAAATGAAATTGGAGGGGAGAAAGCTGTTTATAAATTAAGTATGAGAAGTGAAGGCATCTGTCATCATCTGGAATTTAGAGTTAAGGACTGCCAAACCTTATTGCCGCCATCTGCACATCCGAGTGGTGGTGTTTACAATTTTGTAAATAATGATCCATCCGAAACACCACAGATATTAGATTTAGACAAAGTTATCAGTTGTTTGAAAAAGCATTGCCTGACTGAAAAAAGATCAACATTGGAAGAAGTAGAAAAAACGGTAAGCTATTTTGTTGATAAAAAGTACTTTGATGAAGATACTTTATTAAGTGCGGTGACACATATAGGCGAAAACTTACCTGATGGTTCTTATGATGAATGGGTAAAATGCGGGTTTGCGTGTGCTTCACTTGGTGAAAGCGGTTATGGTTACTTTGAATTAATGAGTACGAGTAATCCAAATTATGCAGACACTGAAACGGATATACGGAATAAGTTTGATATGCTGCTTAAAGATTATGACGGCAGAATTACACTAGGTACACTTTACAGAATTGCGGAATTATATGGATGGAGAAAACCTTTCTTAAGGTTCTGGGATTTTGATGATAAAGGAAAACTAAAACTAAGCAGAACTAAATTTAAGAAATTCCTGGAACGTGAGGGATTTTTCAAAATCAAAAAAGACAGGCAATACTTGTTCGTAAGGAGCGAACAAAATATTGTTGAGGAGTTCGATCCGATTTTTGTTAAGGATTATGTGCTGAGTGTGCTGCATAAAGTTGATATTGAAGAATTTGAAGGCACGAGCAGGGCAGAGGTGATTGATGCATTAATAAGAGGTGCCGGCCAGTTTTTTGTACCAGCATTTTTTGAATTTCTAATTACTAAGGAAATTGAATTTCAGAGAGATGCGAAAGAAGTTGGTTATCTGTTTTTCAAGAATTGCGTTATAGAGGTAAACAAGGATACTATAATTAATATAGAATACAGGATGTTAGATAAATTCATCTGGCGGAAGCAGATAATTAATGGCGAGTATCATACAAGTGCGGCACATACCGACTTTGAAGATTTTCAATTTAATATCTGCAGCAAGGATCTTGAAAGATTGCGAGCATTAAAAACGGGAATGGGTTATTTGATACATACTCATAAAGATCCAAACCAGGCTAAAGCAATAATCTTTATAGATGAAAAGTTAAGTGAAGGTGCATTTGGACGAAGCGGTAAAGGCTTAATGATAAAGGCAATAGGTAAAATAAGAAACATTGTTACTGAAGACGGTAGAAACTTTGATATTGGAAAGAACTTTGCTTTTCAAAGAGTGAGTGCTGATACTAATATTATATCGATTGAAGATATGAAAGAAAGATACCCATTCGATAAGCTGTTCTCGATTCTTACTGAGGGCATCACGATTGAGAAAAAGAATAAAGACGAGCTTTACATACCGTTTGCTGAATCACCGAAACTTGTGATCTCGACAAACTATTCTATTAAAGGTGTTGATGACTCGACAGTTGACAGGCAATTTATTATTGAGTTTTCCGACCATTACAATAAGCAGAACAGACCAATAGATGAATTTGGGAAGTTGTTTTTTGAAGGGTGGAATAAAGACGAATGGAATGCCTTTTATAATTATATGATCAAGTGTTTGCAATTATACCTTGCTAATGGTTTAATGGCTTACAAATATGTAAATCTTGAGCGAAAAAGATTGATTGATGAAACCTGTAATGAGTTTGCAGAATTCAGTGAAACACTTGTATTCAACAATCCTTATAACAAAAAAGATTTGTATGAGAGATTTATTTCTGAATTTCCAGAGCTTGATGGCATAGCCACAGGAAGACTTAATCAGGCTAAATTTACCCGCTGGCTCAAAATATTTGCACGAATTAATGCTGTGGAAGTTGTGGAAAGTAAGTCGGGTGCAACAAGGTATATTGAATTGAAGGGGTTGAAGGAGGCAGCGTAACCCTCACCTGTGTCCTCTCCCTTTCGTTAAGGGAGAGGAGTTTTTATTTGGACGCTTGGACGGAAAAATGGATTATTTTTAATTGCGATTGGAAATTTGGTAAAAATGGGGACAAGCGTCCAAAGATTTTTAAGAACATTTTACCGAATTATGGATTATTCAGAATATTTATAATATGTTAGTAGAGGAAAAACCTCTTATTATAGACATCTTGTTAAATTTCTTTAGAAGGAAAGTGTTATGAAAATTAAATTTTTACTCCCTGCCATTTTATTAATTACGAATTTAACTACAGCGCAGAATTCTTGGCAAAAAACCCACGGACCGTATGGAGGAATAGTAACTTAACTCAGCACAAAACAGGCAGAATTTGTAATAGCAGGGATGCTTAATAATGGATTATATATATCAAACAATTCAAATTCTGAATGGAATTCGGTTGATGAACTTGACGATGATATAATTTCTATTACGACCGACAATAACGGCTACATTTATGCTGGAACAATGGGTGCAATTTCAAAAAGTACGGACAATGGTCTAAATTGGATTGAACTAGGAGGTGATACATTACACGGTGAAGTGATTTCGATATTATTTGATTCGGATAATTTCATTTATGCTGCTTGTAGAAATTATGGAATTTATAAATCCACAAATGGAGGTGTTGATTGGAGTGTAATGAATAACGGATTAAGCAATCTTTCTGTGAATGATTTAGTTATAAATACAAGTAATGTCCTTTTTGCTTGTACATCCGGAGATGGAGTTTTTCGTTCAACGGATAGGGGTGAAAATTGGATTTTGATCAATAGTGGAATAACCAATTTAAATGTAAATGCGCTCAGTTTAGGTGATAATGAAATAGTTTTTATAGGTACTGAGCACGGAATATTTCGTACTGAAAATAATGGCAATACCTGGATGGATGTAAGTAATAATATTGGCAATACTTTTATTTCATCAATCGCTCTGGGTAACAGTATGTTCGTAGCGACCATGGATGGAGTATTTAAATCTGTAAATAATGGAGATACTTGGTCAAACGTGATATCTCCATCCACTTGGAGTTCTGTCACTAATCTTGCATCCAACATAAACGGTGAAATATATGCAGGTTGCGAGGGCGCTGGGATCTATAAATCAATTGATGATGGTAACACGTGGGATTCGTTTAAAAATGGCTTGAATGCATCAGCAATAAATTCACTAGAAATAGGAATAAATAATGAAATTATTTGCGGTTCTTATTATGGTGGTATTTTTATATCTACAGATGCTGGCTGGAATTGGACACAAGTTAATGAAGGATTATTGTCAATAGATATTCGAGATATTTTAGTATTGTCAACCGGAGAATTATTTGCGGGGACAAATTCTGCGGGTTTATTTCGGTCAACTAATAATGGCGGATCTTGGGAACAAATTACTAGTGGTTTAATTACTGATTACGTAGGCTCACTATCTAAAAATAGTTTAGACCACATTTATGTAGGATTGAACGATCCGTGGGGTATCTACAAATCTACTAATAAAGGAAATTCTTGGACACAAATTAATAATGGTCTTAATAGTCTTTCCATTGTTTCTGCAGCTGTTAATAATCTTGACCATATCTATATCGGAACAGGAGATGGACTATATAAATCAGAAAATGGAGGTGGTAGTTGGGTACAGATAAATAATATGGTTTATGGTTATGCCGGAATTGCTTTTAATTCGAACAATCATATTTTTTATGGCGTTTGGCAAATGTTATTGCGTTCAACTGATACTGGGAACTTTTGGGATACACTTGCAATTAGTAGCATAAATAATGTAGCTATTGATCAGTATGATGTTGTGTATGCTGGGATTAGTAGTGGAATATATCGATCATATGATGGGGGCGATAATTGGGAAAATTTTAATAATGGCATTGAGCTGGGAGAAATAGCAGAAGCCTTTACATTTGAATCAAATGGGAATAAATACGTTGGTACAAGTCGGCCTGGACAAGTTTATCGTTATGGTAACTTTAGCGGTAATGAGGAATCGAAATCGAGTCAACCTGGGCTTTTTATCCTTTCTCAAAACTTCCCAAATCCGTTCAATCCTTCAACAAGAATTAATTATCAGATTACAGAATTAAGTATTGTAAAACTAAAAGTTTATGATGTTTTGGGGAATGAGCTAGCGACACTTGTTAATGAAGAAAAAGCTACAGGAAGTTATGAAGTTGAATTTAACGCATCTCATTTATCAAGCGGAATATATTTCTATAAGTTGCAATCGGGTGATTTCGTTCAGACAAAAAAAATGATACTATTAAAGTAAAAGTAAAGGGCTCGAAAGAGCCCTTTTTCTTTTATAATAAACAGACTGCATTTGATAAGCTGCTTTGTGTTAAGTGAGAATAGATTTGAGTAGTTTTAATATCTTCGTGACCTAACAATTCTTTAACAACATATAGATTAACCCCCCGCTGCACTAAGTTGCTTGCAAAGCTATGGCGTAATGAATGGAAGTGAATATCATCATTAAGTTTTGCAGCGCGTAAAGATTTTTTAAATTGCTTACTTACAAAGTCTTCATTGAATTTAATATCAGATTTACGATTGAATATAAAATCATCTGCATTTGAATTTGTTTTTATTACAATTGAAGCTATGCGGGGATGAATAGGAATGATTCTTTCTTTTTTGCTTTTGGTTGTGAAGTTAACTGAATTTTTAAGAGTGATAATATTTTGCTGAGTGTCAATCCAACTTGAACGCATATTGAGAAGCTCGCCAAGACGCATACCTGTAAAGAAAGCAGTTGTGAAAATATCTTTTAGAAATTGACGATCGGTTTTTTCAAGAATAAGATTTAGCTGATCTTCTATGATAAACTGCGGGACTGATTTATTTACTTTGGGTGCTTTGATCTTTTTGAAGGGGTTATCCTGGAGGAGATTCCAAACAACAGCTTTTGAGAAAGCGGCTTTGAGAGTACGATAATAAAGTGCTGCGCCTGATTGAGTCCTTTGGTAGGTGGACATAATGAAATTATCAATGTGGCGGGTGGTGACTTCTGAGAGAAGAATATTTCCGCAATGTTGAATGAAGAATTTGAAGGCTGGTTCAATCGAGCGGGTAACATAGTATTTCGATTTTGAGAGTTTGGTAAAGCCAACATATTCATTTTTGAAATCTTCCAATAGAATGGAGTTGTTAGCTTCGTAAACTACGTTGTTTATTTTTACCGGAATGCTGAAAGAAGCTAAGAATTTTCTTGCCTCGTTCAGGTCGGTTGTTTTGGTGGAAACGGTTGTGCGCTTGCCTTCGACTTCGTAAATGATTTGATAGAAGGGTGACTTTTGGGAACGTGAAAGAAACATAAAATCTCCTTAAGTCCGGGTAGGGAGTAGGTAGGGAGTTCTAAGAAAAGGCAGGAAAACAGAGGAAACGAGAGGAATCCTTGTGACTCATAATCAGAGGGTCGGTGGTTCAAGTCCATCTGGGCCCACGAAAAAACCTCGGAACAAAAATCTGCCGGGGTTTTTTTATGTTTTGTTTTTCATTCTGTACCCAACGCTGGATTTGATTAATATAAATCCACGATTTGAGTAATCAACTTCTATTTTTTTTCTAAGCTGCCGGATAAAGACGCGCAGGTACAGAAAATTTTCAATTGCGCTTGGTCCCTAAATTTCTTTTAATATATAACGATGAGTTAAA
>Ga0172368_10007323_pt1 | contig 11564 bp, 9 predicted proteins | sample Lak11m_FD_114540 | JGI IMG/M metagenome (GOLD analysis project Ga0172368, IMG submission 114540) | Freshwater microbial communities from Kabuno Bay, South-Kivu, Congo - kab_022012_11m | ecosystem: Environmental > Aquatic > Freshwater > Lake | place: Democratic Republic of the Congo: South-Kivu...
CCGTCTGGTAGCGCTCGGGGTTGGAGGGCTTTTCATGGATATACGGCGGCAGGGGCATCTCACCATCGCGGGCCAGGTGACCCTCGACCGGTTCATCAAAACGCACGCGCCGGCGCGAACCTTCCAAAACCTCAATGATCCCGGCCTGCAGACCGTCATCCAGTGTCACCTTGCGGCCAACAGTCATGCCCTTACCGCCCACCAGGCATTCCCAGGTAAGTTCATCTTCGCGACGCAGCAGCAGCAGTTCCACCCGGCCTCCGGTTGGCTTGGTGGCATGGATGCGGGCCGGGATGACGCGCGTCTGATTGAGCACAAGCAGGTCGCCCGGGCGCAGGTATTGCGTGATCTGGTTAAAGCGTTTATGCTCCAGTTTACCTGTGGAGCGGTGCAATACCAGCAGGCGTGACGAGTCGCGCGGTTCAGCCGGACTTTGGGCGATCGATCCAGGCGGCAGGGGATAATCAAAATCTGATGTATTCATTGTTTATTTTTACCATAACTGGCTGGTGCAGAATGGCAGATTGGGCTCAATCTACAGCCCCTGGAGAAATTTCACAGCCGCCTCGAAAAACGGGGAGGCCGGACCGCTCTCAATCTCCAGATCGTGACCGCAATCGAAGCGCACGAATGAGACGTTTGGCAGGTTTAGCACCTGCTGGCTGAGTTCGGCATTCTGGAGCAGGCCGCCTTTATCTGGATTTGCCTGGGTCAGCAAAACCGGGCAGTTGATGCGGCTGAAATCGAGGCCAGGAGTATCAGCAAAAAAGCGTTCCACATGCCCTTCGGCATGGTAATCCATGACGGCCGGATCAAGCTGCGACATTTCCAGTGCCTGTTCGGGAGCCAGGCCGCGCTGCAGCAGCCCGGCATAAAGTTGACCGGCCAGGCGCCGACGCAGCCCAAAAAGCTTTGTGTTCCGGCGGTTGTTCATTACTTCAATATGAATTGGCAGGTTTATGGAAGTGTCGCCGGTGATCACCGCGCGCACTTTTTGGGGGTAAGCCTGGGCCAGATGCAAGGCCATCGAGCCACCCATCGAATGACCCAGCAGCACGGCAGGAGCGGTGGCAAAATGAGCCAGCACCGACTCGGCATCCCGGTAAAAGCCTGCGGCATCGTACCCATCCGGGTCGCGACCTGAGCTGCCGTGACCGCGATGATCGAAAGCGATCACCTGCCAGGTCCGGGTCAGGGCGGGCAGGATGGGCAAAAAGGTCTGCCAACGGTTGGTAAAACCGTGAAAAAGGAAAAGCAAAGGGCCGTTTTGCGGCCCTTCTGCAATATTCAAAGGGATTGGTGCGCCATCAAAGACAAATTCTCGCAGCATTTTTATCCAGGTTACCCCTTAACCATAGCCCAATGACATTCCCATCGTTACCTGTTTTCAAATTCGATATTTATTTCCTGATCAAACGACCGATGATGTTGACCAGCACAGTCAGCACGATCGATACAAGGATGGAACTGGTGACCGGGAAGTAAAACGAACCGTTCTGACCTTCAATGCGGATGTCGCCGGGCAGGCGGCCAAGAGGAATGTTGAATTTTGCCAGGCCAAAAAGGGCTGCGCCGGTGATGATAAGCACGATACCGGCGATGATGGTGAAACGGGCAATATTATCCAGGTTCATGGGATTGATTGGCTTATATCAGGCGCGGTTGTTCCCCGTTTTCAGGGTAGGCAAAGCCCAGGTGGGTATATGCTGAGCGCGTGGCGATCCGGCCCTGCGGTGTGCGGTCCAGGAAACCCATCTGCAGCAGGTAAGGCTCAACCACATCCATGATCGTATCCGCTTCTTCGCTGATGGCGGCGGCGATGGTGTTCAATCCCACCGGTCCACCACTGAACTTCTCGATGATGGCGCGCAGCACGCGCCGGTCGACATCATCCAGGCCAAGCGGGTCCACCTGCATCAGGTCCAGCGCACCGGCAGCGATCTCACGCGAAATAACCCCATCCGAACGCACCTGGGCAAAGTCGCGCACCCTCCTGAGCAGGCGAAGGGCGATACGCGGGGTGCCGCGCGCGCGGCGCGCCACTTCATTTATGCCGCTCTCATCAGCGGTCACCTTGAGCATGCCTGCGGCCCGCACCACGATCTTGCGCATGGCTGCTTCGTCGTAATAATCAAGGCGGTAAACAGCTCCAAAGCGGGCCCGCAGCGGGGCGGTGACCAGCGCCAGGCGGGTAGTGGCGCCGACCACCGAGAAACGCGGCAGCTTGAGACGGATCGAGCGCGCCGAGGGACCCTTGCCGATCATGATATCCAGGGCGAAATCCTCCATGGCCGGGTAGAGAACTTCCTCCACTGCCCGCCCCAGGCGGTGGATCTCATCGATAAACAGGATATCCCCGGCATGCAGGTTGGTCAGGAGCGCCGCCAGATCGCCGGCGCGTTCGATGGCCGGACCGGTCGTAGTCTTGATGTTGACCTCCATCTCGTTGGCCAATACGTTGGCAAGGGTGGTTTTCCCCAACCCGGGCGGGCCATAAAACAGGACGTGGTCGAGCGATTCCTTGCGTTGTTTGGCTGCCTTGATCAGGATATCAAGATTCTGCTTGACCTGGTCCTGCCCGATCAAGTCATCCAGGTTTTTTGGACGCAGGGCATGATCAACGCGGTCATCTGGCTTTGCTTGAGGCGCAACAGGTCGGTTTTTCGGATCACTCATGAGCCAGATTATACCAGTCCGCACCTGCGGCGTATCGTACCGCTGCCTGCAAAATCATTCTTACCCAAGAATATTAAAATGATATCAACTGCTTGAATAGTGAAATTTTTAATTATATAATCCATTATCCAACCGTATTTATCCGGATTTTCAATGTATTGGAGGAAATAAACATGATGAAAAAGATGTTGCTACTAGCCATGACATTTGCTGTCACGGTCGCATTGTTAAGCGCGGCTATTACACCCGCCGCCGCTGCTGGAGCGGAAAAATCGATCACCCTTATCGGGGGCGATTACATCATCGGCAAGGGTGTGGTTTTCACCTTTTATGTCAACGGTGATTTTGGCAACCAGGATTTCAACGGCAACGTGACAATCAACGGCGAAACGTTCAAACTGGTGGAATGCCATTATAAAGCGAACGGCAACCTGGCCTGTACTGCCGAACAGGGCTTATCGAAGTACATTGGACAGACTGCCTCTGCCACCGTTAATGGGTTTACATCTTCGGGTAAAATCCGCGGTTTCAATTATTGTTACCCGGTCTATGACTGGGATCAGGCCTATATTTGGGGACAGATAGGGACCAGCTGCCAGGAAACGCCGGCAAACGAAGGCGACACGATCATTTTCACGAGCCCGGATTGGGTCGGGGTGGATGATGATTTCGGCGGTTTCACCGGTAACTATTATTATAATTTTTACACACCTTTTGGGATCCAATGCTTTCCACAGGGGCCGGGTTATTACTACCATGAATGCCAGTTACAAAACCCAAATTAAAACAATCCCGGCTGCCGACGGAAAAATACCTTTTTGATAAAGAAGTGATACAACACCCCGGGCACAAACCCGGGGTTTTGTATCATCAGAACCATATATGGAAAGTATTCCCAATTTTCCTAATAAAAATACTGAATATCACTTGCCTGTTGATCGGATTTCCTGTATGCTAGTTGCATGGAACCGCGAATCTCGATCATCACACTTGGCGTCTCCGACCTGAAAAGGTCGGTACTATTTTATCGCGATGGGCTAGGGCTGCCGACCAGTTACAAGGAAAGCGAGGGTATCGCATTTTTCCAACTGCATGGAACCTGGCTGGCATTGTATCCGCAGGATTTACTGGCGGAGGATGCCACCCTGCCAGCGGAGCGGACGCGTTTTGGTGGCTTTACCCTGGCACACAACGTGGGCAGCCGGCAGCTGGCTGATGAGGTCATCGCGCAGGCGCTTGCGGCCGGCGCCAGCCTGCTCAAGCCCGCCGCGGACACAACCTGGGGAGGTTATTCGGGTTATTTTACCGACCCGGATGGGCACCCATGGGAAGTAGCCTGGAACCCTTATTTTCCTCTGGAATGATATAACGCATACCAACCATTAAGAAAACCCCTGATCCGCTGCCGCGGTGTATGGGAAAATGATCCACTGACCAATCCCAATTGGATTGGTTTGGCGTGCATGACAGACTGGGGAAAGGATCGGACGTATGCGCAAGATCATGGTCGGGTTGGCCGTTCTGCTGGTAAGTTTTGGACTGGTCGGGCAGGTTTTCGCGGGGGACAGCCTGCGCGTATTTTACGCCGGAGAAAGCGGGAATCTGTCTGCCACCCTGGCGCTTGCACCTGCCGGGACGTTCACCATGGTCACTGATGTTTCGCAGGCGGATGTTTTCGTGCTCAACGGTGTGACCCCGAACGTGGATGAGATCGCCGCGCGCGTCAAAGCAGGGGCGGGGTTGGTTTTCATCCCCTCGACGCAAACTGACCAGGCATCGGTACAACGCCTGGTAGGTATACCACTTACCCTGACAGGCAAAGACAACCCCATCTCGCTGACCGAAGTGAAGATAGATGACCCACTGGTAACGGAAATCATCTGGAATGGAGCCCCGCAGGTACGCGAGCGGGTTGAGATGATCACGCCGCTCTCTTCGGTCCAACCATTGGTGGGCGCCTACGAAGGTGGCGAGTGGGTGTTGTGGCGGGTCCGCCCAAATATTTACATTTTCAATGCTGAGCTCAGCGCCACAGCCAACCCGCAAATCCAGGAATGGGGCTATTTTAATTACCTGGTTTACCACCTGGTCATGCGCGCCGGAGGCCGGAACCCGTTATCTTTTGCCGATTACCCCGCCAGCCCGGTGCCACATGAGAATGAGCGCAACATCCTGATTGGCTTGATGGGCATCATGATGGTGACCACATTCAGCGCCTTTTTCTTTGTCCGGCGCTACAGTATGGCTCATCCTGAAGAACTGGACAGGATCGTCTCGCAGCGCGGGCTGCTGGCAGCCCAGGCGAGCACCGCGGAATGGGAGAGTGTCGGTTTTCACCGCCCGTTGGGGGGGTTCCTGGTAGCACTATCGATCGGTCTTGTGCTGTTCATTCCGCTCATCATTTACCAGAACCTGATCCTGCCGGTCTTCATCCTGCCCTCCGCGCAGGCCCTGGGCATGTGGGGGCGGGTTACGCAATTCTTTAACCTGGCCTGGACATTCTTCGATATGGGCACCAGCATCGCCTTCATCAAGTACCTATCTGAATACCGGGTACACGACCCTAAAAAAGGCATCCAGTACGGGCAGGTCTTCGTATGGTGGCAGGCGCTTTCAGGATCGGTGCAGGTAGCCCTGATCATCGCGCTGGCCAGCGTGGCTGCGCCGCACTCGGCTTATGCCCTGTATGCCTGGAGCGTCATCATACACGCCTTTATCCAGATCCCTGGTTTTTACCAGGTCATGCGCCATGCCCTGACCGGTTTCCAGCGCCTGGATTATTCACGCCTGCTCGATATCGGCCTGAACGTTGTCCTGCCGATGCTGGTCCAGCCAATTTTCGTCAGCCTGATGTACGCATGGGGCAAGTCGCAGCCCATGTTTGGCGGAGCAATGGGCGGCCTGCTGGGGCTGGGGGTGGCAGCTTACGCCGGCGAGTTGTGCACTTTCCTGTGGGGGTTGTGGCTTTACCGCCGGGCAGGTTATAACTCGCGCATCCTGTTTCTGGCTCATTTCGACTGGGAAGTGGTCAGGACCAGCTTCAAGTTCGGTTTCTTTGAAATGGCCGGTTCGGCAGCCTGGGCTCTCGGTCAGGCAGCCGAGATCGCCATCACCCAGGCCCGCCTGATCAATTATGCCGAGATCTGGGGCAACTGGGTAATGGCGCAAAATTTCATCTTTGCCTTCAACGTCACCCAGACGTTGAACGATGGGGTCATGCCGGCCATCTCGGAGGCCATATCAAGCGGCAAGAAAATCCTCAGCCAATACTACGCGGTGATGGCATATAAATACAATGGTCTGGTGAGCGCCTTCCTGGGGGCAGTACTGCTGGCGGTTGCACCAAAATTCATAATTGGCGCCTCGGGTATTGAATTTCAACGCGCAGCTGTCTATGTCATCCCGCTCATCATCTGGGGCGCGGTCCAGTACCCTTCCTGGGTGGGCGACAACGTGCAGCTTGGCTCGAACAAGCCATATCTCAAGTCGCTGCTGGTGTTCTCCGAACAGGTCATCCGTGTGGTTCTGGCCTGGATCCTGCTGGAACGCTTCCAGGTGACCGCATTGATCATTGCCTACTTCGTTGGACTGTTCTTCAAGGGGATCGTGGCTTACATTATCAATAACAAATTATGCTTCCCGCAACGCTTTTTCGCCTGGCAGTCGCTGGCAGCGCCGCTGCTGGCAGGCGCAACCCATTTTGGCGTGTTGTGGCTGGTGACGAGCCTGGTGTGGAAAGGCGACCAGATCACCAGCGTGTTGATCTTCCTGATCGGCATCCTGCCCAGCTACCCGCTTTACATGTTTTTTTATGGCCTATACGGCGGCTGGGATGCGGATACCCTGGCCGAACTGCAGGAAGCGGTTAACCTGACCGGACCGGTACACCCGCTGACCCATTGGGGTGTTTATGCGCCAACTGCGTTCGGAGCGCGCATAAGCCCCTTGAATGGGCGCTTCCCCATCTCCATCCGTCCCGCCGCCATGATCGAAGCCACGGAACTGACGGCAGAGAAAGTGAAGCTGTAGAAGTCACCAAAAACTCCGGGAGTCTGAGCCGGGGATAACCAGGTTCGGGTATTGTGTCACCAGGGAATGCGAGACCACGGCCTGGGTGTTTAATCCGAACTGAAGGGCACTTTCATCTATGCGCATTCTGCACGTTATTTCGCACACTCATTGGGACCGCGAGTGGTATCTAACCTTCCAGCAATTCCGCCTGAAACTGGTTGAACTGGTTGACGATCTGCTCGAACTGCTTGAGCACGACCCCCAATTCCTTCACTTCATGCTGGACGGCCAGACCATCGTGCTCGAGGATTACCTGTTGGTGAGGCCGGAAAAGGAAGCCATCCTGCGCAAGCACATCCAAAGCGGGCGCATCCTGATCGGTCCATGGCACATCCTGCCCGACATGTTCCTGGTGGCAGGCGAATCGCACATCCGCAACTTGCTGGAGGGTGATCGAACCAGTAAAAAATTCGGTTCCAAAATGATGATTGGCTATATGCCCGATTCTTTTGGGCATATAGCACAGATGCCGCAAATCCTGCGCGGCTTTGGAATTGAGAACGCCTGCCTTTGGCGGGGGTTGGACGAAGAACCGGCCGAGTTTTGGTGGCAGTCGCCGGATGGTTCGCGCGTGTTGATGGCCAACCTGCGCGAAAGCTACTCGAACGGCGCCAGCCTGCCTGGCGGGAAGTCCGCGCAGGAAGATGTCAACCGCATGCAGCGCTTCACAGCCGCCATCGCCCAGCTCGGCGAGCAGCTGGCTGCGCATTCGGCCGCACAGGATCATTTGATCATGTTGGGCACCGACCACATGCCACCCCCTCCCAGCACATCCGAGAACATCGCCTATGCGGACGAAACCCTGGGAAATATGAGGGTGGTCCACTCCACTCTTGAGGAATATATTGCTGCCGTGCGCAGGACCAGCGGCATAAACCTGCCGGTGGTGACCGGCGAATTGCGGGCCAGCCGCCGGATACAGCTGCTGCCTGGCGTGCTTTCCACACGCATGTCAATCAAACAGCGCAATGCAGCCTGCGAAAACCTGCTCACGCGCTGGGTGGAACCTTTCAGCACCTTTGCGGAGCTTTACGCCAGGCCGACCCACCTGCGCCAGCCCGGCGGGATCATCCGCCAGGCCTGGCGCCTGTTGATGGAAAACCACCCGCACGACTCTATCTGCGGCTGCTCGATCGACCAGGTGGCGCAGGAAATGATGACACGCTTTGACCAGGTCGACCAGATCGGTGATGAACTAACCCGCCAGAGCCTGCAAGCCCTGGCTCAGAATATCGAAACGGGCAGCGGCATTAAGGATGCGAGCGCCGCAATCGTGGTATTCAACCCACTGTCTTACAAGCATACAGGTCCGGTGGTGGTGGATGTACAACTGCCGGAAGGAGCAGACTCGTTCGATATCATCGACGGAAATGGGGAAACCATCCCGCATGATACGAGCGGGGTGGGGACGACAGAATTGATCAATATTCGCATGTCACCAGCCGAGTTCCGCTCAAGCCTGGCAAGTGTCAATGAAGGTCATATAATCGGCTGGGGCATGCGCGCCTTCCGCTCCAGGCGGGAAGGCGATACCATGCACCTGGATGTAACCCTGCACCAGGGAGAGCCTGACCTGGCGGTATGGCACACAGCCAAAGCGACAGCCGGCAACCTGCTGGAAGACTCCACCATCCACAACATTCACGTTCGCGCCCGCAGCGCCGAAGCGGTAAAAACCACATTCAGCTCGCCGGATGTGCCCGGCCTGGGCTGGCGCGTTTTTGGCATCCGCCCGATCACAAAGGAATCGACCCCGGTCAACCTGCCGTGGTTTGCGCGCGCACTCCTGCCACTCAGCGGGCTGGCGGCCAAATCTCCTGCGGCGCAAACCTTGCTGGAAAGACTGGCGAACCGGGCACAGGATGCCGGTAAACAGATCGAGAATGAATTCTTCAGCGTGAAAGTGGAACCATCGGGAACCCTGTCCGTGCTCGATAAGCATGGCGGGCAGGTGTTCCGCGGTCTTAACTGCTTTATTGACGAGGGCGATGCCGGTGATGAGTACAATTACTCCCAACCTCTATTTGACAGCAGCCATACAGCCCGTCTAAAAAGCGTGACCACCCGTCGAGGGGCAGCCAGCCAGACCCTCTCCATCCAGCTAAGCCTAAAAATTCCGGCTGCCATCAACCCCGATCGCAAATTCCGCTCAAAAGAAATGGTTGAGATTGTGATAACCAGCGTGGCAACCCTGCATGCCGGTGTGCCACGTATTGATATCCATACCACACTCGAAAACCATGCCAGGGACCACCGGCTGCGGGTGCATTTCCCCACACCTTTCCAGGTTGACTCCTTCCTGACCGATAATCACTTCGACTTGCAAGAGCGCCAGATCGCGTTACCAGTCTTCGACCGGGAGACCTGGGCCGAAGATCCGCGCCCGGAAGCACCGCAGCGCGCCTTTTGCCAGGTGGTGGATCCATCCGGTTCAGGTGGTTTGACACTGGCCAACCGCGGGCTGCCTGAAGTGGAAGTGATCAAGGGTGGGTCCGGCGCAGAGATTGCGCTGACCCTGCTGCGCTGCGTGGGCTGGCTTTCACGCGATGACCTGCTCACCCGGCGCGGGCATGCCGGTCCGGCAATTCAAACTCCTGGCGCGCAAATGCCGGGTAAACATGCCTTCGATTACGCCATCCTGCCACACCGCCAGGCTGGCGCCGCGGCTGCCCGGGCGCAGGCATTCGCCTTTGAAAATGGCCTGCGCGCTGTTTTCATTGAAAATAAACCCGGCGGCAATACGGACCTGCCCGGCGCCGGCTCATTTGTCTCAATCTCACCGGAGCGCCTGGCTGGATATTTTTGCCTGAGCGCGGTCAAGCAGGCCGAAGATGGCAGCGGCTGGCTGATACGCGGGTACAACAGCAGTAATGAGCATCTCGAAGTGCGCCTGCAGCCGCTGAAACCCATCAAACAGGCGAGGTTGGCCAACCTGGCGGAACAGAAAATGGAGTTGCTGGCGGTCGATAAAAAAGACGGCAGCATAAACGTGATGGTGAAACCACATGAAATTATAACAGTCTGGATGGGGGATTAAGGCGGCATATTCAGCTACAACGAGTTCATGAAGCGCAGGCTAAAGATGAGGCCGGTGGTAAAAACAGGGATGAAAATGGACAGGCAGGCCAGGGCATAAACATCCAGACTGATGCCCGGCAGCTGGTAGAGGAAAAGCGCCGCCAGGGCGGTAATGATCCCGGTTGCCATTAACCAGCGCGAACTATACTTGTTGACCGGGTACCACACCAGGGGGTCTTCCATGGTTTTCCTGACCCTGAAACCGTATAACCCGTTGGGCGGGATCTTTTCAAAATACAGTGGCAAAGCCAGCACTACCAGCAGCCACCCCATGCCAACATACATCCACATTATGGTTGTCACGCTTCCAACTCCATATCGGCCTGGTGCTATTCGCCGTACATCTGGTCGGGGAGCAGGATTTCAGGGAAACGTTCACGCAGGGATAATCGGGATTCATAACACAGGTGGCAGGCGTCCGCGTAACGATCGTCATGCACCAGTTCATATTCTTCCACCAGGGCAACCGGCCCGCCACGCAGCAGCGGTCCGCAAACCGGGTGGGCTTCGGCGTAATAACTTTCGCAAATTTCTTTTAGCGGTGTCTTGAACACATTTCCGATCGACACCCCCTGGCAGATATGCAGGTTGCCAAACGGGTCCAGGTGACAGCGCCCAGGATCGCGCAGGTTTTCATGCGCGCAGGTGGTAAACCTGCCCCATGGCTTCAAGTTGGCGCGCTTGACCAACTCGCTGGTGGCGCGCCCACGATACATCACCGCCGATTCGCCGCCCGGGATCTGCCCGGAGGATTGGGCCGCATTGGTGGCTTCCGGCTGGGCAACGTTGATCATGCCAATCGGAATACCGAGTACCTCGGCGGCGGCGCAGGCATTGCGCACCTGCTCCGAATTTTCCTGGCTGTAATGATACAGATCGCTGCTGATGGTCAGGTCTTCGATCAGGTCGGCAAAGGGCTTGAGCCAAATTAGCGCATCCTGGGTGGCAGTAGCCCAAAATGCGTTGGTAACAATGCCAACATGAAAACCCATGGCGGTGGCCATCTGCACGCCACGCATCAAAACCGGGTAATACAGAAAAGGCTCACCACCTTCAAAATAGATCCATTCCAGGCTCTCCACCTTGCTGGCCTGGGTCAGGACCTCGTGCAGTTGCGCCAGGTTGATCACCCCGGTATGAAAAGGGCTGCCCCACACAAAACAATGGTCGCACTGAAAGGTGCATTGGTAGGTCAATAATATGTGCAGTCCGGTCAGTTGCATGGTGAACATCCTCGTAACAATAGTAGGAAAATCCCGTCACCTAACAGTGTACGCCTAATAACGCTGCAAGTCATGCGCCGAATATCACCTTAGCGATATAATAAAGGTACTTATCTTGCTGAGGAGAACCCATGTCCAATGTTTTTGAGTCCAGACACCCGCTCGTGTTGCACAAACTCAGCCGGCTGCGGGATGTAAAAACCGATCCCAAGAAGTTCCGGGAGTTGGTGCAGGAGATCGCTGCCCTGATGGCGTATGAAGCCACTGCCGACCTGTCTGTCACCCAACGCCAGGTTCAGACTCCGCTGGCTCTCACCACCGGCTTCGAGCTGCAGGAAAAGATCGGCCTGGTGCCGATATTACGCGCCGGGCTGGGCATGGTGGAAGGCATCTGGGAATTGATGCCGAGCGCCGAAGTCTGGCATATCGGCCTGTACCGCGATGAAAAAACCCTGCGCCCGGTGGAGTATTACAACAAGCTGCCGCTTGAGCCCACCGTTTCCGTCTGCCTGATCC
>Ga0172368_10007324_pt1 | contig 11562 bp, 8 predicted proteins | sample Lak11m_FD_114540 | JGI IMG/M metagenome (GOLD analysis project Ga0172368, IMG submission 114540) | Freshwater microbial communities from Kabuno Bay, South-Kivu, Congo - kab_022012_11m | ecosystem: Environmental > Aquatic > Freshwater > Lake | place: Democratic Republic of the Congo: South-Kivu...
ACAGTGTTGAGTCGCGTGGCATTGCGTCGGTCGGCGTCGCATCCTCGTGTTCTTGTGTCTGTCATCACCAGCCACCCGGAAAATTCCCGGCAGCGGGTGGAGGCGTGTGTCTAAACTTCAGTTCAAGACGTCAGTAAACCCGAATCGACGCATGTCGGTCATGCGCATCGGGTACAAGATCCCTTCAAGATGATCGCATTCATGCTGTACCACGCGGGCATGGAAGCCTTCCACCTCGCGCTCGTAATACTTTCCAGTGTCATCCCAGCCGGAATAGCGCAGGTGCTTCCAGCGCGGCACCACACCGCGCAGGCCGGGCACGGAGAGGCAGCCTTCCCAACCCTCCTCCGTTTCGTCCGACAGCGGCGTGATTTGCGGGTTGATCAGCACGCTGTAGGGTACGGGCGCCGCGTCGGGATAGCGGGCATTGGCCTCGAAACCGAAGATCACCACGCGCAGACCGACACCGATTTGCGGTGCGGCAAGGCCGGCGCCGTCGAGGTGATCCATGGTCTCGCGCATGTCGGCAAGCAGTTCTTTCAGTTCCGCAGTAGTGAAATCCGCGACAGGCTGAGCCTTTTCCACCAGGCGCGGATCGCCCATGCGCAGTACCTCGCGGATCATGGTCAGCAACCGGCTGCGCAGAAATGTTCGAGGATCTTGCGCACGCGCACCATGGCAATCTTCAGCACGTCCTCGATGCTGGCAAAGTGGATGGCATGCTCGCTGTTGCCGCGTCCGGCGGCCCAGTTGGCGATCACCGTCAGTGCGGCATAGGGGACGCCAGCTTCCCGGGCCAGAGAGGCCTCCGGCATACCGGTCATGCCGACGATGTGGGCGCCGTCGCGCTCCAGGCGGGTGACTTCGGCGGCGGTTTCCAGGCGCGGCCCCTGGGTCGCCGCATACACCGCACCGTCGATGAGTGATTCTTCGGCGGCCCCTGCTGCGGCGAGCAGTTGCGCGCGCAATCCGGTGTCATAGGGATCGGTGAAATCGATATGCACAACCTGGGCTTCCCGGCTGTCATGAAAGGTGATCTGCCGTCCCCAGGTGTAATCGATGATCTGATCCGGCAACACCAGCACGCCCGGCGCAAAATCGGGACGGATGCCACCGGCGGAACCCACCGAGACGATCTGCGTGGCACCGGCAGTCTGGGCCAGCGCGCAGATATTGGCGCGGTAATTCACCAGGTGCGGCGGAATGGTGTGGCCGTGGCCATGGCGGGCGAGGAAAACCACTTCGCGACCGCCGATGCTGCCGAAGGTCAGCGCGCCGGAAGGCTCGCCATAAGGTGTGCGCACCACCTGCTTGTGGGAGATATCCAGGCTGGCCAATTGGGTCAGGCCGCTACCGCCGATGATTGCCAGCATGGTTCAAGTCCAGTGTCCTATCGATGCAAAATTCTATCATGGCATCAGATACTTGATAGGCCAAAGCAGGGCCTGCATGCTACAATGCGCGCCCTTTCTGTTGCACCGCAAAAACCATGTCCCGATCCATACGCAATATCGCCATCATCGCTCACGTCGACCACGGCAAGACCACCCTGGTTGACCAGTTGCTGCGCCAGTCCGGCACTTTTGCCGCCCACCAGCAAGTGACCGAACGCGTCATGGACTCGAACGACCTGGAGCGCGAACGCGGCATCACCATTCTGGCCAAAAACTGCGCAATCAGTTTCGAAGGCACCCACATCAATATCGTGGACACCCCCGGCCACGCCGATTTTGGCGGTGAAGTCGAACGCGTGCTGTCGATGGTGGATGGCGCCCTGCTACTGGTCGATGCGGTCGAGGGGCCGATGCCGCAAACGCGCTTCGTCACGCGCAAGGCGCTGGCCCTGGGCCTCAAGCCGATCGTCGTGGTGAACAAGATCGATCGTCCCGGCGCCAGACCGGACTGGGTCATCAACCAAACTTTCGATCTGTTCGACAAACTCGGTGCGAGCGAGGAACAGATGGATTTCCCCGTGGTTTTCGCATCGGCAATCAACGGTTATGCCATGCTCGACGCGAAGCAGACCGGCACCAACATGCGGCCGCTGTTCGAGGCAATTCTGCAGCATGTGTCGCAGCCCAACGTCGATGTCGACGGTCCCCTGCAACTGCAGATCTGCTCGCTCGACTACTCGAGTTATATCGGCCGCATCGGCATCGGCCGCATCACGCATGGCCGCATCCGCCCGGCTCAGGAAGTCGCGGTGATGTATGGCGACGAGTTGCTCGGCCGCTCCAAGATCAACCAGGTCTTCGTCTTCCAAGGCCTTGAACGTGAAGTCGCGCAGCTGGCCGAGGCCGGCGATATCGTGCTGGTCACCGGCATCGACCAGGTCGGCATCGGCGTCACGGTGTGCGACGTGGAAAAGTCGGTCGGCCTGGCGCCGCTCAAAGTGGACGAACCCACCCTGACGATGAACTTCCAGGTGAATACCTCGCCCTTCGCCGGCAAGGAAGGCAAGTATGTGACAAGCCGGCAATTGCGCGAGCGCCTGCAGAAGGAACTGCTCGGCAACGTCGCGCTGCGCGTCGAGGATACTGCGGACGCCGACATCTTCCTGGTCTCCGGACGCGGCGAACTGCACCTGACCATCCTGCTCGAAAACATGCGGCGCGAGGGCTATGAACTGGCCGTCTCAAAACCGCGCGTGATCATCAAGGAAATCAACGGTGTGAAGCAGGAGCCCTACGAAATGCTCACGGTCGACGTCGAAGAGACCAACCAGGGCGGGGTCATGGAAGAACTCGGCCGACGCCGCGGAGAACTGCAGGACATGCAGCCGGACGGCAGGGGTCGCGTGCGCCTCGAGTACCGCATCCCGGCACGCGGTTTGATCGGCTTTCAGGGCGAATTCATGACGCTGACGCGCGGTACCGGACTGGCCAGCCACGTCTTCGACGACTACGGTCCGCTGGCGGGTGACATGTCCGAGCGCCGCAACGGCGTGCTGATCTCCGCCGAGAACGGCAATGCCGTCGCTTATGCGCTATGGAAACTGCAGGAGCGCGGCCGCATGTTCGTTTCCCATGGCGACCCGCTGTATGAAGGCATGATCATCGGTGTGCATAGCCGTGACAACGATCTGGTGGTCAACCCGATCAAGGGCAAGCAGCTCACCAACGTGCGCGCTTCCGGCACCGACGAAGCGGTGCGGCTGGTGCCGCCGATCCAGATCACGCTGGAGTCCGCTGTGGAATTCATCGCCGACGATGAGCTTGTGGAAATCACGCCGAAGTCGATCCGCATCCGCAAGCGCTTCCTGTCGGAGATCGACCGCAAGCGCGCCAGCCGCGCGGCGGCATAACACCTGTCACATGAGGAGCGTAACGTGGCTGAAAAACAACTTTCATCTTTCTCTACGCCGATAGACGACCGTTACTTCGAGGACTACGTCCCGGGCGCGGTGCATGAAGTCGGCCAGATCGAAGTGACGGCCGAAGAAGTGATCGCTTTCGGCAAGCGTTACGACCCGCAGGATTTCCATACCGATCCGGAAGCGGCGCTGAAAACCCGCTTCGGCGGCTTGATCGCCAGCGGCTGGATGACCTGTTCGCTGATGATGCGCCTGTTCTGCGAAAACTACCTGTCGAAGAACGCCGGGCTGGTTTCACCCGGCGTAGACGAACTGAGATGGTTGATACCTGTGAGGCCAGGCGATGTCCTGAGTCTGCGCATCACGGTGGCGGAAGCGCGGCGCTCTTCATCCAAACCCGATCGCGGGCTGGTCAAATCCGCCATCGAGGTGCTCAATCAGAAACGTGAAGTCGTCATGACCATGCTGGCGATGAATCTGGTTTCCTGCCGCAACCCGGCTGCAGGGTAGCGCCCTTCACTTCCCCCGCCCGCTGAGATACGTGGCGAAGTCCTGGCCCACCTCGCCGTGGCGCAGGCCGAATTCGACCGTGGCTTGCAGGTAGCCGAGCTTGGAGCCGCAGTCGTAGCGGGTGCCCAGATAACGGTAGGCCAGCACCTGCTGTTCGGCGAGCAGTGCGGCGATGCCGTCGGTGAGCTGGATTTCGCCACCCTTGCCGGGCTTCACATGCTCCAGGTAATGAAATATGCGCGGGGTCAGGATGTAGCGGCCGACCACGGCCAGGGTCGATGGCGCATCGGCCGGTTGCGGCTTTTCGACAATGCCGCTGATCTGCTCGATGCGCTCCGCCAGCGGCCGCGCCGCGACGATGCCGTAGCTGCCGGTCTCCGCGCGCGGCACTTCCTGCACGCCGAGCACCGAGGATTGGTAGTAGTCGTAAGCGTCGACCATCTGCTTGATGACCGGCGGCTCGCCGTCGAGCAGGTCGTCGGCCAGCAGCACCGCGAAGGGATCGTCACCGACCACCGGCTTGGCGCACAGGATCGCATGACCGAGGCCCAATGCTTCGGCCTGGCGGATATAGATGCAGTTGATTTCCTTGGGCAGCAGCTTGCGAACAAAAGCCAGCGTGTCGGTCTTGCCGCGAATTTCCAGCTCACTCTCAAGTTCGTAGGCCTTGTCGAAGTGGTCTTCAATAGAACGTTTGCTGCGCCCGGTGACGAAGATCATGTCGGTGATGCCGGCGGCGATCGCTTCCTCGACGGCAAACTGGATCAGCGGCTTGTCGACGATCGGCATCATTTCCTTGGGGCTGGCCTTGGTCGCCGGCAGGAAGCGAGTGCCCATCCCGGCGACCGGAAATACGGCTTTGGTGATTTTTTTCATGGCTTCAGCATTTTCAGTAGTTGTGCTTCGTCGAGAATGGCGATTCCCAGTTGTTGTGCCTTGTCGAGCTTGGATCCCGCTGCTTCGCCCGCGACCACATAATCCGTCTTGCCCGACACCGAACCGGCCACTTTGCCGCCCAGGGCTTCGATCATGTCCTTGGCCTGATCTCGGCTCAGGGTCGGTAGCGTGCCGGTCAGGACGAAGGTCTTGCCGACGATGGCGGAGGATACCACTGCCGCGGCCTCGCCTTCGTTCCAGCTCAGTCCGGCGCCACGCAAAGCCGCGATGACTTCAAGATTGTGCGGCTCGGCAAAAAAGCGAACGATCGAGGCTGCCACTACCGGCCCGACATCGCTTACCTGCAACAAATCGCCCGCCCCGGCGCCGATCAGGGCAGCCAGGCTGCCGAAATGGCGCGCCAGGTCTTTCGCGGTGGCTTCGCCGACATTGCGTATGCCCAAGGCATAGACAAAGCGCGCCAGCGTGGTCTGCTTGCTCTTATGGATTGCCGCCAGGATGTTGCTGGCGGATTTTTCAGCCATGCGCTCAAGGTTGACGAGCTTCGCCAGGTCGAGCCGGTAAATATCGGCTGGAGTCTGGATGATGTCATGATCGACCAGTTGCTCGACGAGTTTGTCGCCCAGTCCCTCGATATCCATGGCGCGCCGCGACGCGAAATGCAACAGGGCCTGTTTGCGTTGCGCCGGACAATACAGGCCGCCGCTGCAGCGCGCGATGGCTTCTTCCTCCGCCTTTTCGACTTGCGATCCGCACACCGGGCAAACTGAAGGCATGACAAATTCCTGCGCATCGCCAGGACGTTTTTCGGACACGACCGCGACCACTTCGGGAATCACATCGCCGGCGCGACGTACGCTGACCGTGTCGCCGATTCGGACATCCTTGCGGCGCACTTCATCTTCGTTGTGCAGCGTGGCATTGGTGACCGTCACCCCACCGACGAAAACCGGCGCCAGCCGCGCCACGGGAGTCAGCGCCCCGGTGCGACCGACCTGGACTTCGATGGCCTCGACCGTGGTCAGCGCTTCCTGCGCCGGAAACTTATGAGCGATCGCGAAGCGTGGCGCACGCGCAACGAAGCCGAGTTTCTGCTGGTCGGCCAGGCAATTGACCTTGTACACCACCCCGTCAATGTCATAGACGAGGCGGTCACGCTCTGCGCCGATGCGGGCATAGTAGCCGAGCAGGCCGGACAGGCCGCTCACCACCGCCGCCTCCCTGGCCAGCGGCAAACCCCAGCCGCCGAGTTGCGCCATCAGCGCCGCATGGCTGTCGGACAGGGGATCGCTCGATGTCGCCACGCCATAAGCTAAAAACCGCAACGGGCGCTGCGCGGTGATTTTTGGATCGAGCTGACGCAAACTGCCGGCGGCGGCATTGCGCGGATTGGCAAACTCCTTGAGACCGGCATCGCGCTGCTGCCGGTTCAGTTTTTCAAAATCGGCGCGGAAGATCAGCACTTCGCCGCGGACTTCAAGATGCGCCGGCTTCCCCACACCGCTCAGGCGCAGCGGAATATTCTTGACGGTGCGCAGGTTGAGCGTGACATCTTCACCGGTGAAGCCGTCGCCGCGCGTGGCACCGCGCGTAAAAATACCATTCTCATACATCAGGGTGATGGCAAGGCCGTCGAACTTGGGCTCGACGGCGTATTCGACAGTTTCAACACCGAGGCCTTCGCGGCAGCGACGATCGAAGGCCGCCACTTCGTCGTCGGCGAACGCATTGTTGAGCGACAGCATCGGTACCTCATGCGTGACCTGGGAAAATTCTGCCAAGGGCGCGCCACCGACACGCTGCGTCGGCGAATCGGGACTCGCCAATTCGGGATGCTCGGCCTCAAGCTGCTGGAGTTCCCGAAACAGCCGGTCGTATTCCGCGTCCGGCACGCTCGGCCGGTCGAGGACATAGTAGGCGTGGTTGTGGCGCTCAATCTCGCTGCGCAGCGCTGCCGCACGCTCGAGCAAGGTGCCGGAGGCCATCGATCAATCGTACAAGCGGAGCGCGCGCTGTCCGCCGGCGGGAATGTTTTGCGCCGCCATTTTTTGCTGGAATTCCCCGATCTTGGCACGGATGGTGGCGAGCACCTCATCGGACAAGGGCGCACGCTGATCGTCGACAAGTTGCGCGCCCAATGCCGACATCATGGTCCGGGCGACATCCATGAGCCGATCGAACGCCTGGGTGCCATCGGCAACGCGCGGTACATCGATGCTGAGTGTCACTCCCGGCAGAGACAACGCGCTCAGGCCGCTCGCTTCGAAAGGCGCTCCGCCAAGATGGCTGAGCGTAAACAAGGTCTTCCCGTCGTCGCCCTCGGCATGAAACAGACCGTCATCCTTGAGCCAGAGTTCGGTTTCGGTCGCCAGATCGATCAGGCGCACCGCTTGAATAGGCGCGCCGTCCCGGGTTACCAGGTTAAGCCCGATGCGCCAATCCACCGCGGCGCAGAATTCGTCCAGCCGCCTGGCATGGGCCAGCACTTCCTCGGCGGCCGGCCATTCGATGTGGATCGCAAAGTTGTCCGCGAGCTGCCGCAGACCCTCGTAAAACCCGCCGAGATCGGCATCGCCGATCGCGCCGCGCCGGTCAACGACCTGCAATGCCGCACAAAGACGCCGGTAGCTGGTGGCATCGTGGGCATTGATCGATCGCCATTTGCCGTTGTTTTCGTCCCAGCCGCACCAGCGCAGGCGGCCTTCCAGCTTGGCGAATAATTTGCGCTGCGCCGCCCAGAGCATGGGTGCCGCGACCATGTCCGCCGCCTCGATGCGGGCGATGCAATCTGTGAACTTGTCGGCCAATTCCTCGGGCGGTTCAACTACGGGAACGTCCTCGCCGGCTTCGACAAGGGCTTCTTCTTCGGCAAAGGTCGGCTGAGGGGCGGATATAGCGGCAGGTTCGGCGCTGGGTTCAATGAGCGGTTCGAAGATGGGTTCGATGCGCTCTGTTTCGTCGTACTCCCGATCGGATGGCCCGCTCTTGCGGCCGGGTGTTGCTGCAGAGGCCTCCTCGGGCAAGAGCGCATCGGCCTGTTCGGTGCGGAAAATCTTCTGCGCCAGCTTGCGCTGCCGGTATTCCTGCCAGATGTTGTAACCCCACACCCCGGCCACCGCCGCAGCACCGGCGCCGATCAGGGTCAATTGCAGTTCGTTGAACATGGCCATGGCCACAAGCGGCTTTATGCCGCCACATCCTCGCTCATGCGCAGCGCCTCCTCCATGTCGACCTCGACCACGCGCGAGACGCCCTGCTCCTGCATGGTCACGCCGACCAGCTGCTGCGCCATCTCCATGGCAATCTTGTTGTGGCTGATGAAGAGAAACTGCGACTGCGCCGACATGCGCTTGACCATGGCGCAGAAGCGCTCGGTATTAGTGTCATCGAGCGGCGCATCGACTTCGTCGAGCAGGCAGAACGGCGCCGGATTGAGCTGGAACAGGGAGAACACCAGCGAGATCGCCGTGAGTGCCTTTTCGCCGCCGGAAAGCAGATGGATGCTGCTGTTCTTCTTGCCCGGCGGCTGTGCCATGACCTGGATGCCGGCATCGAGAATCTCGTCGCCGGTAAGGATCAGGCGTGCCTCGCCGCCGCCGAAAAGCTGTGGAAACAACGCGCCGAAATGGCCATTGACAGTGTCATAGGTTTGCTGCAGCTGTTCGCGGGTTTCGTGATCGATGCGGCGGATGGCATCTTCAAGCGTGCCGATGGCCTGGTTCAGATCGAGCGACTGGGCATCCAGATAACTCTTGCGTTCGCGCGCCGTGCTGAGCTCTTCCAGCGCGGCGAGGTTCACCGGTCCTAGCGCCTCGATCTCCTGGGTGAGCCGCAGGATGTCGGCCTGCAGCATGGCTTCCTTGAGACCGGGAACCAGTTCCGCCTGCAGCGGCGCCAGGTCTTCTTCCGTCTCCAGCTTGGCCTCGACCAGGCGCTCCAGGAACTGTTCCTCGTTGAGTTGTGCCGCCTGCTCCTTGAGGCGCAAGTCATTGATGCGCTCGCGCAGCGGACTCAGGCTTTGCTCGATGCGCAGGCGGTTCTCGTCCAGGCCGCGCAATGCTCCCAGGCATTCTTCGAGCGCGCTGCGCTTGCCGGCCAGTTGTGCTTCCTTCTCCTGGCGTGCGGCCAGTGCCGTTTGCAGGCGGGCCTGCAGTGCATCCTCGCTGATGCGGCTTTTCTCGCTCTCTGCCGCAGCCCTGTCGATGGCGACGCGCTCCAGTTGCTGGCGCGCCGTTTCGCGGCTGCGCGCGTTGTCTTCGAGCTTGCCAATACATTCGCGCTCGGTAAATTTCACTTCCTGGGCCTCGCGCGCCAGGGCCTGCTCCAGACTGCGCGCTTCGCGCAGTGCGGTGTCGCAGCCGCGCTGAACTTCCATCACCTGTTCCAGCCGGCTGCGCGCCGTTGCCAACTGTTCGCGGTGCAGCAGCGCTTCCTCCTCGGCGCGCGCCATCTCGATGCGCTCGTTGGCCTCACCCTGAACGATCTCGGCCAGGTCCCGGTCGATCTGCGCCGAACGCTCGTCGAAACGCGCCTGCATCTGGGTCAATTTGAGCGCTTCGACCTGGGCCGCATGGACGCCTTGCTGCAATTCCTGAACGCTGGCGCGAATCTGCGTCAATTGCGCTTGATGCTCGGCAAGCAGGGCTTCGGCACCCTGCAAGGTATTCTGGGCTACCGCCTCGCCGGTCTGGCGCTGGACCAGAACTTCGCCCAGCTCTTCGATCTCGCGCTGCCGTTCGATCACGCCATGGGTCTTACTGTCGGGCACATACAGCAGCAGGCCGTGGGCACTCAGCAGATGGCCGGCACGATTGACCCACGTCATGCCGTCCGGCGCATCCGCGGCAAAAGCCGGCAAGGTTTCCAGATTGTCGCTGACCAGCACATTGGCCAGCCATTCATCGAGCACCGCCGACCAGATGGCATCGTCGCAGCGCACCTTAGCGCGCAGACTGGCCGCCGCCACCGGCGCAGGGGCAGATGCTGCAGCGGCAATCGCAACGGCAAATGTCGTGGGAGGCGGCTCGGCCAAAGCTTGCGGCAACATCTCCCGGCCCGCCACAACCGCCGCCAGGCGTTCGCGCAACACGGCCTCCAGGGCGGTCTCCCAGCCGGGTTCAACATGGATGGCCCGCCACAGCGGGGCCGCATCCGTGAGTCCACGCCGCTGCAGCCATTCGTTGATCTCACCGCTTTGCCGGACGCGACTCTGCAACTGTTGCAAGGCATCGCGCCGCGCCCGCGTCTCGGTCAGGGCGCGCTGTGCGGCATGCAGGCGCGTGCGCGCTTCGGCAAGCTGCGCTTCGATCTGCGGCAACTGCTGCTGCCGCTCGGCCTGTCGCTGCCGCTGCTCTTCCAGGCGATCCTGGGCCTGCGTCAGCGCCTCCTCGCTGGCGGCAAGCACGGCGGGATCGGGCTGTCCCAACGCCGCTCTTTCCTGGTCGAGCCGCGTGCGACGCTGCGTGTAGCCCTCCAGAGCGCGTTGCGCATGGATGCGGTTGGCCTCGCCGAGACGCACGCCTTGTTCCGCTTCATTGACGCTACGGCGTGCCGCAGCCGTGGCTTCCTCGGCCTGTTTGACGGCCTCCTCGGCCTGCGGCAGACGCACGGCGGCTTCCTCATGGCGTGCGACGCTGGTTTCGGCACGCTGCCGAGCATTTTCCAGCAAGGCCTGCCAGCGCGTGGCCTCAAGTTCGAGTTCGGCGCGCTGGTTGTTCCAATGGCTGTTTTCCGTAGCCAGTTGCGCCAGCCGGGTTTCGAGTTTCTGGCGCGCATCGCGCAGGTGATTGATCTCGGATTCGAGCTGGCCGACTTCGGCCTTGGCCGCCACCATTTCGCTCTGTGCCGCATGCAGAGCATCGCTGGCAGCGAAGTGCGCTTCGCGCGCCTGCTCCACCCTGGCCTCCAGTTCGCGCAACTGCGCGGTCTCGGCATCCAGGCGCAGCGCGCCTTTCTCCACCTCGCGTGCCATGCGCTGCCGCTCGGCACGCGCATCGTTGCGTTTTTTCAGCCAGAGCAACTGCTGCCGCCGGTCATGGCGCGCCTTGAGTTCATTAAACTGGCGGGCAATTTCGGCCTGGCCTTCGAGCTTGACCACCTGGCTCTCCAGTTCGTTGCGGATGTCCTCCACGCGCAGCAGATTTTCGCGCGCATCGGCCAGACGGTTTTCGGTCTCGCGCCGCCGTTCCTTGTACTTGGTGACGCCGGCGGCCTCTTCGAGGAACAGCCGCAATTCTTCGGGCTTGGCCTCGATGATGCGCGAGATCATGCCCTGCTCGATGATGGCATAGGCGCGCGGCCCCAGTCCGGTGCCGAGAAACACATCGATGACATCGCGGCGCCGGACGTGCAGGTTGTTGATGTAGTAATTGGAATTGCCTTCGCGGTCAAGCACGCGCTTGACGGCAATTTCGGCGTATTGCGACCACTGGCCAGCGGCACGGCCAAGCGAGTTGTCAAAAATCAGTTCGACGCTGGCACGGCTGACCGGCTTGCGCGCGCTGGAACCGTTGAAGATCACGTCCTGCATCGACTCGCCACGCAAGGCGGTGGCCTTGGACTCGCCGAGGACCCAGCGCACGGCATCGATGATGTTGGATTTGCCGCAGCCATTCGGACCGACCACGCCAACCAGTTGGCCGGGAAACAGCACGGTGGTCGGGTCGACAAAGGACTTGAAGCCGGCGAGTTTGAGCTTGGTCAGGCGCACGTCGGATGTTCGGATTGGGTTGGATTGATTGGCCGGGAAGCGCGCGGCATGTCCATGCAATACCCTGCGCAGAGCGGGCATTATAATGGAAACATCCTCATTTACCCGCCCCGTCCCGATGCCCAGTCAACCC
>Ga0172368_10007326_pt1 | contig 11561 bp, 12 predicted proteins | sample Lak11m_FD_114540 | JGI IMG/M metagenome (GOLD analysis project Ga0172368, IMG submission 114540) | Freshwater microbial communities from Kabuno Bay, South-Kivu, Congo - kab_022012_11m | ecosystem: Environmental > Aquatic > Freshwater > Lake | place: Democratic Republic of the Congo: South-Kivu...
ACCGTCCCGAAGCCGAGATTGAGGCCAGTACGATCGGCGGCCTCGTCACCGAATGGCTGGGCGAGGTTCCGCCCGCCGGCGCCGCTGTCGAGCGCGACGGGTTGCGCCTTGAAGTCGTGGCCGCCGATGCTCTGCGCGTCATTAAAGTCCGCGTCTCGCGCGCCGCCGAACCTGATGATACCGAGGCCGAAACGGCCTGAGGAGCCTGCACGCCTTGCCTGAACACGTTTCCGGATTCGTCTCGGTCCTCGGCCGGCCCAATGCCGGCAAGTCGACCCTCGTCAACCGGCTGGTCGGCGCCAAGGTCGCCATCGTCGCCGCCAAGCCGCAAACCACCCGCACCATCATCCAGGGCGTCCTGACTACCCCCGAAGTGCAGGTCGTCTTCCTCGATACGCCCGGCATCCATCCGGCCGAGTCCGCCATCAACCGCCGCATGATGCAGTCGATCCAGGAAGCCCTCGATTCCCGCGACCTCCTGGTCTACGTCCATGACGCAACCCGTCCGCTCGCCGAAGCCGACGACCAGGCCTTGGCTCTATTGAAGAAAGCGTCTACTCCCGCGCTGCTCGCCTTGAACAAGATCGACCGCTTGAAGTCGAAGTCCGCCTTGGCGCCGTTGCTCGAGGCGTTCCGCCAGAAACACGATTTCGAGGAGTTTTTGAACATCTCGGCCGCCACCGGCGAGGGGTGCGACGAACTTCTCCGGTCCATCGTCTCCCGCCTGCCCGAAGGCCCGGCGTTTTTCCCCGAAGACTATCTCACCGACAGCCCCGAGCGCTTCATCGCCGCCGAGTCCATCCGCGAGAAGATCATTCTCCTGACCCGCGACGAAGTTCCCCATTCGGTCGCCGTGCTTGTTGACCAGTGGGAGGAGAAACCCCGCATCACCCGCGTCGCAGCCACCATCTATGTCGAGCGTCCCGGGCAAAAGACCATCATCCTCGGCTCCAAGGGCGCCATGCTCAAACGGATCGGCACCGAGGCCCGGCTTGAACTCGAGTCCCTGCTCGGACGCCACTTCTTCCTCGAACTCTTCGTTAAGGTCCAACCCGGCTGGCGCGAAAACCCCGCCTTCCTCAAGGAACTCGACTGGCGCGCCGTGCACGGCGAAAGATCCGGGGATGCCGGAACAATCCTGGACGCCGCTGGAGAGCAACCGGGCGATAATGGGACCAGGTGATCCCATGCGACGATCGACTTTCCTGTTCGCATTCCTGCCACTCGCCGCGGCGTTGCCCGCGCTCGCACGCCAGTCCTCCGAAGACGACCGCATCTATGACCAGGTGCGCCTGCGCCTGGTGCGCGACCCCGATGTCAAGGGCGGCGCCATGGATGTCGAGGTCAAGGACGGCGTCGTGACCATCAAGGGCACGGTGAAGAAGGAGAGCGCGCGCCATAAGGTCGAGAAACTGGCGAAGAAAGTGAAGGGCGTGAAGTCGGTGATCAACAAGGTCGAAGTTAAACAGTTTCCATGAATCTCGAACCTGTGGGGGTAATCCGCTCAACCGTCACCGGGCGCAAGTCGATGCCGCCGTGGGGCGTGCCGGCCGTCATTGAGATCTTCCCGCGGTTCGAGCCGGCGCTCCTTGAAATCCAGAAACACTCGCATATCTGGGTCCTGGCATGGCTCGACCAGGGCCGCGACGAGCGCCATGTGCTTCAGGTCACCCCGCGCGGTGTCCGCGACGCCGGGCCCGGCGGACTTCATGGCGTTTTCGCCGTTCGCTCCCCGGCGCGTCCCAACCCGATCGGCCTCACCGCCACCCGCATCGTACGCATCGACGGCCTTTCAATCCACGTCGAGCGCCTCGATTTCCTTGACCACACACCGGTCATCGACATCAAGCCTTACTTCGTCACCCGCGATCTGATCTTCTCGGCCAATGGCCGCCAGGTGGGCCGGCCCGCCTCGCGCGAAGCCCTGCGCGAATCGCTCACCGTTCAGGCAGTCTCCTACCACGGCGCGTTGACTCCCGATGTCGCCCTCGCCATTCGTATCATCGAGCACTACCGCCTGGCGCACCATGACTTGAATGACCCTCCCTCCTGGCGCATCCAGGCGCCCATCAAGCGTCCTGAGATCATCGATGCTTTGATCGGCATGACTCGCGTCACCCTCGGCCGCCGCACGCTGGAATTGTCCCCAGGCGCGTCCATCGTGATCTCGGATGACGCCGAATATACGCCGTTGGACCACGGCCTTGATCCTGACGGCGTTTTGGCGGCCCACGACGAGGCGCTGTTCGTGTATCGCCCAGTTAGCGATTAGTAGCGCGCTTCAGCATCGCCTCGACGGCCTTGACCGACGCTTCCGCCTCGCCGGACAGCAACTCCGCCGCGGCTCCGTCCACCACCTTGCGCGCGTCAATCAACTTTCCTCCCCCGTCGAACGCCAGCCGTTTCCAAGTGACGGTCTGCCTTCTCGCCGCCGCGTCTGGAGTCGCCAGGAGGCTCTCCCGGATCAGAAACAGCCGGCCGTCCCTAAAGTAGGCTCTCAGGGCGCCGTCGGTTGTGTCGACCACTTTGAACTGCCCAACAAGCACCGCCGGCGCGCCGTCCTTGCTGAACAGGACAAACGACGTCTCGGTTTCGCCTTCAGTGAACTGGCCCCGTGATTCCTTGTACCGCTTCAAGTCCGCCTCAAGCGTGAAAGCCAGCAACTCGGCGGTGGCCAGGTTCTCCGGCGCCAGCGTTTCGAGACGCCCGGCCATCGCCTTGTCGGTCTCGAAGCGGACCGACATCGGATCGAAGCCTGTGTTGCCGCTGCCGGCACGGACGTAGGCCAGCCGTCCGCCGGATGTCCCCTGCTCGCCCAGGAAGAAACCCTGAACGGGACCCTGCCCGTGATCGCCGCAAACCTCGGCGTTCGGATCGGCGTCACGCCTGGCCTTGGCCTCGGCTTCGTAGTCGGGACCAGGGACGATCGCGAACGCCTGCATCGCCTGGGGGATCGTCACGCCCTCCGGCCGCGCCTTGACGATGCAAAGCGTCCGTTCCTTCGGCGAGAGCCGGCTCAGGAACTGCTCTTTGATCGCCGCAACGGCGGGTTGGGCGAAGTGCTTCCCATAAACCTCGATGCGCGCTCCGGACGGCCCGATCTCGATCACGTTCGCCTTGCGAGTGACCGCCGGCCGTTTCCCGCCACAGTCTTCAATCAGAAACTTAACGCCGAGCGCCGAGTCTCCGCCTTCCACCCACTGGCAACCGGATTGCGCGGCCCTCGAGGGCTTCATCTCCGTCACGCCCGAATCCCGGTTGCAGCCCGTCAGTGCGGCGCACAGCAACCCCGTCAGAATGATCTTTTGCAGTTTCATGTCCAAATTCCTGTGTACCACGACGCACAAGGCCGGATCACTGCCGCATGATAAAATGAGGCTTCGGCGCAAGTTCTCCCCGCTCCAGGTCAACCAATTGAAAGTCGGATTCGTCAGTCTGGGCTGTCCCAAGAACCTTGTGGACACCGAAGTGATGATGGGCCAGTTGAACGCCCGCGGTCACGCTCTGACGGCGTCGCCCGAGGAGGCCGATGCCATCGTCGTCAACACGTGCAGTTTCATCGATCCGGCCAAGCAGGAGTCCGTCGACACCATCCTTGAGATGGCCGAGTTCAAAAAATCGGGCCGGGCGCGGCGGTTGATCGTCGCAGGCTGCCTGGTCGAACGGTTTCGCGACCAGATTCAGCAGCAGATCCCGGAAGTCGACGCCGTCCTCGGCACCAACGAACTCGATGACATCGTCGCGCTCTGCGAGGGCGGCGAGCATCATGCCAACGCCCTCGAACCGTACCTCTACCACGAAGCCACGCCGCGCCTGCTGGCTACGCCGCGCCATTACGCCTACCTCAAGATCAACGAAGGCTGCGACCACCCCTGCACGTTTTGCGTGATTCCGCACTTCCGCGGCAAATTCCGGTCGCGGCGCTTCGAATCGGTCGTCGTCGAGGCTCAACGGCTGTTCTCCATGGGGGTCAGAGAGATTAACCTCATCGGCCAGGACACCACAGCCTACGGCGAGGATCTCGGCATCAAGGACGGCTTGGCGGCGCTACTCGAACGGCTCGCCCTGATCGAATCAGACGAGGCCAAGTGGATCCGGTTCCTGTACTGCTACCCGAACCGCATCACACGGCGGCTGCTCGACACCATCGCCGCTCACGATTCGCTGGTGAAGTACATCGATATGCCGCTGCAGCACGCCTCGGCGTCTGTCCTCAAGCGAATGAAGCGCGGCTCAAACGGCGAGATCTTCCTGAAATTGCTTGATAAGGTCCGAAGGGCGATCCCTGGAGTGGCGATCAGAACGTCGATGATCGTCGGCTTCCCCGGCGAGACGGACCAGGATTTCGAGGAGCTTTGCCGGTTCGTCGAAGCCGCAAATTTCGACCGCCTGGGCGTCTTCTCCTACTCGGACGAGGAGACCAGCCAGAGCTTCCGCCTGGATGGCAAAGTCCCGCCCAGGGAGATCTACAACCGCAAGCGCCACTTGATGGCCGTGCAGCGGAAGATATCGAGGAAACTGAATCGGGCTTGGATTGGGCGGGAAGTGCCGGTGCTGATCGAAGGACCCAGTCCGGACAGCGACCTGGTCTGGCAGGCGCGCACTGCCGCGCAGGCGCCAGAGATCGACGGCGTGTGCTATCTCGAAGATGTGGGCGAGCGGCCGCCCGTGGCCGGCGAGATCCGGATGATGCGCGTGACCCGCGCGCACGACTACGACCTGGTCGGAGACCTGGTGGATTCGCCTAGGCCAAGGCGCGTCCAAACGAATCCCTTCGTGGTGCTGGGCGGAGGGAAGCAGAGGCAACACCAATGACGGTGAAATGTCCTTCATGTAGAAAGCCGGTTGACTACGGGACACCTGATTTCCCCTTTTGTTCGGAGCGTTGCCGGTTGATCGACATTGGCCGGTGGGCCGACGAAGAATACCGGATTCCGCTGGAACCGGCCGGGCCGGAACCGCAACCAAACGAACCTGAGGACGATTAAGTTCAATGCAATCAATAGCTTGGCTGATCGCGACCTGGTTCGGCTGCGGGCGCTGGCCGTGGGGGCCGGGTACGGCCGGGTCGCTTGGCGCACTAATCGTGGCCGTGGCGGGGTTCGTTTGGTTGGGGTTTCAGGAGCCGTGGCAGATGGCTGCGCTGGCAATCCTCTGTACTCCTATAGGGATATGGGCATCGACCGTGACGGCCCGTGCGTCCGGCAAAAAAGACCCTGGCGTCATCGTCGTCGATGAGGTTTTGGGCCAATGGCTGACGCTGGCGGCCGTGCCCGCATACGAATGGAAATGGATTCTGGCAGCTTTTGTCCTGTTCCGGCTTTTCGACATCGTGAAACCTTGGCCGGTACGGCGGCTTGAATCCTTACCCGAAGGCACTGGCATCGTCGCCGACGACTTGGCGGCGGGCGTCTATGGAGCACTTGTGCTGCTCGCTGTGCGATGGTTGAATCAATAAATACGAGCGGGCCGGAGGGCCGGCCCGGATTGGATCCGAAGCGGGATCCTTGGAGTTGAAGCAGAGTGACCAAACCCGGCGCTAACAACGCAATCGTCATCGATTCCATCTCCCCGTCGCTGGCCATTCCCGGCGGCGACGTCAAGATTTGCGGGCGGAATTTCCTGGACGGGGAACGCCCGACGGTCCGGATCGGAGGAGAACTGGCCTCCCTCACGGCGGGATCAGCCAGGCTGGCCATCGCGCGCGTTCCGGACAAAACGGCCGGCGACGGCCTGACTGTGGGCAGGTATCCGGAGACCTGGGCCGAAAAACCGTTCGAGGTGGGCGCGCTCATCGCGGAGAATCTGCATCCGGTCGCCAATCCGGCGATCGACGCCGAGGGCAACATCTATTCGACATTTAGCGGCTCGCGCGGGCAGAAAACGCCGGTGGCGGTCTTCCGAATCGACCCCGGCGGGGGGATGGAGCCCTATCTGACCGACCTCATGAACGCCACCGGCCTGGCCTTTGACTCGCTCGGCGTGATGCACGTCTCGTCGCGCTTCGACGGCTTCGTCTATCAAGTCCCGTCCAGCGGCGTGCTGAATACGTTCGTGGAGGGCATGGGCGTCGCCACCGGAATTGCGTTCGACCTGGAGGACAACCTGTACGTGGGCGACAGGTCCGGGACGATCTTCAAGGTCAGCCCGTCGCGGCAGGTCTATGTTTTCGCTACGATCGAGGCTTCCATCGCGGCGTTTCACCTGTCGTTCGGTCCCGGGGGCTACCTGTATGTAACGGGGCCGACAACATCGAGCAACGACGCCGTTCACCGCATCTCGCCGGCCGGCGACGTGGAGGTGTTTTATCGCGGGTTAGGGCGCCCGCAGGGACTGGCGTTCGATATCGACGGGAATCTGTATGTTGCCGCTTCCATGGCGGGCAGACGGGGCATCGTGCGGATCACGCCGGAAGCGGAGGCGTCGCTGGTCCTGTCGGGGTCGAACATTGTCGGGTTGGCGTTCGCTCCGGGGGGCGACATGATTGTCGCCACGTCGGGCGCACTCTACCGGGTCCATGCTGGCATCATGGGCCGTCCACTGGTGTAGCGGAGGGTCAAGATGCACGCCGAAATCATCGCCGCGGGAAGCGAGATGCTCACGCCTGAGCGGATCGACACCAACTCGCTCTGGCTGACGCAACAACTGAACGGCCTCGGGGTGGAGGTCACACAGAAGACCATCATCGGCGACGACCGTGACCGTTTGGCCGATGCGGTCCGCTCGGCCATCGACCGCTCCCCGATCGTGATTCTGACCGGCGGACTTGGCCCAACCGAAGACGACGTGACGCGCGAGGCCGCCGCCCAGGCGCTGATGCGGCGCCTGCTGTTTTCCGAGGAATTGATGGCGGCGCTGGAGGCGCGTTTCGAGCGGCTGGGACGGAAAATGAGCGCCAACAACCGCCGCCAGGCGTTCCTGATTGAAGGAGCGCTCGTCCTGCCGAATCCGAACGGAACAGCGGCCGGGCAGTGGATCGATCTGCCGGGACGAGTGGTGATGCTGCTGCCCGGCCCGCCCCGCGAACTCGAGCCGATGTTCACCAACCACTGCGCGCCGCTGCTTACCGGGATGTTGCCGAAGCGGGCATTGTTCACGCGGGTGTTCCGGGTGGCCGGAATGCCGGAATCGGAGCTCGATCAACTGATCGCGCCGGTCTACAAAGAGTATTCCAACCCGGCGACGACGGTGCTGGCCAAGGCCGGCGACATCCAGATCCACCTGCGCGCGTCGGGAGAGACGGCCGCCGCGGCGCAAGCGCTGGCCGACCTGGTGGGCGACCGGATCCGCGCGATCCTCGGCGATCGAATCTACTCGGACAACGGCGATCCTCTGGAGTTGGCCCTCGGCCGCCTGCTGCGAAGCCGGGGCGCGACCCTGGCGGTGGCCGAATCCTGTACGGGCGGCCTGCTGGGCGCGCGCATCACGGATGCCGCGGGAGCTTCGGAGTGGTTTTTGGGCGGATTCCAGGTTTACGGCAAACAGATGAAGACGCGTCTGCTCGGACTGGACGAGAACCTGGTGAATGAACACGGCGTGGTCAGCGAAGCCGTCGCGCGCGCCATGGCGGATTCGGCCCGTGACCGGACCGGCGCCACCTACGCGCTGTCGATCACCGGCGAGGCAGGGCCGGAGCCGGCGAGCCCGGGCATCGAACCGGGCACTGTCTGGATCGGGATGGCGGCGCCGGACGGCGTTTCGGCGCGCAAATTCCGGTTCCTGGGCGACCGCGCCAGGGTGCGTGCGTTCGCGGCCCAGACAGCTCTGAACCTGCTAAGACTATCTTTGTGAACACCAAAAGGATGCTGGGGCTGATTCTGGCGGGCGCCGGGATCATCGATGTCGTCATCGCGGCAGTCATCCAGGATTCAGTGGCGCGAACCGTCGTCCTGGCCAGCGGCATCACCACGGCTGCGGTAGGCCTGGTCCTGTTTGTGGCCGGACTCAAGCAGGGTCCGCAGTAGCCGCGCCGGTGCCACACCGCCGCTGACAGGCGTTCCGGTTCCAGTACCGGAAGCGCGCCGTCCTGGAGCGTCCAGACCCTCCCGTTTCCCATCCGGCAGCCGACACTGGGAGCAGAAACGCTGGAAAGGACGTGAAAGCCGCCGTGGTGTCCGGGATGCCGACGAAACAAATCCTCAAGGAATTGCTTGTGCTGGCCATGCTGGCGACCGCAGTGCCGGGTGGCGCGGCGGCGGGCAGCAAGCCCGAATCGCTGGCGGTGTCCATCGTGACGGATGGTTCGGCGCGGGCCGAAGTGATGGCCAACACACTGAAAGAAGCGCTGCGCGGCCTGCCGGTCGAATTGACGCCCGGGACCCGGAGCGCGGCGTGGGTGGTGCGGCTGTCGCGCTCCGGCGCCGAATCGGTCGAGATCGGCGCGTCCGAGGGAGCGGGCGTGGAATGGGTGCGCCGGTTCACCGAAGAACTGGACCGGGTGGCGCCGCAGGTGCGGCAGGCAGCGCGGGCCGCAGCGTGCCGGAGATGCACGGGTGGGAGCCAGATTTCCATCGGCCTGGGCCAGGCGATGGACGATCCGTCGATCGAGTTGCTCGCCGCCAACGCGGTCCGGGAGTCGATCAGAACGGCGGCCGGCCTGCCGGAGCGTTCCGCGTCGACGCCGGCGGCGGTGGTCACGCCGGCGCCGGGATCGTCGCTGACCTCCTCGAGCGTGACTTTCACCTGGAACGAGGGTGTGGGGGCGGCGCGTTACTGGCTTTTCGCCGGCAACTGGCTGGGCGGCGATACGTTGTATTCCGCCGATCAGGGAACGAGCCGGTCGGCCACGGTCACGGGACTGCCAACCGACGGACGCAAGCTCTATGTCCGGCTGTGGTCGCTGATTGACGGCGCCTGGGTGGGCAAGGATTTCGAGTACCGTGCGTATTCGCCGAGCGGGACCGGGCCGGTAAAGGCGGCCATCACGAGTCCCGTACCAGGCTCGACGTTGAGCGGTACGACGGTCACCTTCAACTGGTCTCCGGGCGTCGCAGTGACACGGTACTGGCTGTTCGCGGGGCTTTGGGAGGGCGGAAACACGATCTACTCGGCCGATCAGGGCTCGAACCTGTCGGCGAGCGTAACCGGCCTGCCGGGATCGGGACAGACGGTGTACATACGGCTCTGGTCGTATATCGACGGCGCATGGCAATCGGCCGACGCCTCCTACATTGCCTCGGGATCGCCGGGACCGCCGGCCAAGGCGGTGATGACAAGTCCGGCGGGCGGCTCGACGCTCCCCGGCACGTCGGCGACGTTCAACTGGTCGCCTGGCACGGCCGTGGCACGGTACTACCTGATGGCCGGCCTGTGGAAGGGCGGCAACACGCTGTTCAACCAGGACATGAACCTGGCCCAAACCGCCACTGTGACGGGTCTGCCCAACGACGGGCGCAAGGTCCACGTCCGGCTGTTCAGCTACATCAACGGCGTGTGGCAGTACAACGACTACGAATACGCCAGCTACGATCCGGCGCCGTCGCCGGCGGAAAAGGCGGAGCTGACGGCTCCGGCATCCGGTTCGATATTAACAGGACCGGCGGCGACGTTTTCCTGGAGCGCAGGCAAGCGCGTGGAAGGGTATTACCTCTTTCTCGGCGACTGGCAAGGCGGGAACACACGCTACAGCCAGGGTTTCGCCGCTGGGACCACAACGGCAACGGCCACCGGCCTGCCCGTGGACGGCAGGCTGTTGTTCGTGCGGTTGTGGTCGTTCATCAACGGACACTGGGAGTTCAACGACTACCAGGTGAGGGCTTCCAGCAACTAAGACCGTTTCCTTGTTCCCTACTCCGGCGGTCTGGCAGCCAGTCCAGGCCGCCGATTTTTTGTGTATGCATTTTAATGTATGTTCGTATGAATCTTTGAATCTTAAAATCAAAGTACGACGTCTGTTGGGATGTAAGGCGCCTGCCGCCCGAGGCGTGGCGGGCCCCAAGGATCTTCAACACCACAAATTCCAGCACAAGGAGACTTGAAACCAATGATGTCGAAACACGTGAATCTTATGGCCCTCTGCCTGGGGGCGGCGGCGATGGCATTCGCTGGAGGAGCGAACGATCCGGCCGGCTCCTCGGCGCAGCAACTGAGCAGCCAGATTGCTTCGGAAGCGCGTGCGACCGGGAAGGCGGCGGGCGAACTGGCGGCGGCGCTGAAGAAGAAGAACGCCGATCTGTCGAACCTGAACGAATCGGTGATGGCGATCGAGAAGAGCGCGGCGGAAGTCAGCCGCCTGGCGGTGGAACTGGACGCGAAGCGGGCTGGGATGCCGGCCAAGGACGCCGCCGAGGTCGAGCGGATCAGGCAGTTGAGCGAACTCATGCAGGTCTTCCTGAACAACAAGAAGGAACTGGCGCAGGACGGCGCAGCGAAGCGCGATCTGATCCGCGTCCAGGCCGAGGCAGTCCAAATAAGGGCGGCGCTGATCGCCAAGTCCGCGTCCAAGCTCGGCGTGTGAGTCCGAATTAAGAGTTTACCTACCCCAAAGTGAACTGAAGCGTTCGATGTAGATTCGGGCGTCCGCGGAAGCGGGCGCCCGTTTTTTTCGCTTACATCGCGCGGGAGCGGATGCGCTGGCTGTCGACGAGCTCGTCGAAGACGGCGAGCACCCGGCGGCGGAAGTCATAGACGCGCTTGACGCTATCGCGAAAAGCGGTGTCGTAGCCGGGGTGGGAGAGCCACTTGTCGATCATGAGACGGGGGATCTCGATGTCACGGCGGAGTTTCTCCGCGGGCGTGCCACGCAGGAAGAGCCCATAGAACATCGCGGCCTCCTTGTGGATGGCCTCGGGGTCGTGGTCGTCACCAATTGCGATGGGCTGGAAGGCCAAGTAAAACCTCGACGCGACTGTTCCAGAAAATCCGAGTATAAACAGCCACGCGGGCGATGAGCAATACCTGAAAGACGGTATAGCGGGGCCGCCACGCTAGACATTTGATGCAGTGTGGTGGCAGGACGGCGCATGGCGTTGATAACCTCAAAGGAATGCTTCGATTTCGGGCCTGGGCCGGACTCGCGGCGGCCGTTGTGGCGGCCTTCGCGGGAACGGCGCTGCTGAACTATCCACAACTCGGAGAACAGCCTGACGGCAGCTACCTGATTCCGACGGGTCAGCGGTTGACGCCGGCAGGGCGGCATTTCGAGGTCAACGACCGGCCGCTCGGCATGGTGCTCAGTCCGGACGGCAAACGGCTCGCCGTAGTGACAGGATCCAACTTCGCGCCGCGTGCGCTGCACGTGTTGGACGCCCAAACGGGCAGCCGGATCCACGATCAGCCCTTGGGGGATTCGTTCGCGGGCGTCGCGTTTTCGCCGGATGGGGAGCGTATCTTCGTCGGGGGAGGCAGCGCGGACACGATTTACTTCCTGAGGCGGACGGAAACGGGATACGTGGAGGAGACCGGGGTCGATCTCAAAGGCGCGGCGCCGAGCGGGTTGTCGGTGGCGCCGGACGGGCGGCGGCTCTATGTGGCATTGAACTTGAAGCATGCCGTGGCGGTGGTGGATGTCGAAACGAAGCGGATCACTGAGATCCCGGTAGGGATGCACCCGTACACAACGG
>Ga0172368_10007327_pt1 | contig 11561 bp, 7 predicted proteins | sample Lak11m_FD_114540 | JGI IMG/M metagenome (GOLD analysis project Ga0172368, IMG submission 114540) | Freshwater microbial communities from Kabuno Bay, South-Kivu, Congo - kab_022012_11m | ecosystem: Environmental > Aquatic > Freshwater > Lake | place: Democratic Republic of the Congo: South-Kivu...
ATTGCCACCACCACGTCGCCGGTCAACATTGCTGCGCTGCTGCGTCATGCCATGGGCTCGGATTGGCGGTTGAACTTCAGCGCGATCGGTGATGCGTCGACCGCACCTTTGAAAAAACCTCATCCGCAGGTGTATTTGCAGATGCTTGAAGCGCTGCAATTGCCTGCATGTTCCTGCCTGGCGTTTGAAGACTCCAGCAACGGTTTGCGCGCCGCCACGGCGGCGGGTTTGGCCACCATCGTCACACCCAACGGGTTTACCGCACACCACAATTTTGATGGCGCGCTCAAGGTACTGCCCGACTTGACTCATGCTCAACTGGCCTCCTTGCGGCAATGGCATGCCCTGCGGGGAGCGCCCGTGCAGCCCTGACGCCAGCGACACTCAGCCAACCACTTCAACAGCAGAAAGTAACGCCATGAAAAAGCCCGTCTTGCGCATTGCCCCCAGCATTCTCTCCGCCAACTTCGCCCGATTGGGTGAAGAGGTTCGTGCCATTGAGGCCGCTGGCGCTGATCTGGTGCACTTTGACGTGATGGACAACCACTATGTGCCCAACTTGACCATTGGTCCGCTGGTGTGTGAAGCAATTCGTCCGCATGTGAAGATCGGCATTGACGTTCACCTGATGGTGGAACCTGTGGATGCCATCATTCCGCTGTTCGCCAAGGCTGGCGCCAATCTCATCACCTTCCACCCGGAAGCATCGCGCCATGTGGACCGCAGCCTGGCGATGATCCGTGACTTGGGGTGCAAGGCCGGCTTGGTGCTGAACCCGGCCACACCGGTGGACTGGCTCGACCATGTGATGGACAAGCTGGACATGGTCTTGTTGATGAGCGTGAACCCGGGTTTTGGTGGACAAAAGTTCATCCCCAGCACGCTGGACAAGCTGCGTACCGTGCGCCAGCGTATTGCGGCTCACAAAGCGGCTGGCGGTCGCGACATCTGGCTTGAAGTGGATGGCGGCGTCAAGGTGGACAACATTGGCGACATCGTCGCAGCCGGTGCCGACACGTGCGTGGCCGGTAGCGCTGTTTTTGGTGCTCCCGACGCTGACGGGGGCTACAAGGGGATCATGCAGGCGCTACGCAAGGCGGCCCATCAGGGGTAACGTGAATTTGCCTCTGGCCCCTAATTTAAAAAACCAAGTTGCTATCAAATCAATATTAACCGGAGACTTTTATGCCCTTGACCCTACGATCCAACCGCTCGACCTTGACCCAATTTCTGATTGAGCAGCGTCGTCGGCACCCCGGTGCCAGCGGCGATTTCAATGCGCTCATTCTCGACGTCGCGCTGGCCTGCAAGGGAATTGCCAAGGCGGTGGCGTTTGGCGAACTCGCTGGCATGGGGGGCAATCACGAGGGCGGTGGTTCGATCAATGTGCAGGGCGAGACTCAAAAAAAGCTCGACGTGCTCTCCAATGAAGTCTTTATGCGCCGTACCGAATGGGCCGGCAACCTGGCGGGTATGGCGTCAGAGGAAATGGAGACACCGTACCAGATTCCGGCGCAGTACCCGCGCGGCAAATACCTGATCGTGTTCGATCCACTGGATGGTTCCAGCAACATCGACGTCAACGTATCGGTCGGGTCCATCTTTTCGATCCTGCGTGCGCCCCAAGACGTGATCGACAGTGGTCGGGACGTGGTCGACGGTGATTTTTTCCAGCCCGGTGCCCGACAGGTTGCAGCAGGTTACGCGCTGTACGGTCCCACCACGCAGCTGGTGTTGACGGTCGGTGATGGAGTGAACGGTTTTACGTTGGACCCGAATCTGGGCGAGTTCATGCTGACACATCCCAAACTGACCATTCCACAAGACACGCAAGAGTTTGCCATCAATGCTTCCAATGCGCGGTTCTGGCAACCCCCGGTCAAACGCTATGTGGATGAATGCCTGGCCGGTAAAACTGGCCCGCGTGGCAAGGATTTCAACATGCGATGGATCGCCTCCATGGTGGCCGAAGCGCACCGTATCCTGATGCGGGGCGGGGTTTTCATGTACCCGCGTGACACCAAGGACCCCTCCAAACCCGGGCGGTTGCGGCTTCTGTATGAGGCCAATCCGGTCGGGATGATCATCGAGCAGGCGGGTGGCCGAGCCAGTACCGGTGAGGTGCCGGTGCTGGGCGTGCAGCCCACCAGCTTGCACCAGCGCATCGGGTTTGTCTTTGGCTCCAAAAACGAAGTCGAGCGCATTGAACGCTACCATGCAGAACCTGCCCCCGAGCGATTCGAGAACCCGCTGTTTGCTGAGCGCGGCCTGTTCCGCGACTGAAAACGCAGGCCTAGGATTTTTTACTCTTGAGGAGACACCATCATGTCAGCACGCCACCCCATCATTGCCATCACCGGTTCCAGCGGCGCCGGCACCACGTCGGTCACGCGGACCTTTGAGAATATTTTCCGGCGTGAGAAGGTTCGCGCCGCCATCATCGAGGGCGACAGTTTTCACCGCTACGACCGCAAGGCGATGAAACTCAAGGCGGCCGAGGCCGAGGCTGCGGGCAACAAGAACTTCAGTCACTTCGGCCCCGAAAACAACTTGCTGGGGGATCTTGAAGCTCTGTTTCGCGACTACGCCGCCACCGGTGTCGGCAAGCGGCGCAAATACCTGCACGACGTTGACGAGGCAGCGCCCTACAAACAGGATCCCGGCACCTTTACGCCGTGGGAAGACGTGCCCACAGGTACCGATTTGCTGTACTACGAGGGGCTACATGGCGCGGTGGTCACGTCTGAGGTGAACGTGGCGCAGTACCCGGACTTGCTGATCGGCGTGGTGCCGGTGATCAACCTCGAATGGATCCAGAAGTTGTACCGTGACAAGAAGCAGCGCGGCTACAGTACCGAGGCGGTGACCGATACCATTTTGCGGCGCATGCCCGACTATGTGAACTACATCTGTCCGCAGTTCCAGCACACGCACGTCAACTTCCAGCGTGTGCCGATGGTTGACACCAGCAATCCGTTCATCGCGCGTGAAATTCCCACTGCCGATGAAAGCATGGTGGTGATTCGCTTTGCCAACCCCAAGGGAATTGATTTCCCTTATCTGCGCAGCATGATCGACGGCAGCTTCATGAGCCGTGCCAACACCATTGTGGTGCCCGGCGGCAAGATGGAGCTCGCCATGCAACTCATCTTCACGCCGTTTGTCTGGCGCATGATGGAGCGGAAGAAGAACGCCCCCTGAGTCGGCTGCGCCGCCACCCCCCACTGGGGGGCAACGCCTGCGGCCTGGCAGAGCCAGTTCCGCGGCGTTCTCGCTTGTCCTCATACGCTCAGCAGAATAATTTTGGAGACACTTCATGAATACACCTTCGCCTGAACTTGCTACACAGATGGCCAATGCGATCCGCATGCTGGCGGTCGATGCCGTGGAAAAAGCCAAAAGCGGCCACCCGGGCGCGCCCATGGGCATGGCCGACATTGCCGAAGTGCTGTGGAACCGCCACCTGAAGCACAACCCGGCCAATCCGCACTGGGCTAATCGCGACCGCTTTGTGCTGTCCAACGGGCATGGGTCGATGCTGCTGTACGCGCTGTTGCACCTGACCGGTTACGACCTGCCCATGAGCGAGCTGCAAAACTTCCGCCAACTGCACAGCAAGACGGCGGGCCATCCGGAGGTGGGCGTTACCCCCGGTGTGGAAACAACCACGGGCCCCCTGGGGCAAGGTATCAGCAATGCGGTGGGCATGGCGTTGGCTGAAAAGCTGCTGGCGGTCGAATTCAATCGGCCCGGTCTGGACATCGTCGATCACTTCACTTACGTCTTTCTTGGGGACGGCTGCCTGATGGAGGGCATCAGCCATGAGGTGTGCTCATTGGCCGGTACGCTGCGCCTGAGCAAACTGGTGGCGTTCTATGACGACAACGGCATCAGCATCGACGGCCATGTGCAGGGCTGGTTCACGGACGACACGCCCCAGCGCTTTGCGGCCTATGGATGGAACGTCATTGCGGCGGTCGATGGGCATGATCCGCAGGCGTTAGACGCCGCTGTGCGGGCGGCCAGGGCGCAGGCCGTGCTGCCCGATGGCAAGCCCACACTCATTTGCTGCAAGACCGTGATCGGCATGGGTTCGCCCAACAAGGCTGGGACTCATGATGTGCATGGTGCGGCGCTGGGTGCGGCCGAGGTGGCCGCCACGCGTGCGGCACTGGGTTGGACAGCGGCGCCGTTTGAGGTGCCGCAGAACATTGCGGCCGCCTGGAACGCGGTTGCGCGTGGTGTGGCGGCCGAGCAGGCGTGGAATGACTGCTTTGCAGCGTACCGCAGCGCACACCCGGCGCAGGCGGTTGAGTTTTTGCGACGCATGGCCGGTGAACTCCCCGCTGATTGGGCTGAACAAGTGCCTGCCCGACTGCAAGCGATTGCGGACAATCCCAACGCGTTTGCCACCCGCAAATCCAGCCAGAATGCGCTGGACGTCGTAGCCCCGTTGTTGCCCGAATTCTTTGGCGGCAGTGCCGACCTGACCGGGAGCAACCTGACCAACTTCAAGGGCTGCACCCGTGCCGGGCGCGATACCTGGGGCAATCATCTGAGCTATGGCGTGCGCGAGTTCGGCATGGCGGCCATCATGAACGGTATCGCTCTGCACGGTGGTTACCTGCCGTATGGCGGCACGTTCCTGACTTTCAGCGACTACAGCCGCAATGCCATTCGCATGGCCGCGCTGATGAAGTTGCGCGTGATCCATGTCTTTACCCATGACAGCATCGGCCTGGGGGAAGACGGTCCCACGCACCAGAGTGTGGAACACATTCCCAGCTTGCGCATTATTCCGGGGCTGGACGTGTGGCGCCCGGCCGATGGTCTGGAGACGGCGGTAGCCTGGACCTGTGCGGTGCAGCGGCGCGACGGCCCCAGTGCCTTATGTCTGTCGCGTCAGAATCTGCCACGCCTGAGTGCAGCGGCGCAAGCTCAACTGATCGCCAAGGGTGGATACATCCTGTCGGATATGGCCGGGGCGCGAGCGGTCATCTTGGCCACCGGTAGCGAACTGGAAATTGCCATGAAAGCCCAGGCCGAGCTGGCGACCCAGGGTGTGGCTACGCGCGTGGTGTCGATGCCTTGCACCAACGTGTTTGACCGTCAGAGTGACGCTTATCAAGAGATGGTGTTGCCGCTGGGACTACCCACCGTGGCCATTGAGGCGGCACATCCGGACTTCTGGCGCAAGTACGTCGGCCGCACCGGCATGGTGATTGGTATGCCCACGTTCGGTGAGTCGGCGCCAGCGCCCAAGTTGTACGCACACTTCGGCATCACCGCAGAACGCGTGGTGGAGGCGGTTCGGGTGTTGGCGCACCGCGCGGCGTATCGACAACCTGCGACGCTGCCTGATACCGTTGTGCCGTCGGTCAACTGACTCGGTTTCGGTTGTTTTTTTGATTGATGAATGGAGAAAGACGATGAAAGTTGTGCGTTTTGCCGATCTGACCGCCAACGGTGCCGCCCGGGGCAAGCGGGTGTTTATCCGCGCCGACCTGAACGTACCGCAGGACAAAGATGGCCGTATCACCGAAGACACCCGTGTGCGCGCCAGTGTTCCCTGCATTCAAATGGCGTTGGACGCGGGCGCCGCCGTGATGGTCACCAGCCACCTGGGTCGCCCCACGGAGGGTGAGTTCAAACCGGCCGACAGCCTGGCACCGGTGGCCAAGCGGCTGGGCGAGCTGTTGGGGCGTGATGTCCCGTTACGTGCCGACTGGGTCGATGGTGTGGATGTGGCTCCAGGGCAGGTGGTGCTGCTGGAAAACTGCCGCGTCAACAAGGGCGAAAAGAAAAACGACGAAACGCTGGCGCGCAAGCTGGCTGCCTTATGCGACATCTTTGTGCACGACGCTTTTGGTACTGCCCACAGGGCCGAGGCAACCACCTATGGCATCGCACAGTATGCGCCCGTGGCCTGCGCCGGTCCCTTGCTGGCGGCGGAGATTGACGCCATCAACCAGGCGCTGGCCAACCCCAAGCGTCCCCTGCTGGCGATCGTGGCGGGAAGCAAGGTCAGTACCAAGCTCACCATCTTGCAAAGTCTGGCCAAAAATGTAGACGGCCTGATTGTGGGCGGCGGCATTGCCAATACCTTCATGCTTGCGGCTGGACTGAAGATCGGCAAAAGCCTGGCCGAGCCGGACCTGGTGGCCGAGGCGAAAGCGGTCATCGACGCCATGAAGGCGCGGGGTGCGGCGGTGCCGATCCCGACCGACGTCGTGTGCGCCAAGACGTTTGCCGCCGATGCGCCGGCCACGGTCAAGGCCGCATCTGAGGTTGCAGACGACGACATGATTCTGGATATCGGTCCGCACACCGCTGCGGTGCTGGCCGCGCAGTTGAAGTCGGCCGGCACCATCGTCTGGAACGGGCCGGTGGGTGTGTTCGAGTTTGCGGCGTTCGAAAACGGTACCAAGGTGGTGGCCCAGGCCATTGCGCAGAGCAGCGCGTTCAGTATCGCCGGTGGCGGTGACACTTTGGCGGCCATTGCCAAGTACGGCATTGAAAAAGATGTGGGCTACATCAGCACCGGTGGTGGCGCGTTTCTGGAGGTATTGGAGGGCAAAACGTTGCCAGCATTCGAGATTTTGCAACGGCGCGCCAGCGCCTGACCGTCTTCGTGATTAAGTTTATTTTTGTAGCGCAAGATCATTGCTAGATATTGGCTACCGCCCTTTTTACCTACTTTTATTGGACCCCATCATGGCTTTGATTTCACTGCGTCAACTGCTGGACCACGCCGGCGAACATCATTACGGCGTACCCGCCTTCAATGTCAATAATCTCGAACAGATTCAGGCCATCATGGAGGCGGCGCAGGCCACCGACAGCCCGGTCATCCTGCAAGCCAGTGCCGGTGCGCGCAAATACGCGGGTGAGGCGTATCTGCGGCACATGGTTCTGGCGGCAGTGGAGACTCACCCTGATATTCCGGTCGTACTGCATCAGGATCATGGTGCTACCCCCGCTGTGTGTCAGCAGAGCATTCGCAGTGGCTTTACCAGTGTGATGATGGACGGCTCGTTGCGCGAAGACGCCAAGACGCCTGCCAGCTATGACTACAACGTGGCGGTCACGCGTCGTGTATGTGAGATGGCGCACGCGGTTGGCGTCTCGGTCGAGGGTGAGTTGGGCTGCCTGGGCAGTCTGGAAACCGGCGATGCGGGCGAGGAAGACGGCGTGGGGGCGGCGGGCAAGCTCAGTCACGACCAGATGCTGACCGACCCGGTGCAGGCCAAAGACTTTGTAGCGCAGGCGTGTGTCGATGCGTTGGCCATTGCCATTGGTACCAGTCACGGCGCCTACAAGTTCACGCGCCAGCCAACCGGGGACATTCTTGCGATTGAACGTATTGCCCAGATCCATGCGCAAATTCCTGACACGCATCTGGTGATGCATGGCTCAAGCAGCGTGCCGCAAGAGTGGCTGACCATCATTCGCCAGTACGGTGGCGACCTGAAAGAAACCTACGGCGTGCCGGTGGAAGAAATCGTGCGTGGCATTGCCAGCGGGGTACGCAAGGTCAATATCGACACCGACATCCGTCTGGCCATGACGGGTGCCATGCGTGAGAGTTTGGCCAAAAATCCCAGCGAGTTTGACCCGCGCAAAAGCCTGATCGCCGCGCGCAAGGCGGCCATGGGTATTTGCAAGCTACGCTTTGAGGCGTTTGGTTGTGCCGGGCAGGCCAGCAAGATCAAGCCGGTGCACCTGGACACGATCGCGACCCGCTACGCATGAGCTTCACAGCCGTCGCTGTCGCTGTGCCGCGCCGCACGGATCATGTCGGCGGCTTTTTCTGCAATCATCACGACGGGCGCGTTGGTGTTACCGCTGACGACTTGCGGCATGATCGACGCGTCCACCACGCGCAGGCCCTGGATACCGTGCACGCGCAGTTGGGCGTCCACCACGTCGAGCTCGCCTGGACCCATGCGGCAACTGCCCACCGGGTGGTAAATGGTGTCGGCATAGTCGCGGATGACTTGTTCGATGTCGGTATCGCTTTTGGCCCTGGCGGTCGCTGTCAGCTCGCGCCCGCCAAATTGCGACAGCGCGGGTTGTGCCAGGACGTGACGCGCCAGTTTGAAGCCGCGAATCATGCGGTCCATGTCGTCGCGGACACCGAAAAAATTGGGGTCTACCAGCGGATTGGTCATCGGGTCCTTGCTGGACAGTCGCACGCTGCCCCGGCTCAAAGGTCGCAACAGGCACATATGGCATGAATAGCCATGCCCCCAGGCGAGGGTTCGGCCATGATTGATCAACTTGCCGATGACAAAGTGCAACTGCAGGTCGGGGCGTGCTTCATCGGGCTGGCTGCGGATGAACCCACCGGCCTCGGCAAAGTTGGTGGTCAGCATGCCGCTGCGCTCACGGCGCCACTGCAAAATGCCTTTGAACGTGTTTACTGCGGCGGTCAGCGACAAACCGAACAGATCGGTCAACTGGGGGGCGTGGACCACTTGCACCACGTCGGGATGGTCGTGCAGGTGTTGACCCACGCCGGGCAGATGGTGCTGGGTTGCGATGCCGTGCGTCACCAGGTGGTCATGGTTACCGATGCCTGACAGCATCAGCAGTTGTGGCGACTGCAGCGCACCTGCGCAGAGCAACACCTCACCCCGGCACCTGAGCTGCTTCACGTAGCCGTCCTGCACAAATTCCACACCCATGGCCCTTTTTTTCTCAAGCAGGACGCGTGTTGTATGTGCCCCCGTGAACACCCGCAGGTTGGCTCGCGTCAGGGCTGGGGTCAGATAGCCTTTGGCGGTGCTGCAGCGCTCGCCGTTCACGTGCGTGACCTGATACGGTCCAACGCCTTCTTGACGGGGACCGTTGAAATCGGGGTTGAACGGATATCCGGCCTGCCGGGCAGCGTCCACAAACAGCCCGCCGAACCGATGCGGGCTACGCAAGTCCATCACGTTCAGCGGACCGCCGGTGCCATGCAGATCGTCGCCACCCCGTTCATTGTTTTCAGCTTTCTTGAAATAGGGCAACACATCGGCCCAACCCCAACCGCGATTTCCTTGCGCGGCCCAGTCATCGTAATCCTGGCGTTGACCACGGACATAGATCATGGCATTGAGCGAGCTGGATCCACCTAGCACTTTGCCACGGGGCTGATAACCGCAGCGGCCGTTGAGTCCAGCCTGCGGCACCGTGTTGATGTTCCAGCCATACAACCCCAAGTTGGCCATCACCGCCAATCCGGCCGGGCAGTGAATCAATACGCTTTGGTCTGCAGGTCCAGCCTCAAGCAGGGCCACGGTGACCCCGGGATCTTCTGTCAAGCGGGCAGCCAGTACGCAGCCGGCTGACCCGCCGCCAATGATGATGTAGTCGAACATGCCAGTCCTTCAAGTGCTTCTGCACTGTCTTGATCGTGTGGATAGGAGCGCACGTTAGCTGAAAACCCAGGCGCTTATTAGAGCTGACCCCCCAGCGGTGGATCTCACGTGTCCGCTGAAATTGCTTGGTCGGGGCGCGAGATAAATGCAAAATGAGCGCCTGCTAAAAAACCTCGGCGTAGCCCATGAAAAAACCTGTTCCCTCATCGACAGATTCCTTGGTGGCCCAGGGTCTGACCAAACCGACATCAAAAGCTTCCGACACAGCCGAAGGGCCTGCGGCATTTTGTTGCTGGCCGCGACCACCGTTTCATTTTTATGACGAACCCTTACCCTGGAGGTCGGCTCAGGCGTGCGAGGTAGATGCCATTGACGGTAGTCGAAGACGCTATTTTTTGGTTGGTATGGATGCACTGAAGCAAATGGTATTGCTGCAGCGGGCATTGACTGAGGCTCCGGTTGCGCTACAGTTTTCAGAAGTCAGAAGTGTCACACTGACAACACCCCTGCAACCCAGAAATGGCGCGGACGGCAGCCCATCGGCGGATGTGATTGGCGACCGCTACTATGCCCGTTATCGTATTGAGTGGATCGACGGTGCCACTTTCGCGGGGTGGACCGTGGGTTACCGCGAAACCGATTTTGGCGTCTTTCTTTTCAAGCCCCTGAACAAGCTGGGTCTGGTCGAACAGATATTTGTGCCCAAAGCGGCTACTGCCGCGAGCGAGTTCTCCAAGGCATGGCCCGAACCGACGGCTGTCCACGATCAGCCGGTATCTGGCAGTGCAGAGTCTGCCGAGCCGGGGGACGATGATTCTGAGCGTTCTGCGCTGGTAGATGTTGAGCAGTTGATGCTGGCGCTGGAGCAACAGGCCCGCATGCCGGTGGTGCGACTCGGCGAGGCGCTCACGCAGATGGGCTATGTCACCGACACCCAGTTGCATCGGGCACTGACGCTGCAAAGAAACGACGATGCCACCCCGCTGGGCCAACTGCTGGTGAACCTTGGATATCTGTCACGGAAGAAGCTCAATAGCGCATTGGCCAGGAAAATGGGTTATCCCATGGTGGATGTTGCGCGGTTTCCGGTGCAAGGGGCGGCATTGGACAAGGTCTCATTGGCGATCGCTCAGCGACTGAATGTGCTGCCGCTGGTGCTCAGACCGAAATTGCTGGTGGTCGCAGCAGCAGACCCCACTTTGAATGGCATGCTCGAAGAGCTGGAATTTTTATCGCAGACCCGAGTGGTCGCGGTGCTAGGAGATCCGGAGCAGATCAACCGCGCTATCGTACCGGCCTATCAGCGTGCCGGGCTGAGCCAGTTGGGTGAGCATGCGAATGTCCCTGACCCTGCGTCGGCAGAGTCTGGCAGCCAGTTGCTGGAGTCAATGGAGTTTCAGGAAAGTCATCTGCCGACCGTGCCGGAACCGGAAGTTGCCGTGGCGCAGTCGGACAACACGCTGGTTCGTCTGGTCAACACCATGATCATTGAGGCGCATGCGCGCGGCGTCTCCGATATCCACGTTGAGAGTCAACCCGGTCGCGCCCGTGTGCGCATCAGGTTTCGCTGTGACGGCTTGCTCTGCCCTTATCTGGAGTTGCCTCATACTTACCGCGCGGCGGTGGTGGCGCGTCTGAAGATCATGGCCGATCTGGACATCTCAGAACGCCGCAGACCGCAGGATGGCAAGATCGATTTTCACAAGTTTTCGTCCCGGCATCGACTGGAATTGCGCGTGGCCACCATTCCCACCGCGAACGGGATGGAGGATGTGGTGTTGCGTCTGCTGTCGTCGGCGCACCCCATTGCTCTGGATGACCTGGGGCTGACGCCGACCAACCTGAAGCATCTGCGCGAGGCGGTCAACCGACCCTACGGCATGGTGTTGTGCGTGGGGCCGACTGGGTCTGGCAAGACCACCACGCTGCATTCAGTGCTGAGTGATCTGAATACACCCGAACGCAAGATATGGACGGCCGAAGACCCGATCGAAATCACCCAGCCCGATTTGCGTCAGGTACAGATCAATCCGTCCATCGACTGGACTTTTGCCAAGGCCTTGCGCTCATTTCTGCGAGCGGATCCAGACATCATCATGGTGGGTGAAATCCGCGATCAGGAAACTGCGCACATCGCCATCGAAGCGTCGTTGACGGGGCATTTGCTGCTGTCCACCTTGCATACCAACAGCGCCG
>Ga0172368_10007329_pt1 | contig 11557 bp, 7 predicted proteins | sample Lak11m_FD_114540 | JGI IMG/M metagenome (GOLD analysis project Ga0172368, IMG submission 114540) | Freshwater microbial communities from Kabuno Bay, South-Kivu, Congo - kab_022012_11m | ecosystem: Environmental > Aquatic > Freshwater > Lake | place: Democratic Republic of the Congo: South-Kivu...
AATCACCGGCTGATGGCGTTTCCACCGTGATCACTTCCGCCCCCAGGTCAACCAGGAGTTGGGTCAGGTAGGGGCCTGGTACCAAGCGGGAGAGATCAAGAAAACGGATACCGGTAAGGGGTTGGTACATCAAGGCTCCAGAGCATGGCTTGTGTGCCGGGTGGGCTGTCTTTCTTTTGCCCTGTCATTCATTATTCAATATCATCGAGGGCATCGGCAGCCTCGCGCTGCTCCTTTTTGGCTTTCAACCGCCCGCGCAGGCTGATACCAACGAGGCGCTCAGTGCCATTCAATAATTTTGCGATGTTTGGGCGCAACGCCCAGGCCAGCAGGAACAAAGTCATGACCCCATAGGCAACATGAATCCATGAAGAACCTGGCACGCCCAAATAAGCCCGCACCGCAAAAACCATGATCGCAGCCAGGCTGACCGTCAGAGTGGCCACAGAAGCATATCCAATCGTAAAGAAGGCCAAGGCGGCCAACGGCAAAATGAACAGGGCGGAAGGAGCCCATAGCCCGATCGCGCCACCTAAAGCGGGGGCTCCGCCTGCGCCGCCACGAAAGCGTTTAAAGCGCCCGTTGGCATCGAAATCCGGCAGGTAAAGGGAATAATTGTGGCCCAAAACAGCCGCTATGGGGGCCAGAATATGCACCCAGGTATTATCCGGGCTAAGCCACTGCGCAATCCACACAGCCAGCACACTTTTAAAGATATCAAAAATTGCCGTAAGCAACCCAGCCCAGAAACCGGCGGCACGCATGGCATTTGTTCCACCTGTACGCCCGCTTTCCACCTGGCGAATATCCTTACCTGTCTTAAGCTTGACGATGATCAAGCCGGAAGGGATCGAGCCAATCAAGTACCCCAGAAGTACCAAACCAACATTTGTTAGTAACTGCATCCGCGCGCCTCCTTTTGTTCTATGTGCGGTAACACAAAAACAAGCGTGAAGTTACACATCCAGCACCGTCAGCGGTACTTCAACGGCGTGGCCAGCCTCAATCCAAAATCCACGAGCCTGCCAGCGCCGACCGGCCTTTGACCAGATAATGTTAACCACCGGGTAAACCGCTTCGTTAAGATCCGTGGGCGAAGGGACTGACGGCCCCCGGGGATGGGAATGAAATATGGCGATCATCTCCAACCCTTCGGCTTCGATCTGTTCCATGGCCCGCAATTGCGCCTTTGGATCCATGCGAAAGAGCACCTTGCTCTGAGCGGCATTCTTTACCGCCAACACCAGTTCAACGGCGCCCTGCCTGCCCCCCAGCAAACCACAGGCTTCCAGCGGTGCTTCGTAGTTAATATGGCGCTGCATGGCGAACATGTGGGCGCGTTTCAACACAAGTGAATGGTCAATCATCCTTATCCTCTTATCAACACAGCGGCCGTCCAAAAAACAGCCAACACGATGAACACTTCAATGACGGCACGACGAGGTGAGACATCCTCGCCCAGGTTGAGAGCCAGTTCGTTGATGGCATAAAGCGGCCCCAACAACGCCAAGCCATACTGCACCGGCCCAATCGGCCAATAATGCAGCGCAGCCGCAAATTGGACCAGGATAAGACCAATACCGATCGTCCACGAAAACTCCCATTTGCCAGTGCGCAGGTGCAAGGCCCGCAAAGCCACCATGCCAGCTGCCGGGAACACAACAGCCACGACGACCACCAGGCGCGCCGAAGAAAAAGCCAGAGTGGCCATCAAGATCAGGAACAGGGTGTATGAAAGCGCCACAAGCCCGGCGGAGGCAGCCGGGTAGCGCACATCAGACGAGTCAAGCGCTATATATTCGGCCAGGAATACCAAAAGCAACAAGATGCCACCAATGCCGAAACTCAGCCACCAGGCCGGACCAAAAGGCAGGGTGTAAAGTGGAACACCGAGAACGAAAGCAGTTAAAGCGGGTAATATCCAATGCTGAAAGGTATTGCCCCCATCAAACTGGGGATGGCCGCGCAACAACCAATCCATACCGGTGGCGGTCAGCCCGGCAGCCATGAGGATGGCTCCAATATTCAAATTGAGGGGCAGCAAGAATACAATCCCAAGCAGGTTGAGGGTGACGGTGTAATTACTGGTTTCGATCAAATGGGCAAGAGCATAAGCCAGGAGAGTGGCCGCAATCAGGACACTCATACGGTTCGCATCCGGCATGTGACGATGTTCTTCGATCATGGTTTCATTGTACCTGCCAGCAACGGAGAGGGGAAGGGCGATTGGGCCGGGCGGTTATGTCTTCGATATAAGGCTTGTAATCGTGCCTGTGGTAGAATCAAGTACTATGGAATCACGGAATCAAATACTCCCGTCGCTGCCGCCTCCGCCGGGGGCTATTAGTGCGTTGACCAATGGTTTCAATGCCGTTGCCAACAACATTGCGGTGATCATCTTCCCTGTGGCGTTGGATATTTTTTTATGGCTCGGCCCACGTCTGAAAGCAGACGCAGTCTTTGGGCCGATTCTTAAGATGCTGCCGGACATCCAGGGGCAGGCTCCCGCCGAGCAAGTGAAGTTATTCACGCAAATGCTGACCGATTTCAGCAACGGTTTCAACCTGTTTTCGGTCCTTCGCACCTATCCGCTGGGTATCTTCAGCCTGATGAGCACAAATCTCTCGGTCATGTCGCCATTGGGACCGCGGAGCGGGATCGATGCGCCAAACATGCTGCTGATATTTATGCTGATCCTGGTGCTTACTTTCTGCGGCTGGATGGCAGGCAGCCTGTATTTCCGCTCGGTTTCACGCGCAGCACTAAAGCTTGAAGGCGGTGTAGGGATCCTTCGTTCGCTGCTACACGGCGGGCTGCTCTCAGGAGTATGGATGCTTCTTTTCGCATTTGCCAACCTGCCATTGCTCATATTTCTATGGTTATTGACAATGATGGACGGTTTGCTGCGAACAGTCGTGATCGTTTTGCTGGCTTTTCCAGTATCCTGGGTGCTTTTGGTGGTCTTTTTCTCGTTTTTTGGCATTTTCGTATCAGCACAGAACGCTTTTGTTTCAGTCCGCAACAGTATGCGCATGCTGCGCTATGGCTTGCCACCCCTGGGTTGGTTTGCCATGCTGGCGCTTTTTATCAGCCAGAGCATGGATTTGTTGTGGCGCATCCCCCCAGCCGAATCGTGGATGACGGCAGTGGGCATCCTGGGACATGCCTTTATTTCCACTGGTCTACTGGCGGCGAGTTTTATCTATTATCGCGACTTGAATGTTTGGATTGCAAAAATGCTGCAAGCAATCCAAAATAAAAATAGTTCACCGGCGCAAGCTTGAAATTATTGGAGGATTTTTGTGACTACCACAACAAATTATGATGCCACCAGCATCCAGGTATTGGAAGGTCTTGAAGCTGTCCGCCGCCGCCCAGGCATGTATGTAGGCGGTACGGACCAAAAGGCTTTGCACCATCTTGTTTATGAAGTCGTTGACAACTCAATTGATGAAGCGCTGGCGGGAGAGTGCGATCGGATCAATATTGCCATTCATGCAGACAGCTCCATAACTGTTGAAGATAATGGGCGCGGGATACCGGTAGACATCCACCCCGAAAAGAAGATATCAGCACTGCAAGTGGTCATGACCGTTCTACACGCAGGCGGTAAATTTGGCGGCGGCGGGTATAAAGTATCGGGCGGGCTGCACGGCGTTGGTGTTTCAGCGGTAAATGCGCTGTCAGAATGGTGTGAAGTTGAGGTCACCCGCAAGGGGCAGGTCCATTTCCAGCGCTATGAACGCGGCATTCCCCAGGAAGCTGTGAAGTTCCTGCGAAAGGCCAAGGAAGACCTGCACGGCACACGGACGACATTCAAGTTCGATCCAACCATTTTCAAAGACAGTCCCGAGTACCGCTTTGACACGCTCATTCAGCGTTTCCGCGAGATGGCTTTTGTCACCAGAGGCGTAACCATTTTTTTTATCGATGAGCGCGCGAACCGCGAGATGACCTTCTATTTTGAAGGCGGCATCCGTTCCTTTGTACGCTACCTGAACCGCAACCGCGAAGTGCTGCACCCGGTCATGTTCGCTGAAAAACAGGTGGATGGCGTGGGGATTGAAGCGGCAGTCCAATACACCGACGCCTTCACAGAATCTGTGTATTCATTTGCCAACACGATCAACACCATCGATGGCGGCACGCATATGACCGGTTTACGGTCAGCGGTCACGAGAGTGATCAACGATTATGCGCGCAAGAGCGGGCTATTGAAAGATTCCGACCCGAACTTCACCGGTGATGACACCCGTGAAGGGATGACAGCCATCGTATCGATCAAACATCCTGATCCGCAGTTTGAGTCACAAACAAAAGTAAAGCTGATGAACCCGGAAGTCCAGACGTATGTGACCCAGGTGATCGGCGAGTTCTTCAGCACCTTTCTCGAGGAAAATCCACAGGTGGCGCGCGCCATCGTGCAGAAATGCCTGACTTCGTCGCGCGCGCGCGACGCCGCCCGCAAGGCACGCGACCTGGTGATCCGCAAGTCGGCGCTCGAATCACTAACCCTGCCCGGCAAGCTGGCGGATTGTTCGGAACGCGATTCAACCAAGACGGAACTTTACATCGTGGAAGGTGATTCGGCTGGTGGTTCGGCCAAACAAGGCCGGGACCGGCACTTCCAAGCGATCCTGCCCCTGCGTGGTAAGATCCTCAACACTGAACGCGCCCGGCTGGATAAGATCCTGGGTAACAACGAAGTTAAGGCGCTCATATCAGCACTCGGCATGGGCATCGGTGATAACCTGGATATCGAAGGCCTGCGTTATGGTCGCGTAATCATCATGACCGATGCGGATGTCGATGGCAGCCACATCCGTACCTTACTACTGACGTTCTTCTTCAGGTATATGCCAAGCCTGATCGAGGATGGTCATCTCTATATCGCCCAACCACCCTTGTACCGCATTGAACACAAAAAACAAGCCCGATACCTTTACTCTGATGTTGAAAAAGATGCTGCCATAAAGGAATTAGGCAAAGACAGCGAGAAGGCCACGCTGCAGCGTTACAAAGGCTTGGGCGAAATGAACCCCGCGCAGTTATGGGAAACAACAATGAACCCCGAAAACCGCACCTTGCTGCTGGTTGCTGTGGATGATGCGGCTGAGGCAGACCGCACCTTCGACATGCTGATGGGCGATGAAGTTGCCCCGCGTAAAAAGTTCATCACCACACATGCCAAGAAGGTTCGCAACCTGGATATCTAAACACCACTTGCAGGGAAAACCATCGATTATCGTGCATTTGCGAGGCATAGTACTGAAAGATTCTGCGCCAAAAAGATGTGCCCGTGAGTATGTACTAAGATACAAAGCTCAAAATCTTCGCTGCCCAGGATAATTCTGGCATAAGCTCTGCTGTCGGGGAGTTTCGTTATGGACAAGGATTCCGGGGTCTTGGGGTTGCTGGAGCGTATTGCCCAGATCATGGTGATCGTTTACCTGGTCGTTGTTGCCCTGGCAATGATCGCCATCCCGTTTGGGGCTTATAGCTTTCCAATTTCCGACCAGGTGCACTCCTTTTTGCTGCCTTACCTGGTCGGTAATGTATTCCTTATCGCCAGTATCTGGATCTTTGTGCTGCGCCGTTCCGAGACTGCCGGACGCGGTTTTGCAGTGTTGGCGAGCTCGATTGCGATGGTAATTGGAGGGCAGTGGGATCTCTACACCGCCAACCATCTGATAATTCCATGGGTGGCAAGTGTGCCACTGGTTGGAGCCGCCTTGATCCAGCTTGGGCTGGTTTTCCCGCAAGAGGCACGTTTTGTAATAAGGTATCCGTTCATGCGATGGGCGGGGTATATCGCAGCCGCCATCCTGGTCATCCTGCAATATTTATTCCTTTTTGATTTCAGCCAACCACAAGTGTCTGCGAACAGGTGGAGTCTTAGTTATGCATTTGTTGGCCTGGGCGCAATATTTTTTGTGGGTTCCTTGTTTTACCGCCGCTTCTGGTCCGCATCGCCGGTGGTACGCCAGCAGGCGGGCACGGTCCTGACCGGCGCAATCCTGGCCTTTGCTCCGATCAGCGCCTGGCGTTTGTTATCTTATGCGATCAAGCTGGAATCCAATCTGTTCGTAGAATATCTTCCACTGATCATCTTCCCCATCACGACCGGTTTCACAATTTTGCGCAATCGCCAGCTGCGTACCGATTACCTGATCGGGCGCAGTATTCTTTATATTCTTCTGACCTTGCTCGCTGTTGGCGGATATTTCCTAATGGCAATCGGACCAAGCCTGCTATTTGGCAGTGTTGTTGGCCCGGACAACCCATTATTACTGGCCCTGACGGTTATCCTGACAGCATTCATACTAAACTTCGCGCGAGGCTGGTTGCAAACGGGCATCGACCGCATTTTCTTTCGGGGCGAACGTGCTCACCAGGAACGGATAAAGCTCTTTACCCGCGAGTTGACCAATGCCGTGGGCATCAACGAAATCCTGCACATCCTGCGGGAACAAATCTCGGTCAGCCTGCTGCCCAACCTGCTACACATTTACACATACGATCCGCTCAGTGACCAGTATACTGCCGCAAGCGATGAGACCGGTCGCCCAACAAGCGATATCCGTTTTTCCGCGAACAGCCCGCTGCCGGTGGTCATGCGCCGAGAACAACTACCCATCTTCCTGGATGAGTGGCGTGTACCCGAGAACCTGCGCCCGGAACGCGGTCGACTATTCATACTCGGGACTGAATTATATATCCCGATGCCCGGGCGCGAGCGATTGGTGGGGTGGATCGCAATAGGGGAACGGATTTCGGGTGAAAACTATGCCAGCCATGACATAGCTTTCCTGGAAGCGATCAGCAGCCAATCAGCATTAGCCCTGGAACGGGCCCAGGTGGTTACGAACATGGAGCGGCGTGTGCACGAGATGAATACACTTGCGCGCATTGCCCAGGGCATCAACATCACGCTCAACTTTGACGACATCCTCGAACTGATCTATGCCCAGACCACCCAGATCATTCCAGGATCCGATTTTCACATCACCTTGTTCCACAAAACCGGTCAATATGCTTACCATGCTTTTTGCCTGGAGGATGAAGAACGAATTTCCGAAAGGGAAAATGAACCCCTGCCAGCCAAAACCTCACTTGACCAGGAAGTTGTCATTTCCCGCAGACCCATGATGGTGCAGGATTATTCAAGCCAATGCCTGGTCTTCAGTGTGACACCGCCACAAAGGAAAATCTTCGCCTGGCTGGGGGTACCTCTCAATGCCGGGGCAGAAACCATCGGCGCAATGAGCGTTGCTTCAAGCAATTCCACGATTTCCTACACCAATACGCAAATGGAATTCCTGCAGGCAGTAGCCGACCAGGCAGCGGGCGCGATCGTTAAATCAAGGTTGTTACAGGAGACCGAACGCCGCGCACAGCAATTATCGTCACTTAATGTGATCACACGACAGTTAACTTCCACACTGGAACTTCAACCCCTTTTGAAGAACATCCTGGAAAGCGCGGTAGACATTTTAAATACAGAAGCCGGCAGCCTATTCCTGGTTGATGAACAAAACGATGAATTAATATTCCAGGTGACAGTTGGCACTGTAGCGCAAAACCTAGCGGGGCAGCGGCTGCCTCCGGGCACAGGTGTGGTGGGCAAGGCAGTCACCAAGCGCCAAGCGGTCATCGTCAACGATGTGGCGGCGACAACCACCTGGAACCCAGCACCTGACAAGCAAACCGGTTTCGTTACCCGCGCGATCCTGGCTGTTCCAATGGAAGTCAAGGGCCGGGTTATCGGTGTGATCGAGATCATCAATAAAAAGGATGGCAACCCATTCACCGAAGATGATCAGAACCTGCTTTCGGCCTTTGGCGGGCAGGCAGCCGTGGCAATTGACAACGCCCGCCTGTACACACTCACGGACCGCGAACTTACCGCGCGCGTGGAAGAGCTGTCCGTGATGCAGCGGATCGACCGCGAGTTAAACGCCAGCCTGGAAGTGAACCGCGCCATGCGTATTACTCTTGAGTGGGCCATGCGCCAATCGCAGGGTGAAGCCGGCCTGATCGGTTTCATAGAGGAAAAAGGACTGCGCGTTCTGGCAGACCAGGGCTATTCCGATGAAGTGAAAAGTCTAAAGGAAGACTATATGCCGCTGGACCATCCAGCAGTGCTGCAGGCAATTGAAACCGGGCTTCCTCAGCGAATTGTGCTTGAAAAACCAGACCCGAAGCTGGCATTTTTGAGAGAGGCACACAGCCAGCTGGTCATCCCGATCAGGCGCGAATCAAAGGCAATCGGCCTGTTCCTGCTTGAGAGTACACGGTCCGAAGCATTCCAGCAGGACGTGCTGGCATTTCTCAGCCGCCTGGCGGACCATGCGGCAATCGCCATTTCCAACGGGCAGTTGTACGCCGAGGTACAGCAGGCAAATATTGCAAAGAGCGACTTTGTCTCGTTTGTAGCCCACGAGTTAAAAAATCCAATGACTTCCATCAAAGGCTATTCCGAACTTTTGGCCGCCGGCGCTGTTGGACCAATGACTGAAATGCAGAACAATTTCCTGAGCACCATTCGCGGAAATATTGAGCGCATGAAGACGATCGTTGAAGATTTGAACGATAATTCAAAGATCGAAGCGGGCCGGCTGCGCCTCGATTTCAAAGCTGTCGAAGTTTCCGAAGTGGTAGAAACCGTGGTCCGCTCCACACGCCGGCAGATCGAGGATAAAAAGCAGACGATCGAGATCCAACTTTCACAACCAATATCCAAGATCTGGGCTGACCGCACACGGGTCGAGCAGGTGCTGGTGAACCTGGTAAGTAATGCACACAAGTACACCCAGGAAGGTGGCAATATCTCCATCCTGGCCGAAAATTCAGCCAATTTCTGGGATACACAAGGCCCGCAGAACGTAGTCCACATCCGGGTCCAAGATAATGGTTATGGTATGACGCCTGAAGATCAGAAAAAAGTCTTTTTGAAATTCTTCCGCTCCGAAGATGACCAGGCCCGCAAGTCACCCGGCACCGGTCTTGGGTTAAATATCACCAAAAGCCTGGTGGAAATGCAGGGTGGGCGAATCTGGTTCGAAAGTGAGTTCCGCAAGGGGACCATCTTCCACCTTACCGTTCCGGTCTCTGAGAATTAGAAGGAGGGAAGAGCCATGACATTTATTGCTGCAGTAGGACAGGCACAGGCTCTGGATGCCCGCCAGGCGGGTTTGCAGGCCACCTACCAGGCCTTAAACCAGCTCAGCACAGCTTCGCCCACATTTTGCCTCATTATTGTCCCTCACCGATACGATCCTCAACAGGTTATCAGTGGAGCTGCCAGCCTGCTATCCAACATTCCGACGTTGGGTTTCAGCGTATCCAGCGGATTGTCACATACCGGCTCCCAATCCCATTCAGTCATCGTCGCAATGTTTGCAGGGGATGCCATCCAAGCCGAAACGCACTGGTTCCCATCTTACAGCCAGGCAAGCGCCGAAACAGCCGCGCGCATTTCACAACTGCTCGGTTACGAACAACGCCCGGCTGAACAGGTGATCGTCTTTGCCGATGGGTTGAACGGCAACGCGGATGAGTTTTTAGCTGAACTGCCGTCGGGGTTACAGGTATTGGGAGGCCTTTCGAGCGGTGATCTGCAAAGCGCAAACAGCTTCCAAATCGCCGGGGGGCAATCTGGCACGGGCGGCATGGCAGCAGCATTTTTGCGGGGCAATTTTAAGATCGGAACCGGCCACGCTCATGGCTGGCATCCTGTTGGCAATCATTTCCGCATTACACGTTCGCGCGGATTCTGGCTGCGCACCCTGGATGGCAGGCCGGCATCAGAAAAGTATTCGCAATTGTTTGGACAACCACCGCGTGAATGGGCTTTTCCCCCCCTGAATTATATGTCCCGTATCTACCCACTTGGATTTGAACAACAATATACTGACGAACTGCTTGTCCGCTCTCCACTGCGCGTGGAGGCTGACGGTAGTTTTCGTATGAATTCAAGCCTGCGCGATGGCAGTGATGCTTATTTAATGGTTGGAAGCCCAACTGATTGTAAAGAGGCGGTCCGCAAGGCCACCAAGCAAGCAGTTGAGGCTCTGGGTAATTCCAAGCCAGTGTTTGCGCTTGTGCTGGTTGATATCGCCTGGCAACTGCTGATGCAAGCTCATCCGGGTGAAGAAATGCAGATCATCCAGGATGAGCTTGGGTTTGAGGTACCACTGGCAGGCGGGTACACACTCGGACAAATCATTCCACCAGCCGATGTCAATTCAAAACCCGGATTTTTAAATCAACATATCGTGGTATCAGTCTTTGGCGAAAAAGAAAAAGAAGAAGAATAAGTCCAGAAAAAAAAAACCGGGCGGCAACCATCAGCAAACAAAAACGGTGACCCAGCCAGCATGGTGGTCACCGTTTTTGTTCAGAAAAATCCAATTAAGCAGGCAGACTCACCCTGGGAAGTTCCTTCATGGCTTCCTTAACTGCTTCGATCGGGTAATCATAATCCACCAGTTCGTTATTCAAATAGGATTGATACGCCATCATGTCAAAATGCCCGTGACCAGACAGGTTGAACAAGATGGTGCGCTTCTCCCCCTTGTTTTTTGCATCAAGAGCTTCATCAATCGCGGCGCGGATAGCATGCGCTGACTCGGGAGCCGGTAAAAATCCCTCGGTTTTGGTAAACTGGATGGCAGCATCAAAAGTGGAGCGCTGTTGAACCGCAACCGCTTCGATCAACCCGGCATCATAAAGGGCTGAAACACTGGGCGCCATGCCATGATAGCGCAACCCACCGGCATGAATGCCCGGGGGCATGAAGGTGTGGCCAAGCGTATGCATTTTGACGATTGGAGCCATCTGAGCAGTATCACCATAATCAAAGGCATAAGCTCCCCTGGTGAGTGATGGAGTAGCAGTCGGTTCCACCGCAAGCAAACGGGTACGTTTGCCGTTTTTAAGGTTCTCGCGCAAGAACGGATAGGCAATACCGGCAAAGTTGGAACCGCCACCCACGCAGGCTATAACCACATCCGGATATTCTCCAGCCAGATCCATTTGCTTAAGTGCTTCCTCACCGATAACAGTCTGGTGCATCAGGACATGGTTCAAGACCGAGCCCAGACTGTATTTCTTGGCCCCACCCGAAGAGGCGGCAACCTCCACCGCCTCAGAAATGGCGATGCCCAACGAACCATTGTTGTTCGGATCTTTTGCAAGCAGCGAACGCCCGTAATTGGTACGGTTGGTGGGGCTGGCATAAACCTGAGCGCCATACGTTTCCATAAAAATACGCCGGTAGGGTTTCTGGTTGTAGGAAATTTTCACCATGTAAACTTCAAGGTCGATATCGAAGAAGTTACAAGCCATCGCCAGCGAAGTGCCCCACTGCCCGGCGCCAGTTTCAGTTGTGAGAGCCTTCGTGCCAGCCGCCTTGTTATAAAATGCCTGGGCGATGGCGGTATTTGGTTTGTGACTGCCAACGGGCGACTCACCTTCGTATTTGTAATATATATGAGCAGGGGTTCCAAGGGCTTTTTCGAGCCGCACAGCGCGAATGAGTGGAGTGGGGCGATAC
>Ga0172368_10007330_pt1 | contig 11557 bp, 1 predicted proteins | sample Lak11m_FD_114540 | JGI IMG/M metagenome (GOLD analysis project Ga0172368, IMG submission 114540) | Freshwater microbial communities from Kabuno Bay, South-Kivu, Congo - kab_022012_11m | ecosystem: Environmental > Aquatic > Freshwater > Lake | place: Democratic Republic of the Congo: South-Kivu...
CCGCCCGCTCCGGCCGCGCCGCCGCGCGCCGGCTCCGAGTAGCCCGCCGCGCCGTCCGACCCGTTCGCCTGGATGCGCCCGCGCACCGTGATGTCGCCGGTCGCCACGAGCACCAGCGGCTCGGTGCCCGTCGCCACGACCCGCGCTCCCGTGTCGATGACGATGTTGCAGCGGATCTGCGTGCCGCTCAGGTTGACGGTCTGTCCCGCGGGGATGACGAGATCCGTGCAGCCCGAGCCGTCCTGCACGTTGAAGGACGTCTGGGCCGAGCCGATGCCGTTGGCGACCGTCACCGCCGCCGCGCCCAGCGCCGCGTTCGCCGCCAGGGTGAACGACGTGAAGAGCTTCGCCCCGTCGGCGGAGTACGTCGTCGTGCCCACCGTGATGCCCGGGTTCGCGGTCGTGACCGTCGCGCCGCCCAGGCCCGAGCCGACGATGGTGACGTCGTAGCGCGTGCCGCGCGCGCCGGCGCTCGGATAGATCCCGGTGACGACGACGGCGTCGGCGACCACCCACCACGTCACCGTGTTCGATGGCGGGAGGCCGGGCGTCGCGCTGGTCACCTGCACGGTGTGCATGCCCTTCGTGGTGGTCTTCGTCGCCGGCACGGTGAAGCGCAACTCCGAGGCCGAGACGAACGTGGTCGCCACCGGCGCGCCGTCCAGCAGGACCCGGGCGTCGGCCGGGAAGTCCGCGCCCAGCGCGCGCACGGCCGCCGCGCCGCTGCCCACCCGCACGCTGGGCGGCACGAGCGAGTCGACGCGCGGCACCGGATACGTCACCGACACGGCCGACGTTCCGAAGAAGGCGCCGAAGCGCACGGTGATCGTCGCCGAGCCCGGCCCGACACCGGCAACGATGCCTCCCGCCACCGTCGCGACCGTCGAGCTGCTCGTCGAAAACTGCACCGCGGGATCCGAGGTGACGTCGTCCGTCGAGCCGTCCAGGTACGTCGCCGTCACGGTGAGGGCCTTCGTCGCACCCACCGTCAGCGACACGGTCGCCGGCGTCACTGCGATGCCCGTGAGCTTCGGATTCACGGTGACGTTCGCCATCGCGTTGCGTCCCTGGAACAGCACGATCACCGCCGCCGTGCCCTTGCCCGTCGCCGTGACGGTGCCCGCGGAGACGGTGGCGACCGCCGGGTCCGACGAGACGTACACGGTGCCTGTGTCCGCGGTGACGTCGCGCGTGCTGCCGTCGTCGTAGGTCGCGACGACCATGAGACGCGCGGTGTCTCCCTGCTGGAGCGTCACGCTGGCCGGAGTGACCGCGAGCGACAGGAGCGCCGGCGCGTTCACGCGGATGGCCGCGGTGGCGCCGAGCGCCTGATACCGCACCGTGATCGTCGCGTTGCCGGCGGCGACGCCGGTCACGAGGCCGCCCTGGGAGACGGTCGCGACGCCGGTGGCGCTCGACGAGAAGCTCGTGGCGGGGTCGGTCGTGAGTTCGACGTTCGTGCCGTCCTGCCGGATGCCGGTGACCACGAGCTGCAGAGTCTTGCCCACCACGACGTCGCCAGGATTCGGGGTGACGAACAGCGCGATGATCGGGACCACGTCGGACGACACCGTGATCGATGCCGTGGCGATCTTGCCGGCGAAGGTGACGGTGACGGCCGCGCTGCCGGCCGACACGCCCGTCACGAGGCCGCCCGCCGAAACGGTCGCCGCCGGGGACGAGCTCGCGTAGACGATGCCGGGCGCGCTTGTCACGTCCTCGGTCCGGCCGTCGTCGTACGTCGCGCTCACCGCGAGCTGCCTGGAGCCACCGACGCTCAACTGAGCGGTCGTCGGCGAAACCTGGATGGAGATGACGTACCGGTCGCGCACGGTGACATCGACCGTGGCGGTCTTGCCCGCGTTCGTGATCGTGACAACCGCGCTGCCGGGGGCGAGCGCCGTGACGAGGCCGTCGGCGCCGACCGAGGCGACCGCGGGAATGATCGAGTAGGTCGTGCCGGTCGGGGCCGGCGTCAGGTCGGCGCTCGAGCCGTCGGAGTACGTGCCCGTGACGACGAGCTGACTCGTGGCGCCGGGCGAGAGAACGACGGTGCCCGGGCTGGCCGCGATGGAGACAAGCGTTCGGGGCGCCGAAACCGTGACGGGGACCGTCGCGCTGCGCGTGCCGTTGCGGACCGTCAGCGTCGCGGCGCCGTTCGCGAGCGCCGTGACGAGGCCGTTCGTGCCCGCGCCGACGATTCCGTTCGGGCTCGCGGCATACGTCGTCCCCGACGAGGCGGAGGTGATGTCGGCCGACGATCCGTCCGAATACGTGCCCGTGACCACGAGCTGCACGGTGGCGCCCGACGCGAGAGCGATCGGCGACGGGCTCGCCTGAATCGAGACCAGCGTCCGCGGGGTGGTGACCACAACCGCGACCGTCGCCGTCTTTCCCGTGTTCTGCACCGCGATGGTCGCGCTCCCGGCGGACAGTCCCGTGACGAGGCCGTCGATGCTCACCGAAACGACCGTCCCGGGCGCCGCGCCGTAGGTGGTGCGACTTGAGCCGGCGGTCAGGTCGGCGGTGGTTCCGTCCGAGTAGGTCCCGATGACCTGGAGCTGCGTGGTCGCGCCGCGTGCCAGCGTGAGCGGGCTCGGCACGACGGCGATGGAGACGAGCGTGCGCGGATTCTCGACCGTCACCTGCACCGTCGCGCTCTGGCCTCCGCTCGTCACCGTGATCGTCGTCGTGCCGGCGGTCAGCGCCCGCACCAGGCCGTCGGCGGTCACGGAGACGCGGCCGGCCGGGTTGGACGCGTAGGTCGTGCCCGACGAGGCCGCCGTCAGGTCGGCGGTCGAGCCGTCGGAGTAGACGCCCGTCACCTTGAGCTGCACGCTGGCGCCCATCGCGAGGGTCGGCGCGGGCGGCGCAATCTGCAGCGACACGAGCGTCGCCGGCGCCGGCACGGTCACCGCGACGGACGCGGTGAGGCCGGAGTTCGCGATCGAGATGCTCGCGGAGCCCGGACCGATCGCGGTCACGAGTCCGTCCGCACTGGTCGCGACAATCCCCGTCGGTGCGGCGAAGTATGTGCTGCCGCTGGCCGCACTCGTGGCGTCCGCGCTCGTGCCGTCCGAGTAGAACGCCGTGACGACGAGCTGCCGGCTGGCACCGTTGGCGAGGCTCAGCGTCGCGGGGCTCGCCTGGATGGCGATGAGCGTGCGCGGGCTCGAGACCGTGACCGCGATGACGGCGGTCTTCCCCGAGTTCATGACCGTGATCGTCGTGCTCCCGGCCGCGAGCGCCGTCACGAGGCCGCCGGTGCCGACGCCGACGACGGGCTCGCTCGGGGTGTAGGTCGTGCCGCTGGACGCCGAGGTCAGGTCCGCCGTCGAGCCGTCGCTGTACGAGCCGGTCACCTTGAGCTGCGACGAGGCTCCGACGGCGAGGGTCAGCGGCGTCGGGCCTGCCTGGATCGACACGAGCGTGCGCGGGCTGGACACGGTGACCGGGATCGTCGTCATCCGTCCGCTGTTGCGCACGACGATGCTCGCGTTGCCCGGTGCGAGCGCCGTCACGAGACCGTCCACGCCGACGGACACGCTGCCGCCGGCCACGACGTACTGCGTCCCGGACGAGCCGGCGGTGACGTCGGCGCTGGAGCCGTCCGAATAGGTGCCGGTGATCCGAAGCTGCTGCGTCGCACCGACCGCGAGCGACAGCGGGGTCGGCGTCGCGGCGAGCGCGACGAGCGTGCGCGGCCGCTGGACCGTCACCGGCACCGTCGCGCTCAGGCCACCGCTGGAGGCCGTGAGGGTCGTTTCGCCGGGCGCCGTCGCGCTCACGAGGCCGTCGGCGCCGACCGAGACGAATCCGGTCGGGCTGGTCGCGTAGGTGGTCCCCGACGACGCCGCGGTCAGGTCCGCCGTCGTCCCGTCGGAGAAGACTCCGGTCACCTTGAGCTGCGTGCTTCCGCCCATCGCGAGGGTGATGAAGGGAGGCGCGACCAGCAGCGAGACCAGAGTCGCCGGCGTCGGAACCGTCACGGAGACCGTCGCGATCTTCCCGCCGTGGACGACGGTGACCGTGGCGCTGCCCGGGCCGAGCGCGGTCACCAGGCCGTCCGCTCCGACGGCCGCGACCGTGGCCGCGCCGGTCGAATAGGTGGTTCCGCTCGCGGCGCTCGTGACGTCGGCGCTCGTCCCGTCCGAGTAGAAGGCGGTGACCGCAACCTGGCGCGTCGCTCCCTTCGCGAGGCTCAGCGTCGTCGGGGTCGCTTGGATGGAGATGACGGTGCGCGGTCTGGAAACCGTGACCGAGACCGAGGTGTTCCTGCCTGCGTTCGCGACGACGATGGTCACGGTGCCTGCGGCGATGGCGGTCACGAGCCCGTCGGCCGAAACGCCGACGACGCCCGGCACGTCCGCGGCGTACGTCGTCCCGCTGGAGGCCGAGCTCAAGTCCGCCGTCGAGCCGTCGCTGTAGGAGCCGGTCACCTGAAGCTGCGACGAGGCCCCGACGGCGAGCGTGAGTGGCGTCGGAGCCGCCCGGATCGACACGAGCGTGCGCGGGTTGGAGACCGAATACGGAAGCGTCGTGCGCCTCGCGCCGTTCACGACGAGGAGAGTTCCGGTGCCGGCCGCGACCGCCGTCACGAGGCCGTCGACGCCGACCGAGATGCCGTTGCCGCCCGACACCTGATACTGCGTCCCCGACGACCCCGCCGTGAGGTCCGCGGTGGATCCGTCGGAGTAGGTCCCCGTCACCCTGAGCTGCACCGTCGCGCCGCGCGCCAGCGAGAGCGGGCTCGGCACGACGGAGAGAGAGACGAGCGTGCGCGGAATCTGGACTTTGACCGCCACGCCGGCGGACTTGCCACCGTTGGTCGCGGTGACTGTCGCGTCCCCCGGAGACATGGCGTTCAGCAGGCCGTCGGCGCCGGCCGAGACGATGCCCGCGGGGCTCGCAGCGTAGGTCGTCCCGGACGAGGCGGCGGTCAGGTCGGCGGTCGTGCCGTCGGAGAAGAATCCGGTCACCTGGAGCTGCCGGCTCCCGCCCATCGCGAGCGTGACCGAGGTCGGAGCAACCTGGAGTGCGACAAGCGTCACGGGCGCCGGCACGGTCACGGAGACGGTCGCGGCCTTTCCGGCGTGTACGACGGTGAGGGTCGTGCTGCCCGCCGCCAGCGCGGTCACCAGTCCGTCGGCGCCGACCGAAGCGATGCCCGCGGGCAGGGCCGAATAGGTCGTGCCGCTCATGGCGCTCGTCACGTCCGCGCTCGTCCCGTCCGAGTACAGCGCCTTCACCGCAAGCTGCTGCGTGGCACCCCGGGCGAGCGTCAGCGTGTTCGGGCTCGCCTGGATCGCGACCACGGTGCGAGGGCTCGAAACCGTGACGGAAACCGAGGCGCTTCTGCCCGAGTTCGAAACGGCAATCGTCGTGCTCCCCGCGGAGAGCGCGGACACGAGGCCGTCGGTGCCGACGCTCACGACTCCGGGCGCGGCCGGCGAATACGTCGTGCCGCTCGTGCCGCGGGTCAGATCCGCCGTCGTCCCGTCGCTGTACGAGCCGGTGACGACGAGCTGCACCGTGGCGCCCGTCGCGAGCGTCAGCGTCGAGGGGACGACCGCGATGGACACGAGCGTGCGCGGGCTCGCGACCGTCACCTGCACCGTCGCGTCGATGCCGCCGTTGCGGACGCCGATCGCGCCGGCACCCGGCATGACAGCCCGAACGAGCCCGTCGGCGCTCACCGAGACGACGCTCGTCGCCCCCGCGTCGTAGCGCGTTCCGCTCGACGCCGCGGTGAGATCGGTGCTGAAGCCGTCGGAGTACAGACCGATGACGCTGAGCTGCGCGGTGCCGCCGACGGCCATCGAGATCGGGCTCGGGCTGACTCGGAGCGAGACCAGCGTCCGCGGGGTCGGCACCGTGACGGAGACCGTCGCGCTCTTTCCGCCGTGCGTGACGGTGACCTGCGCGCCGCCGGGGCCGATGGCCGCGACGAGGCCGCCTGCGCTCACCGACACGACCGCGGCGGGATTGGCGGAGTAGACGGTCCCGGAAGCAGCCGATACGTCGACGGCCGATCCATCCGAGTAGTGCGCGGTGACCGCGAGCTGCGCCGTCGCCCCCGCTGCCAGCGTGAGCGTCGCCGGAGCGACCGTGATCGACAGAAGAGTCCTCGGACCGGTGACCGTGACCGCGACGGTGGCGGACTTGCCTCCGTTCGCGATCGTGATGGTCGCCGTGCCGGCCGCTCCCGCCGTCACGAGCCCGTCGGGGCCGACCGTCACGACGTCGGAGCTCGCGGAGTAGGTGGTGCCGGAGGAAGCTGCCGTCAGGTCGGCCGTGCTTCCGTCGGAGAAGGTCCCAGTGGCGGCGAGCGCGATCCTGGCTCCGGAGACGAGCGACAGTGAAGCCGGACTCGCCTCGATCGAGACGAGCGTTCGCGGGTTCTCCACCGTGACCGAGACGGTCGCGCTCACCCCGGAGTTCGACACGGTCACGGTCGCGCGGCCGGCCGCGATCGCGATGACGAGGCCGTCGCTCCACACCGAGACGACGTTCGCGGGGCTCACCGAATACGTCGTGCCGGTCGCGCCGGGCGCGAGGTCCGCCGTCGTGCCGTCCGAGAACGTCCCGGTCACGGTCAGCGGCTGCGACGCGCCCGGCGCAAGCGTGAGCACCGCGGGCCGCACCGAGAGAGACACGAGGGTCGGTGCTTCCACCCGGACGTCGACGGTCGCGACGACCCCGCCGTGGTCCACGGTGATGCGTGCGCGTCCCGGCCGCAGCGCCTGCACGAGGCCGCTCGGGCCGACGGTCGCGACGGAAGAGTCGCTGCTGGAGTAGTTCGTCCGCGGATCGAGCGTCACGTCGCGCGTCGTCCCGTCCGCGTAGACGCCGTCGACCTGAAGCTGCACCCGGTCGCCTCGCGTCGCGGCGATGCTCGACGGCGCGACGACGAGCCCGACCGGCACCGGCGACGCCACGACGACCTCGACCCAGGCTTCCACGGAACCGTTGCGCACGGAAAGCTTCGTCTCGCCGGCGCCGACCAGCGTCACGCGGCCGTCGGCGGAGACGAGTGCGACCGCGGAATCGCCCGTGGAGTAGGTGGTTCCCGTCACGGCGGCCGTCACGTCCGTCGAAGTTCCGTCGGCGAGGACTCCCCGCACCGAGAGCTGGATCGACTCGCCGGGTCGACCCTGCACGGGGCTCGGCGACGGCTCCAGCCTCACGAGAACCGGCGGCTCGGCGGCCACGGTCACGGCACACGACCCGACGAGCCCGCGATGCGTCACGCCGATGTACGCCGCGCCGGGAGCGATCGCGGTGACGAGGCCATCGGCCGAGACGGAGGCGACGCTGCTCTGCGACGACACATAGACGGTGCCTGCGGCCGCGTCGCTCACGTCCGCCTCGCTCGAGTCCGCGTACACGGCGACGACCGAGAGCTGCAGCGCGGTTCCCGGACGCAGGTCCACCGCGGGCGGCGCCACGCGCAGCGAGACCGGGTCGTCCGTCGCGCGACGCACGCGCACCTGCGCGCTCGCGACCAGCCCGGAGTTCATGGCCGTGATCGCGACCGGCCCGCCGGGGCGGACTCCCGTCACGACGCCGTCCTCGGACACGGTCGCCAGCGACGCATCGTCGGTCCAGTAGGTCGTCCCCGACGCCGCGGCCGTCACGTCCCGCGACCCGCCCGCGTAGCGCGCCACCACCGTCAGCTCGAGCCGCTCTCCCGGCGCGAGCAGCGCCTCGGACGGGAAGATCTCGAGGCTTTCGATCGGCGCCTCGTAGACCGTGACGGAAACGGTCGCCGTGAGCTCCTCGAAGGTCGCCCGGATGCTCGTCTTGCCCGCCGCCGCCGACACGACGAGTCCCGGCAGGTCGACTCTCGCCGTCGAGGGGTCGTCGCTCGTCCAGATCGTGGCCGCGTCGTCGGTGAGATCCTCTTGCGTGCCGTCGTCGAAGGTGCCGGTGAGGGCGACGTACGCGCTCTCGCCGAGGGCGAGCTTCAGCGTGCCGGGCTCCGCGTCGAGGAACTCCAGCCGGCGCCCGGCAGTCACCTCAAGCTGCGACGTCCCGGCCTTGCCCCGATACGTCGCGGTGACGAGCGCGCTTCCTACCGCGACGGCGCGCACCCATCCGCCGGCGTCCACCTCGAGCAGATCGGGCCGCGAGCTCTCGTAGCGCGTCTCCGCATCGCCCGTGACGTCCCGCTCGCCGCCCCGCTCGAACGCGGCGACGACCGCGAGCGGCGCGCGTTCTCCGACGTAGAGCGTCAGCACCTGCGGCGCGACGGTGACGGCCTCGACGACGGTGCCGTACGAGGTCCGCCCGCACCCGGACGCGGCGACGAGCGCCGCGAGCAGCGGAGCCGCGCGGGCGACGCGGCGGGGATTCGGGTGCAGCTCTTGCCGGATCCGACGCCCTGGGGGGCGCCCGCGACCCTCACCCCCCGACCCCCTCTCCACACGGGCCGCGATGCGCAATGCTCGATCCTGCGTGGTTGCGGCCCGGTGGAGAGGGGGAGAAGAGAGCGTCGAATCGTGCGTCTGAGGTGGATCCTCTCGGCGCGCAGCTTGGAATATCCGCGCCGCCGGATCCAGGAGCGGCAGCCCTCCCCTCTCCACCGGGCCGCTGTGCGATCTCAGGGGCAGTGCGGTTGTGGCCCGTGTGGAGAGGGGTCGGGGGTGAGGGCCGCCCGCCGGTCCGCACGACGAGTCGGATCTGCCAAGAGCTGCACCCGAGGGAATTCCGACGGTGGTCATGGCCGTCTCCGATCACCCGCCGGGCTAGGGCGAGACGAACTCGAGCTCGACGCGCTCGTTGCGTTCGCGCCCGCGGGCACTGATGTTCGGGGCAACGGGCTGCGAGGCACCGAACCCGCGCGCCTCGACGAGCGCCGCGGGCACGCCCTGCGCGACGAGGTAGGCCTTCACCGCCTCGGCGCGCTGCTGCGTGAGCGGTTCCTGCGCCGCCGCCTTGACCTTGGTGTGGATGTGGACGCCGACCCGCAGCCGCGACGGAGCGGGCTGGCGGGCCAGCGCGTCGATCACCTCGTCGAGCAGAGCCGGCGCGTCCCGCAGCAGCGTCGCCTTGCCGGGCGCGAAGCCGAGCTTCCGGCTCGTCTCGACGTGCCCGGCGACGACCGTGACGGAGCTCCTGGCGGGACGCGGCTTGGGCGCCAGGCGCAGCGCGACGTTCTCGCCCTCGCCCACGCGCACCTCGGCGACGAGCCCGAGCCAGCCGTCGGCCTCCAGGCGCAAGAGGTAGTTCCCCGCCGCGAGTTCGGCATCCGCCGTGCCGTTCGCGCCCGTCTCGGCCGTCGCCTGCGCGCGGCCCGTCGCCGTGATGCGCGCGCCCGCCACCGGACGTCCCCTGGCATCGACCACCGCGGCGCGCAGGTGCCCGGGCGGAGCCACGCGCTTGAGCCTGACGTCCAGAGTCGTAGTCTCGCCGGCGCGCACCCCGGCGCCGACGGTGCGCGGCTCGTAGCGGTCGTGACGCACCGCGAGGGTCGCGCTGCCCGGGGCCAGATCCCGGCTCAGATAGCGACCGTCCGCCTCCGACGCCACGGGCGGCGCGTCGCTGCCCACCGTCGCCACCACGGCGCCGTCCACCGGCGCACCGCTCGCCTCGTCGAGCACGCGGCCCGCCACGCGCCCCAGCTTCGCCGACGCGTCCACCTCGACCCGCTTCTCGACCTCGCGCGTCTGCACCTCCACCCGCACCTTCTCGACTTCGCGCACGACCTCGCGCACCGGCGGCTCGCGCCACGGCTCGAACGCCCACGAAACACCCGCGAACAGGTTGTACGCGGGCGTCGCGCGCAGGCCCGGCAGGTTCTCGGACGTGAGGCCGAACTCGCTGCCCAGGTCGAACGTCACCGCCGGCAGCGCCGTCACCCGCAGCCCGGTCACGATTACCGCGGGCAGCACGTCGGCGTAGCCCGGGGCCCGACCCGTCGCGCTCGTGCGGAGCGCGCATCCCGCGCTGTCCTTCAGCTCGGTGCCGAGCGGGAAGTCGAGGCGCGACTCCAGATAGGGCGTGACGAACGGCAGCGGCGCCTCGAGCCCGAGCGAGAAGAGCAGCCGGTGATAGGCGCTCGTGCCGCTCGCGAACTCCTCCGCGCACGACACCCGCGCGCCTTCTTCGGGCTTCACCTCCGCCGGCGAGGTCCAGCCGAAGTTCAGGTGCGCGACGAGCGGAACGGAGAATCGGAGTCGCCGCACGTCCCAGGTCGCCAGCGCGCGCAGCTCCACGCTCGTCGCGCCCGGCTCCAGGAGCAGGTCGTTGACGGCGACGCGCGGGTCGATCGCGACGCTCCCTCCCAGCGCCAGCGAGCCGCGCACCGCCGGCAGGATCGCGCCGGCCTTCGCCCCGAGCGCGAGGTCGCCCTGCGTGAGGATGAGCTCGGGCGTCGTGCGCGTGTTGCGGTTGGAGACGTTGCGGTAGAGCGCGAACAGCTCCAGGAAGTCCGCGCCCGGCGGGACGAAGGCGCCGCTGAAGGCGCCGGCGAGGCGCGTGTTGCGGTCGCCGGCCTCCAGGAAGTCCGACTGCGTGAACCACTCGGCCGCGAGGCCCAGGCGGACGGTGCCGCGCGGTGCCGGCGCCGCGCTCATGCTGCTTCGCAGCCCCGTCTGGCCCGTCGGCCCTCCGGCGATGCGCCGCAGCGAAGGGTCGAACCACCGCCGCTGCGAGGGCGTCCAGCCGCTCGTCGGGTCGAGCGGAGTCTGAACCGCGGGCGCCGTCTGGGCCGGTGCCGGGGCCGCATCCGAGACGACGGGAATCGCCGTTGGCTTCGATGCCGGCGTGGACGGTGGCACCGCAGGCTTCGCGGCAGGCGGGGCAGGCGCCGGAGCCGCAGGCGAGGATGACCCGGCGGCATCGGCCACGTCTCCGGAGGGGGCGGCTGGCGCCGTCGGCTCCGGAGGCGGCAGCAGGAAGTCGGGCCCGTCGCCGTCCGCGGCTCCCGCTCCGGACCCGGCCGCGTCCCGGAAGGTCGCGCAGCCGGCGAGCAACAGGAGCGAGACGAACACCGGGCCCGTCGCACCCCGCGCCCGGAGCGGACCGCATCGCGACGTGGATTCCACTTGCGCCATCCGAGGCTCCTGCGGGGCATCCGGCCCGGCCGTGGCGGTCGCTTCCGAACGGACACCCGAGCCCGGCCCGAGGGCAAGTGGCACGGCCGGCTTCGGGCGTCCGGCTCCGGCGGCTCGCCGCGGAGCAGCTCGATTGTACCGCGCCCCGCCGCGCGCCACTCACCCCGCGGCCAGCCGAGCCGAGACCTCGACGAGATGCCGGCGCAACCGGCCGACGACGCCGAGGCGCGCGGAGTCGACGCAACGGCACGACAGGCGCGCGAGCGCAGGGAGCGTCGCCCCGGTTCGGGCGGGTCCTGCGCCGGATAGTCCGGCGCTGCCACGGAGGCGCGGCGCGACCAGCGACTGCGCCCAGTCCATGACGGTCCGCGCCAGAGCGACGGCTTCGTCGCGATCCTGCTCGGTGGCCGCCTCATCTCGCAGCGGGTAGCGCGCCGCGCAGGCGTATTCCGCCAGGGTCGCCGCTTGCGCGGCCGCGCCCGGCCCTCACCCCCGACCCC
>Ga0172368_10007331_pt1 | contig 11555 bp, 13 predicted proteins | sample Lak11m_FD_114540 | JGI IMG/M metagenome (GOLD analysis project Ga0172368, IMG submission 114540) | Freshwater microbial communities from Kabuno Bay, South-Kivu, Congo - kab_022012_11m | ecosystem: Environmental > Aquatic > Freshwater > Lake | place: Democratic Republic of the Congo: South-Kivu...
AGAAGTTCATGCATTTATCAGAAAAGAATTAACCGTTTTATACGGAAGCGAAGTTGCCGAGCAAATCATTATTCAATACGGCGGCAGCGTAAAACCGGATAACGCCCGCGAACTTCTTTCTCAACCGAACATAGACGGAGCGCTCGTTGGAGGCGCATGTCTAAAGGCTGATTCGTTCATCGGAATTATTAAAGCCTGTTAGTTATTTCAAAACAAGGGAGACGTATCATGGTGCATATTTTATTTCGAATGTTGTTCGCCTTCATAATTCTTTTGATTGGCTGCAAAGATAATTCATCCCTTTCACCCGATCTCGCAACTTATACCAACAAATCTTACGGCGGATTAGGATTGACCGGTGAAAAAGTTCTTGTGGTTCGCAATGCCAACGGGTTGGTTAATATTCAAGGAACAGCTTCAACCGATACACTGACGTGGTATCTATTCAAATCGGTTCAAGCAGAAACACAAGTTAAGGGAGAAGAAAAGTTTTCTTATCTCAAGCTATCAACACAAGTTGTAGGCGATACACTTTTTGTTGATGTTTCCAGCATTGTAAACGAAAGTAATCTAAATTGCGGAGTAACGATAACCGTTCCTTCCAAACTAATCTGCAAGATTGAAAAAGCTGTTGGAAACGTAAACGTTTCTGATTTAGATTCTGTGTTGACGATCGAGAACGCTCCCATTGTTGCGCTTACGCGGCATAATGGCTCTTGCCAAATTTCGGGTGGAGCCGGGAATAATTCGCTTGAATTGGCTTTGCCTGAAAATGGATTCTGTCGTGTGAAAATTAGCAGCGGGAATATTCTGTTGAAAATTCCTTCCGATGTATCGGCATCGGTTTATGCGAAAAGTTTAAACGGCGTTGTTTCGCAAAAGGGTCTCACCATTGCAGTTGATGAACAATCATCGGGATTTCTTTCCGGCAAGTTGGGTTCGGGAAATGGAGAAATTCGCCTTGAAACAAATCAAGGAAACATTCAGATAGAAAATTTGTAAAAAGTATATCTCACTTCTCTTGCAGAGGTGAGATTTTTATTTTATTTTTAATCGGACAAAATAATCTGTTTATAAAACCGGAGTAAAAGTGCTCAGAAAAATTATCAAAATAGAAGAAGAAAAGTGTGACGGCTGCGGAGAATGTGTTCCGAATTGCGCTGAAGGAGCTTTGCAAATTATAGATGGAAAAGCAAGATTAATTTCCGATCTGTTTTGCGATGGACTCGGCGCGTGTCTGGGACACTGCCCGCAAAATGCGATTACCGTTGTTGAGCGCGAAGCCGAACCTTATGACGAAAAGAAAGTTATGGAATATATCGTTCAAGGAGGAAGCAATGTTATTCTGGCTCATCTTCTTCATTTAAAAGAACATAAGGAATTTGATTTGCTGACCGAAGCGTTGGATTATCTAAATGATCATGGAATTAAAAATCCTTTATTGAAACCGATAGAAGAGAACGATAATTCTAAAAGCTGCGGATGCCCCGGTTCCCGTGAAATGAGTTTTGACCAACACGAAGATGAAAACGTTTTGGAAGAAAACGGAAAAAGAATTTCGCATTTGCGGCAGTGGCCCGTGCAGCTGCATCTTGTTTTACCGACGTCAAACTTTTTCAAAAATGCAGATTTGCTTTTGGCGGCGGATTGTGTTCCTTTTGCTTATCCCGATTTTCACAAAGATTTTCTGAAAGGAAAAAGCATTGCAATCGCTTGCCCAAAACTTGATACGAACAAACACATCTATTTGGAAAAGTTGACGCGAATGATAACGGACGCAAACATTAAATCCATCACGGTGGTAATTATGCAGGTGCCCTGCTGCGGAGGATTGTTTAACCTGGCAATGGACGCGATGGAAAAGTCGGGAAGAAAAATTCCCGTGAACGTTTTTGTTATTGGCGTTGAAGGAAACATTTTACAAAAAGAAACGGTTTGATCTTTTGGGAGAATTTGTTTTTTGAGTTTTGAGATTTGTTTTTTGAATTTTGGAATTTAATATTCTATTTCTTGTGTTCGTTTGGAGCGTGGATAGCGGCTCTTAAGCCCATCGACAGAAATTCCGCCGGCGCCGAGTATTTTGTTTCTGAATTTTACCACTGCTTGTCCTTTAAATGAAAAATCTTTTTTGATGGTTCCGCCATCTAAATATTTTTTTAAGTCGCCGTCATCCACAAGCTGAACGATTCCCTTTTTAATTTCATTATCTAAAACCTCGGCGGTTTGGGTGTGAAGAATAATGTTTCCGTATTTATCAAGATTGCCGAATTTTGTTCCGATCCGCTCGAACATCATCAAGTTTTCTTCGTTCCAATCTTCGTTCACAAAAAAAATATCATTTCCTTTTTGAAGATATTTATATCGTTCAAAAACACCTTTGTCAATTTCAAAAATGCCGGTTAACGCTTCAAGCTGCTTGTTTAATTTTGCGGCTGACAAAAAAGTAAAGGGATGTCTTTTTCTTTCTGCCGGATTATCAACTTCAATTTCATCTTCCTTCAATATTTTAACAACAAAAAATCCCTCGGAATTTACTTCCCACGGAATAATGCGCTTTGCGTTTTGAATTGATTGATCAAGCTCAAATCCATGCAGCATTGTAAAAGCTTCGTGCGACAGAATCGGCAGCGTTACCGGCAAAAGTTTTATCGGAAATTTTTTCAGCAGTTTATCAATTACAATTTCATTCTCTTCAACTGAAAGTGTGCATGTTGAATAAACAATTTCTCCGCCTACTTTCGCCATCTTCAATGCGGAAAGAAGCAAGCGGTATTGCAGTTCACCGAGCTGTTCAGCCTTTTCTTTCGTCCACCAATTACTCACTTCATTTTTCTTTTGCATTATTCCCAAACCGCTGCACGGCGCATCAACTAAAATTTTATCAAAGTGATTTTGAAAAAATCTGCTGAGCACTTCTCCTTTGGAGTGAATCACTCCGGCGTTCACAACATTCATCCGCTCAAGATTAAAGACGAGCGTTTTCAATCTATCAAGTTGAATTTCGTTTACCAGCAGCGTCCCTTTGTTCTGCATTGATGCGGCAATCTGCGTGGTCTTTGAGCCGGGAGCAGAACATAAATCCAAAACTTTATCGGTAGGTTGAGGATCGAGTACGAGCGGTGGAATCATTGAAGATAAACTTTGAATATAATACTCACCGATGCTGTGCTCTAATGTTTTTCCAATAAGCGCTCTATCACCGACTACTCGCAATGCGTTCGCTGTTTCGGAAATGATTTCCGTTGAAATGCCGTAGTTGCTAAAAAGATTTTCTTGTACGGCTTCGCGAGTTGATTTGATGCTGTTGCAGCGAAGGTAGAGAGCCGGTTCGGCTTCAAGATAGCTTTGATAACTTGCTACGGCATCGGAGCCAAAGAGGTCGGTTAAATACTCCGCAATTTTATCGCTGATGGGAATCATTTAAATTAATACCGGACGAGATTCAGAATTTTTAATATTTCATTCATCACGAACAAAGAATTTTTTCCTTCCGGAAAATCTTTTTTGTAAAGAGAAATGATTTCTTTCATAAGTGAGTCGAGATATTTTTCATACTGCATAACAGTTTGTTTAATCTCTTCTTCGTTTAAAGGAATCGTTAGTATCGCATCTTTTTTTCTGCTTGCGTAAATAAGATATTTAGCTTCGGTGTAGCTTGAGGCTTGATAAACCGCTTTACGGTCGGCGGAAAGAATTTCATACTTGCCGAAAAATTCTTCCCCCATGATTAAAACTTTTGAAGGGAGAGAAATTGCTGTGGTTTTGCTTAAAGAAAGAAATTCATCGGGAAAAACTTTAATTCCTTTTTTGTTTAAAGTATCAACGGACTTTGCAATGAATTCTTTTTCTGTCTGCATAGAGGAGTATTAGTGAAAACGAGAAATGAAAGTAGCAAAAGCGAAAACGCTTACTGATTTAATGATTTTTTTATCTGCTCGGATAATTCGGAAACTTTATTTTCAAGTTCTTTGATACGCTTTGCGTAATCTTCTAAATTTCTGATGTGCCCTTCTTGACGAAAGGCTTCTTTAATTTCTTTTAAAGGCGCGCCGAAATAGGTCCCGGATTTGGGAACAGATTTAGAAACGCCCGACTGTGCGCCGATCATAACTTTGTCTGCAATTTCTAAATGCCCCGCAAGACCAACTTGTCCGCCAAAGACGCAATATTTTCCAACTTTTGTACTTCCTGAAATTCCGCACTGCCCCGAGATTGCAGTATGCTCGCCAACAACAACGTTGTGAGCAATTTGAACAAGATTATCAATCTTGGTTCCTTGCTTAATTATTGTTGAGCCAAGAGCGGCGCGGTCAACGGAAACATTCGAACCGAGTTCAACATCGTCTTCAAGAATAACATTTCCGATTTGCGGAATTTTTACATACGCGCCGTTTTCCATTGTGTAGCCAAATCCATCAGAGCCGATAACGGTGCCGGAGTGAATGATAACGCGCTTTCCAATTTTGCACTCTTCGCGAACGCTAACGTTTTGAAAAATAAGTGCGTCATCGCCAACTTCAACGTTTTCCAACAACACGGTGTTATGAAAAATTTTAACGTTCTTCCCAATTTTACATCCGGCAGAAATAACAACATTTTTTCCAAGCGCGGTATTTTCTCCAACGGTTGCAGTATGATGAACAAATGCGGATGTATCAATTCCCTCTAAAGGAAATTTAGGTGAAAAATAAGCGCTGATAATTTTGAAGAAAGCTTTGTTCGGGTCTTGAACTTCGAGGTAGGTAATGTCTTCGCGTGTTTTATTGAAATCGGGTTTAACAAAAATAGCGGAGGCTTTAGTTGATGAGAAAAATTTATCGTACTGTTTTAAGTAAAGGAAGGTTAAGTCGCCTTCCTTTGCTTCTTCAATCTTTGCAAGGTTGGAAACGAAAAGGTCTTCCGATCCAACAATTTTTGCATTTGTAAGTGATGCGATATCCGCAATCGAGAGTTTCATTATTTCAATTTTTCAAGAACAAGATTGGTGATGTCGTATTTATCTTTTGCAAACAGCATTAAAATTTGTCCGCTGCGGTCGAAGACGTAATCATAATCTTCCTGCGTGGCAACTTCTTTAATTGCGGTAAACATGCGGTTCTGCACGGGCTTCATCAGCTCATCCTGTTTCTGGAACAATTCACCGTTTGTGCCGAATTTTTTTTCGCGGTACTCGGTAATTTTTTGTTCCATCTTCATCAAATCGGCTTCCGTTTCGGCGCGTGTTTGGTCGGACATAATAAGTTTGCGTTTTTCGTAATCGTCAAATTTTGATTTCCAGTCGCTTTCAAGTTTTTTTAATTCGGTCTGCCATTCTTGAATAATCTGATCAAGCTGCTGGCGCGCGTCCTGCGCGTCTGGTAGTTTTTCCATAATGGCATCCGAATCAACATATCCTATTTTCAATTGAGAAAATGAAACAGAGAAGATGCCGAAAAAGAAGAAGAGACCGAAAAAAATTTTTGCTTTCATAACCAACCTTGTGTTTAAATTACAAATCACAAATTCCAAAATCCAAAGAACAACGTTCGTTTTTTAATGAGTTTTGGAATTTGTTATTTGGGTTTTGGAAATTTTATTTTCCTCTTTTCAATTTATCAAGAACTTTGTAAGTGATTTCATAAGCTGAATCAGCGTATAATAAAATAGCTGCTTGTTCGGTTTTATCAAAAACGAATTGCATGCCTTCTTCTTTTGCAACGGTTTCGATAGTTTTCAAAACTTTATCTTTAACGGGTTTCAATAACTCTTCCTGTTTTTGATAAACTTCGCCAGAGCCCTGTGCAAATTTTGATTTTTGGAATTCGTCGACCATTTGTCGCTGAGTTACTAATTTTTGTTCCGTTTCCTTTTTTTGAGCGTCTTTCATCGTTGCAGATTGTTTTTGATAATTCGCTACACCTTCCTGAAAAGCTTGTCCCATGCTGTCAAGCTGGGCGTTCCATTTCTGAATTAATGCGTCAAGTTCGCCTTGAGCTTTAATGGCTTCAGGAAGTTGTTTAAGAATAATTTCCGAATCAACATAACCGAGTTTAATAACAGCCGGAGTTTGCGCAAAGGCGCTTGCGGCAAAAATGAATAATGCAAAGATTAATAGATAACGTTTCACTCTGTATCCTTTTTTTTATTTATAAATGAAAAATAAGTAATTAAAATCCTTTTCCGAACTGGAAGTGAAAGACCCACGAAGGATCTTTTCCATCAACAGCTTTTCTATCGAAACCATAGCCAAGATCAAAACCGATAAGCCCAATTGGATTGATCATAATTCTTGCGCCGACACCGGCTGAGCGCCGAAGATTAAACGCCTGTGTCGCATCAATACTTTCGAAAACATTTCCCGCTTCGGCAAACGCGAGTAAGTAAAGAGGAATCGGCTCTAATGCAACGGCAAAACGCAACTCAGAAGTATAACGCAACGAAACTTTTCCGCCGTACACATCGCCCGTTTTGTTTATCGGTCCGATGGTTCTGTCTTCATAACCGCGCAAAGGAGTTGTAGCGATGATCAATCCGTTTCCGCCCATGTAGAAATATTCAAATGGCTGGATCGGAGTTCCTTTTTTTAACTCTCCCAAATATCCTAAATCCGCAACAGAAAATAAAACGAACCGGCTTGTTCCGAATAATCGTTTGTACCACTCGGCTTTAAAATTAACTTTGTAATAATCAACATCTCCCGGAAGAAAAGGTCCGCCGGAAATTTCTCCATCTAACGAAACCGAAGAGCCGATGGATGGGAAGATCGGATTATCAACATTTTTTCTGCTGATGCTTGCGCCGAGCGTAAACTGTTGAGTCTTGCCTTCATGGTAATAACTTCCGCCGTTGATAACGTTGTTTGATTGATAACGGAATGTTCCTTGGGTGTAGAAATAATCATCGGGCCATTTTAATCTGCGTCCAACACGCACACTTGCGCCGGATTGGCGGAGATCATAAATATATTGTTGACGGGTATCGAAGAAATCGAAACCAACAAGCGTTGGAGTATCGTACAACCAGGGTTCGGTAAATCCGAGCGAAAAAGTTCTGTATAAATTACCAACGCCAAATTGCCAGTTGAAACTTAATACTTGTCCGCCGCCAAGTTGAAACGGTTCCGCAATAGAAAAGTTTGTTAAGGTGATTCCAACAGAACCGCTAAATCCGAAGCTGCCGCTATAGCCAACCGAAGCATTTAAATAATCGCTTGATTTTTCTTCAACTTTAAAAGCCACATCCACGGTGCTGTCGTTAGCTAATTGATAATCAACGCCTTCCTGGTAAAGTTTTTCAACATTAAAAAATTGAAGGTTTGCCAGTTGCTGCAAACTTCTGAACATGTACGCGCGGTTAAAATAATCACCGGGGATGGTGTACAATTCTCTGCGGATAACTTTGTCTTTGGTTTTGTCGTTGCCGAAAATATCAACTTTACCTATTTTAAATTGATTGCGCTCGGAGACCTGGATATTAATGTCGATTGAATCCGCCGCTACTTTTGTTTCTTCGGTTTTCATGTTGAACGTTAAGTAACCGTTATCAAGATAGAGCGCGGCAACGTCGGTTTGTTTTTCGTTTCCGCGTAAGTTTTGGTTAAACAATTCATAATCAAACACGTCGCCTTTTCGAAATCCAAGCCGTTCGTTCAGCGCGTCGGCGGTGTAGATGGTGTTTCCTTCCCAGCTAATATTACGCACTTTATATTTGGGACCTTCGGAAACATTCAAAATAATTTCAAGGTCTTTTTTGCTGTTTGAATAGACGAGCGAATCGCTTAAAACTTCCGCATCGCGGTAACCGTTCTTCAGATAAAATTTCTGGAGAAGTTTTTTGTCTTCATCATATTTATTTTTATCGAACTTCGCGCTGCTCCAAAACTTCCACCATTTTGATTCTTCCGTTTCTTTGAAAGCGCCTTTAAGATCGCCGTCGGAAAATTCATTGTTGCCGCGGAACGATATTTTTCTCACTTTAGTAACATCGTTTTCAACGATGTCATATTTTAGAAGAACGCGGTCTTTAATTTTATCAATTAAATTTGTGTAGGTTTTGTCGTCTTTATCAAACTCAAGTTTGTACTCTTCCGAAAAATCTTTTTTGTTCCGCCAGTGGGTAACAATTTTATCGTCGGAAGTATCAGCTTGAAAAAATTGAAAAGTCTTCGGAGTAATCTGAGCGTTAAAATAGCCGTCTTCCTCATACAATTTTTGAATTTTCGATTTTGTTTTTTGTATGTCGGGAGTTTTCAGAATTTGTCCGCGTATAAAATTAATTTTCTCTTCAAGTTTGCTTGTGCTAATTTCATCGTTTCCTTCAACAACTGCTTTTTCGATGCGCGGAAACTCTTCAACTTTAATAAGAAGAAAAACGCCGTCGGCAAGTTCTTTTTCAATTAAGATTTCGGCGTTGGAGAAAATATTTAAAGACCAGAGTTGTTTAATTGCCCCGATGGTTTGATCTCCGGGAATCTGAATTTCATCTCCAATTTTCAATCCGCTGTTGGCAACAATGGTTCTTGCATCCGCCGAGGTATTGCCTTCAACCGAGATTCCTAAAATTTTAAGTGTCTTTGGCGCCGTTTGAGCCGCAATAAAAAAGGGAAAGAGAAGAGAAAGAAAAATAATTTTTATAAAATGATTGCGCGAAAGGATCCGCATGCTATATACCTGTTTCCTTTTGTTTGATTTGTTCACTTACTTTACCGAATCTCCGTTCTCTTTTTTGAAAATCCCGAATGGCTTCGTATAAATTTTTTCGTTTAAATGCAGGCCACAATGTTTCGGAAATATAAAATTCCGAATACGCGATCTGCCATAATAAAAAGTTGCTTACTCTAAATTCACCGCTGGTTCGTATTACCAGGTCGGGGTCGGGAATATGTTTTGTGTTTAGGTATGATGAAAACATTGAAGCGTCAAGCTGTTCCGCTTTTATTGTACCGCTTTGAACATCTTTCATCATTTCTTTTACCGATTCAAGAATTTCCCATCTTCCGCTGTAACTTAACGCCAGCACTAAATTTAACGAGCCGTTGTTCTTTGTTTTTTCAATTGCATCGTTAAGCTGTTTCTGTACATCGTTTGGCAGCGCGGACATGTCGCCAATCATCATAATTCGAACATCGTTTTTGTGCAGATCATCCAACTCTTTTTGTAACGTTTTAACTAACAGACGCATCAAAGTTGAAACTTCATCCTTCGGGCGTTTCCAATTTTCGGTAGAAAACGTGTAAAGGGTAAGATTCTTTACACCTAATTGGACGCACGCGCGGACAATATCCCTCACGGATTCTACACCGGCTTGATGCCCTGCAAATCTTGGCAGCCCTTTGCTCTTTGCCCATCTGCCGTTTCCATCCATAATAATAGCTATATGATTCGGGATGCAGCCTGATTCTTTAAGTTTTTTTTGTTCCGCCTGGTCTGTATTGAGCTTTGCTTTATTCAACGTCTTTTAATTTCTTCTATCCATACAACTTTAATCTATTTATGATTTGCACCAAAAGTACACCATTCAAGAGTGTAAAAGTACGTAATTATTGCTTTTTATGAAAAGGAAAAAAGAAATGACTGTTCTTTTAGATGAAGGAAGTAACGCTTAGCGGGGATTTGAGGAATTTCGGATTTTCCGAAATCTTACTGAACTCTTTCAATATTCTTTTGAAAAACTTTGTCGTAGGAAGGACTGAACAAATCGCTTTGCACTGTTTCGTACACCGGAACGAGGAAAATATTTCTTTTGGTTGAATCATCCAACGATGAAACCAAATCTTTTACGGTTTTGTAAATATCAAACGGAAAACCGAGAAAGAGAAAGACGTCTTTATTTCCGGTTTTGGTTTTGCGCGAAGCCAGGTAACTGATCTTTTCCAATAACTTTGAATCTTGGAGGTCTTTTTTATCAATACAAACGCCCATAGCGTATTGGCGGTGAACTTTTGCAACGATATCAATTTCATACCCGTTCACCGCGGGCGGTTCGGAAAGATACGTTCCAAGTTTCCGCTTGATAATTGTGTAGCCAAGTTTCCATAAATGGCTCACAAGCAGATCAATATTTTTTTTACGGTTATACATTTCTAATTAACATACGCCGGAAAAGGAATGATCGGGATGACCGGAGAAAAACGAATGTTGTTCAACACTTTTATGTTTGAAATTCTTTCGTACGAAAACTTTTCAACTTCAGCCGAGCCGAGCATTTTTCCGTAAATAAATTTCTTTCCGCTTCTATCCATACCGATAAAATAAGGGTCAAGAACGATCTCGGTTAATCCGTAATAAAAACGGACTCTTCTTCTCTGTTTGATTGCGTTATAAAATATTTCAGATTTCATTTTCAATTCCTTTTTAATTGTACCAGCGGATAACGCCGATAACTTTGCCTGCTATGTGAAAAACTTCTTTGTTAACTATTTCAATAGGTTGATACTTATCATTCTCCGGAATCAACTTAATTGCATTATTTTTTTGCCAGTACCGCTTTACGGTTGCATCCTCATCAATAAGCGCCACTACAATATCATCATGTTGAGCAAAACTTTGTGCGGCTACAATCACATAATCGTTTTCAACTATTCCGGCGTTTATCATGCTGTCTCCCTTTACTTTAAGAGCAAAACATGATTGATACCCTTTAAGCATTGCGGGATCAACAACTACGTCTCCGTCGTGATTTTCTACCGCTGTAATGGGAACACCGGCGGCAACGCGACCGATAACGGGAATTCTTCTAAACAGTTTTTCAACATCAACTAATCCGGCGGATAGCGGGATACTATCAAAATTTGAAAGAACAGTAATACCGCGGCTTGCATTACTTTCAACTAAAATATGACCTTTTTTCACCAGTGCGTCTATGTGTCTCTTTACACCGAATGTGGAAGAAATTCCAAACTGCTTGCCTATTTGACGCAGTGTGGGAGGGTATCCGCTTTCATCTCTGAATTGTTCAATAAAAGATAAAATCTCTTGCTGCCGGTCTGTTAATTCTTTTTTCATTGTAGTGTTATTTTGTTCACTACAAATATAGTGTTCATACGAACACTTGTCAAGAGAAAAGTTTATCTATTATTATAATCGTAAAAAAAGGCGGTTTGTTTAACGAAAAGCTGGAAGTGCAGTAGTAATTGATAAGTGTTGGAACAAACTTAAGAAGTAAAAAACACCACCTATGCCGGGTAGGTGGTGCTTTGGTTTAAAATTTTACTGATCGCGTTATGAAAAAATTTTTTCTACGAGAAGCTGTTGAAACTGTTTGAGATACCATCCATTGCTTGAGACCTCGCATGCAGCTCATTCAATTTTTGAATGATCTTTAAAATGTGCGAACGCCTTTCGTCCACAATATCGCCTAAAAAGTTTTTCACTTCAGGCGAGTTGCAGTCATCATAAACCGTTTCATAAAAACGAACCGAAGCAGTCTCTCTCCTAAGCGCTTCGTTTAGCATGGCACACGAGTCTCGGCACGTGTGGTCGCATCTGATATTATGTTCAACCATTGTGGTGGTCCCCTGTTTTATTTGTTAAACAGAAACATGGTAATTAACTTCAACTAATTCTTTTCCCCGTAAC
>Ga0172368_10007333_pt1 | contig 11550 bp, 11 predicted proteins | sample Lak11m_FD_114540 | JGI IMG/M metagenome (GOLD analysis project Ga0172368, IMG submission 114540) | Freshwater microbial communities from Kabuno Bay, South-Kivu, Congo - kab_022012_11m | ecosystem: Environmental > Aquatic > Freshwater > Lake | place: Democratic Republic of the Congo: South-Kivu...
CACTATCGCTAGGAAGTGCGACGCATGAAGAACCTGACGACCGCCATCTACTCGCACGCGACCGGCACGGCGTTCTCCACGTCCGTCGGCGGGCGGTTCTACAAGGCCCGCATCCCGCAGGGTACGGCGTTCCCGCATGCGTTGTTCTTCGTCGTGACGGATACGCCGATGGACACGTTCACCGACAGCATCGAGGACGTGACCGTGCAGTTCTCGATCTTCTCGAAGGCGTCGAGCAGTTCCGAGATCGAGGACATCTTCACGAACCTGAAGTCGGCGTATGACGGGGCGTTGCTTACGGTAACCGGGAACACGATGATCACGCTGGATCGCGGCGTAGCGAACCTGACGACTGTAGCGGAAGACACCCCGGACGGGTCGGGGGAATACTGGCAGTACGACGTCGACTACAGCATCATCATGCAGAAAAACTGAGGGGAGGCAGCATGGCGAATCCGGGGAGCGGAGTCCCGAAGGACAGCGCGAAGTTCGCTGAGTCCGCGACGATCGCGGTGTCGACGTCGGAACCAGAGGCGGTTCCGTTTGCGAGCGGCAACCTGACGGGTATCCCGATGGTCGAGGAGATTGAGAAGTACGTCTACTCCATCGGGACGGACGACGTCCAAGTGTTCGGTGGGGACAAGATCGGGGGTGGGTACATCCAACAAATCCCGGAGGAGATCGCTCCGTGTGTCCACGCGATGCTGTCCTCCAGTGAGCACATTGACTCATACCTTGAGATCGGTTCCGCCGCCGGGGGTATGACGCTGCTGATGCATAACTACTTCGCGCCGGCTGTGATCACGCTGGTCGACACGAACGAGCATCCACGTTGCGTGAACCGCCCGCAGGTGCTTGCTGGCATCAAGCGTGATGAGGTGATCGGGGACTCGAACAGCGAGGAAACCGCAGCGAAAGTCAACGCCCTCGGATACGTTTACGACGCGATCATGATCGACGGCGTTCATTACTACGCGAACGTGAAGAAGGACTACGACCTGTACGCACCGCTCATCAGGGACGGCGGGTTCCTCATGCTGCATGACTCCGTGCGGACGGCCTGGGGTGTGCCGAGACTTGTCGCCGAACTGAAAGAATATCCAGCATGGCAGTTCATCGGCGAGTGGGCGTCGAAGAAGATGACGCCGTGCGGCGTCGCGCTGTTCCAGCGGGTGACGTGATGGCAATTGTCTCCGAGGCGGGCAGTCTTACCCCGAAAAAGGGACTGGACGGGAGGAGGAGTTGAAGTTCTCATTCGGCGCACTCGTGAACGACATCGTCAGGTTGGACATGGTGCTGCGGAAGTCGGAACTTGATCCGACGCTGCCGTGCCATACCATCAAGACCCCTTCCTGCGCGACGGTGGGGATGAACAAGTTGATCGCCCTGTTTGAGAAGGACGGCGCGGACGTGGGTGTCCTTACGCATCAGGACATGTTCTACCGGAACGGCTGGCTCAAGCAGGTGGAAAGCCAGATCAACCTGCTGCCGTCGAGTTGGGTCGTCGCCGGGATCGTGGGGAAGGACATGGGCGGCGCGATCTGCGGGAAGTTCCACGACATGCGCATTCCGCAGTGCTTCAACACGGACGATCTGCACACGTTCCCACATCCCGCTTCGTGCTTCGACGAGTGCTGTATCCTCGTCAACATTAAAAAGGGGTTCCGGTTCGACCAGCGGTTGCGCGGGTTCGACCTGTACGGGACACTCGCTGTCTGTCAGGCGTGGGAGATGGGAGGAACGGCGTGGATCATCGACGCATACGCGGAGCATTACTGCATGCGCCCGTTTACGTGGTTCCCCGACAAGCAGTTCGAGATGGGGTTCAAGTGGTTGCATGAGAGGTTCCCGGACGCGCCGCGCATCGACACGACGGTGCTCGGCGTCCCGAAGAAGAGCAACCCGGCGAGGTACGACAAGGAGGAACCTACCGACAAGAAACTGCATGACCAGATAGAGGCTGCGAAAAAAGAGGCGAAAGAGGCGGTCGTCTGATGGGGAACAGCGGGAGGTTTCAAAAGGGGGATAAGACGAATCTCGGCAGGGTTCCGACCGAGGAGCAGCGCCGGAAGCAATCTGAGGCGATGACCGGTAGAAAATTGACTAAGGCGCATCGGCAGAAAATACGGGAAGGAATGGTGCGTGCTAAGGCGGAGGGTAAACAGATTGGGCGGGCGAATGGGGCTGCCCCGTGGAACAAGGGGTTGCACATGGACCCGATCCACCTACATACGCCGGAAGTAGCCCGGAAAATATCGAGAGCATTAAGGGGCAGAAAACTCACTGAGGAGCATAAAAAAGCCTGCTCGCTTGGGATGAAAGGTAAGAGGAACTCCCCCGCGACGGAGTTTAAGAAAAACTGCATCCCGTTTATGAAGGGGAAGAAGCACAAAAGATCGTCAAGATTGAAAATGAGCATAAATGGGAAAGGGAAGCACGATCATTCTGAGGAAGCCGTGAAGAAAATGTTGAAAAGGAGAATCCCTACTTCCTTGGAGTCAAAGTTTATTGAGATCTGCTCGGACAACGAGTTGCCATATAAGTACGTCGGGGATGGTTCATTCATTGTAGGTGGGAAAAACCCAGATTTCATAAATATGAACGGCGAAAAGGTCGCGATCGAAGTGTATGCGAGGTATTACAAGTGGAGGCACACGGATAACATCAATGAATGGAAAAAAGAAAGGAGAAAAGTATTCCAAGAATACGGGTGGAAAGTGTTGTTTTTCGATGAAACGCAGGTCAATGAGCGGGCGGTTTTACGCCGCCTAACTACCTGAAGGGAGGACATTAAATTGTCCAGCATCGGCGGGCGTTTGGCGAAGATCATGTATGGGTCGACTGTTGTTGCAGGCATCGGGACGTGGAGCATGTCGGGGTTCGTCCCGGACATCCAGGAGGACACGGCGTTCGGGGATACTGTTAAGACGTGGGTTCGCGCCGGGATCGACGATGCGGGTACGGTGTCGTTCGACGGCTTCTACGACCCGGCTGACACGAACGGGCAGGTCGCGCTGAACGCGCTCGCGACGAACACGAGCGGGCTGACGAACCTGTACTTCTACGAGTCGACCTCCGTGTTCTGGCGGGTCGGCACCGGCGGGACGATCCTGCTCGACAAGTTCAACGTCGTCAACATGAGTAAGAACGGGCTGGCGACCATATCGTTCTCCGGCAAGGTCAGCGCTGCGGCGATGGAGCGCGTGTCGTAACGTCTGAAAACCAGCACGAGGAGGAAAGATGAGATTCGATCTGTCCGAGGTACAAGGCGAGTGGTTCAACTTCTTCCGGTCCGAGATCAAGGAGAACGGTGACGTCAACTACCTTGACCCCGAGCCGAACGCCGGGAAGGTCTGCCTGCGGATTGCGGATGCTGACGCGATCGAACGCATACAGGCACAGACACGGAAGAAGAAATCCGAGTTCGTCCCGAACCCGAGGACGCGGCAGATGGAGCGCGTCGTGTACTACGATCAGACCCCCGAGCAGGAGAAGAAGGAGCGGGAGATGATCTGGGACTGGGCGATTCAGGACTGGTCGGGGATCCTCGACAAGGACGGCAACGAGATCCCCTGCACGCTGGAGAACAAACTTCGGCTGATGAGCATCCCGGTGTTCGCCCGGTTCGTCGGGCGGTGCCTGCAACTCATTACCGGGGCGAACGCGCAGACGTCGGAGGCGGAAGTAAAAAACTCATAGCCCGGATAGAGTGGGTGGAGGACTACTCCCCCACCTGTCCGGGCTGTACCGAGATGTACGCACGGCGGACACCCCCAGGTGTTCCTCCGTGCGACACGTGCAGGGTGGAACCTATCGAGGAGAACGCCGATGCGGAACTCGTCTACCAGATGGCGAAGCGACAGGTCCGCATCGCGCCAGGATCAGGTCAGATCATCGACCTCGACTATTCAGCCGTAAAAGCAATCATGGACATCTTTTCCGTACCCGATCAGCGGTCGTGCTTCATTAAGGTCGCCCGGTCGTTTCACCATATGCTCGCCAAACGGCAGTCAGCGGAGGGGTGATGCGAATCGCGAGTTGGAACCCCGAGGCGTTTGCGCCCGAGATTTTGAGCGGCTGCATGGAACGCATCGAGAAGGCCGCTCTCGTCGTGCGCGATGCGGCGCGTTCTAAGATGGTCGGCTTCAAGTACACGTGGAAGGAGCACGGACCGTACAGCACGGGGAAGTACCACGGGCAGATATGGACGGCGCGGGACTACAACGCGCTGAAGGAAACGATCCGTGTCACGAAAAAGAAGGAGACCGGGCTGAACGCCGGCTACGGGTACAAGGCCGCGCAGCACATGAACGTGTGGATCATGGCTGGCAATTACAAGACGTGGTACGCCGTGCAGGTTGAGAAAGGGCGCGGTGAGTGGAGAGGGAAGGGGCATCCATTCTTGCGTCCGGCGTTCCGCGAGAGCATGAGCAAGATCAAGTCCATCGTGGAGAATGGATGATGTCAGGTAAACCCGTCGGCACGATGTTCGCGGAGATCGGCCTTGATTCCTCGAAACTTGAGCAGGGGCTGAAGAAGGTACACACCGCTCTCGTCGATTCCACCATCAAGACGGAAGACGCTTACAAGTCGCTCGGCATAAAGTCCGATCCGGTCTACGCGATGATGAGGGACAATGCGGTCAAGTCCCTCGACTATATCAAGAACAAGACTCTGTCCTCGAAGGAGGAGATCGTCCGGGCGGAGAAGGCGGCGGCAGACCGCATCGCGCAGATCGACAAGGAACAGTATGGGGCGCGGGTCGGCCTTCTTGATAAGATGAAGGCGAACTGGATTGCCGGTGCAGCCGCCGTTACCGCAGCGTGGATGGCGGCCGGCAAGGCGATGGAGTACGCGAACCTCGGCGCGAAGGCGCAGCAGGCGGAGGAATCCTTCAAGATTGTATCCGAGGCGTCGGCGGTTAACGCCGACAAACTTATCGCGGACCTGAAGCGCGTGTCCGCCGGGACGATTGATGAGTCTGAGATAATGCAGAAGGCCGTTTCCGGGATGGCGAAGGGGCTCTCCGCTGATCAATTGGTTCATATCATGGAAACGGCTCGCGTATCCGCCCGCGTCGCCGGGGAAGACGTGCAGACCGCGTTCGAGGGGATTACGGACGCGATCGCGAATCAACTTCCGAAGGCGTTGAAACGGTACGGGCTGCTGACGATGGAGCAGGCGTCCCTCGTCAAGAAGGCACTGGCGGCGGGCGTCGAGGACATCAACATCTACAAGATGGCGATGCTGAACGCTTCCGTGCAAGCGGCGAAGATGGGGGAGATGTCCGCGAACGCCGCAGAAGGGCTGCAAGTGTTCCGGGCATACGTGGATGAACTGAAGGAGTCCCTCGGGAAATTCCTCATCATTCTCGGGCAGAAGATTCTTTCCGCGATGACCGTGTTCGGCGCACTCCTCACCTACATGATCGCTCCGCTCGCGTACCTGATCGACGGGCAGGAGGGATGGAACGCCGCGATCGAGTCGGGGAACGACCTGCTGGTGAAGTCCGGGAAGATCACAGGATACGTCGCTGGGGAAGAGAAGAAGGCGGGGGCAGCCGCGCAGGAGGGAGCGCAGGCGAAGGCGAATGCGGCGAAGGTGGCGCTGAAGGCGGAGGAGGCACGCCTGAAGGCTCTGACTGCATCGGCGGGACTCGACAAGAAGATCGAAGAGAACTACCTGAAAGACCGCGCCAAGATCCTCGCCGAGGAGGGGAAACTCGTCCACGAAGCATTGATGGCAGAGATGGGTATGGATCAGGAATACCACGATACCATCCGAAAACTTGACGATGAGGAGTTCAAGGAAGAGAAACGGATCAGCGACGAGATTCTGAGGATGGACGCGAAGAAGTTCGCGGAAGAAGGCGCGATGGCGATGGGGGCCCTTGCCGCCGAGATGGGTATGACGCAGGAGTATGTCGATACGGTACGTGGCATGGCTGACGATGCGTTCAAGGCGTGGAAGGACGCTCACGACCCGGCGGTTCTTGCGGATTTCTATGACTCCATCGTCGGATATGAGAAGAAGGCGTACGATCAGAAAATAAAGTTGATCGAGGCAGAACGCGACGCGCGGATCGCCGCAGGAGTAGACGCTGCTGCTGCCTACCTCGACGCGAATCAGAAGATCATGTTGGCGGCGAAGAAGCGGTGGGACAACGAGAACGCCGGGGTGAATTCCATGATCGCCTCCACCGGGGAACTCCTCGACGCCACGCTTGCGATGTTCGGCAGGGAATCGAAAGAGTACAAGGCGATCATGCGGTTGAGGCAGGTCGCGCACGCGGCGGAAATGGCGATGAACGTCGCGAAGGCCGCGTCTGCCCTTTCTGTCGCGATGGCGCAGAACGCAGCGAATACCTCTGTTGCCACGACGGGGGCGGCGGCGTCCGTGGCTGCGCAGGGGCAGGTACCGATCGCAGGATTTGCGCTCGCGGCGGCGATGGCTGCGTTCATGGCGAGCATCCTCGCGGCGTCCGGGATCTCCTGGGGCGGGGGCGGCGGTAGTGCATCCGCACCAGCCCTCCCCGCATCCACCGTACTGGGTGCGGAAGCCGGTACGGGCAGCGAGTCAATTGGAAAGGTTTGGAAGCTCCTTGACGATACCTACGACTTGGAGTATCGCGAACTGACCGGCATCCACAACTCAATGAAGGACCTGAACCGCAACATTCTCGGACTCGTCTCTGGAATCCTGCGGACAGGGAGCGTGTCGGGGGCGGCGGCGGGGTTCGTCCCGATGAATACCCTCACGAAGTTCGGAACGTATTCTGGTGGGAACGACCCGATCTCGAAACTCGGGAATTGGTTCCTGAACACCGTCGTCGGCGGGATCTTCGGAGGGGGGAAGACGCAATCCATCGATGCGACTGGGATCGAGTTTAAGGGTATGACGGCGGGAGAATTGATTGCCGGGGAATACATGGACGCGTTGCAGTTCGCGACGATCAAAACGGTGGAGGACGGCGGCTGGTTCCACTCCGACAAGACTTCGTACAGCACGATCTATAAGGCCCTTGACGCGGACGTCTCTCGCCTGTTTACCCTCGTGTTCCAGAATATGAGCACAACGCTTGTGGAGTTGGCGAAGGGACTCGGAGGGGACGTGAATGCAGTACTCGCGTATCAATTCGAAGGCGAGCGGCTGAACCTGGCCGGGAAGACCGGCGAGGAGATTCAGAAAACCCTCTCGGAATACTTCTCGAATATCGGCGACGTCGCCGTGCGGGAGATCTTCGGGGATCTGGTCGCGGGCTACCAGCAGTTGAACGAGGGGCTGTTTGAGACCGCCGCTCGGCTTGTGATCGACAAGGCGATCGTTACTGAGATCCTGACGATGACGAATCAGGGGTTCCCCGGAACGACCGCGCAGATCGTCGCCTTCTCGGAGGCGTTGATCGAGATGGCCGGCGGGCTGGATGTACTACAGGAGGCCTCCTACACCTACTACGACAAGTTCTTCGCCGATGCCGAGAAACAGGCGCGGCTCCAGGGGCAACTGTCCGGCGAATTGGGCGGCTTGGGAATGTCCCTCCCCGATACGCGCCGTGGATACCGAGACCTGCTGGAGTCACTCGATCTGACGACCGAAGGCGGCATGGAAGCATACGCCGCGTTGATAAGGATGGCGGAAGTCGCCGACAAGGTATATGCCTCGCAGGAATCTTTGGCGAGATCGACCGAGGACATGAAAGTGAGGTTGCTGCAATTGCAAGGCAAGGAAGACGAAGCCCGCGCAGCATCGAGGGTCATAGAAATGGCGGGTCTCGATGAATCGTTGCGGTCGTTGCAATCCGCAATCTACGCGACGGAAGACGCAAACTCAGCGCAGGCCAAGTTGAACGAAGCGCAGTCGAATCTCGCTACCGCGCAGGACGCCTACAATCAGGCGTACCAGCGGTATCTCGACGAGCAAGTGGCGATGTGGGATAAGCAACTTGCATCGCAGCAGAACTATGTGCAAGGACTGGCGGACAGGGTTGAAGCCGTGAAGAAGTGGCTGTCCGGCACTGAACGGTCGGCATCGACGGCCGCTATCGGGTCGCGGTCGGCGTGGGAGAAGGAGTATGTACGGTTAAAGGGACTGGCGACGACGGATAGCGGAGTATCGGACTTCCTTGCCTACGCGACCGAATATCTGGCGTTCCAGAAACGATACACTTCCGGGGCGTATCAGGACATCTACAACGCAGTAATGGCGGACGTTGAAAAAGTCGGTGCCAATGCCGCAGCGCAATTGCCGATTGCCCAACGGCAACTATCCATTATCACCGCTGCTGCGGAACAGGCCAGAAACGCTGCCGCCGCGCAATTGGCTGCGACGCAAAAGACGAACGAAACACTGGCCAGTTTACTGGCGAAGATCACTACCGCGCAGGGTGTCGTCACAAACGCCCAGACAGTAGCGCAGACGGCGGCATCGAATCAGGCGGCGGCATCGAACCAGGCAGCGGTAAGCAACTCGTTGCACAAGGCGAAATGGGCACAGAACTATGATGGTTCCTATTTCTGGTATTGGAATCCCGAGTGGGGGCCGAACCCGAACCCCGGCGGTCCAACTCCAAGTTACCACACCGGGGGCCTCACCAGAGGACTGTCACTCGTTGGTGAATCTGGGCCGGAATGGGTTGTGCCGACATATGAGCCGGAGCGGTCGAAGTTCCTTCGCAGCGTCGGGGTGAATACGGACAGCATCGCCAAGGCCGTGGCCGGCAGGATCAACAGTTCCGGGGGCGGAGTGGCAAAGCAGGACATTACGGTTAACCTTGTGATGGACGGCAAGGTCATCAGCAATACGGTTGTGCGGAGCATCCGATCTGGAGATCAGGAACTGGTAAAGCAGATCAGAAAGGTAGCGGTCTGACATGGCGGCGAAGGAACCTTACGATTATCTGAGTTCAGCCACGGCGGACGTCGACTACACGTTAGCGGTATCGGCGCGAGGAAGGGTGACAGAGGAAAGCACTACCAATGTCGTTATCCACGTAGGGGACGATGGATCGGAAGAAAGAATACTGCTGTCATCGACGCCTACCTTCTATCTATCGTGGGACTACGGCGTCTTGTCGGAATCCGATAGCGGTACGGTAATGGACGTATACCACACAACGGCAAAGGGCAGATTGTTTTCGTTTAAGTACGCCCATGACGGGCACACCTACGTCGTGCGGTTTGACTGCGACCTTGAGAGGTCCGGCCCCACACATGATGCCTATGGCACATCAATGCGCTTGAAGATCCTCGGGTATGCGTAATGCGGTCATTTGACGCTACGCAACTGGCGGTCGTAGCGCATGACGTCAAGTCGGTTTCGTGGCTTTTCGACGTCGGAGATGTTACCGCCGTTACGCATTATTGGTCTACCAAGGCAGTTACGGCTGGTGGTCATGCGTACACGTTCAAGGTCGTTGATTTCAGCGGAGTGTCCTTGTCTCGGCCCAAAACCGAGTCAGGGATAATTCCACCGTCGGAATTGTCGTTCACGCTGATCAATAAGGACAACGTGTATGCTCCTTCGGATTTTGAAAATTGCAGCGTCACTCTCAGGTTGTATATCGGTAACGGGACGGACGCTGAGGTGTCCATTCGGGCATGGAAGTTTTTGGTTAAGCGTGTCGATTCCGCATACCAGACGCTGCAGTTTACGTGCGAGGACTTTTTCTCCGGCTATCTGGACGGCAACTATCCCGGAGTCCAGTATTTGCAGGAGTCGATAGAGCCAGCGTGGGATACCGGTATATCGTGGGATACTGGCTGGGATTGGGCGTCCGGTGCCGAAGGAACGGCCTTGAGTTACGGCATCAAGGTCAAAGACATCTTCCCCGGGACGGAAGGCGACATCGACGATGACTGTTGCATACCGTTGCCGTTTGGCACCTGTTATATACCGGTCCGATCCGCCTATATCACGGACGACCGGTTCTATGTACTCGGGCCGACCGTAGTAGACGGTGTGGCGGTTACGTACACGATTACGGCGTGCAGGACTCCACGAGAGTATTCCGCGAAGACGGAGTACACGGAGCCAGCGAACACCTTTACGCAATACACCAAGCAGAGCGTTACCGGATACTCTTTCCGCACTTATCAGGCGATCATTCCGGCGGGAGGGTCCAACGCGGTCTTTGAAAACGGGGATCAATACTACGACCTGCCGACGGAGTTTTCCAGGTCGGACACTTCCACGGTGACGAATCCGGCGGATGTGGTCGAGTATCTACTTACGGATATTGGAGTGGCAAGTGGCGATATAGACTCTACCACGTTCGCGTCGGCGCACACTACGTATGACACATGGACGCTGGAGTTCGCCGGGGCATTTTGGGAAACATGTACTCGTGAAGAGGCGCTGCTGAAATTGCTGTCGATGTGTCATGCGACGTTGATCATCGGCGAAACGATAGAAATGCGGATCATGACATCGGCCTCGCAGAAAACAGTGACGTCGGCAGATATAATCTGCGACGGGTCTACGGGGCCGGGATCTTTTTCGCAGTCCATGTTCACCCGGTCCACGTACGACTGTGGGAACTTGCTCTATTCTCCAACCGGAGACTCGCAGGATCTACTATTGAGCAGCCTCGTATCGGCGACGAATGGCCGGACGAATATCGACTCGGATACCTTTGAGGCTCCGTTCATTTCCGACGCGACCATCGCTGGGAACCTCGCCAAACTGTGGTACCAACGCAAACTGTTTAAAAAGGCGGAAGAGAGATTTAGCGGTAAGGCCACGTTGATCGGATTGGACCCGGGTGATTTTATCACCATCACCGGGAACGACTACGGGGGCTCTCACGTTGCAATCGTTGACTCGATGAAGATAAACAAGGACGTATCCATCGAGTTTGTTTGCACCACGTTTTCGGATACGATCCAGGACTACGGCGATCTGTAAGGGGGCATTGCATGGCGGTAAAGGCATATGTAAAGACGGCGAGGACGGGCGGCGGGGCCGGGTCTCTCGATGCCGTTGATGGTGCCGGGCTGAACGATGGGGATATTGCTTTCGTCACGGTGTCTGGTGTCCTGTACGTCTACATACTGGATGATAACCTTGCGGGGGCGGAGTCCGACCCGTCGGTCATTACACCCGACACCAACGCTGGCGACAAGCGGTGGGTAGCGCAGACCACTTATCCATTAGATGGCCTGACGGCGACAGTCGCAGAGTTGAATATACTGGACGGTGTCACCGCGACTTACGGGGAATTGAACCTGATGGACGGCAGCGTAGCCGGAACGGCTGTCGCGAATAGGACGCTTGCTCTCGGTGCAAATAAGAACGTAGACACGATCGCTATCGCTCAAAACGGATTGTGTATCGGGTCTGGTGCCGGGACCGCCGTCACCGCTACTGCCGCCGAGTTGAATATACTTGACGGCGTGGTGGCTGCTGCTGCTGAATTAAATGCGTTAGCGGGCGTGACCCCGGGAACCGCTACGGCAAGCAGGGCACTTGTTCTCGGTGCCGACAAGAACGTGGACACACTCGCTATTGCTCAGAACGGGTTGTGCATAGGATCTGGTGCCGGAACAGCCGTCA
>Ga0172368_10007334_pt1 | contig 11547 bp, 9 predicted proteins | sample Lak11m_FD_114540 | JGI IMG/M metagenome (GOLD analysis project Ga0172368, IMG submission 114540) | Freshwater microbial communities from Kabuno Bay, South-Kivu, Congo - kab_022012_11m | ecosystem: Environmental > Aquatic > Freshwater > Lake | place: Democratic Republic of the Congo: South-Kivu...
CCTCGGTATCCAGCAGCGCCGCCACCGAATTGGGGATGGATCCTTCGTAAAAGGTGCGCAGCACCTGCTGCAGCGCCGCCTTGCCGGCTTCATCGCGGGGGTGCGTGGGGCGATACACGTAGCGCATGCCAATCTGCTCGTGGGTCAGGTGACCCTTCTCTTCGAGGATGTTGAGGAAGGTACGCACGGCGGAATAACCCGGCGGATCGTCCAGCGCCGCCCGCACCTCCGCCACCGTCGCTTGCCCGCGGCGGTAAATCACCTCCATGATCTGCCGCTCCCGGCGCCCCAGGTCCAGCGGCGCGTTGTCCGTCATCGCGATCCTCCTTCCAGCCGGCGCTGCCCACTACCTGTTAATATATTAGCACGATATTTCCCCCTGTCAAGGCCTATTTTGATAATTGGAGCGCGGACCTCTGAGTCCGCGCGAGTGGTTGAGACACAACACGCGCGGACTCAGAGGTCCGCGCTCCAAAGATCACTCCGGCTTTTCGTCCGCCGGCGATGACGTGCATCAGGTTCAGATAGCGGTCGCGCATCTGCTGGATGCTGCCGACGATGGTCCAGATATGCGCCGCCGCCGCCGCCCGGCATACCTGCGCCAGCGCATCCCGCACCGCGTCCGGCGGCAGGGTGACGAGGTAAGGGAAGTAATACCCGGTCAGCGTGGCCTCCGGGAAGAGCACCACCCGGCTCCCCTCCGCTGCCGCGCGCCCGATATAGTCGAGCGTGTTGCGCAAATTCCGCTCCAACGGCTGCGCCCAGTGCAGTTGCACGCAGGATACCTGCAGTGTCTTCGTATCAGTCATTAAATGCCCCTTCCCCGCTTATCTTATCATGCGGCATCAGTGCTGCCAACCGAGAAAAAAGTGATCATTTTTCCTCTTTGCGTCTTTGCGCCTTTGCGTGAAATTATTCGTTTCTCGCAAAGACACAAAGGCGCAAAGAGAAGGCAAATGGAATGATCCGGCGAATAAGACTGGGAGCGCGGACCTCCGAGTCCGCGAGAGTCAACTCGCGCGGACTCGGAGGTCCGCGCTCCCAGGGAACATATGAACACCGCCCAATTCCTGGCCCGTATACGCAACCGCGACTACTTCGAGAACCAGATCGTGCACATGCGCGAGATGCCGGAGCGACCGCCGGTATTTGCCGAGGTGCCGGGGGGATTGCGACCGGCGGTGCAGGATGCCCTGCGCCTGCAGGGGATCGAGCTGCTCTACAGCCACCAGGCGGCGGCCATTGACGCGGTGCGGCAGGGCGAAAACATCGTCATCGTCACCAGCACGGCCAGCGGGAAGACGCTGTGCTACAACATCCCGGTGGTCGAGGCGCTGATCGACGATCCGCTGGCCTGCGCGCTCTACCTGTTTCCCACCAAGGCGCTGACACAGGACCAGTTGCGCGGGCTGGGCAAGTTCGAGCAGCAGGGGGTAAAATTCCTCGCCGGGGCATACGATGGCGACACGCCCACCACGCTGCGGCGGCGGCTGCGCGACGGGGGGAACATCATCCTCACCAACCCGGACATGCTGCACACCGGCATCCTCCCGCAGCACACACGCTGGAACCGCTTCTTCAGTCACCTGAAATACATCGTCATCGATGAAATCCACGCCTATCGCGGCGTGTTCGGCTCGCACCTGGCGAACGTCATGCGGCGGCTGGAGCGCATCTGCGCCCACTACCGGGCGGAGCCGCAGTATATCTGCTGCTCCGCCACCATCGGCAACCCGCGGGAGCACGCCGAGCACATTTCAGGCCGGCCCATGACACTGATCGACAACGACGGCTCGCCGCGCGGTTCCAAGCAGTTCGTGCTGTGGAACCCCCCGCCGATCGAGACCGCCGCGCGCGGGCAGGCGAACAACTGGCGGGTGGGCGGCGACCGCAAAAGCCCGATGTGGGAAGCGGTGAACCTGATGAGCGCGCTGGTGCAGGAAGGCGTGCAGACCATCGCCTTCGTGCGCACGCGGCTGGCGGCGGAGCTGGTCTTCAAAAATACCCGCGACCGCCTGCGCTCCGTCTCGCGCAAACTGGCAGACTCCGTGCACGCGTATCGCGGCGGTTACCTGCCGGAGGAACGGCGGGAGATCGAGCGCCGGCTGGTCAATAAGGAAATCCTCGGCGTGGCGAGCACCAACGCGCTGGAGCTGGGCATCGATATCGGCAGCCTGGACGCCTGCCTGCTGGTCGGCTACCCGGGCCAGGTGGCCAGCCTCTGGCAGCAGGCGGGCCGCGCGGGCCGTGGGCACGAGCAGGCGCTGGTGATACTCATCGGGCAGAACACCCCTATCGACCAGTACCTGATGCTGCACTCCGACTACCTCTTCGCGCAGAACCCGGAGCAGGCGGTGGTGGACCCGGACAATCCGCATATCTCCGTCGGCCACCTCAAATGCGCCGCTCTCGAGCTGCCGCTGCAGGAGGCGGAGCTGCCGCGCTTCGGTCCCTACAGCGACGTGATCCTCGAGTTGCTGGAGGAGGACCGGCTGGTGCGGCACATCGGGAACCGGTGGTATTGGTCCAGCTCCTCCTATCCCGCCAGCGACGTCAGCCTGCGCAACATCTCCGGTCCGGTCTACACCATCCAGGACGAGACCAACGGCTCGCGCGTCATCGGCACGCTGGACGAGGTGAGCGCGCTGTCGCAATTGCATGACCACGCGGTGTATCTGCACGGCGCGGAAACCTACTTCGTCAACAAGCTCGACCTGGAGCAGAAGATCGCCATCGTGGAGAAGCGCGACCTGGACTACTACACGCAGTCGGTGCAGGCCTCACAGATTCGCATCGACGAGACTGAGGAGGAGAAGCCCTGGCGCTGTTCGACGCTCGGCTTCGGCGATGTCACCGTCACCACCACCATCCCCATGTTCAAGAAGATCCGCTTCCACTCGCGCGACAGCCTGGGCTTTGAGAAGCTGGAACTGCCCCCGCAGGAGCTGGAAACGGTGGCCTTCTGGCTCATCCCACCCGTCGAGCTCGTGCCAGAGATGATGCGGCATGAACTGGTCATGAGCGAAGCGCTGATCGGCATCGCCAACGTGCTGGTCGAGGTGGCGCCTTTCTTCGTGATGTGCGACACGCAGGACGTGGGCACGGTGGTAGACGTCAACATGCAGGGTCACGGCACCCTCTTCTTCCACGACCGCTATCCCGGCGGCATGGGCTACGCCAAACGCTGCCTGGAGCATATCGACGCATTGATGACCACGGTGGCCACCGTCATCCGCGAGTGCTCCTGCGAAGACGGCTGCCCCTCTTGCGTCGGCTCCCCCATCCCCCCCTTCGCCCTCACCGATCTGGACGGCGTCACCCGCGGGCGCATCCCGGACAAAGCGGCGGCACGATTCCTGCTGGAGAGGCTGCTGCGATGAGTGAGAGGAATGCATGAGTTGAAGTAACCGTTTCGGCCTTGAAAGGGCCACAAAATTTAGCACAGGGTCGCAACCCTGGGGAAGGTGATCGTCTGTAATTCCAGCTCTGAAGGGGCGGCGGGAACGATTATCTGCGCTGTTATCTAACGCCAACTCTCGCGGTTCAGGATAGGCAGCATCGGGTAGCCGTGCTATACTGCGGCCGGCTGCAGAGGGTAACCCGCTGCTTCGACGGACTGGAAAGACCTACCATGAGAACGACCCGCTACAATGACTCGACCATCGGCAAGGTGGTCTCCATGCGTTGCCGCCGCAGCCATACCAATCGCGACGTCGTTGTCATTGACACTGAGAAGCTCGATCAGGTGTATGTGTATGACTTTGCCGGCATCGACGAGGTTATGACCTATTTGCAGGACGTCATGAACATCGATATCGTCGCCGCGCGGCAATCGCCCATCACGTTCAAACTCGTCAATCACGAATCAACAGGCTACATCTACCAAATCGCCCATGAGGAAGATGAGGACCGTGATGATTTCCATGCCTTCTTTACCCCATTGGAAAACGAGGCGGATTGATGAGCCGGTTCGGCTGATGCATGAACCGCATTGGAGCCGCATCCCTTTACGGGTGCGCGAGGCTGAGGCAAGTAAGTTAGGGTCATCCGCTACAGTAATTCCCCCCAACCCCCGGCTGTGCGCCGGGGGGAGTGTATGATGCAGCAAGCGGCCTGCTGCATCACCCGGATGGTTTCTGCCGCGCTACAGCACCGCCCCGTTCACGCGCAGCAACGCTTCTATCGCGACCTGCCGCCCAATGATGAATTAGTTCTATCACTGGAGTAGATTATTTGTAATCCGCTCCAGCAACCTTCTCGGCCTTGATGTGAACGGCACGTGGGCTATATCAGCAACCCTTCAACCGTCAGTCCGCGAATCTCAGCAACACTTTCCCGGTTTGCCCGGCGGCGAATTTCGCGTAGGCGGTGGCGGCTTCAACGAACGGGAACTGGTCGGTCACCAGATCGCGGAGACGCAGTCCCTGGCGGTAACAGGCGAGCATGGCGGGGTATTCGCTGAAATGATAAAACCAGGCGCCCACCGCGGTGATGTCGCGGCGGATGAAGTGGTCGCTGGGCGAGAGCGGCACGGCGCCTTGCTCGCCATTGAAGACAACGGTGCCCGCGGTGCGGACGGCGGCGAAACAGGCGAGCGCGGTTTCCGGGCGGCCGGCAGCCTCGATACAGACATCGGCGCCGGCGCCATCCGTCAACGCGAGCACCGCGTCGGCCGGTTCCGTCTCGTCAACGTTCACCACCTCTCGGGCGCCCAGCTTCCGCGCCAGCTCCAGGCGTATGGCAGAACGGTCAATGGCAATCACGCGCCGGCCCAGATACTTCTGCAGCAGCACGTTGCCCAGCCCGACCGGTCCCACGCCGAATACAGCGATGGTACGGTTCTCCGGCGAGGCGATCTTCGTCGAGGTGTGATAGGGCACCCCCAGGCCATCGCCGGTGAGCAGCACCCCCGCGTCCCAGGGGAGATCGTCCGGCAGCACGTGACAGGCATGGGCGGCGGCGACGAACCGTTCCGCATGCATACGGCCGTAAAATCGGAAGTTGCGGCACCAGGTATACTGCCCCTTCGCGCAATACGCGCATGCCCCGCAGCCGGCAATGGCGCTGACGCCCACGCGCTGCCCGATCGCCAGGTTGGTCACGCCCTCACCGAGCTGCGCGATGCGTCCAGCGGCCTCGTGACCACTGTTGCCGTCCCCCACCCCGCCCGCGTGGTAACTGTGCAACTCGCTGCCGCACAGGGCGGATACCGCGGTGGCGACGATCACTTCACCCGGTCCGGGAACCGGCTCCGGCGTCTCGCCGATGGTCACGCCGCCGTTGCCCTCGAGTTGAATTATTTGCATGTGGCACCTCCACCGAGCGCCAGCGGGAATTCCTGCTGAACCTGCACCGGCCGCCTTTCCGCGATGGAGCGCCGCAGCGCCGCCTCGAATTGCAGCTCCTCCACTCCGGCCATGCCCGGCACCGGTGGGGGAGCGTTTTCACGCACCGAATCGAGATACGCAGCCAGCGCTTTCTCAAAGGAAGCGGCATACTGGTCCCACCGCGAGTGGTTGGGAATGAGCGCGTAGGACTCGGCATACCGGTTGCCCTGCTGATACACCTCCAGCGTGCCATCCAGATCGCGGAACCGCAGCACGCCCTGCGCGAAACAGAGCGTCATGTCATAAAGCGCGAGCGAGAAGTCCGTGCCGCTGGTGCCGAGGATGCTGCCGGTGGCGCCGTTCGTAAGGGTGAAGGCCGCCGTGACATCTACCGCACCCTGATACTCGGTAGCACCCGCGAGCGCTGTAATCGTTGCCGCGCGACCGCCGAACAGGCTCAACAGATCGATGCAATGACTCCAGCAAGCGTAATTCACCAGCAGCGCGGCTTGCTGCAATGGGCCGAGATTACGCGACTCCACGATCTGTCGCGCGCGCCGCGTCTGCTCGAAGAAACGGTAATTGAACACCATCGCCGTCTGCGCGCCCGCCTGTTCGGCGCGCTGCAACAGCGATGCCGCCAGTGTGAAATCTTCTTCTCGCACATTCGCCTGGCCGTTCAGCGCCACCAGCGGTTTCTCGAAGAAGAGCCGCCGAGGACGTCCGGCATCCAGCAAGGCATTGACGGCGTCGTAACGCTGCGTCTCCCGCGTCAACACCAGCACGGCATCCGGGTCATCCGCCAGCAGTTCCGCCGGCGAGCCAGCCACGCGCCCGCCAAAATCCCGCGCGCAGGCTTCCGCCTTTTCAGGCGTCCGAGAAAAATAGGACAACGTGACATCCTGCTGCTGGGCCAAAAAAGGCAAATAGTTGCCCCTGGCCACTCCGCCGGTACCGACGATGGCAATCTTCAACTTGATCCTTCCTTCTAATTAGAGAGCGATTTTCACTTCGGCGAACGACATTTTAAAACGAGTCGCGCAGGATTACCGGTACATCAGTGTGGAATTGCGCCTTGTCGTGCGCGAACCAGTCATCGATCTGTTGCGCATCGACCGGCATGGGCGGGATATTCGGCAGTGTTTCCTTCAGATTATTCACATTCTGGCGGCCGGGATCTTCTCCCAGCGATTTCAACAGCGGGCAGTAGAAATTATTCACCCAGTTGTTCGAGTCCATCACGCCGCGGTCCGCTATGCCTTTGAGGAAACTGACCAGTTCGTGGATTGCGGCGATCCTGGCTGGCTTGTCGTTGGGGTCGATCGCGTCGAGGGCTTGTGCCAGCGTCCGTTCGTGCAGGTAGAGCGCGTAAAACTCCCACCGTTCCCGCTCCCGTCCACTCGTCCCGACTTTGCGCTGCACGGCATCGAGCAGGTAGCATCCCTTCTTCATGAATCCATTCATATCGATCCGCCCCGCGGCAAAATCATCGTAAAGTGCCAGGTAATTATAGAATTCGACGGTGGCGGAGGGGAACATCTTCGCGCAGAAGTCGCGCCGCAATCCTTCAATGTCGGTTTTGACATCCCACTTCAGCCGGGTGGACACATAGTGGGTAAACCCGTTCTTCGCCCAGTCGTGCATTATCTCGGTGGAGAGGCCGAACGCATTATTGTGGGCGTAGAAGGGATAGAGCTTCAGGCGGTCCGTCTCGAGGTAGGACACCGGATTACCCAGCCCCTCGCCCCATCCCCAGTAAATCCACGACCAGGCTTCGTTGATGAGCAGGTGGTGCGACGCCTTGCCCCAGCTTTCAAGCACCGTCTGCCACGGCTCAAGCGCGTAGTTGGAGTAGACGTCGATGATGATGCGGTCCCGGTTCTCGTCGTATCCGTCCGCCTTCACGTGGATCTGCCGGGCGGATTGGAAATAACACATCATGGTGATCATCACGTCGGGATGGCGCGCAAAGATCTCCTTGCCGACCGCGTTCACCATAGACATGTATTGATCGGCGAAGTTCCCGATTTTGCTGCAGTTTTCACACTGGCAGAAGCCGCTCTCCCCGTCATTCATCGAAAAAGAGACGAGTTTGTTCCCGCCGGCTAGCTGCTTTTCCGCCCAGGCAACACCGAGCTTGATCACCTCCGGGTTGGACAGGCAGCGCTGCCCGTGCTGCACTCGCTTCCCGTCTACCAACGGGAAGTATTCGGGATGTGTGGCGTACAGGCTTTCCGGCCAAATTTCGACGAAATTGTGGCCCTGGAACCCGGGACCCAGGCTGCAATAAACCATTTTGTTCGCTTCACGCCACTGCGCCGTCTCCTCGCCGCGCCCGGGGTTGTCCCAGCTATAGGAGCTGCGGAACGGGAACGTCGGCACTTTCACCGTCTCCGACGGCGCGGCGGAGATGGTCGGCAGTTGCGGAACAACTTCGCCCGCCTTGCAGGGCATGAACCAGCGGCAACCGAGGCTTTCGAGAAAGTCGTAGACACTGAAGACGGTCGATTGCCCGCGGTGGCCGGCGAGGAACAGCGTGTTGCCCCGCACGGCCACGGCAAAGGCGTCACGCATGGGGTCCGTAACCGGCAGTTCCTCGCCGATTTTCAGCTTCGCGCGCAGATCCGCGGGCAGCAGCGCGGATTGCCCGACCGCGATGACCGGGCCAGTCACCTTGCCGTCATCCGTTATCACGGGAAGTTTGGCGCCGGAGATCTGGAAGAGATAGTCCTGCAGGATCGTGGCGGCGCGCGCCTCATCCTTGTCGGCACGGGCGGAGAGCACAATGGCGGCGACCGGGGCGTGTTTTGACACCAGCACGAGCGGGCGACCCGCGGCGAACACGGCACTGCACGCGAGCAGCATAATAGCCAGGAGGGATTTCATCAGCGCGCCCCTTTCGCGAGATCGTCTTCAGTCAGGGTCACCTTGCACTCCACTTCCTGCGTATAACCGAGCGCATATTTGAAGAGCCGGGCTTTCCCCTGCACATCACCGAAGCTCTTGCCGAAGTTATCGCCGTCCTCCAACAGGTAAAGGCTCTTCCTGTTCGGGGACAACGCCACGTCGCGCAGGCCGGCCAGCGCGTCATCGGTATACGCGCAGACCTTCGACAGAGACTCATTGCTGTCCCAGAACTGATAGAGACGGGCGGAGGGCGTGCGTTCCACCACGTAAAGCATGCCCTGGTCGGCAGTCAATCCGATGACATCGCCAAGCGCCCCGGGGTATTGATAGCAATAGGCGAAGGCCGTGCCCGTATCATCATACCGTCTCACCTCACGGGCAACCGTGGTGGCGTATACCGCGCTCTTCCCGTCGGAGATCAGCGAGGGTCCGACATAGCACCCGCCAATGGGCGCGTAGTTCAGCGCAGCGGGCGGAGCGGGCACATTGAACGTGTAGAGCCAGCCCTCGCCTTTCGGCTTCGCAAGGTCGAAGGCTTTGAGCTGCTCCCCGCAGCGATTCCTGATGAATATTTTGCCATCAGCACCGAGGCCGCCGCCCTGCGACCCACCGAGGCCGCGCCGCCCCTCTTTTTCGTCTCCGGGGTCGGGACCGGGCATCCAGCCGCCAATCGTATAGAGCGGCGTGCCCTTCCGATCGAACACGTCGACCGCGTGCCAGCCGCCGAACGGGCCGATGATCTGCCCCGCGGTCAGCACAAACCAGTTGCCACAGCTTGCCAGCGGCAGGCAGTGCGATTTGCCGGCGTCGAAATCGCGGAGTGGCGCGCCGTCGGTGGTGAAATGGTACAGGCCGCATGGGCTGGTAAACTTGCCGGTCGGCTTCCCCTCGACAATCTCCGGCACCCCCCGGTCGAGCACATAGAGCGAGCCGTCCGCATCCACATTCACGTCGCAGGGATTACCAAGTTGAATGAACCCGATGTTGGCAAAGGTCGTGTCGCGCGTCACCTTGCGGCCAATACCTGCGCGCAGCCGATAGGTTCCCGCGGCGAGCGCCTTGCCGACGGCATAGCGTCCGGTCCATGCGAAATGGTACTTCCCTTCCTGCTGGTCGCCGGCAAAAAGCGTGGTGACATACGCGCCGTTGCCCGCGTATACCTGGATGGTGACACTGTCCGGCCGGGTCAGGGTGTAACTGACCTGTCCCTCGCGATACGCCAGATGCGTCATCTCCGCGTGGATGCCCTGCGCCAGCAGGAGCATCACCGCGCACGCCAGGACATAATGAACTGCCTTCCGCATCGTCTTTCACCTCATCAGCAAGCATCGGGGCGTTGATCTACCAACCAATCATACTTACTGCAACGGGAAATCTCCTTGTTTTTCACTCATTTTTTCGCACGATTCCGCCAGACACAGCCGCGGGCGCCAGGCCGAGGGAACCACCGATCAGCATTGCGACATCGCTGCAACCGCTGATCGCCAGGGATCGCAGGTAGGAATACAGGAACAGAGCCAATACCGTTCAAAAGCCTCATTTACGTTGATTAGTGGTACCATCTCCACGCTCAACTGATATCGACATTCGGCGACTTTTGAACGGTATTGAACCTGTCCCCTGAATTTTCCCCTATATTTCACGCTGTCGAAAAAGCGGCGCAGTTGAAAAAAGTGTAGTACATCGGCGGCATACGGCGCCACCAAGTACTACCCGCCCATCCGCTTGCGTGTGGAGGATGCGGAGGCCGACCACCCGCAGTTCCCCGCCTACACGGATATCGAAAACCTGCGCAGTTACCCGCAGGTGCTGGCGGAGGGCGAAGCGGTGGTGGCCACCGAGAAGATCCATGGCACCAACTGCCGCGTCGGCTTCGTGCATGAGCGTACAGGGTCTGCTCGCGGCGCTGCAGACGGCGGGGCACCGCCAGGCGGTGCTCTACGGCGAGGTGTATGGCCAGGGTACCTACTCGATATCGGCACTCCTCGAAAGCATTTCTACAATCGAGATGGAACGGGAAAGCGAGTAGACAAGCCTGAAGACCTTACCAGGGTTTGCTCGATCGCGGTGATGGCAGCGTGCTCCAGCGGGAAGGCGGCTTTGAGGCGGCGCACCTGGTCGGCAACTTGCGCAGGAGTCATCAATTGGGGTTATCCCAATTTAATCCAATTTCGCCACACTGTATGCAACCGATCGATCAGCGGCTGATCGTGGGGAACACGTCTTTCAACACAATCCGTAATGGCGCAAGGAACGCGATCTCGATTTCGCCTTCTTCGGTGTATCTGGCCGGGCGCCCGTATTTGCCGTCTGTACCACGTGTGAAGACCATGACTGTTCTATCGATCGGTTGGATCAGCCAGTATTCCTTCACACCTACTTTTTCATAGAGGTCGAATTTATCTTTCAGATCTGTCTGCGCCGTGTATGGGGAGAGCACTTCCACGATCAAGTCCGGGGCACCTTTGCAGCCGCTGTCGTCAATCTTCGTGCTGTCGCAGACGACGAAGAGGTCGGGCTGGACGACCGAGGTGATCTCGTCATCCGTCTCATCAGCTTCCGGGAGGCGCACATCAAGCGGGGCGATGAACACCTGGCAGGGCTTCCCGCGCAGGAAGTTGAAAAAGGCATTGGGGAGTGCCAGCACAATTTGTTGGTGATCGGTCGAGGGTGACGGGCTCATATTGTAAGCTACGCCCTCGATCAGTTCCCAGCGTTCATTTTCCGACCAGGTGCGATAATCACGATAAGTATATTTGCGATCGTCTTTACGGTAAGCTAATGACATCAGCAACTCCAAGGACTTGTGCTGTTCTTTCCAATACGATTATACCACCTCAATGGGTAATCGAGAATTGCTATAGCCGCCGCCCCCACTCCCTGCCATAGCCGTCACTTATGGTAGGGCTCCCCCTTCATAATCTTAAACGCCCGATATACCTGCTCCACCAGCATCAGCCGCATGAGCTGATGGGGATAGGTGAATTTGCCGAAGGAGAGGTGTAAATCTGCGCGCTGGAGGGCGGCGGGAGCGAGGCCGAGGGAGCCGCCGATGAGTAGGGCGATGTCGCTGCGACCGGAAACGGCCAGCTCCTGCAGGTGGGCGGCGAAGGCTTCCGAGGTGAATTGCTTGCCGTCGATGGCGAGGGCGATGACATGCTGACCGTCTTTGAGTGCTTTGAGCAGGCGGTCGGTCTCGCGGGCTTTAACCTGGGCCTGCTCCGCGTCCGATAGCGTCTCCGGCGCTTGCTCCTCGGCCACCTCCACGATCTGCACCGTGGTGTAACGGCCCAGCCGCTTCAGGTATTCCGCG
>Ga0172368_10007339_pt1 | contig 11537 bp, 12 predicted proteins | sample Lak11m_FD_114540 | JGI IMG/M metagenome (GOLD analysis project Ga0172368, IMG submission 114540) | Freshwater microbial communities from Kabuno Bay, South-Kivu, Congo - kab_022012_11m | ecosystem: Environmental > Aquatic > Freshwater > Lake | place: Democratic Republic of the Congo: South-Kivu...
ACTTGACCTCAACGAGCAAGCAATGGCGTACGAAGCATTGCTCAATGCCATCAACTCGCGCGCTTGGATCAACGGCTTCTATGGCTACGGCTACTACGTCCCCGTCGCCATCCGCGACAAGTATTACTCGCCCCGCTCCAAACCGGCAGAGGTGATTATGGCCTCGTGGTTTGCGAGAATTAAATAGAGATTGGAGATCAGTCTGCGCCTTTACAATCACAAATAGCGGAGGTCAAAATAAGATGGATTTCAATGGTCGTATAATAAAGGCAATGGCATCTCTTTCTCTCCCCTTCGACACCAATAAACTCATTGACATCTGCCACGCCAATGACGTGAAGATGATCGGCGTTTTCGGTTCCTTTGCGCGTGGTGAGGCAACATCCAAAAGCGACATTGATTTTCTGGTGAAATTCTCTAAACGAAAGAGCCTTCTCGCGTTGGTAAAGTTGGAACGACAAATGTCAACAGCATTGGGGAGAAAAGTGGATTTGCTCACTGAAGCTTCTATTAGCCCTTACATCCGTGAACAAGTTAAGCATGATCTCAAGGTAATCTATGAAGCAAGGTGACGCACTTTACCTGCAACACATCATAGATGCCATCGCGCAGATCGAAGAATACGTTAAAGAGATTGACGAAGATGCGTTTAATATGAACCATCTTGTTCAAGACGGAGTGATTCGACAAATTATCGTGATTGGTGAAGCGGTCAAATTGCTTTCAGATGATTTACGCAAGAAGTATGATGAAGTCTCATGGCAAGACATTGCAGGTATGCGTGATAAGTTGGTTCATCGTTATTTTGGAATTGATCTCGAAAAAGTTTGGGATACAGTCAAAGAGGATTTACCTGCCTTGAGCGAAGAAGTTAAGAAGATACAGGGAGAAATTGAGAAGAAGTAATCCCCGCCCTCTCTCACGGAGAGGGCTTTCTTTTCTCCAGAAGATTTTTATGGACAGTAATCGAAATCTGAATAGAATTAGCGTTACAGTGATGATAAGGAGATTCGATCATGCCTACCTCAACCCGAACCCAAGCGAAAACAAAATCGAAAACCGAACCCAAGCGCATGAGCGACGAAGCGGTGAAAGCAAAGACCGGAAAGAATTGGAAAGAATGGTTTGCCATTATTGACAAAGCCGGGGGACGGAAAATGACGCATCAAGAGATCGTCGCGTTTTTGCGAACCAAGCACAAAGTCAAAGATTGGTGGCAGCAAATGGTGACGGTCACTTACGAGCAGGCGCGCGGCAAACGAGTCAAACATCAACCCCCCAAAGGGTTTCAGGTCAGCGGCAACAAAACGATCAACGTCCCCATTGCGACTCTGTACAAAGCGTGGCTCACCGAAGGCTCGCGCCGCCCGTGGCTGCCCCACTCCGACATCACCATTCGCAAGAGTATGCTCAACAAATCCATCCGCCTCACTTGGGCAGACGGCAAGACGCACGTGGATGTTAATTTTTATGAGAAGGGCGATGACAAGAGTCAGATCAACCTTGAGCATAATAAACTGCCCAGCGCGCGCGAAGCCAACCGCATGAAAGCGTATTGGGCAAGGGCTTTAACGAAGCTCAAAGAAGAGATCGAAGAATAGATTTTCCCAAAACGGGTTTCAAGCAGAAACCCGTTTTCTCTAACTTTCTTATTATGACCAAACGACTCAATATCTCCTCAGGCGCAAAGTGGGAAGACATTGTCGGCTACTCGCGCGCGGTGCGAATCGGAAACGTGATCGAAGTGGCAGGCACAACCGCCGTAGACGAAGCGGGGAACATCGTCGGCGTCAACGACGCGTATCAACAAACCAAATTCACGCTGGCAAAGATCGAGAAGGCGTTGGTTCAGGCTGGCGCGACGATGAAGGATGTCATCCGCACTCGCCTGTATGTCACCGACATTTCCAAATGGGAAGACATTGGTCGCGCGCACGGCGAATACTTTCGCGAGATCAAACCCGCCTCAGCCATGATCGAAGTGAAAGGCTTGATCGATCCGAAGTTGTTGGTAGAGATAGAAGTGACGGCAGTAATAGCAGATGGCTGATGGCGATTAGCGCAAAGCCATGCCAACGGTTTTCTCCTCGCCTGCTGAAGTCACGCCCGATTATTTGACTCGCGCCCTGCGCGATAACGGACTCTTGCCAAGCGGCGAAGTGAGCGCGATCAAAATCGAAAAACACTTTCGCGCCGTCTCTACCCTTGCTACTCTCAACTTAAGTTACACCGCCAACTCCCCCTCTACCGCCCCGACCCGAGATTTATCCGCAACGCACGACTCGCATCAGCCTTCAACTGCCGCCGCCATTGGAATAAAAGCAGAACGCTGAAAGCGCTGATTCTTTTTTGATCTATCAGCGTCCCTCTGCGTTAATCAGCGCCATCAGCGTTCAATGGTTTTCGCTTTAAACAAAACGGGCTTCCTCTTTCGAGCAAGCCCGTTTCCTTTATTTCCTTTGTTTCCATTCTCCCCTTATCTCCCCATTTCCTTTTACGTCCCTTCCTCCCACGAATTCAAATACTTATCCTGCTCCGTCGTAAGCGTATCCACCTTCACGCCCATTGCTTCGAGCTTCAAGCGAGCGATCTCGCGATCTACATCCACAGGGATCGTGTACACATCGGGCTTGAGCTTGTCGGCGTTCTTCAGCATATACTCCGCGCCCAACGCTTGGTTAGCAAAGCTCATATCCATCACAGAGGCGGGGTGCCCTTCGGCAGAGGCAAGGTTGATCAAACGTCCTTCGCCGAGCAAGTTGATCTTGCGCCCATCTTTAAGATCATACGTCTCCACGAATTCGCGCGTGCGGCGTTTGCCTTTGGACATCGCCTCGAGCGCCGGGATGTCAATCTCCACGTTGAAGTGACCGGAGTTCGAAATGATCGCCCTATCCTTCATCACTTTGAAATCTTCACCGTCTAACACGTTCTTGTTGCCGGTCACCGTGCAGAAGATGTCGCCGACCTTCGCCGCCTGCGCCATCGGCATCACGCGGAAACCGTCCATCACCGCTTCGAGCGCCGCCAACGGATCGATTTCGGTGACGATCACATTCGAGCCCATACCGCGCGCGCGACTCGCCAAACCTTTGCCGCACCAGCCGTAACCCGCCACCACAAACGTCTTGCCCGCCAACAATATATTCGTCGCGCGCACAATGCCATCGAGCGTGGATTGACCCGTGCCATAACGGTTATCAAAAAAATGTTTCGTCATGGCATCGTTCACCGCCATGATCGGGAACTTCAACATGCCATCCTTCGCCATTGCCTTCAAACGGATCACGCCTGTCGTGGTCTCTTCCGTGCCGACCACAATATCTTTCAGCAGCTCGGTGCGCGTCTTGTGGATCGTGCTGACCAAGTCCGCGCCATCGTCCATCGTCAGATTCGGTTTGTGATCGAGCGCGGCTTTGATATGTTTGTAATACGTGTCGTTGTCTTCGCCCTTGATAGCGTACACCGGAATCTCATCGTGCATCACCAACGACGCTGCCACGTCATCCTGAGTCGAGAGCGGGTTCGAGGCACACAACACCAGCTCGGCGCCACCCGCTTGCAACGCGCGCATCAAGTTCGCGGTCTCGGCAGTCACATGCAAACAAGCCGACATACGCAAGCCTTTAAACGGTCGCTCTTTCTTGAAGCGTTCGTGGATTTGTCGCAGCACAGGCATCTCTTGTTCAGCCCAATCAATGCGGTGTCGCCCGCCGTCGGCAATCTTTGGATTCTTAATATCGTAATTGCTCATTGAGGTTTCCTTTTTCTAAAATTTTCAAACGTGATACGTTCTTCACGCATCACGTATCACGCTTTACTTCAATAACAGATCGAGCTTACCTCGATCATCAAACACCTTCCGGAAGCGACTCACAAACTCACCCACCGTGTAAACATGATTCTGCGTCCCGGACTTTTCGAGGCAGTAGGTCGCCGCCAATGCTCCCATCTTGCCGCTAATATCCCAACCCAATCCCAACGCCAAGCCCCGCAAGAAGCCGCCTCTAAACGCGTCACCCGTTCCAGTCGGATCAAGAATCGTATCGGTTGGGAAGATCGGAATCTCAACACGCTGACTATCGGCATACACCGTGGCGCCGTCTTTGCCGCGCGTCACGATCAACAGTTTACCCATCCTCACCACATCCGCTTCGCTCAAGCCGAGTCGATCTTGGATGATGTGCGCTTCGTAATCATTCACTACGATCATCTTCGCATTTTCGACCCCTTCGCGAATATCTTCCACACTCACCCGCACCAACTGCTGGCTGGGATCGTAGAGATACGGAATTTTAAGTTCGACGCATTCGCGGATGCGATTCAGCATCGCCAGCGGATCGTCCGGCGAGATGACGACCAGATCGGGTTGGTATCCAAGATCATGCAGCCGCACTTCGGCAGCGTGCGCCATCGCGCCCGGATAAAACGACGCAATCTGCAAATTGGCTTTATCGGTATTGGCAAAAAATGAGGCGGTCATCTTGCCGCTAATTTGCTTCACCGACTTTGTATCCACCCCCTTCGACTCTAACCACTGACGATACTCATTGAAGTCCTCGCCCGCCGTGCCAATGAGCGCAGGCTTACCGCCAAGCAGCGCGTGGCTGTAGGCGATGTTCGGCGCAGTGCCGCCATAATGGCGCGTCAGCGAATCCACCAAAAAACTTAAACTCAACGACTCCATCTTTTCGGGATGGATGAATTCTTTGAAGTGACCGGGAAAGGTCATGAGGTAGTCGTAAGCGATGGAACCGGAGAAAACGATCTTCATTTTTTTGACAAGATGACAAGATGAATGGGTGACACGATGACACTTTCACCCTGTCATCTTGTCATCCCTTCAACTTGTCACTTCAACACTTTAGACAATCCAAATCTGTCTCGCAACATAATCATCAACGCGCGCAAGCCGTCACTCACTTGAATCTTCTTGCCTTCTTCGTAAGTGCGCGGCACATAATCAATCGCCACTTCGTGGATGGCGTAGCCCGCCAATAATAACTTATCAGGCAGTTCAAAGTCCAGATCGAATCCTGAACAAACTAAATTGAGTTTTTGGAACACGTCCACCTTCACCATCTTGATCGCGGTGGCAACGTCGGTGAGAGTCCCGCCGAACAGGATGGTGGTGATCGTCGTCAACACCCGCACACCCAAATAGGCATGAGCATATTTGTATTTAGCATGACCGCCCAACACGCGCGACCCGAACACCGCCGCCGCGTTGTGCCGTCTCGCTTCGTTTAACAGCTTCGGCAATTCATTCGGGTGATATTCCAGGTCGGCGTCTTGAATAACCGCATACTCACCTGCGCTGTGTTCAAAGCCGGTGCGGATGGACATCCCCTTGCCCATGTTGCGCGGTTGATAGATCACCTTCACATTCGGCGCAGTGATCGTCTTCAACAGATCCAGCGTGCCATCGGTTGAGCAATTGTCAACCACAATAATTTCTTTTTCAACGTCCGATCCAAAATCAACTTGTTGTATCCGTTCCAACACAGTCAAGAGGGTGTTCTTCTCGTTGTAGGCGCAAACAATGATAGATAACTTCATTATTAATTACAAAATCCCAAATCCCAAAACCCCAATAACCCAATCACCTTCAAACCTAATGCCATTTCGCAAGAATGAACCGATCTCGCAAAACGATCAACACAGCATGAAGCCCATCCCACAGCCGAATCTTTTTTCCCTGTTGATAGGTTCGTGGGTTAAAACCAATCGGCACTTCGCCAATGCGCCGCGTGGCAAGTGCCAGCTTATCGCTCAGCTCAAAATCTAAGTCGAAGCCGCTGCAAGTGAGCTTAAGCGATTGCAAAATCGGAGTCCGCATCAACTTGTAGTTGGTTGCCACGTCGGTGTAATGCGCCCCGAAGAATAGGTTCGTCAACAATGTAAGAAAGCGCACGCCCCAATAGTTCGCGGCGTAGTAATGATATTTCTTTCCACCCAACACCCGCGAACCATACACCACGTCCAAATTTTCGTTCACCGCTTTTTGAATCAACTTGGGGTACTCTTGCGGATCGTATTCGAGATCGGCGTCTTGCGTGATCGAGTAATCGCCGGAGCAGAGAGGGATCGCCGTGCGAACCGAATTGCCCTTGCCCATGTTTTTCGGTTGATAAACGATCTTCACATTCGGCGCGGTCACGGTCTTCAACAAATCGCGCGTGCCATCCGTCGAGCAATTATCCACGACGATCAGCTCGCGCTCCCAGCCATTCAACTCAACGGACTGCACACGTTTGATGATCTCTAAAATTGTTTCGCGCTCGTTATAGACACAAATGATGACGGAAAGCTTCATCCACTCATTCGTGAGGCGTGATACGTGAGGCGTGAATTAACTTCACGAATCACGCTTCACGCATCACTTTGGCTTCGCAAAAAATTCCCCGAACACACTCACCATGTAATCTATCTTCTCTTCATTCAACCCGGGATACACACCCACAAAGAACGTATCCGTCATCACTTTATTAGCAACGGGCAAATTGCCAATCGTGCGCGCTTCAATGCTGCGATACGCCGGTTGTTTGAGGATGTTGCCCGCGAATAAAGTGCGCGTCTCGATCTTGCGGCTCTCCAAAAACGTCGTGATCGCTTTTCGATCAAAGGGGACGCCGTCTCGCAAGGTCAACGGACAGGCGAACCACGACACATCGGCGTCGGGCGACCACGTCGGCAAGATCAAAAACTCCTCGAACTGTTTCAAGCCCGCGTAGAGTCGCGCAAAATTTTTCTTGCGCTGCGCCACAAAGCCCGGCAACTTCTCCATCTGCGCCACGCCCATCGCCGCCTGCACATCAGTGATCTTCAAGTTGTAACCGATCTCGGTGTAGTAATAACGGTGATCGTGAAAACCTTCCACGCCTTCCAACGTTCTCTCAAAACGAATGCCACATTTGCCATTCAGCGGATTGTCGTAACCGCACCAACAATCACGCCCCCAATCGCGGATCGTCCGCGCAATTTTTGCCAGTCGTCTGCTGTTGGTATACACCGCCCCACCCTCGCCCATCGTAATGTGATGCGCCGGATAAAACGAGAGAGTCGCCAAATGCCCAAACGTGCCAACCGATTGACCTTTGTATTTTGAACCGAGCGCATCGCACGTATCTTCAACCACGAAAAGATTATGTGCCTTCGCAAATTTCATCACGCGATCCATCGCAATGGGATTACCCAAGGTGTGAGTCAAAAACAATGCGCGCGTTTTGGATGAGAGTGCCGCCTCAAGTTGATTCACATCCACGTTGTACGTCCCCATCTCGGCATCTACAAAGACAGGCACAAGTTGATTTTGGATGATCGGCGCAACGGTTGTGGGAAACGCCACCGCCGAAGTGATCACTTCATCGCCCGGGTGCAATCGTTGTTTAAGCTGCTGGGCGCACAAGGTGGACATCGCCACCAAATTCGCCGACGACCCCGAGTTCACCGGGATCACTTCGCGCGCGCCGATGAACGCCCCCAACTTTTTTTCAAAGTCTTCGGCGAAGCGCCCGGCGGTCAGCCAAAAATCCAACACGGCGTCCACCATGTTCACCATCTCGCGCTCATCGTAGACTCGCCCGGCATACTGCACGCGCGATTCGCCCGCCACAAACTTTTTATGGGCGTGCGCCTGTTGATAGTATTCGGTTACTTTGGCGAAAATTTCTTCGCGGAGAAATTGTAAGTCGCTGCTCATAATTTACAAGCCCCCTGAGCGGAGCGCCGCGTATTTCGCGGCGCGTAGTCGAAGGGCGCGGAGTCTTTCACATCATCCGCATCCTTCGACTGCGCGATGGAAAATCACCATCGCTCCGCTCAGGATGCTTACTTTAGCCAACCATCCTCTTCAACCCCTCCTCCAACCCCACCTTCGCTCTCCACCCTATTAACTTTTCACTTCGCCCCGCATCCGCAATTTGCTGCGCGACCTCACCCGGTCGTTGCGGCAACGCGCCAATAAGCGGCTGACCGCGCCCCGCCAGATCGAAAACTTTTTGCACCACATCGCGCACGGGCGTGCCGATTCCGGTTCCCAACTCAATCGTCTCCCCCTCCACATTTTGCGCGCGCGATGCGGCGATGATTCCCTCAACCACATCGTCAACGTAAATCCAATCGCGTACTTGCTCGCCCGACGTCGTCGGAAAACTTTCACCGTTACGCGCCGCCTTCAACGCCGCGCCCAACACGCTGCGCTCGGAGAGTCCGCGCCCGTACACTTGAAACGGCATCACGGCAGTGATCGGGAAGCCTTGGGTGCGGAAAAACATTTTACAAAATTCCCAAGCCGCCGCTTTGGAGGCGGCATACACGTTCATTGAGTCGTATTCGGTAGGCGTGCGCGTCACGATCAATTTGCACGCGCCGTTGATCGCTTTAATTAAATTGATTGTCGCTTCGAGATTTCCACGCAACGCGTCGTGAATTGGCAAAAATGGATCGGTGACGCCGACTGCCGCTAAATGAACCACCCCATCGGGTGACGCCGACTCTACTGCGCGGCGCGTGTCGTTGGCATAACGCAGATCGCAGGCAACAATCTCCGCGCCCTCGACGACGAGTGAACGTTGTAACGGTTCGGGCAAGACAAAAGCGATGACCGTTGCGCCATCATCAAGCAATTGTTTGATTAACGCCCGCCCGATGAAACCCGTCGCGCCCGTAACGACGACTCGCATAAGTACGGGCGCGGTTACCGCGCCCCTACGATTACTTCTCTATACCACCCCATCGTTTCCTCCAACGCCGCCTCAAGCGTGTATTGCGGCTGCCAATTTAATAACTGATGCGCTTTGGTCGAGGAGAGATATTGATTCTGAATCTCATTCGTCGCCTGATTCAAAATCACCGGCTTGAGATCAGGATGATCGGAAATTTGCAAAATCGAATTTACCATCTCTAATACAGTGAGCGGTCTATCGAGTCCAAAGTTATAAGCTTGCCCGCGATGCATGTCGGGATTCTTGTGCAGCGCCTCAGCGAGGGTGAGATAAGCGTTGACGGCGTCCTTCACGTAAAGATAGTCGCGCTTCATTGTGCCATCGGAGCGCACGAGGGGCGGCTCGTTGAGCAACGCCGAGCGCATCGTGCCTGGCACAATTCGATTCCAATTAAGATCGCCGCCGCCGTACATATTGGCGCAGCGAGTCACGGCAGTGTTCATGCCGTAGGTGTCAGCAAAAGCGCGCACAATTAAATCGGCGCATGACTTGGAAACATCGTAAGGATGTTTGCCTTGCAACGGCGCATCTTCGGTATAAGGCAGAACTTCGTGAGAACCGTAGGCTTTGTCGCTTGAGGCAAATAAAAATTCTTCCACCTTGCCCCACTGCCGTGCCGCTTCGAGCATTGTCCACGTGCCGCGAATGTTCGCCTCAAATGCCGGAAGCGGCGCGCGGTTGGCGACGCCCACCACCGTGAGCGCTGCTAAATGGAAACAGGTTTGAATTTCGTATTCGGGGAAAACGCGGTTGATGATGTAATCGTCAGTGATCGATCCGTGAACGACCTTGATCTTATTAATCGTCCCCGATCTCACCAGTTGACTGTTCGGGATCGAATCGCGAATCAACCCCACCACATCCGCGCCGAGTTCCACCAGTTTCGCCGTCAGCCACGAACCCAACACGCCGGTGCAGCCCGTAACCAACACCGAGCGTCCGCGCCAGAAATTTGAATCAATCACTAGCCACCTCACCAGTCGTAAGACGGATTTAAAATCCGTCCTACCGCCAAACTTTCCACGGCGCGCCCTTCTCCCACAACTCGTTTAAAGTTTGCGCCTCTTTAAAAGTATCCATCGAAGCCCAAAAACCGGAATGGCGGAAGATCATTAACTGATCCTCTTTCGCCAAATGGGCAAAGGTTTGTTTCTCTAAATCCACGTTGTCATCGCCTTGCAAATAATCCAACACGCCACGCTCGAACACAAAGAAGCCGGCGTTGACCCAATCGGCGAGACGCGGCTTCTCGCGCAAGGCGATCACTTGATCACCTTTCGTCTCCACCACGCCGTATTGATTGAACGGCTGATAGCCAGTGAGCGTCGCCAACTTGCCATGCGCGCGATGAAATTTTAATAACGCTTCGATGTTCACATCGCCGATGCCGTCGCCATACGTGGCGAAAAAAGTTTGGGCATCGTTGCGTTCCATCGCTTTACGAATCCGCGCCCCCTTGTTCGTCGGCACACCGGCGTCAAACAGAGTCACTTCCCAATCCGATTCGCGATTGGCGTCGTGGTATTTGAGTTTATCCGTCTCACCCAATTTAAAGGTGACGTCGTGCGTCAACGATTCGTACTCAAAAAAATATCGGCGAAACCAATCGCCGCGATAGCCGAGCGGGAAAATAAATTGCGTGTGACCGTAGTGGGCATACAACTTCATGATGTGCCACACCACAGGTCTGCCGCCCACCTCTACTAAGGCTTTGGGTCGCCCTTCAGCTTCGGGTCCCATGCGCGTGCCGAGCCCGCCGACGAGGAGGATGATGGGGATGGACACTAACAGAACAGTAATTAGTTATTGGTAATTAGTAATTGCGGCGTGCCAATTACTAATTACTATTTACCAGTTACTGCTTTCCTCAGCCCCTCCTCAAACGGCGGATACACCACGCCGTTCTCGGTGACAATCGCCGTCACGTATTTATTCGGAGTCACATCAAACGCCGGGTTACGCGCAGTGATTCCTTCGGGCGTCACTCGCTCGCCGTTGAATTGCAAGTTCAATACTTCGTCCATTGCTCGTTCTTCAATTGGAATGTGCGACCCGTCGGGGAGAGAGAGATCAACAGTAGAGGTCGGCGCGACGGAATAAAAAGGGATGCCGTTCTCTTTCGCCAACACTGCCAGTTGATACGTGCCAATCTTGTTCGCCACATCGCCATTGGCGGTGATGCGGTCAGCCCCAACAAAAACGCCCTTCACCTTGCCCGCCCGCATGAAGTGACCCGCCGCCGTGTCGGCAATTAAATCAAACGGCACATTTAAATTCTTAAGTTCCCACGCGGTCAGCCGCGCCCCCTGAAGTCGCGGGCGAGTTTCATCCACGAAGACGTGAATCTTTTTCCCTTGTTCGTGCGCCATGCGTATCACGCCGAGCGCGGTGCCGTAATCCACAACTGCCAACGCACCCGTGTTACAGTGATGCAGAACCGAGTCGCCATCGTGGATCAACGCCGCGCCATGTTTCGCCATGCGAATGTTGATCTCCACATCTTCGTCCGCCATTTTTTGCGCTTCGGCTAAAACCGAGGAGCGAATGTCGTCAAGGTTTTTCAAAACCAGGCCGCGCGCATATTTCATCAGCCGATCCGTCGCCCACTTTAAGTTGACGGCAGTGGGTCGGGCATCGTCCAAAACTTTTTTAGCGTGATCCAGATCGATCAACAAACTGTCACGATCCTTCGCCGGACTCTGCTGCGCGGCAAGCGCCAGGCCATAAGCCGCCGTCACGCCAATCGCCGGAGCGCCGCGCACCACCATGTCGGTGATCGCTTTCGCCACGTCGTTATAATCGTGGTAAGCG
>Ga0172368_10007341_pt1 | contig 11536 bp, 7 predicted proteins | sample Lak11m_FD_114540 | JGI IMG/M metagenome (GOLD analysis project Ga0172368, IMG submission 114540) | Freshwater microbial communities from Kabuno Bay, South-Kivu, Congo - kab_022012_11m | ecosystem: Environmental > Aquatic > Freshwater > Lake | place: Democratic Republic of the Congo: South-Kivu...
CGTGGCAGATGACGAAGTTCACCGGCAGTCGCGCAAAGGTCCGGAACACCCGGCGGTTGATCTCCGCAAACTCCTCCATGATGCGATCAAAGCGGGAATCCAGACAGCACTGAAGGAACAGCTCCCAGCCGAAGGTCAGCAGCGGCCACATGAACATAGTGTTATAGAAGCCGCAGGAAGCCGTGGATCCTTCAGGAGCGCGATCGCCCTGCTCGGCAGGATAGTGGCGCCTGTAGGACTCGTACAGCCGCTCCTCATCGGAGTAGTCCCGCGATTCCACCACGGGCACATCGGTGAAATCGGCGTTCTCCAGCGGAGAGAAGGCAAACACCTCCTCGGCGGAGCGGAACGTCTTGCCCCAGTCCCAGTGCCAGCTCGCTCCGTCTCCCCACCGAATCGCATGGCGGCCGAGCTCGTCTACCGAGCTGCTGTGCTCGCCCCCGTCCAGCGTAGGCCGAGGTCTCGGTTCGTCGGTTTCGGGAATGCCAAGGCCCAGTTCAGGGTACAGCTGTCTGAGCTTCAGGCGGCACTCGCGCGGGTGCTCGTAGTAGTCAATGCCCGTCAGATAGGTCTCGGCATCCGGACAGGACCAGTGCTCCCAGTGGGGCATGCGGGCCGGTCCGAGGCCCATGAGGGCCATGTAGCGCTCCAGTTCACTCATCTGCTCCGGTCCGATCTCCTCTCACCGCGCATGGCGTCTGCGTTGCGCGTGCTCCGCTCATCGAGAAGCGCCAAGCGCGAGCTCCACAGCCCTCGCCAACCAGACGTCCGGGGCGTCGCCGGCAGCGCCGTCCGCCGCCGGCTTGGGGGCGGGCAACGCCTGCCCGTCGGGCCCGCGGAAGGTCAGTCCGGGCACGCTGATGCGCCAGTTCCCGACGAGCGAGACGGCCTTCAGCGCACATGCCAGCCCGGGCAACGGGGTTCCAACGACCTTACCCAGACCTGCCTCCGAGGCAAGGCAGACCAGCGCCTCGGCTGCGCCGACGGTCCGTTCATCCACCAGAAACACGAGGGCAAGGCCCCTCACCCTCGTTCGACCGTCGGCCGGCTGGCTCGACCCAGTGGTTCCTCCGGCAGCATCGGCAAGGACAGCGAGCGTGCCGGCGATGCCCTCGGATCCGTCCGCCCCGCGCAGGTCCACGATGAGCGATCGAACGCCACCCAGCCCTCCCAGCGCACGCCGTCGAACGTCCTCGATGCTATCGCCGCCCACCCTGGCGATACGCACATACCGCACCGTCCCGGAAGACAGCACAGCCACGCGCTCGGCATTCCGAGCGGCAGCGTCTGCCTCCCATAGGGCCAACTCCGCCGCAAAGGTGATAGCCCTCAGGTTCAGCTTCCGCACGCCCGGCTGGGGCTCCGGTGATTCGACAGGCGGCGCCGTACCGATCGTGACCTCGACGCTGCGGTCCGCCGTGCCCTGTAGCCGCGACCAGACCTGCTCCGGAGACATGCATGGCCGTCCGTCAATCGCGTGTATGTACTCGCCCGAGACGACCGGGCCTCCAGACAGATCCGCCGGCCCACCCATGGCGACCGCGGAGACACGGACGCCGGGGCCCTGATAGGCGTCGTCGAACGCCAGCCCTAGACAACCCTGAAGGTCGGCCCCAGGCACCAGCGCGGATGCCCCGAACCTGACCGCGCCGAGCTGGCCCGCAAGGGCGTACGCGGCATGTCCCGTGTCCTCCGAGGCATCTGATGCCTCCGCAACGGCGGCCCATGCTCGTGCCATGGCATCCACGTCTGACGGGGCGGTAGAGCCAACAGCGCCCGCCCTCCTCAGAGCATCCGCTACGTCGCTCAGCAAGCGCCTGGCTTCGGCGCGTCGGTCCCGTTCGTAGCTACAAGCGACCGGGAGCAACGCCGGCGAGCTCGAGCCTCGTCGCAGGATCTGGACTGCCCCGGCGCCGTCGAGCCATGCCAGGCCCGAACCGTCCGGCAGCACGACGGCTTGCCCTGTTCCGCCATTCGTCGGACAGAGCGGCAGGACCGCACGCGAGCTCACATTCACGGCAACGAGCCCGACGCCCGAGTCGAGCGGAGCTGTCACCACGGCGCTTTGCCCGTCGGGTGCGATCACCAGGCCGGTCGGCGCCTTCGGGGTCGGGGCCAGGAGCCTCAGGCGCTCGTGAATACCGTCGAAGTCCACGATCACACGCTCCGTGGGCGTGACCGGCCCGCCGAGCGGCCAGGGCGGAACGCCTGGAGAGGCGTCCTGCGCGGGGCCACCGGCGCCTCCAGGCGCCCGCGGCCTTCTCCGCTGGGACGAGGGCCCTTCTTCGCCGCCGCCGCGATCGGGTGGCGCACCCCTCCGAGCCTGCGGCGGCGAGGCGCTCGCGGCCCCCATCGGCGCACGCCGCAGCGGAATGGCGAACACGCCGATGCGGCCGCCAAACACCCCTGAGCACACCACGGTGGTTCCGGCAGGCAGCCATCGCGGGTCCGACAGCACGCCTGCCGACCGGGTGACATTCACGGCGGTTCCGCCCACCGAGGCAACAAGGTGGATGTCACTATATCCGCGTTCATCCTGCCGGCTGAAGGCGAGCCATCGTCCATCAGGCGACCAGCTATAGCCGCCGTACTCGCCATCCGGCGCCACGACGGCCTCCAATGCGACGCCCGGGCCCGGTTGTCCGGCGAGGCGCCGCACCACGAGCCCGGCACCGGACCCGCCTCTCCTGACGAATGCAAGCCTCGCCCCGTCCGGGGAGAAGATGGGATCGCTCTCCCAGGCATCGTCGTCGGTGACGCGAACGGGCGCTCCCGGCGATGCGTCGCGGGTGAACACGTCGGTGCGTCCGGACGGCCGCGCGACGTAGGCGAGCCGCTTGCCGTCCGGTGACCACGCCGGCGCTCCCTCGACCTTCTCACCCACCGTGAGTCGCCGGGCGTCCCCGCCGCCGATGTCGGCAGTCCACAGGTCGCCGGCGGCCACCAGTGCCAGTTGTTTGCCATCGGGAGACACGGCCAGACCGCGGAACCCGTCGTTCTGCGAGGCCGGCGAGACGCGCTCTTCTCGGATATCTCCTGCAACCTCGACGCGGACCTCAGCCACCGCCTCAGGATGGCGGGCTCCAATCAGCCAGAGCCGTCCACCACGCTCGTAGACAAGCCGGGCCCCGTCAAGGCTGCTTGAGAGCCACGAGATGCCCGGGCCTCCCTGACGCGTGACTTGCATCCAGCTTCGCCCGTCCAGATCGGTCTTCCATATCTCGGATGAGCCCGACCGGGTCGAGACCAGCCACAGCACCCCTCCACCAACCGCCGGCAGCCCGTCGAATCCGTCCCAGTCTCCGATGAAGCCCATGGACGCCCGTGCGTTCGCCTGACCGTTGCCGGGACCATCCGGCAACCGGACAACGCCGATCCCAGCGTGCGCCGATCCACGGTACGAGGTCTGCCACCAATCCTGCCACCCGGCCATGACGGCGATCCGGCGCCCGTCCTGAGTGTATCGGCCCAGACGCGCGCCGCGGGGCTCCCGCGTTACGCGCCTTACCGTGCCGTCGGCGACGCTGACTTCATACAGATCGGTGCGGCTGCCCGCCCGGGAGGAGGAGTACAGCACCTTCTTGCTGTCAGGCGACCAGTCGCAGGCCAGATCGTCGGCCGGGTGACACGTGAGCCGGGTCGGGCCGCCGCCCGCCGTGGGCATGACGAAGACGTCCTGACTGCGATATCGGTTCGATGAGAACGCCAGCCACTTGCCATCCGGCGACCAGAGGGGATGCGTATCGTAGGCGGCATGCACGGTCAGGCGCGTCGCGCGCCCGCCCGTCGCCGGACAGCGCCAGATGTCACCGTCGCGACTGAAGGCCAGCTGCGTGCCATCCGGCGACAACGCCGGATAGCGTGCACCGGTCAACGGGCCGGCCTCGTTCGATGCCCGGAACGCCGGGGCTGATGCGTGGGCAGTTGCCAACGCCAACACCGACAACACCAGCGGTGCGCTCACTTCCTCGACAGGTCCTTCAGAAGCGCCGAAACGGCTGCCTTCAACTGCTCGTCGTCCGCATCGCCGCACGAGGCCGTGCCGTTGTCCACGCTCATGTCCGGCTCGACACCCAGGTTCTCTATGTCCCGTCCCTGAAGCGTGTACCAACCCCACATCGGTATGCGGTAGGATGTGCCGTCCTGCAGCTCCGCGCTGTAGGTTCCTATGACGTAGCCCGGCGTGCGAGCGCCGATGAGCTTCCCGAGCCGCAGCGCGCGGAACCCCATGGCGAACACCTCCGCGTCGGACGCGGAGTTCTCGTTGATCAGCAGCGCCGTCGGCTTCCCCCAGTGTCGCCACGGCTGCGTCGAGAGCGAGCCGTCGCGTGGCTTGGTCAGGCCGTAGGGCGAGCGGGCGAACTGGGACAAGATCGCGTCGTGGGTTGACCCGCCACCGTTCTCACGAATGTCGAGTACGAGCGCGTCCTTCTCGCGCGCGATGCTCCACAGCTCGCGCTCGAAGCGCCGGGTCGAGGGTGGGTCCATACCGGCGATGCGGATGTAGCCCACGCGTCCGCCGGAGAGCTTCGTGACGAGGTCCCTCGCCCGACGGACCTCCTCCTCATAGGCAAGCTCGCGCGCCCGACCCGACGGTATGGGTGTGAGCTTCACGATCCGGGTGTTCGACGACTTGCCGTCGGAGCTCACCAGGAACTCGGTGGCCTTTGCCGCTCGGCCGGCCAGTCTGCTCCACATGCGCTCGTTCCACGAGACATCGGCGCCGTCTATCTTCAGGACATATTCCCCCGGCTTGACGAGGGGACCGGCATCGTCGTTGGGCCCGTCCTTCAGATAGCCCGTGACGCGCAGCCCCGGCCCGGCGTACTCCTCGTCGAAGGTCAGTCCGGCGTCCGCCACCTCCGGCGTCGAGCCGGACACCTTCGGGCTCACTTCAGAGTGTGATGCGTTCAGTTCGCCTGCCATGGGGGACAGCACGAAGAACGCCATCTCCTCCGCCGTCGCCACTCCGCTCAGCAGGGCCTCGTACCGCAGGCGCACTGCCGGCCAGTCGGCGCCGTGCATCCCCTCGTCGTAGAAGCCGGAGCCGATGCTCCGCCAGTACTCAGCAAGCACCTGCCGCAGTACCGCGTCACGGTCCACCTCGAGGCGGGCCTCGAAGTCGAGTCCGGTGCCGCTCCAGCCAGGCCCGGCGCCGGCGAAGACCCGGACTCTGCCGCCCGATGTCAGGCACCAGAACCGCCCCGAAACCGATCCGCCGAAGCGGGGCGCCCCGGCTATGTCGCCGGTCGTCGTGACGCGCTGAAGGGCGCCGCCCGCCACCGGGACGCTGAAGACGTCGCTGCCGGCGCCGAACGACGTCAGGCCCATGACCGACTTGCCGTCGGGTGCTAGATCGAAGACCGTGACGCCACTGGTTGTCAAGCGCTTGGCCCGATCCTCAATGCCGTCGAACTCGATGCGGACGTCCTTGCCGGACGGCTCGCCGGCGGGCTTGTCGGCGCCTCCGTCGGCGCTGCGTCTGGGCTTCTGAAGAGGAAGAGCGTAGAGGTCCCCACCGACGGGGCGGTCGCGCGACGACGAGAACACCAGGTACCGCCCGTCGGCCGACCAGCGCGGGCTGTCGTTCGAGCCGGGATATCGCGTCACATTCACCGCATCGCCGCCGGCGGACGGAGCAATCCAGATGTCGCTGGTGTTGCCGGGATCGCGCCGGGAGAACGCCAGCCATCGGCCGTCGGGGGACCATGAGTAGCTGTTGATGCCTACGCCGTACCGGTTGTTCCCCTCAGACACCGCGACGCGACGCGGGGTGCCGGACCCATCGGCGGCGCACACGTACAGGCCACCGTCAGAGCCGCTCAGCAGGAATGACAGCCACTTGCCGTCGGGCGACCATTGGGGCGACGTGGCATCGGCGAGACCGTGGGTCAGCTCGGTCGTCTTCGCGGACTTCACATCAACAACATGGACACGGAAGGAGCCGGTCCGATCGGAGACAAACGCGACCCGCGAGCCGTCCGGTGACCACGTGAAGTCGTAGTCGTGCGCGGGATCATCCGTGATGCGCCTCGTCGGGCCGCCCCGGTCTGAGGGGGCGACCCAGATGTCACCTCGTAACGCGAGCGCAACCTGCTTGCCGTCGGGCGACACCTCCAGCTCCGTAGCTCCGTCCGAGACCGTGAGCGTCTCAGTTCGGTTCTCCTTGTCGTCGGATGGAGCGCGGACCTCGACCCGTCGCGACCCGATGCCGCTGGCCGACGTGATATAGAGGCTTCCGGAGCGAACGTACACGATCGCAGATCCGTTCCTTGCCATACTGGGCCACGTGACGCCGCCGTCGGTGTACCTGGTCACGCTCACGGGCTTGCGGTCGCGCAGGGATGCCATCACCAGGTTCGGAACGCCCGGAGTGAGCACGTCGGATACATAGAACACGCTCCTGCCGTCCGAACTGAACATGGGCCAGAGGTCGGCGCCGTCGTAGTCGGTGAGGCGGGTCCGGACTCCGGTCTTCACGTCCTGGGTCCAGATGTCCATATTGGCCGAGCCATGGTAGCGGGGGCGCCACCAGGCCCCGGTCCGGGCGCACCGATTGTACGCAACCAGCGCGTTGTCCGGCGAATAGACGGCGTAGCGGACCATGGCGCGGTCATGCGTCAGGTTGCGTGTGCGCCCTGTCTCGATCTCCAACTCCACCGCCTGCCAGCCGTCGGATCCCCGTATGGCCTGAAGCAGCAGCCGCTTCCCGTCAGCCGACCAGTCAAACGGGTAGTCGTTGTTCGTGTGGAATGTCAGGCGGCGCGCCTCGCCTCCGGTCGCAGGCATAATGAACACGTCGTAGTTCATCGAGGACGAAGGATAGCGGTCCGACGCGAACGCGATCCACTTGCCGTCCGGCGACCAGACGGGGTATGCGTCGTGGGCGCTGTGCACGGTGAGGCGTTCCGCGTTTCCGCCCGTCGCGGGAACAACCCAGAGGTCGCCACGGTAACTGAAGCACACACGCGAACCATCAGGAGACAGGGCCGGTGTGTTCATGCCGACGATGGGCTTGACCTCCGGCAGCCGGAGGATCCCTCCCTGACACCATCCTGAGCACGGCATGCACGCGAGCGCGTAGCTCGCCATCAGGCCACGAAGCAGGCTCACTATGCGCCTCCTACCACGCCGAACCGACGTACTCACCCCACACCCGCCTGTACACGTCCGAAGTCAAGCCTGCGATGCGATCCCAGTTGTAGACCTCCTCGCACTTGCGGCGGGCGGCCGTTGCCATGGCTCGCGCCTGGGTTGTGTCCGTCAGAGTGCGCTTCAAGCCCCACGCCAGGCTGTCGGCGTTGCCCCGCCAGACGACCGTACCCGTTCGGTCATGTTCGACGATCTCCTTGAGCCCGCCGGCATCGGACACCACAACCGGTACCCCGGCCGCCATCGCCTCCAGGGCAACGATGCCGAAGGGCTCGTAAAGGCTCGGGAAGCATGCAGCGTCGGCAACACGATAGAGCCGCAAGAGAGTGTCATCCGGCACGAAGCCGGTGAAGTACACATTGGCTCCGATCCCGCAGTCTCGCGCCTGACGCTCCAGATGACCGCGCTCGCCGCCCCCGACCATCACCAGCTTCGCGGGCACCCCCATATCCCGGACCATGCGGACCGCCTCCACCAGGACATGCGCGCCTTTCTCCCGCACCATGCGTCCGGAGAACACAACCAGGCGCTCCTCGGGCGACGCGTAGTTCCGGCGGAAGCCTGCAGCTTCTGCCTCCGTGAAAGGGAACTCGAACTTCGATGTGCGCACCCCATTGGGGATGATGTCCATCTTGTCCAGCGGAGTGTTGAGGGTGTGCTCGACCTCCCCCTTCATGAACTCCGAACAGACGACCACACGCCAGGACTCCGCCGTTAGCTCACGCTCAGTTGCGTGAATGTAGCGCTGTTGATCGGTTCGTATGCCCTGGTTCCGACCGTGCTCGGTCGCGTGTATTGTCGAAACCAGAGGCAGGCGGTACGCATGCTTCAGCCGCACGGCGGAGAAGTGCGCCACCCAGTCGTGCGCATGCAAGATGATCGCTCGATCCGGGTCGAGCCGCTTCGCATCCGGCGCGTCTCTGAGCCATTCAGCCAGGATGTCGCTCGCCCTGTCGTGCATGGCCGCGTTGAGCTGGTGCACCCAATGCACAAAGTCGTTGGCAGGCTTGAACGGCTCGACGCGGTGGACCCATACACCGTTATACTGCTCCTCCGCCGGTGCGTCGGCAAAGGCGCAGGTCACCACACGGATCGCATGCCCCTGCCGGGCCAGGGCCCACGATAGCTCCTCGACGTGGCGCGCTATCCCGCCAACGATGCGTGGCGGATACTCCCACGTCAGCATGGCGACACGCACGGACACCCTCCCCAACGCCGTCGGAGTGACCTCCGACAGAGCGCCGCCCATGATAGCACAACCCCGTGCGGCGAGACCGCCTGCCCGCCCTTGACGAGCGAACCGCGGATGGGGTACCTACTGCGCCCACACGTGACGGGGAGAGACGATGCCTGACGACACGATCCTGACCGAGAGCAGCCTGCGCCGCCTCAAAGATGAACTGGATCATCTGCGGTCCGCCAAGCGGCGTGAGCTGGCGGAGGCCCTTCGCAAGGCCCGCGCCTACGGCGACCTCTCTGAGAACTTCGAGTACCACGCGGCACGCAGGGAACAGGCGATTGTGAATGGCCGTATCGCCGAGATCGAGCGTACGCTCGAGAGGGCGACGGTCGTGCCTGACGCGCCGGTCGGCGATCCGGACGCAGTCGGGCTTGGGTGCATCGTGACGGTTCGTGAAGCGGAGACCGGCGAGGACTGGGAGTTCACGCTCGTTGACCCGGTCCAGGCTGATCCGGTGCTGGATCGCATCTCGATCAGCTCGCCGCTTGGACAGGCGGTTCTTGGACGAGTAGCGGGTGATCGGATCGAGGTCAACGCACCGGCAGGCGTGCTCCGCTACGAGGTCCTGGCGATCCGCCACTGATCCCGTCAAGCCAGTTTGCCACGTGGCCTCTGCCGCGGGTCGGCAGGTCCATATGGCCTCCTTCCACCAGCACGAGCTTGGCGGTGGGGCCATATCGCCCGGCGAGCTCCCGCACTCGGTCCGCAGGCACGATGATGTCTCCGCGCGCGGCGACGAAGAGCGCCGGCGGCGCCTCTGCCGCAGGCGCCCCGGGCCGCAGGACGCCGGATTCCGCCAGGATCGCGGCGGCGGGCCGGCCCCTGACGTAGTCTCCTCGGTGCGCCATGAGCGCCTCCCCCGCCCGTGTGGCGAAGCCTCCGATCACCGCCGCGCCGGTACCGAGCGCTGCCACGCCGCCGATGTCGCCGTCGTCCTCGGCCAGCGCGAGCGCCACCGCGCCGCCGAAAGAGTGGCCGATCAGGATCGTTCGCGAAGGCGACCACAGAACCCTCGCCGTACGCACAGCGGCGCGCAGGTCGGAGACCGCATCCTCCGCGCGCCGCATCACGCCGGTGCTCCCACCCAGCTTGTGGCCGCGGAAGTCGAACGTCAGGCAACGCCAACCTTGGGAGCAGAGGTAGCCGGCCAGCACATCCATGGTCTCCTTGGAGCCCGTGTAGCCGTGCGCGAGGATCACCGCCGCCCCGCTGCCCGGAGCGGCTTGTTCCCCTGCCGTTGCAGGCGGCTCGTAGCGCAGCGCCGCCAGCCGCGCCGCCTCTGTCTCGATCGTGTCGCGTTGTAGAAGTACGATTGGGTCCACGTTCAATGGGTCAGATGCCCGCGCTCAGAGCACGGGTGGCGCTTGCGGGAGTGTACCCGCGCCGCTGTATCACGCGGCTAACCCAACACCGGCGCAGTTGACGCAAGTCGGATGCTCTGATACAATCGCAGTAGCACCATGGAGGGTCTGTCGAATGAATGAGGCGCTTGCGGCACTGCACGCCGTCCAGGAACTGGACACTGCCCTGTTACGCGTGGCCCGCAAGCTCCGATCTCTCGACCCGGGCACGGCTCTCGCACAGGCTGCTGAGGAAGCCGCGCGCACGCATGCGGAGGCGGCTGCGGCGCTCCACAGCGCCGAGGCGGACCTCCGCGACTCCGAGCTGGAGCTCAAGTCCGTCGAGGCCAAGCGGAAGGACCACTCCGATCGCCTCTACTCCGGCAAGGTGACCAACCCCAAGGAGCTCGACGGCATGCAGCACGAGATCGAAGCCCTCGGGCGTCGTCGCGGCGCGCTGGACGAGCACCTCCTGGAGCTGATGGAGACGGTTGAAAACCTGTCATCAAGGGAGGCGGAGCTCAGGAGGGCCGCCGATGCCGCGCGCGAGGCGTACGAGGCAAAGGCCGCGGTCACCCAACGTGAGGAGAAGACGCTGCGAGCTGAGGCCGTACGGCTGAAGACGCTTCGCACGGAGCGGGCCGCTCTGGTTCCGTCGGCTCTTCTGAAGCGGTACGACGCGGTTAGGACGGGGAAGGACGGAGTAGGCCTTGCCTGCATCGAAGATGGGCGGTGCGGCGCCTGCCGGACCGTGCTTCCGCGCAACACCGTTCTGACCGTCAGGGACTCCGTCGCGATCGTCACATGCGAAGCGTGCGGCAGGCTCCTCTGCATGCGCCAGCCCGAACCGTGAGCGGCCAGGGCGGCAGCGGCGTGCCGAGCCCGGTACCTGTCTGACGAAGGGAGTAACGGCGCGATGAGCGAGGCAAGCGAGAGGTTGGCAAGCGGCATCGCCCACAAGGAGGCGGGGGACTACGACGCAGCTACGGCGGACCTGCAGGCAGCCATTGGCGCCGATCCGGAATGCCCCGAGCCCCACCGCCAACTGGGTCTGGTCTACGGCTTCACCGGAGAGTTCGATCTGGCCGTCGAGGAGCTTCGGCGTGCGGCCGAACTGGCCCCGGACGCCGTTCCAATACTGCTGGACCTCGGCCTGACATGCGCGATGGTAGGGATGGCGGACGAAGCCAAGGAGGCTTTCGAGGCGGTGCTCCGCGTAGACCCCGACAATGCGGCCGCCAAGAAGAACCTCGCTTACTTCTGAGATAGGCGCAGACCGGAGAACCGTGCCCAATATGCCGCAAAGGGTCAGCTCCGCCCTCGGCCGCGGACGGACCGAGGCTGCCGCGAGCGCTGCGACCTATGCCACGGTCATCGTGGTGCTGTTCTGGAGATGCCTGTTCCTGGGTGAGGCATTCGTCCCGGCACGCCAACTGGAGTATGCGAGCCCCTGGTCGGCATCCGTTCAGACGGATGCCCGCCTGCCCTGGAATCCGCTCCATTACGACTCGGTCGGCCAGTACTGGGCCTATCGAGAGTATGCAACGCGAGCCATACGCTCGGGCCGGCTCCCGCTCTGGAACCCGCATCAGTTCTGTGGAGCTCCGCTTGCGGCCAACAACCTGTCGGCCGGCTACTACCCGGGCAACCTGCTCCACCTGATCCTGGGCGCCGCCAGAGTCGCTGGGTGGAGCGCGGCGATCCACCTACTGCTGGCGGCACTCCTCATGCGCGCGTTCGTGCGCGCCCTCGGGCACTCCGCCCAGGCCTCGCTGCTAGCCGGCGCGGTCTACGCGTTCTCCGC
>Ga0172368_10007344_pt1 | contig 11534 bp, 8 predicted proteins | sample Lak11m_FD_114540 | JGI IMG/M metagenome (GOLD analysis project Ga0172368, IMG submission 114540) | Freshwater microbial communities from Kabuno Bay, South-Kivu, Congo - kab_022012_11m | ecosystem: Environmental > Aquatic > Freshwater > Lake | place: Democratic Republic of the Congo: South-Kivu...
AATCACAAGGCCTTTCTGCTTTGCCTTTTCCTTTATCCATAAGGGCAATTCGTGTCTTTTTACATCAAGGCAGATGGTTTTTATCCCTTTGATACTTTCTCTCAGGTCTTTTTTTATGGTTCCGGCGTGGAATATCATCAGCACGGCGCCGGGGGACGGGCTGTCGGTATAGGCTTGAATCTTTCTGAAATCTTTCACTGTAAATTTCTGAGAATTTTTAATAAGCACATATCTTCGTTTGCCGAAGAAAGAGACAGTATTTAAGGTGTCTATTATTTGCTCGGGCGTTGCAGTTGTATCAGCAGGATCCATGTCAAAGACATTAAAATTGAAATCTGTCTCAGCCTCGGGCGACGACCTCTTAACCGCAGAAACTGCCTCATCCAGCAGATACTGGTTGTCCGCGTATATGAAGTATGCGGGCGAAGGCAAGCCTTTGTTTATTTCCTGCTGGAAGTTTTTACTGCTCATTTATATGCCGTATACTATTCCGGCCCTTATCTCGGAAGCAAGGTTTCTCATAGCGGTTTCTGCTGCCTGTTCTTTTGCGGCCCTTAGTTCCTGGAGGTTGCCGATGCTATAGAACGATACGATAAAAACCCCGCTATTCCTGAGCTCTTTTACTTTTCCTTCGGGAGATGTAAGGAAGAATCTCCCCTTGATGACTATCTCGAACTCAACTGCTGTCCCTTGTGTTTCTGTTAACGGCTCCAGTTTAAAATCATTTATAACCCCTGTTATTACATAGCCTGAATTTTTTGAGATCATTATGCCGTTTCTAATCAGTTCATCAGCCAAGGCCTTTTGCAGTTTATCCTCTAATTTCGGTTCATAGGTTTTATTTTCGATTCTGCCTATATTTACGGAATCAAAAGGAAGAGACTCTCTCCCAAGAACCTTGTACCCGCAGCCGGTTAAGAACAATGCAAAAATAAAAATTAAAAATGCAAAATTAAGAGAAATCTTTAATTTTTGAATTGAATTTTTTAATTTTACTTTTTTCACTTTAAATTTCATATCACTATATTAACAAGTTTGCCCTTAACAACAAAGACCTTTTTTACAGCCCTATTAAATAATATATCTTTTATCTTTGTTTCCTCAAGGGCCTTCTTTTTGATATCTTCATCAGAAAGCGCGGCAGATATCATGAGTTTTGACTTTACCTTTCCATTAACCTGTATGACAAGCTCGATCTGCGATGCGACAATCGCCTCCGGATCATATTCCGGCCATGATGCGTTTGCGATGCTGGACTTATTGCCGAGTATCTCCCAGAGTTCTTCTGAAAAATGGGGCGCAAAAGGCGAGATAAGCAGCACCAGTGTCTCGATAGCGAATTTTAGCACCGGCAATTTTTCTTCCGCTATGCCCTTTGATATATAATCGTACATCTCGTTTACCATTTCCATGAGAGCGGCGACAGCAGTGTTGAAATGGAATTCTCGCTCAATGTCCTCCGTGACTTTCTTGATAGTGAGATGGGTTTTTCGATATAACGGATCCCCCAGCGTTTCCTTGCCAGCAGTCTTCGTCTGCATGATGGATTGATGGTATTTATAGATGATCGTCCAGATGCGGTGAAGGAAACGGTGCGTGCCGTCAACACCTTGATCGCTCCATTCGAGGTCGCGCTCCGGCGGGGCGGCAAACATCGAAAATAGGCGCGCGGTGTCGGCGCCGTATTTCGATATAATCATATCAGGGGAGACAACATTTCCCTTTGACTTGCTCATTTTGGCGCCCTCTTTGACCACCATGCCCTGGGTAAGCAGCCTCTGGAATGGTTCGTCTCCGTCATATAGTCCCAGATCGCGGATAACCTTTGTAAAGAATCTCGCATAGAGCAGATGAAGCACTGCGTGCTCGATGCCGCCTATGTACTGATCCACGTTCATCCAGTAGCCTGCTGCTTTTTTATCAAAAGGAGAATTATTCTCTTTCGGCGAACAATAGCGCAGGAAATACCATGACGAATCAACGAACGTATCCATGGTGTCGGTCTCGCGCCGCGCCTTTCCTCCGCATTTCGGGCAGGCTGTTTCCCTGAACGATTTAGATTCGACGAGTGGCGAGAGGCCTTTTCCCGTAAACTGTACATCTGTTGGGAGAAGAACCGGGAGATCTTTTTCCGGCACGGGCACGGTGCCGCACTTATCGCAATAAATAATCGGGATGGGCGTTCCCCAGTAACGCTGGCGGGATACCCCCCAATCCTTGAGCCTCCAGTTCACGGTGCGCTTTCCCATCTTTTGTTTCTCAACATAGTCGGCTACTTTTTCCTTTCCGTGTATGTTTGAGATGCCATTAAAAGAACCGGAGTTCACCATAGTTCCCTCTGCAACGAATGCCTCCTTCATGGCAACGGCGTCGAGGTTCTTTTCAGGATTCTGAATTACGATGCGGACCGGGATATCATATTTCCTGGCGAACTCGAAGTCCCGCTGGTCATGGGCCGGCACGGACATGATGGCGCCAGTGCCATATTCCATGAGAACGAAATTCCCGACCCAGATAGGGACCCTGTCGCCATTCAAAGGATTGATTGCATAAGCTCCTGTAAAAATGCCTTCTTTCTCCTGTTTCTCGTCGGCGCGCGCAGCCTTGTCGAGCCGCATCACCCGCTGACAAAAGGCGCGGACCTCGTCCGCCTGTCTCTTTCCCTTGATGAGCGCTTCGAGCATGGGGTGCTCCGGAGCAATGCTCATAAAAGTGACTCCGAAGAGTGTATCAGGGCGGGTGGTGAAGATTGGGAGTTTTTCGTCCGAACCTTCGATCGAAAAGTCAACTTCAACACCGACAGACTTGCCGATCCAGTTCCGCTGCATAGTCAGCACGCGCTCCGGCCATTCTGTCAGCTTATCGCAATGCGCGAGAAGCTCTTCTGCGTAAGCAGTTATTTTGAAGAACCATTGCTCGAGCTCCTTATGCGTAACAACGGAGCTGCACCGCCAGCAGAGGCCGTCTTCAACCTGTTCATTTGCAAGCACTGTATTGCATGAAGGACACCAATTCACATAGGAAAGCCTCTTATATGCCAGGCCGCGTTCATACATCTTGATAAAGAACCACTGGTTCCACCGGTAATATTCCGGCAGGCAGGTGGTTACTTCGCGGCCCCAGTCATAGGACAGCCCCATGCGCTTGAGCTGGCTGTCGCGCATGTATGCGATATTCTCGAGAGTCCACTTTTCGGGATGGATTCCATGCTTGATCGCGGCATTCTCGGCAGGCATGCCGAATGCGTCCCATCCCATGGGATGGATAACGTTATATCCGCGCATTCTCTTGTATCTCGCGACGACGTCTCCGATGACATAAACTCGGGTATGCCCTACGTGAATCCTGCCCGAAGGGTAGGGGAACATCTCAAGGCAGTAGAATTTCTTTTTCGAAGGGTCGGCCTCTGTTTTAAAGAGGTTTTTCTCAGCCCAGTATTTTTGCCATTTCAGTTCGACTTTTTGCGGCTCATATCTTTCGTCCAAGTCATTCTCCTGTATGTTTTACCCGTCATTCCCATGAAAATGGGAATCCACTTTTAACTTTGAGGAATAATAAAGCACATTCTGGATTCCCGCCTACGCGGGAATGACAACCAATAGTCAAGATTTAGGTATTTATTATATCTGTGCAGCGAAGGGATTGACAAGAGCAAAGCTCTGGCAGATAATTTTAGCAGGTGATGAGGAGGCATTATGACCACGAATGAAATTCATGTCGTTACGGGAGCTTTTGGTTTTTCAGGGAAATACATTGCAAGACGCCTGCTTGATGCAGGCTATGAAGTCCGAACCCTGACGAATTCTCCAAATCGTGCTAATCCCTTCGGCGGAAAAGTTAAGGCCTATCCATACAGTTTTGACGATCAGGAAAAATTGATTAAGGCATTGAGAGGAACATCGGTTCTTTACAATAACTACTGGGTAAGATTTAATTATAAAAACGGCGCATCCTTTGCCTATTCAAATGCAGTTGAAAATTCCTTGAAATTATTCGAAGCTGCTAAAAAGGCAGGGATTAAAAGAATAGTTCATATCAGCATAACGAATCCTTCGGAGAATTCTCCGTTCGAATATTTCAGCGGGAAGGCTAAACTTGAAAAGGCATTGATTGAATCAGGACTGTCGTATGCAATACTGCGGCCGGCGGTCTTGTTCGGAAGGGAGGATATCCTTATAAACAACATCGCATGGTTTTTAAGGCGTTTTCCGGTATTCGGAGTATTTGGAGACGGGAAATACAAGCTCCAGCCGATTTATGTTGACGACCTTGCTAAGCTTGCTGTCAAGCAGGGGCAGAAAACTGAGAATGTCATCATCGATGCGATAGGTCCTGAGACATTTACGTATCGGGAATTGATATCGAAGATTGGCAAAGTTATAGGGAAAAAGAGACCTGTTATCTCGATTCCGCCCTTCATAGGCTTTTGTGTCGGCTCTATCGTCGGAAAGATACTTGGAGACGTCACAATTACACGCGATGAGATCGAGGGTTTGATGTCGAATCTCCTCCATACGAATTCAAAGCCTGTTGGTTCAACGAGGCTAACGGATTGGCTCAAAGAGAACGCTTCAACTGTTGGCGTGCATTACGCCAACGAGCTTGCAAGGAGGAAGGATAGAGAAAAGGCGTATGAGAAGTTGTAGAGATATAATTTTTTTCGATAACAGTGGATTTCAAGAATCTGCTATAATCTGCGTATTGCTGATGGCAATAAATACTTTTAATAGGTATAAATGAGAATAAATAATGACTGAAAAAGATGCGCTTAAAGAGAGAAGAAAAATTAGTCTAAAGGCAATAGTTATTGGATGGCTTACCGATATTATTGCTTCAACTCTTGTTGTCGGTGCTATTCTTATAATTGCCGGAATAATATTTGCGGCATCGGGCGCCGGATTTGAGCAGATTGCAGAACAACTTAATTCTGTTGGTCTTCAGATAGTTCTATATCTTATCGGTTTTTCCTTCACGACTTTTGGCGGGTATATAGCCGCGCGCATTGCAAAAAATTCAGAACTAAAACATGCTTTTTGGATGGGGTTTTTATCTATGTTGGCCGGTATCATTTTTTTACTAATAATGCCGAAGCCTACATTCAGGTGGTATCAAATAGTTTTGCAGCTGCTTGCTATACCGTTCGCTTTACTGGGTGGATATATAAGAACGATTACTAAAAAACCCGAAGTTGATCTTATTATTTCCGCGGAGGATATTAAGAAATCAAAGAAGAAAAAAATATTAATCGGCTGTTCGATTGCATTAGGAAGCATCATTGTGCTATTAGCCATATTAATATTTTTTGTTTTTCACTATTTGCCAAGAAAACAATTCGAGGTTCCCTCGGAGTTGAAAAATCCCTCTATTTTAAAAAATTCTAATCTTTTTACGAAAAGCGTTTTCTCAAACATAATCTTGAGGGAGAACCAATTAGGGGATGTTACGGATATTGTTTTGGGGGAATTAGATCCAAACCCAGGATTAGAACTCGGAATTGCTGGTACCAGAGGAGCTGTATTGTTAGATAGCAAGAATTTTAATATAAAATCAGCCGTAAGTTTTGATAAAATGCTCTCCAATGTAAATATAGTCGATGTAAATAATGATGGTATTTGCGAGTTTATAAATCGAGGTTCCTGGTGCAATGATGCTTCTTTAATAGATCATAATGGAAAAACTATATGGACATACACGGGAAAGTCAGGCATTGACGATATGGCTGCTGGTGACATTGATGGGAATGGAGTAAGGGAATTTGTTGTCGGGTTTAATGGCGGCGGCGGGGTACATCTTCTTGACAGCACTGGCCGGAAACAATGGGAAAAGCCGGATGGAAATGTTTGGCATGTTGAATTGATTGACGTAAATGGTGACGGGAAACTCGAAATAGTGCACAGCAATGCAGCGGGCCAAATTACAATCAGGGGTAAAGAAGGTAACATCATTAGCAGAAACAAGCCATTGCCCTATTTTTCGGATTTTTCATTAGTGAAATGGCCGAGCAAAAGGGATAAAGAATATGTATTGTTTTCTGAAAACGATATTATTTGGCTTTTGGATTTCAACGGGAAGGATATTGCAAAATTTGATGCGCCAAAATGTGGGAATCTTGGACATGCGAGAGGAGTGCCTATCAAAATAAAAAGCGATCAACCTGAATATTTTGCTGTAGTGGTAGAATTTAGGCACTGGGAAAGATCCATTCTTTACATATATAACACTTCCAAAGTACTTGTATATCAGGAAATACTTCCTGATGCATGTTCAGCTATAACTGCGATACCGATCGAGAAGCCTGATGTGGAAACACTGCTCGTCGGTTGCAAGGGTAAGGTTTTGCAGTATACAAGGCGCGAGTGAAAACTAAACTGACTATTGATGTTTGGTCTAAGAAATCGTAGAAAAAATAACTCGGAAGAATCAGAATCGGTAGACTTTCAGCGTTGTATATTTTGATATCAGGTCGAAATCTCCGTCTTTATGAAGAAGAGGGGTATTGTATCTGATTGCGGTAGAGGCTATTATCGCATCGATTGCAGAAACAGTTACTCCTTTTCTCCTCAGAGCAAATGCCATTTCTGCCGCGAAATGCCACAAATCATCTGTTATGCTTAACTGGCATATTCCGCCTAATACTTCTTTCAGCTTTTCTTTCTCTGCTTCGGTTCTGCATCCCTGAATAAGCTCGATTAAAATAGGCCCGGCTATCGCGATTTTGTTCTCGTCAAGCAGCGTAGAAATAGATTTTTTTATTTCCTCAAAGCCTTTTCTTGAGAAGAAACATATCCATGCGCTTGTATCGGCAAGAACAAGATTATCCATTCGTTAGTTTAATGACTCGGCGCTATGATGTTTCTTTGCCCTGCGGTGCCGCATGTCTTTAAGGTCTTTAAGGGAGATATCAAGAACCTCGCTACCGGCCATGCCCTTAAGCTTTTCACGCATTTTAAGTTTTATTAGCTCTTCGAGGGCAACTTCTACAGTCTCTTTTTTTGTCAGCCCTCCAATTGAACGCATGGCCTTTTTCATCAGCCCTTCGTCTATATCAATCAAAGTCTTCATTCCCACACCTCCTGTTTTCTATATATACAAAAATACCAGATTTATATATATTGTGCAAGTTACTAAAATCAAGAAGAATAATTTTTTTGTTGGCGGATAGAAAAAGCATGGAGAAGTTGTAGAAATAGGTCTTTCTGAAACTTGCACTTGTCAAAAAGCAGGCAATATTGTATGTTACTACCAGAATTTAACTGTATAGGAAAATGGCCGATATGACTAATACTACAAATCCGGCATTATCTATTCAGACTAATATTGCAAAAGAGTATTAGCAAGAAACTATCTAACAACTTGTTAAACAATAAATCGATAACTACAATTAGAAATGCATAATAAGACGACAGCTTATGAAGTGTACAAGTTTTTGATTGAAAATGAGTTAGCCTACTTTTCGGGCTTCGAGCATTTAGGTGTGACAGAAAAAGGACGGCGACTTCTCGACTATTTAGGTTTTACATATGACTCGGAATCAGTTATGCTATATCAGCAAGTATTCAGAGAAGTTCCGTCGGAACATAAAGAGGCTATAGAATCGGTTATAGAACTGGTTACAAATAAAAACGAAATCGGCCGAAAAGTTTCTCATTTCCAATGGATTCACACAATTATTGTGCCGATTCTCTATAATGATGGTGAGCCAATTCCACAAAACCCTCTCAACGAACTTAAAACAGAATTCGTTGCTCATTTTGGGGGGGCCACTCAATTTGAAGCAAGTGGTAATTTTTTATCAAAATATGGCAATCAAAAAGACAGGTGTGAAGTTTGGCAAGGTTTCGGGAAAAATGAAAACCATGAGCAAGATAAAACATTTCTCACTGAATTTGCAATAAAGGTTGGAAGCAATAACTTTTGCAAACAAGATGCCGTAACTTTTTTTGAAAATCCGGGGAAAATAGAAATTATTGACACATTAGATATGAAAAAAGAAATAGACCAACTCAGAAAATTTCGATTATTTTCTATCAGGTCTATGGTTATTCTTGCAATAATTGCTGGGACGAGCTACAGCGAACAAAATAGAGGAATGGTTGCTAATGTCGCAGACGCTTTAGGATTTGATGGTTGGTAAAAAGCAAAATAAAAAATACTTAACAACGGCATTGAGCCGGCCCCGAATAACGTGTGCACTTTTTCCGCCATGCCGTGTGGCGGGACGGCTCATGCCGAACGTTAATGCATAGGTGCTAACGTGGGAAGTTACGCTCAATGTTGGCTTGATTATTTTTTTGTCGGTTCCAGCAAGAATGATATAGATCCCGACCTCATTTCTCTATTTCGTCAAGATGACAAAATCATCCTGTCTGCTCCTATACACAATTTGCCTCGCCATCTGGAACGGTATAGAGAATCTCTAAACGAAGATCCCAATCTCAAAATTATCTACTACGAGGCGCCGGTCGACGTTGTGAGGGATCGATTGGATGTACTCGGCTATGATTTGAAGACTGCCGAGCAAGCGTTTGGAGAATGGATAAAGGAGGAAAGAGCGCGGACTATCGAGTCAATGCAAGACTGGGCAGATCGGGATTTGGCATCACGAGATATGATGGAGAAATATTACCGTTCAACCAGTGAAATATTGTCATCTCTAACATCCCGAAGCTGGATCGAAGGATTAAAAGTGATCCGCTCGTCGGGCTTGGAACCCGACTATTATGGTCGATATGAAGGTCCCCATGATAATACATTGATTGGGTACATGCTTTCGAATGAGTGGTATGGCTTCCCTGGATATGATTTTTTTGTACCGCTAAGGCTTGCAATCGAGGCATGCGAGAACGGGCGAAAAATGATTTATGATTTGACAGACTTGGTTTGGTCTGGTTACTTCGATTATGAGGAAGACTTCATTGCATATGGTCTCGACAATGCTGCAACTGATTATAGCTCGAAGGCAAAAACAATTGTGCTAACAGAAGGTAAGACAGATACTTGGATTCTTCAGGAATCTTTAAAACTTCTTTATCCACATCTACAAGACTATTTTTCTTTCCTAGATTTTGAAAGCAGTGGCTTCGGCGGCGGAGTTGGAAACTTGGCCAATGTTGTAAAGGCGTTTGCCGGTGCGGGTATCATTAACAACGTTGTCGCACTGTTCGACAATGATACCGCAGGTGCTGCAGCGTGCAAAACGCTTCGTCGGCTCACCTTGCCAGCCAATATTGCAATTCGACAACTGCCTGAACTCGACTTCCTAAAAGATTATCCGACGATAGGTCCTTCCGGTTCTATACGGTTAGACGTGAATGGCCTTGCGGCCAGTATCGAACTCTATCTGGGCGAGGACGTTTTAAAAATAGATGGCAAAAATCTTTCAGCCGTTCAGTGGACAGGATACGACAAGGCAATAAATCAGTATCAAGGGGAAGTATTAGAAAAACTTCAGTTGCATGTTCGATTTAGGGAAAAAATTTCTAAGGGTGCTTTACCCGGCCCAGAATGGGATCCGCTCAGATCTGTGTTGAAAGTAGTGTTCTCCGCTTCTGCTGAGAGGAATAAACGGGCGATATGCAGAAGACCGGTCGAATACGGACTTTAATAAGTCATTCGAGTCCACTGCTTACAGCAGGTGGCGCACACGCGCGTAAAACATTTCTCCCAAAAAATTATCACTCCGAGCTGAATTTCAGATTTGAGTCTTTGCAGGTTGTAATGTTTGAAAAAAGAAAACGGTTTTTACTCCACCGGCACGTCTGTTTTTATATGAAGTTCTCTGAGTTGTTTTGGCTCTACTGTTGAAGGCGCGCCTGACATCATGCAGAAAGCCTTCTGCGTTTTCGGGAATGCGATAACGTCTCTTATGGATGTTACTCCAGCCATTATCATCACAAGCCTGTCGAGGCCGAGTGCAATCCCGCCGTGGGGAGGCGCGCCGTACTGAAGCGCGTCTAATAAAAACCCGAATTTCATCCTTGCGTCTTCATCCGAGATGTCCAGCATCTCAAACATCTTTTTCTGGACATCCTGTCTGTGAATACGGATACTGCCGCCGCCGATTTCATAGCCGTTCAAAACGATGTCATAGGCCTTAGCCTTCAATGATGAAAGCATTTCTTTGTCATTCAGATTTCCAACAAGCATCTTTTCGATATCCTCACCCATCGGCGAGGTGAACGGGTGGTGCATTGCCTGAAATCTGCTTTCTTCCTCATCCCACTCAAGCAACGGGAAGTCAGTAATCCAAACAAATTTGTATCCGGGGCTAATTAAGTTCAGCCTTTTTCCGAGTTCAAGCCTCATCCTGCTGAGCACGTCATATGTTACCTTTGGCTTGTCAGCTATGAAAAGCATTAAATCGCCTTCTTCTGCCTCAAGCCTCTCTGCCATCTTTTTCAGGACATCTTCAGGGAAGAACTTTGCGATCGGAGAATCAAATCCATCTTTTACCTTTATCCATGCAAGTCCCTTTGCGCCGAATGATTGGGCTTCCTGCGTCAGCAAATCTATCTCTTTCCTTGAGAGCCCTGCCATTCCCTTTCCGTTTATCGCTTTTACCATTCCCCTGTCATTGATTGCGTCAAGAAATACCTTAAACGAGCCTTTCATAGCGAGGTCTGCCATGTCTTTAAGTTCCAGGCCGAACCTTAAGTCAGGCTTGTCGTTTCCGAACCTTTCCATTGATTCATGAAAGCTTAATCTCAAAAAAGGCGTTTCTACATCGATTGAGAGCACATTTTTGAAAAGCCTCTTCATCATGTTTTCCATCAAAGAGATAATCTCTTCCCTGTCCGCAAACGACATCTCGAGGTCTATCTGGGTGAATTCGGGTTGGCGGTCTGCCCTCAAATCTTCATCGCGGAAACATTTAACAATCTGGAAATACTTCTCCAATCCCGAGACCATAAGTATCTGTTTGAATAACTGAGGAGACTGCGGGAGCGCGTAGAAATGTCCCGGATTCAGCCTGCTCGGCACAAGATAATCCCTTGCGCCTTCAGGGGTAGACTTTGTGAGCATCGGAGTTTCTATCTCAAGAAAACCGTTTTCATCAAGATAGTCCCTTGTTATTTTTGTAACCTTGTGACGCAATATGAGGTTTTGTTGCATCTCAGGCCTTCTTAAATCAAGATACCTGTGCTTTAATCTGAGCGCCTCGCCTGCTTCAGCAGCCTCTTCCATGTTATACGGCAGCGGCGCTGCCTCATTAAGGACTTCAAGTTTATTGACATACATCTCTACCGCGCCGGTCGGGATGTTCGGATTATCGGTGCCCTCCGGTCTTTTCCGTATCTCACCTGAAACAGAGATTACGTATTCTGCCCTTAAATCATGCGCGGCCTCATGGGCATCCTTGACAACATCAGGGCTGAATACAACCTGACAGAGCCCGCTCCTATCCCTTAAATCAATGAATATAAGCCCGCCGTGGTCTCTTCTTCTGAAGACCCATCCGGCAAGGCTCAGGCTTGAGCCTATGTCAGATTCCCTTAGTTCTCCGCAGCCTTTATCACGTATCATTTTATCCCCAT
>Ga0172368_10007346_pt1 | contig 11532 bp, 10 predicted proteins | sample Lak11m_FD_114540 | JGI IMG/M metagenome (GOLD analysis project Ga0172368, IMG submission 114540) | Freshwater microbial communities from Kabuno Bay, South-Kivu, Congo - kab_022012_11m | ecosystem: Environmental > Aquatic > Freshwater > Lake | place: Democratic Republic of the Congo: South-Kivu...
CTAATGAGAAAAATAGGCTGTGCTGGCTGTCGTTTTTGCTTTCTTTTATCATTCAATTTTGCAAGTTATTTTATCCAAATTTACATATTCTTGCAGTTTTTTCTTGTCCTTTTTTCTCTTATCTAATTATTTCTTCTGCTTTTATCCTCTTTTTAAGGGTCAACTATTTAGCACTATTATTGCGGAAAAGTGCTGCATCAGATCTGTGTTTTTTTAATGATTTTAGTATTCAGGAGGTTTTAACGAATGGGGGTGTGACGTACTAAGCGTCTGAAGATTGAATAATTTTCCGAGAGGAAATTGTTATAAAACAAATTTCTTGATTTTAGAAAATCACCCGCGATAAGCTACATGCGAGGTGAGGAGTTGCTCTCTAATATTAAATGTAAAGTCAATTATTCTTGTTTGAATATCAGATGTTCTCCAATCTGGTTATCCAATTATTGAATCTTGGAGATTTTGCTCTAATCCGGTCTAAGCCGATTGCCTGGGAAAGTATATCTCCATAAACTACCTTATTGTAACCAATTATTATTCGTTTCAACCTGTGGGATGGAGCAGTCTTCTGATTATTATTTATCATTTCGGGATTCTGAAAATCAGCAAAGGTTTTTTCAAGTTCTTCCAAACCCACTAAATCTTCCGGCGGTATTTGACTTTTGAAGATATCTATGTCATTGAATAGCAAACCTTCAAACTCATGCAATTGCAGATACGGAATAAACCTGTGCTGAAACTGGGGGTCAATACCAGATAACATAGACTGCTCCAAGCTATCCATACGACTATTTTTATCAACGATCAGATGAGCCGCATCCCAGCCAGGAAAGTTTAATTTTGCTTGCATACCATAATAATCAATGAAAGTAGTCACATATGCATCTTTGTCGTCTTTAAGATGTATTTCAATCTGATTTTTCAACTTTTGCCACTGAACAATCCCTCCGTGGGAGGCTTTTATTAATGGAGTCCGCAAATTAATATTTCTCTCTACGAAAGGTATCTGCAAATTGCTTTTAGCAAATGCCTGTTCAGTCTGTCCTTCGCAAATCATTATTATTCGTTTCATTATTAGTTACAATAAGTTTGGTTGACCTTTTGTAATGATGTTCCGTTTCCATAAGTCGTCAATGGTGTAATCTTCTAACCAAACTTTCAGTTCTTCGGAATCCAGTCTTTCAAATATGGACTCGCCATTTTTCTGATCTACTGTAATCACATCTTCAGGTTTAAAATGACTTATAAAATCTGTGGATTGAGTTGCGGTAATTATCTGGCATTTTTTTGCAGCTGCTGATTTTACTAATCCGGATAATTTTGAGATTGCTGTCGGGTGTAAGCCTAATTCCGGTTCATCAATAATAATCGTTTCCGGGAGGTTAGGCTGCAGAAATAGTGTAGCTAAAGCAATAAAGCGGATTGTCCCGTCTGATAAATCATTTGCACCATATATTGTTGAACTGTGCTTGCTTTGCCACCTTAGTTTCAGATTTCCGTTGCTCTCCGGTCGAAAGAAGAAGTCTAAAAAATACGGAGCAATGCTTTGAATGGTTTTTACAATCAGATTGTAAACGATTGGTTTTTCTTTCTGTATGTTATATAAATATGCTCCAAGATTATTTCCCTTCTCATAAAGATAGAATTTATCATTTTCAATGTTCGACTCCTTATTGAATGGAGAGTTTTCACCAGTATCATGAAAATGATATTTTGTCAATTGGTTTAAATAATTTCGGATATAATTTGATCGGGGCATTGTCTGATCACGCAATGCTGATTCAGGCCCGAAAGATGCTATTTCCACAGGGTTTTTATATCCCGGGTTATGTTGATACCACATACCCTCATTCGTAAAAACGAAACCGGCTTCACCCTTCTTAATCTTAAATGAGTAGGCATTCGTATTTGGGAAATAAAGTTTGGTTGTAATTTCCCCTGTAACATTACCTCCTTTATGCAAGAAAGTATCAATTCCTTTTAATGCAACAAACTCTTGTAAATTTCTATTATATACCTGCTTTAGAAAATCAAAAAAAGATAAAAAATTACTTTTACCGCTGCCGTTTGCACCGATAAGAATATTGATTGGTTGAAGCTTTAAGCTCAATTCTTTAATGGATTTATAGCCGCTTATGTCAATTTGGTTCATTAATTCCCAATGGTGTCTTATTTAATAAGTTTTGTGACTTCTCATTTTCATGTAACAATATTTTTATTCCTGGTCGCCAAACAACATCCGCAAGATTACTTGAAAATTGCAATAAAATAAGTTATTAACTTATAAAAATAACCTAAGAAAAATCGCATGAATATCAGGAAAAACGAAAAGCAACCTTTCCCGGTTAGCTTGCCTGTCTGAATTAGTTACTTCACATTATCTTAAAATACTTATAATTCTCAATTAATTCACGGGAATTTTTCGCAGAAGATAGATAAAAAAATGGATATAACCGCTTAATTTTAAGGGATTTACCGGTTAATCTTTTCCCGGAAAAAATTAAGTATCGCGATAAAATATATAGAATATTCGGAGAATAGTAAAGCGCTGAAAATTAATAATTCGGGGATTTTCCCCTTCCTTTTAGCGTCTCGAAAAAGTCCGCATGGCTAGGCCGTATGAAGATTAGGTGCGGTTCCCGAACGGACTGGGGGAGAGTCTGGTTTTTAAGCAGTTTATTTTCGAGTTGTTAAAACTGTCGTTACGACCTGTGCCGCCGACTATGCTATTAACCTGTATTCTTTTAGATTGTATGCTGTGGTGCGTTTTTTATCAAACTATCCGGATTTATTTGAATTTGCCCGCCGATGGCTCGAAGCACTTTCATTATTGTCTCAAATTGAGGCTTGGCGCCATCGGATAAAGCTTTATATAAACTCGGTCTGCTTAATCCGGTTTCCTGAGCAATTTTTGTCATTCCAATAGATTTTGCGATATAACCGATTGCTGTAATTAGGTCAGAATCATTTCCTTCTGCTAATACCGCATTCAGATATTCTGCAATCATCTCATTACTATCGAGATAATCTGCAATATCAAATTTTGAAGTTTCCATTTTTCTACTTATTAATTCGTTTTAAAATCTCTTTTGCCTTCTCAATGTCTTTCTTCTGCGTTGATTTATCACCGCCAATTAACAGAATTATTATCTTCCAGCCAGATTCTTTGAAGAATATTCTGTAACCTTTAGAAGAGTCAATTTATAATTCCCGGATCCCATTGCCAACAGATTCGCAGTCTCCAAAGTGTTCATCAATCCCGATTTTTTGAATCCGAAACAATATCTTGGCTTTAGCTCTCAAATCGTTTAGTTTTCTAAGCCGTTTGTCAAATTCTTTTGTTTTCTCAATTATGTACATCTTTTAAACTGTATCCGTTTGGATACAAATATATGCAATTTTTAATGTTCCTGAAAGACTTAATCTGATTTTTTTATGGAATACAATAAACTGCTGAGAAATACCCTGGCTGTACTCTCCGGATTATCCCTTAACGGTCCATTGCTCGCCTGTACTGATAGTATTATCCTGACAAATCTTTCTTAAATCATCTGCACCTCAAGGAAAAACTGTTTAATTCAGCCGGCTTTATCCTGCGTGGTGAAACGTTTTTGAGTATGGCTATCTTTAATAATCCTTCTTTCAATGCGCCTGGAGATATTCTTGCCTCAAATTTTCGCATCTTGGCGGATTTAATTTGTTCTGTGATTTCAGTGGTTATGTCCTTCTGAAATCACTTTTATCAGCATCAGTAAAAAAAATATTTCCCGGGTATTGACTTTTACTTCCGACGTGGTTAATTTCAAACGTTTCAAATTTTTGAAAAATAAAGAATATTTATGACCTCCGAAGAAAAAGTAAAGATTGAGATAATAAAGAATTTTGGATATGCATACAGAGCATTCGGTCTTAATAAATTAATGGGACATGTTGTTGCGTTACTGATGTATGCGAACCACGCACTTTCTCTTGATGAAATCTGCACAAGTCTTGGCAGAAGTAAAGGTCCGGTGAGCCAGATTATGAAAAGGCTTCGCGATAAAAACCTTATACGCAGAGTGTGGCAGCTTGACAGCAGACGCGATTTCTATGAAATTCAGCCTGAAGTTTTTGAAAACGCATTCCGGAATAATCTGGAATTAATTAAAAATAATAAAAGACTTGCAGCCCAGCTTAATTCTACTGTGGATAATAATTACACAGAATCACTCAGTTCACTTAAAAACAGAATGATTGAAATGGAAGCGTTTTATTCACTGATGGAAAAACATCACGAGAATTTTTTGACCGAATGGGCGCAGATAAGGAAGGAACTTGTATTAGAAAAGTCCGCTTAGGGGTTTTTTGGCATTAACGTTTTAAAATTTTCAAAAGATAAAAACAAGGTACTCTAATGTTAAGATTAATGGATAAGGTTGCAGTAATTACCGGTGGAGTGAATGGAATAGGTAAAGCTGCTGCCGAAAGGTTTGCCGCAGAGGGAGCCCGGGTTATTCTCTGGGATGTTAATGAGAAATCGGGCGTTGATTTCGAGCAAAATATGCTTTCAAGTGGGTTTAAGGTGAAATTTTTTAAAACCGATGTTTCAAACTTTGATGAAGTAACTAAGAATGCGGGAGAAAGTCTTGCTGCTTTCGGTAAGATTGATATTCTTGTAAATAATGCCGGTATTACAAGGGATGCTACTCTTAAAAAAATGGACCCGGCGGATTGGCAGAAAGTGATAGATATTAATCTGACCGGCGTATTTAATTGTACGAAGGTAATTTCCTCATTTATGCTCGAAAAACAATATGGAAGGATAATAAATACCAGTTCAGTTGTAGGACTCTATGGCAATTTCGGGCAGACAAATTATGTTGCGGCTAAATCCGGTGTAATTGGGATGACGAAAGTCTGGGCCCGTGAACTGGGCAGAAAAGGAATTACAGTTAATGCGGTAGCCCCCGGATTTATTGAAACCGAGATGGTAAAAAAAATGCCCGAAAATGTTCTTGCAATGATGCGGGAAAAAACACCGCTTGGGAGATTGGGCACACCGGAAGATATTGCCAGCGCATATCTCTTTTTAGCCAGTGATGAAGCGTCATATGTTAACGGAGCTGTCCTAAGTGTTGACGGCGGAATAGTGATTTGACGGGGTTTTATGAGAAATGCATACATTAAATCTGTCGGAGCATTTGCACCCTCACGTGTCGTTCCGAACAGCTATTTTAACGAAATCCTTCGTGAAGATGTTGATACCTGGCTTCGTGAAAATCTGACAATAAGAGAGCGCAGGTGGTGTTCTGAAAACGAATCGACCGCAGACCTCTGTGTTGAGGCGGCAAAGGCTGCACTTTCAAGAGCCGCACTTGAGGCGGCAGAGATTGATCTGATAATTATTGCTACCGATACTCCCGAATTCATTTCCCCCTCAACGGCATCTGTTGTTCAGCACAGACTTGGCGCTAAAAATGCCGGCACTTTTGATCTTAATACGGCATGTGCAGGATTTGTGACAGCAGTGGATGTTGCATCAAAATTTATTATAGCAGATGAAAATTACACAAATGTTCTTGTGGTAGGCGCTTATGCTATGAGCAAATATCTTGATCTGCATGATAAAAAGACAGTTACTTTGTTTGCTGATGGCGCAGGAGCTGTGGTTATGAGCGCCGAAAATTCGAGCGGAAGCAAAGGATATGTAACAAGTAAACTGATGACCGAAGGTGAATACAGCGGCTGGATGGGAATCTACGGAGGCGGGACAAAATTTCCGCTGACGGAGGCGAACGTAAGGGAAAAAGAACATCTGCTGAAATTCGTTAAAAAATTCCCAAAAGAATTGAATCCGGAAAAATGGAGCGGGATCATAAGGGAGATGACAGAGCGAAAAGGATTAAGTACAACTCAGATCGCTCATTTCATTTTTACACAGATAAATATCAACAGTATCAGGGCAACGCTCGATATTTTGGGAGAGCCATGGGAAAAGGCGCCTGCAATAATGGACAGATACGCATATACCGGGAGCGCATGTATCCCGATGGCGCTCAATGATCTCTATGAGAAAGGGAAACTTGAGGACGATCAATTGATTGTTATGATGGGCTCCGGAGGTGGATTAGCTTATGCCGGTGCAATTTTCAGATGGAAGTCAAAATGATTTGGGGTGATAAATGAATCTTATAACAGCCGGCTGGATTCTTGTCTTAGTTTATTCCGGAATAATTCTTTTCTTTGTAATCAGGGGTGCAGGCAAAACGAAAAATATTTCAGATTACGCAGTCGGAAGTATTATTTTTTCTCCTTATGCTGTCGGGCTTGCATTGGCAGCATCAATGACAAGCGCCGCCACTTTTGTAATTAATCCCGGTTTTATTGCCCTTTACGGTTTCAGCGCTGTTATTTCCTATGCATTAATTCTGCCGTTGGCAGCAGTTACTTCTCTTGTAATTCTTACAAAAAGATTCCGGAATCATGGGACAAGCGTTAAGGCACTTACGATGGCGCAGTGGATGGGAACCCGTTACAATAGTAAAGGTTACGCTCTGTTTTTTGCTTTTATTTCACTGCTTTTAATAACATTCATTGTGCTTATCGCCGTAGGGCTTACCAAAGTTCTCTCAAAAACCCTTGATGTTAGTGAACTTTACATCCTCATCGGGATAGTCGTATTTATTTTCGGCTATATGATGTTCGGCGGGGCAAATTCAATGGTTTATACGAACACAGTCCAGGCTATTCTTATGCTTGTGGTTGCATTTATTCTTCTTGGTTCAGGGTATCAGCATTTCAGTTCAGGGATCAGCGGTTTTATTACAAAGCTGAACTGCATCGATCCGAAACTGACAGGACTTACGAATACTGCCAGTTTTATGTTTCGTGATTTTTTTGAGATTGTGATTGCACAGATAATAGTTGGTGCAGCGATTGTCTGTCAGCCGCATATTATTACTAAATCACTCCTTCTTAAGAATGACAAAGATGTGAACAAGTACCTTATTGCGGGTGTTATAGTCGAACTGATTTTCTTTTTAGTTGTTATTACCGGACTTTTTGCAAGACTGGCTTTCCCTGAACTTACATATAATGGAGTTCCGCTAAAAATGGACGGGATCATTCCCGCTTATGTTGTAAGTGAATTTCCGGTTTTTATTGGGCTAATTGTTGTTTTAGGTCTTATTTCGGCTGGAATTTCAACTCTTGAAGGCTTAATTCAGTCGCTTTCCACAACAATAACCTCCGACATAATTCTGAAAACATCAGCAGGAAAAAAGTTTAATCCGGTGATTTTGAACAGGATTGTTATTGCGCTTATTGGAATCGCATCAATATATATATCTTACGATCAGCTTATGAATCCCAAATTAAGTGTTGCCATTTTTGCACAGAACGGTGTTTATGCTTATTTCGCTGCTGCCTTTTTCCCAATTCTGGTAGGGATGTTTTTCAAAAAAGTCCCCGCTGCCGCTGTGTTTACTGCTTCTGTTACAGCAATAACTGTACATTTTTTAATGTATTATGGTAAAATCGGTGTTCCTTTTTCAATCTCGACAGGTGAGAATCCGGGAGTTGCCGCCGCCGTTGCGATAATTGTTTCTTTTATTATCGGCGGGATTGTATGGGCTATTTCAGGGAGGAAGATGAATGCATAATTTTACAACAGACTGGCTTAGGAAATGGGCTGAGTACACTCCGGAGAAATTTGCACTACGAGAGCATCAAAGGGATATTTCGTGGAATTATTATGAGTTTAACAGGTATGCTGAATTCTTAGCATTATCGCTCAAAAATGAATTTGGCATCAGCAGGGGCGATAGGATTGCAGTTTATTCGAGAAATAATGCTGAGTATGTTTTCCTGTTTTTTGCCTGTATTAAACTCGGCGCAATTCTCGTACCGTTAAATTTCCGGCTGACACCTGCCGAGCTCGATATTCTCATTGGAGATTCAAAACCCGGATTATTTATTTATGAATCAGACTACGGGCAGCAGATCTCCAAAATCAGCCGGCTTGCTGATATTAAATACAAAATCGATCTGAATTTCGTTACGGCTCTGCTTCAGAAAGAATATCCGGGGAATAAAAGCAGCGATTTTGCTGAATCCGGATTCGACGATCCTGTTATGATTCTTTATACTGCAGGAACTACAGGCTTACCCAAGGGAGCGATTATTAATCACAGGATGCTTTTCTGGAATTCAGTTAACACAGGTCTGCGGCTGGATATTAACTCAAAAGATCATACTCAGGGTTATGCTCCTTTTTTTCATACCGGCGGCTGGAATGTACTTTTTACTCCTTTTGTCCATCATGGCGCTTCACATACACTGCTGACACATTTTGACGCAGAACTTATTCTGGAACTGATGGAAAAAGAAAAAACAACGTTGCTTTTCGGCGTTCCCACCATGCTGCAAATGATGTCTCAAACCGAAAAATTCAATTCTGCCGATCTTGCTTCGGTTCGGTATGCAGTTGTGGGGGGCGCCCCAATGCCTATTCCGTTGATTGAATTATGGCACAAAAAGGGTATAGCAATCAGGCAGGGATACGGACTTACCGAGGTTGGGCCAAACTGCTTTTCTCTGCACCAGGATGATGCAATAAGAAAGATTGGATCGATAGGACAGCCGAATTTTTATATGCAGACAAAAATTATGACTGATGAATCAATAGAAGCTGCCGCAGGTGAAACAGGGGAGCTGTGGCTTAAATCCGAAGTTGTAACCCCCGGCTACTGGAATAAACCTGAAGAAACGGAAAAAGCTATAACTGATGGATGGTTCCATACTGGTGATATGGTTAGGAAGGACGATGACGGCTATTTTTATGTTGTTGACCGGAAAAAGAACATGTTTATCAGTGGCGGGGAGAATGTTTATCCTGCCGAAATTGAGAAATTCCTGTATAAAAATGAAAAAGTAATTGAAGTTGCAGTTATTGGTGTTGAAGACCAAAAGTGGGGTGAAACAGGTTGTGCCTTTATTGTACTAAAGTCCGGAGAGATTATGACGCCCGCAGACGTGATAAATTCATGCACTGATAATCTTGCAAAATATAAAATACCACGGCATATAATTTTTCTGGAAACAATTCCAAAAAATGAAGCAGGAAAGATTAACAGATTTGAACTTAAAAAAATTTATGAACAACAATTCACTAACAAATCCAAATAGGAGTAGAAAATGAAAAAACTATTACTGCTCTTCGTTTTGCTGTTTTTTGCAGCAAATTATTCCGAAGCACAGGATAAGCCCCAGGCTGATGACGACATAATAGGAGTCTGGCTTTCAGCAGGAGACAACATATCACCACTTCTGCAGACAATATTTTCGAATAACATTGATTCGATTTACGCTTCATTTTTACCGGGTCAGGTATATTCAGTTCTTCAGGTAAATAAAGACGGTACTTTTCTTTATTACTCAGGTGTGTATTCGATTCAGGCAAGCGGAGTCGGGGATATTTATACAATAAGTATCCAGCAGAGTCTTCCGGTGGTTGCCGAGGTTTCAGGTATCTATGAAGTTGATATGAGCCAGAATCCTGATTTTCTTACGTATGAAGTTGTGCAGACAAGCGGCACACAAAACGTCCCGCCAACTCCTCAGGCAGGTTTCGGCAGCACAAATGGCGGCGTTTTTGGTATGCTTAATGTGCAGAAATATATCCGTCTTGCCGGCGGTATGCATTCTGAAGCTGATATCTGGGGCAGATGGCTTTCAACCGGCGCAAATATCGCACCCCTCCTTCAGACTATCTTTTCGAACAATATCGATTCAATTTATGCTTCATTCAGCCCCGATGGCACATATCTTGTAAATCAGCTAAACGTTGACGGTACTTTCCTTAATTACGGCGGGACATATTCAGTTCAGGCAAGTTCAGTTGATTATATCTATACAATTGTAATCACCCAGACAACCCCTGCTGTTGCAACTGTTGAAGGAATGTTTGAAGTTGATTTAAGTGAGAATCCGAATTTCCTTACTTACGAAGTTGTTCAGACAAGCGGCACACAAAACGTCCCGCCAACTCCGGCAGCAGGTTTCGGCAGCACAAACGGAGGGGCATTCGGCACATTGAATGTTCAGAAATATATTCGTGTAGATTACATTACAAGTGTAAAACCGGTTGAAGGTGCACCGGAAGGATTTTCACTCGAACAGAATTATCCTAACCCGTTTAACCCTTCCACTACTATTTCATTCTCGGTTCTGAATTCCGGCAATGTTAAACTTTCGGTATATAATATACTTGGACAGGAAGTCCGGACATTAGTAAATGAGGAAATGCCGGCAGGAATTTATAATGTGAAATTTGATGGATCAGATCTGACAAGCGGAATTTATCTTTATAAAATAGAAACTGCTGATTTTGTTCAGGTTCGTAAAATGATGCTCGTAAAATAATTCTCTTGTGATGATGGTGGCTCCGGAGGGCTGTTGACTCCGGGGTTATTTTTACGTCTCAAAACTACAGGTGAAATAATGAAGTTAATTAAATTATTTATTTTTTTTTCAGCTTTCAGCCTGAATGTTGCACAGACTGGCGGCTGGAATTTTGCTCCTGATAAGGTCCCGGACCAGCCGGTTAATGAATTCCAGGCTTTTGCATATTTTTTTAATCAGATGGTTCATACTGATGTTTACGCTGCCAATGATCTTCTGAAAGGGCAGATTGTCGGAAGATTATTCAGCAACAACACTACTACCACCGGTGAAAAAGCAACATATTTTGAGCAGAGGCTCATTCCGTTTTTTATCTATCAGCCGAAATTGCTTGATGGAAGAGCGCTTCTCCGCACTTCATTCGAAATTGACTGGACGTGGGGAGATGCATCTTATGGAGTCGGCGGAAATTATGGCTCCTCCTTTTCAGCCGATCAGGTCAATATTCAGACACAGAATGTCGAGGTTGAATTAATTCCTTACAAAACCTGGGCTGTTAATCTGGGACTCCAGAGGCTTTTTGATACCCCGTATAACCCATACAGAACCTCTGTTTCAACAATGACTAATACAGGATACAGACTAATGTACTGGGGAAGCGACGGAGTTGGCGTTACTCTGAGAAAGGATGCTAATTACTGGCGCGCGAAAGCCGGTTTCTATCAGCTCTATGAAAATAATGTTCATCAGTTCGATGATGTTACTCTTACGGAAGCGATTTTTGAACATGATGTAACTCCGGCATGGCGGCAGGGGTATTCCTTCTGGTATGTTTACGACAGAGCCAATGGTGAGGGAGGAGTTTCTATACTTGGGCAGGGCTTAAAAAGTCTCCTGAACGATTATAACGGCGTTTATAAATTCAACGAGCTTACCGGAGCCTATAGAGCAGATGTTTTCTGGGTTGGAACTTATGCAAATTATAATCCGGAATACAGACCGGGAAGATTGTCGATCAATGCGTTCGCGGTAGCAAATTTTGGTACCATTAAAGTTGATAATAAAAAAGAATTCGTTAATGCTGTAACTATCGGGGGAGTGGGCGCCAACCTTAAAGCCGGTTATCGTTATGGACAGACAGACGAAGATATTGTA
>Ga0172368_10007348_pt1 | contig 11529 bp, 8 predicted proteins | sample Lak11m_FD_114540 | JGI IMG/M metagenome (GOLD analysis project Ga0172368, IMG submission 114540) | Freshwater microbial communities from Kabuno Bay, South-Kivu, Congo - kab_022012_11m | ecosystem: Environmental > Aquatic > Freshwater > Lake | place: Democratic Republic of the Congo: South-Kivu...
GATGCGAGCAGTGCTTCTGCCTCCGGTGGCACTTCACATAAGAGGCGGGCCTGGTCGAGGTCGCGCACCATCAGGGCAAAAGGCTTCTCGTGTCGTGGCTTGCGCTCCCGCAGCCGGCGAATGGCATCGCTGTTGCGGGCGTCCACCATCAAGTGGAACCCGCCCAGCCCCTTGACTGCGACGATCTGGCCCGACCGGAGGGCGTCGGCGGCATGGTGGAGCGCCGAGTCACCGTCCGCATCGACGCCGAAGGGTGCAAGCGCGTTTTCTTCCCCTGGCTGTAGCTGGTCTCCGGCCGTGCCGCCTTCGTCCATTGTCAATCGTCGATAAAACGTCAGCCGCGGCCCGCAGGCCGGGCACGCGTTCGGCTGCGCGTGGAACCGTCGATCCAGCGGGCTGTCATATTCGGCCTGGCATGCGGGGCATAGGATGAACCGGCGCATGGTGGTATTCGGCCGGTCGTAGGGCAGCGCACGGATGATACTGAAACGCGGGCCGCAGTTCGTGCAGTTGGTGAACGGATAGCGGTAGCGCCGGTTGCTCAGGTCATGGATTTCGGCCAGGCACTCGGGGCAGGTCGCCACATCGGGCAGCACCAGGACCGTCTTGGCGCCCGAACCGTTGCTGTGCCGGATCTCAAAACGCTCGTAGCCGGTCGGAGGGAGCCAGGCGCTCTCCAGGCTCTGGATAATCGCGCGCGGGGGCGTTTCGACGGGAATCCGGGCAAGGAACTGCTGGAGCGTCGTCTCGGGCCCTTCAACCTCGATGAACACCCCGGCCGTGTCGTTGATCACCCAGCCGTTCAGGTCCAACTCGGTCGCCAGCCGGTAGACAAAGGGCCGGAAGCCGACGCCTTGAACTGCGCCGTGGATCTCGACACGAACCCGTTGCAGGTTCAAGGTTGAAAGTTGAAGGTTCATGGCAGCTCTTCAACCTTCAGCTTTCAACCTGTAACCTTCGGTAACCTTCAACCTGGCAATCAACCACTCCACCCACGCCTCTATCCCCTCCCCGCTCCGGCACGAGACGACGAACAACGGCGCCTCCGGGTTGACCATCGCCAACCCGCGACGGAAGTAACCCAGGTCGAAGTCGAAGTACGGGAGCACGTCGGACTTATTCAGCAGCACGGCATCGGCCACGGCGAACATGCCGGGATATTTGTACGGCTTGTCGTGTCCCTCCGGAACGCTGGCGACGACGATTGCCAGCGCCGCGCCCAGGTCGAACTCGGCCGGGCAGACCAGGTTGCCCACGTTCTCGATGAACAGCAGGTCGATGGTATCCAGCGGCAGGCCGGGCAGCGCTGAGCGCACCATCGGCGCATCCAGGTGACAGTTACCGCCGGTATTGATCTGCACCGCGGCGATGCCGCGGGCAAGAAGCGTGTCCGTATCGATGCTGGACGCCAGGTCGCCCTCGATGGCGCCCGGCCGCACGTCCGCCGGCAGGCGTGCTGACGTCGCCAGGATGACGCTGGTCTTGCCTGCGCCCGGCGACGCCATGATGTTCAGCGCAAGGATGCCGCGCGACGTCAAAGCCGCCCGGTTGCCCGCCGCGACCTCTTCGTTCGCCTCCAAAATGTTCTTAACGACCGGAATCTCCATCTTCCACCTCGATGCTCTCCACACGCAGCTCCCGACCTCCCGTCACCAGCACGCGGCCGCGGCCGCAGGCAGGACACGCGGCCGGCAACGGCGCTCTGACCTCGAACCGATGGCCGCAGTCAGCGCAGACCGCCGCGCCGGGTTGGCGCTCGATGTGCAACACTGCCGACTCAGCAGCCGTGCCCCGGCTCAGAAGGTCGAAGTAGAACTGCACGGAATCGTCCACGAAACTGCTCAGGTCGCCGATGACCAGGTTGATCCCGGTGATGCGCCGACCACCAGCGGCTCCCAGCGCGATAGAGAGAACGCCCTCGGTAACTGACAATTCATGCATCTAAACCGTGACCCCCCAGTCACGGAGTTCTTGTACTACAGATTCAACGAGGTTGTCAATTCGAGGCGCGATGTTGGGTGAAAGCTCGAGTCCCCAATCCACAACGGCCGGCTCCAGCCCGCAAATCATCACCCGCAGGGGTGTTTTTCCTTGCAGAGCGCTCACGGCGAGCAATTCCTGGAGCCCGACCTGGTGCATCGACATCTTCAGCGGCAAAGCGGTTGGGAGATCGTCCCCGTCCAGGCGTACCAGTGTGCCCGGCGGCCAGCCCGACCTGACGGCGTCCACGATCAACAGCGCGCCGACATCCTCCAGCCACGACAGCAGATCGAGGCCCATGACGCCGCCATCCAGCACTTCAACCTCCGGCGGCAGGTGAAAGCCGGCAACCAGGCGTTCGACCGCTCGGACGCCGAGTCCTTCGTCCTGGAGCAGGATGTTGCCGAGACCGAGGACCAGGATCTTGTGTGGTTGCATAGCCAGGCGACCTCCATCGGGTATTAGGGACCAGGGACTAGGGATTAGGTATTAGGGACTGGGGCGAGAAGGGCGTAGTGCGTGTTCCGTCTTGTCGTTACGCACCACGCACCACGCCCCACGCAATCGGGCCACGCCTATGGTACGACCTGGATGCGCGTGACCTCGGTTCCCGTGGCGTCCACCACGTGCACAGCGCAGGCCATGCAAGGATCGAACGAATGCACGGTGCGCAGGATTTCCACCGGTCGGGTGGGGTCGGCCACGGGTGTCCCGATGAGCGACTGCTCCCACGGGCCGCGCTGGTCGTGCGCATCGCGCGGGGAGCCGTTCCACACCGTGGCGACGACGGCCTGGTAGTTTTCGATCTTGCCGTTCTTGATCTGAACCCAGTGGCCCAGGGCGCCGCGCGGGGCCTCGGTGGTGCCCCAGCCGAGGGCATCGGCCGGCCAGGTGGCCGGATCCCATCTCGTCTTGTTGTGGATCGCCAGGTTGCCGCTGTTCATGTTGGCTTCGAGCTGGCCGATCCAGCCGCCCAACTGTTCAGCGATTGCCAGCGTCTCGATGCCGCGGGCCGCCACCCGGCCCAGCGTCGAGAAGAGCGCCGCCCTGGGCAGGCTCAGCTTCGCCAGCACTGCGTCGACCAGTTGCCGGATGCGCGGGTGGCCGGCCGCATAGGCGACCGCCACGCGCGCCAGCGGACCCACCTCCATCGGCGCGTCGCTGTAGCGGGGCGCCTTGAGCCAGGAGTACTTGCCGTCCGTGGCGAGGAAATCGTAGTCGGACTGTGGGCCGGTGTAGTTCGGGTTCGTCTCGCCCTGGTACGGATGCAGCGCGACGCCATCGCCTCCGGTGTAGCTATACCACGAGCGGGTGACGTATTCCTTGATCAGAGTGTGATCCAACGGCTGGGGCGGCGCGTTCAGGTTGTTTCCCATCACCACCCCGCGCTGCAAGTAGAGCGCCGCCGGGTCACCACTATTGTCCAGCGGAAAGTCGCCGAAGGACAGATAGTTCCCCATGCTCGCTCCCAGGCCGGCCCATTCCGGGTAGAGGGACGCGATCAACTGAAGGTCGGGGAGGTAGACCCTGGACACGAAGTCCAGCCCTTGGGCGGCCATCGTCTTGAGCTGGGTGATCCGGCTGGGGTTGATCGCCGCCGTGCTGGCCGGATCGACCGGCGTCGCCATGCCGCCCACCAGGTAGGTTTGCGGATGGGGGTTCTTGCCGCCTAGAATGGCGTGCATCTTGATCACTTCCCGCTGCCAGTCGAGCGCCTCCAGATAGTGCGCGACGGCGAGCAGGTTGCCCTCGGGGGGCAGTTTGTAGGCGGGGTGCCCCCAATAGGCGTTGGCGAAGATGCCGAGCTGGCCGCTGTCCACGAAGGTTTTGAGCTTAGTCTGCACAGAGGCAAAGTAGTCCGCGCTGGAGTTGGGCCATGTCGAGATGGACTGGGCCAGCGCGCTCGTGGCGGCGGGATTGGCCGCGAGCGCGCTGACCACGTCAACCCAATCCAGGGCGTGCAGGTGATAGAAGTGGATGACGTGATCTTGCAGATATTGGGCGCCCTCCAGCAGGTTGCGCATGATGCGGGCGTTATCGGGCACTGTGATGTCCAGGGCATTCTCAACCGCCCGCACCGAGGCGATGGCGTGTACCGTCGTGCAGACGCCACAGATTCGCTGGGTAAACGCCCATGCGTCGCGCGGATCGCGGCCCTTCAACACGAGCTCCATGCCGCGGAAGCTGGTGCCCGAGCTCCAGGCGTCGGTGACACGGCCGTCCTCGATTTGGACTTCGATCCGTAAGTGCCCCTCGATGCGGGTGATCGGGTCGATGGCGATGCGCTGCGAGCCGGTCGGCTGGGCCGTGGGCGAAGGCGTGCCGGTCGCCGTCGGCGTTGACGCCGGGGTCCCTGTCGCGGTAGGGGTTGGAGGGGGTGTCCGGGTCGAGGTCGGCGTGCTCGTCGGCCGCGGCGTACGAGTCGGCCTGCGGGTAGGTGTCACCGTCGGCGTCGGCGTGCTGCGCGGCATTTTCGTGGGCCTGGGTGTCTTGTGGTGGTCGTCATCATCATCATCGAATGTGCCTGGAGTGCTGCCCTGTGATGGCACGAAAGGTAAATACGTCTTTGGCATAGAGATCGCTCCTGTTACTGAAGTCCGACGCCTAATCGTCGTCATCATCGCCGCCGCCGGGCAGCGGCTGGTAGAAAGGCGTCATCTTGTCCCAGAAGCCGCTCGAAGCGCAGCCGATGCAGCCGTGCCCGGCGCCGATGGGCCAGTTCGTGCGGCTGTTCCACCTGACCGAGGGACAGTTGTGCCTGGTTTGCGGGCCCTTGCAGCCCATCTTGAAGAGGCACCAGCCGTTGCGATGGCCTTGATCGCCCCATTCCAGGACGAAGCGGCCTTCCTCGTAGTGGTCGTGCCGAGGGCATTCCTCGTGGATCGTCTCGCCATACGCGAAACGGGGCAGGCCGGCACTGTCTGTGCTGGGCCACGTTCCGTAAGTCAGGTATTGGACGAAGACAGCGGCGAGGTTTTCGACGTTCATGGGACAACCGGGCATATTGATCAAATTGCTGATGCCCGGCACTGCGCCCTGGACGCCCATCGCGCCGGTGGGATTGGGCGTGGCAGCCGACCAGCCGCCCTCCCATGCGCACGCTCCGACGGCGATAGTCTTCAGTGCGGAGGCGCATACTTCCTGAACAATGCTTTTGGCCGAACGTCCGCCGACGGCGCAGTAAAAGCCGTTGGCCCCGCCCGGTACTGCGCCCTCGATCACGGCGACGTACTGGCCGGGATACATGGCGATCGTGTCCTTCAGGGATTGCTCGGCCATCTTGCCGCTGGGAGCCATAAGGGTCTCGTGGTAATTCAGCGACACCAGATCCAGCAAGATGCTGCTAACGGTTGGGTTGGCAGCGTGTAGAAACGACTCGGTGTCACCGGTACAGTCCTGAAATTCCAGCCAGATCACCGGCGGCCGGGCGGCGGTCGCCAGAGCCTTGGCGATGCGCGGCACCTGGGTCGCCGGTAGTGCCAGCGTGGCAGCCATGATGCTGCAAAACTTCAAGAATTGACGCCGAGATACGCCGGTCTGCTCCAGGCGCTCGACGCGGTCCAGGGTGGGGACGGACATGCGTTACCTCCGAGGATGCCGGTGCCCATATCATCGGGAACGATGCGTGGGGCACAGGCTTTGCTGTAATGACAAACGCATGAGCTCGAAGATCGATACGCCTTGCGAAAGGCTTGTTGCGTGCTGTATAATGCGGTCGCAGCGATGCTGCGCGCACCTTTCCACCGATGAACTGGCAAAGCGGAGTATCAGACGTCGTTGTCCGTCTCATTCCTCAAAGGAGGGGCCCATGTCGCGTCATATCCGTCTCCTTCTCGTCGTGCTCACCCTGCTCGCTCTGATTGGTGCGCTGTTCACCCCGGTCGCTTTGGCTGCTGATCCAGGACCTCCCATTGAGCATCGTCTGCGGTTGATGCCGGAGGCTTCGCCGGCACAGGCCACCTATGTGCCAGGCCATGTGCTGGTCAGGTTCCGGTCTGAGCCTGGGTCCGCCCTGAAAAGTATTCTGGCCGATGTCGGCGCCGAGCCGCTCCATGAGATCGAGGGCCTGGGCGTGTACCTTGTCAGCGTCGCGCCGGGCGCAGAGCTGGCAACCGCAGTCCGCCTGGCAGCCGATCCATCGGTGGCTTACGCAGAACCCGATTATCTCTACCATGCCCTCGATATCGCCACCACTCCGAACGATCCCTACTATGCCGACTACCAGTGGAACCTGCCTCACATTCATGCCGACGACGCGTGGAGCACCACCACCGGCAGCACCGGCGTCATCATCGCAGTCGTAGACACCGGCGTCGATCTGACGCACCCCGATCTGGCGAGCAAGATAATCGCCGGCTACGACTTTGTGAACCACGACAGTGATCCATCTGACGACGAAGGCCACGGCACGCACGTCGCCAGCGTGGCGGCTGCGGCCAGCAATAATAATGAAGGGATCGCCGGCGTCTCATGGGGCGCACGAATCATGCCGCTGAAGGCGCTGGCCTCCGACGGCAGTGGCTCGACGAGCGACATCGCTGATGCGCTGCGCTGGGCTGCCGACAACGGGGCCGATATCATCAACCTCAGCCTGGGCGGTACCAGTGGGTCGGGCACGCTGCAGGACGCGGTCAACTACGCCTACGGCAAGGGCGTGCTCCTGGTGGCGGCCAGCGGGAACGACTATACGTCGGGCAATCCGACCACGTACCCGGCCGCCTACGATCATGTGCTCGCCGTCGCCGCGACGAACGACACTGACGGGCACGCCTCGTACTCCAACAGCGGCAGCTACGTGGACGTGGCCGCGCCCGGCGGTGATCCGAGCAGCTCCTATGACAGCAACCCCGATCACTGGATTGTGGGCGCGTATTGGCGTGGCAGCGGCTACGATTACGCCTGGCTGGCGGGCACGAGCCAGGCAACGCCCCAGGTGGCGGGATTGGCGGCGTTGATCCTCTCTATCAACGCCAGCCTGACCAACGACCAGGTGGAATCGACCATTCGGAGCACCGCGGCGGATGTGGGCACGCCCGGCCGCGATGATTTCACCGGCTACGGCCGGATCGATGTTGCGGCGGCGGTCACGGCGGCCGGTGGCGGCCCGACGGCAACGCCTACCCGTACGCCTATCGCGTCACCCACCGCCACCCGGACCGCGACGCCGTTGCCCGGCACGACCAACACGCCGACGGCGACGGCCACGCGCACCAGTACCGCCACGCCGACCCGGACCGCCACGGCGCTCCCTACCAGCACGCCTACCGCCACGCCGACCCGGACGCCAACGTCACCTCCCGGCACGACACCCACGGCGACGAATACCGCCACGGCCGGGCCTTCGCCGTCCGCCACCTTCACGAGCGTTCCGCCCACCGCAACCGTCACGCCGGTTTTCACGCGGCCGGCGCGTCCCACGGGTGATGTGAAGGTGAACGACGATCCCGGCGCGGCCGGGCAGGGCAACCCGGCCATCGCCACCGATCGATTGGGCAATGCCGTCGCGGTCTGGAAGGACCTGCGCACCGGCAACAATGCCCTGGCTTTCGCGTTTCTTCCCTCTTTCGTCCGCCAGTGGAGCGAGAATGCACTGATCCCCAACACCCAACTGCCCGGAACGTTGGGCAATCCTGCGGTTGCCATCGGTGCGCGCGGTGAGGTGATCGTCGTCTGGAACGACGATCGGGACGGCGAGTACGACATCTATGTCAGCCGTCGCCTGCCGGGCGGCAGCGCGTGGAGCGCGCCGGAGCGTATCAATGACGAGCCGCCGGTGCCGGTCCCGCAGCGTAACCCGGATGTAGCCGTCGGGCCGGATGGCACGGTCTACGTAGTGTGGGAGGATGATCGCGGCGGCGCTCCGCCGGACATCTTCTGGAGCCAGAACAAGTCGGGCACGCCTGGCTGGCGCCCATCGGCCCGCGTGAACACCGACGCCGCAGGGATCCAGGCACAACCGGCTTTGACCGTGGACGGCGACGGCAATGTCTATGTAGCATGGATGGATCGTCGCGGCTCGCAGATGGCGATACTGGTTGCGCAACTGCCGGCCGGCAGTACAGCCTGGGGCGCGCCGGCCGTGGCCGGCGGCAGCTTCCCTGCCGGCAGCAATCCCAATGCTCCCGATGTCGCCGTGGACGGAGCCAACGCGGTGCATGTGGTCTGGGAGGATAGCCGTGATGCGGCGCATAACGTGGACATCTATCACAGCCTCCGTCGATCAGGCAGCGCGGCCTGGACTGCGTCCACTCGTATCAATGATGACAGCGGCAGCGCGCTTCAGCATGCCCCACGGCTGGCTGCAAAAGGTGGAAACGTCGTGGCCGTCTGGGAAGATGGACGCCGGGGAGATCCGGACATCTTCCTTGCGTGGTGGCTTTTCGGCAGCAATCTCTGGACGGTGAATCGGCGCGTGAATGATGATGCGTCCGCTGCCGGCCAGGTCCAGCCCGATGTGGCCCTGGATCGCACCGGCAACGCGTATGTCATTTGGACCGATAGCCGTGCGCCCAGCGGCCCGGACATCTTCTTCCGGTTTGTCTCGGCGACCGAGCGTTTCAGGCTGTACCTGCCTATGGTGATAAAGTAGAATCTGCTCAATTACCCGGCGATGTGGATGGGCTCGTCCGACACAAAGCGCCGCCAGACATCGTGTGCGGTGGCGATGTCCGGTGCGGTATAGACCAGGCTGACGCCGGTGGGAAAGCGGGCCTTGACCCGCTTCGCGCATAGCTCCGCTTCAGGGACTGTCAGCCGTGCCAACGCCACCCGTCGCGCCGCAGCTTGCGCGTAGAGCCGGTCGAGGTCCATCTTTTCGGGCTGGCCCAGGTCGAACGAGGTCAATCCGGGGATCGAGAGCATGGTGGGCACGTGATGGCTGCCGTCGCCGCAGAAGTGGATGCCGACGCTGCCCAGGGTCTCCGCCAGGCGCGCATCGGCCGGCAGGATAAAGCGTCGGTAGTGCGAGGGGGATACGTTGACTGCCGAGTCGTTGCGCAAGAGAATCCGGCCTCCAACCCCAGACGCGTGCTGAAACTGGAGGCCGGGTCCCAGTCCGCCCCGCACTTCCTCCTCCAGCCTGGGCAAGACCAGTTCCATCACCTCGGCGATCCGCATGAGCACCGCGGCCACCAATTCCGGGGTGTCGAAGAGCGCCAGGTAGATGGCTGGCCCCCAAAGGAGCTCGGCCGTGCTGAAAGGCCCTTGCAAATCCGGCAGGGTGAGTTGGAATGCCTCGCGGCAGTCGGGATAGGGCGCTAACGCCTGCCTGAAGCAGGCGCACTGGTCGAGCACGCGCGGCAGGAGCCCGGCATCCAGACCAGGCAGCGGCCGGTCGAGCAGGTTGCGCATCGCGTCTGCCCCGCCCCTCAGCGGCTCCACCCAGGGCATCCCTTCTTCCAGGACACGGATCGTCGCGCCGAACAGCGATGCCACGATCCCAACACCCAGGTTCGGCCGCAGGCAGTAGGGCGCGTCATCGTGCAGGTCCACCGCATGGTAGATGGAGGTGAACCCGACCAGCAGCTCGTTCACCATCATCTTGGCGGGATCGGCAAATGCCTCGGGGTAGGGGTAAGGAGTGAAACGGTCTCCCTGATAGGGCAGGTAGCACACCAGCGGCAAGCGGTCCACCGGCTCGTAGCGCAGCGCGGCCCGATGGCGGGCAGCGGCCTGGCGCACGTGTGCCAGGTCCACCCGCGGCTCCAGGTAGTCCAGGATTTGCCGGACAAGTCGGTCAGCGTCGTTCATGGTAATCACCTTCCCGGCGACAAGACATCCTCGACTGTCACGGCCGCGCCTGATTCCGCGGAGCGGACAGCGGCCAGCACCACCGCCAGATTCCGCAGGGCGAACTGGCCGCTGATGTCTGGCGCCTTGCCTGTTCGGATGCACTCGGCGAATTCTGCGATCTCGGCCCGCATGGTCGGGATGGGCGGCCGGCGAAAATCGAGCGCGGCCGATCGTAGCTCGCGACGTGGCCCCGTCGGCCAGGAATCGCGCTGGATGGCGAGCCCGCTTAACTGGTCGTAGTGGGCCAGCGCGGCCGTGCCGTAAACCCTGATCCAGGTCGCCATGCTGGCGGTATAGCTGGAGCCCAGGTAACCCCGTAATCCCGACTCGAACTCCAGCAGGGTGAGGGTCACATCCGCAAACTCAGCCGCTACGAGCGACCGCTGCTGCCAGCTCTGCACCCCGACGATGGGGCCGAGCAGGTATTGCAGCGTGTCGACATGATGGATGCCGAGCTGGATCAACGGGCCGCCCGGACATTCATCGCTGCGCCAACGCCACTCATCCGGCCCGATGCCCAGGCCGCGGCTGGTGGAAATGTTGGCCTCGACCAGGGTCGGCTGGCCCAACTCCCCCGCGTCCAGGGCCGCCTTCAGCGCGGCGATGGCCGGCTCGCGGCGGCTTTGATGCCCGACCGCCAGGATCACACCCGCCTGTTCGCACGCGGCGATCATCGCCCGCCCGTCCTCGATCGTGGCGGCGATGGGCTTGGTCACCAGGACGTGCTTGCCGTGTCCGGCCGTCGCCACCACGGGACCACGGTGCGCGTTGTTGGGGGTCATCACGACGACGCCGTGAATGTCCGGGGCAGCCAGCATCTCTTCGAGATCCGTGCAGGCCCGGCAGCCGTGGCGCGCGGCGAAGGCCGCACGCGTTTCAGGGGTGCGCGCGTAGCAGGCGACCAGCTCGACCCCCGGCTCCATGGCGGCTGCCAGTGCCACCTGCTCGCCCCAGTCGCCCAGGCCCACCAGGCCCAGGCGGATCGAGTCGTCACGCTTCGGTTTCATCGGATCATTCCCCCCAGATGGCCGGTTTGCCCCAGCGGGCCACGATCTCGCCGTCCCGCCCTCCGCCGAGGATCTTCGACCGCCGCCATACCAGGTTGCGCTCGAACGCCGGATCTTCGTCCGGGGCATCTGCCCGGTAGTGGGGGCCGCGCGTCTCGCGCCGGAGGGCGGCCGACCGCACCAGCAGCTCGGCGACCTCCAGCAGGTTCGCAACCCCCAGCGCCTCGATGATCTCGTGCGGCGTGGCCGGCGCGAGACGGGATAACAGGTCTTGATGTATGGCCGCCAGGCCGTGGGCTGCCTGCTCCAGCTTTCCGGCATCCTTGGCGATCATGACCGGCGCCATGATCCGTTGGATGGCAGCACGCACGACGTGCGGTCGCACGATCCCACGTCCGGTGTCACCGGCGCGGCGCGCGGGCAGCGTCAGCGCCTGGTCATTGATCCCCGGTGGCGGAGGCGTTGCCGCCAACGCCGCCGCGCGGCCTGCCCGTGCGCCGAAGACCAACAGCACGGCAAACATATGCCCGCCCACCCGGTTGGCGCCATGCGGTCCCGCGGCTGCCTCGCCGCAGGCGAAGAGGCCGGGCACGCCTGTGGCGCCGTTCTCATCGATCGCGATGCCGCCGTTAAACGCGTGCGCAAAGGGTGCCACCGGCACCGGTCCTGCCTCCACGTCAACACCGCGCGCCCGCAGCCAGTCGAGCGACGGCCGTGCCGAACCCACGTCCAGATCCTTTCTCAAGGACGC
>Ga0172368_10007349_pt1 | contig 11528 bp, 10 predicted proteins | sample Lak11m_FD_114540 | JGI IMG/M metagenome (GOLD analysis project Ga0172368, IMG submission 114540) | Freshwater microbial communities from Kabuno Bay, South-Kivu, Congo - kab_022012_11m | ecosystem: Environmental > Aquatic > Freshwater > Lake | place: Democratic Republic of the Congo: South-Kivu...
AGTGAGTCAGATAAACTTTCGGGATTCGCAATCCGGATTGGAGGCTTTAGCCGGTTTCTTCGGCTGACAAGGGCGACCGGCTAAAGCCTCGATTCCGGAAGATTATCTGAACGTCTATAGCTTGCGTTACGTTGACGGCAGCTACCAGCCGAAGTCAAGGCGCGTGATCAGCCGTTCGGGCAGGCCTGCAGCGCGCATGTGCGCTTGCGTCACTTCGATCGGATAGGCGACGCGGCGCGGCAGCCAGGTAGCGCGCTCGCTGTCGAGGATGGCGTAGGCGGCGCGGGGATCGCTGTCGCGCGGCTGGCCGACGCTGCCAGGGTTCAAGATGATGCGGCGCTCTTTGTTCAGCGGCACAGCCTGGCCCGGCCTGACCCGAATCAGGTTCACGGTATGATCATCCGCCCCGGTCGTGAAGATCGTCGGCAGGTGCGTGTGGCCGATCAGACAGAAGGGCGTGGCGAAGTGTTCAAGGTTGGCGTGCGCTACCGACGGATAGAGGATGTACTCCCACACCGGGTCGCGCGGGCTGCCGTGGGTCAGAGTAAAGTCGCCCTCGACGATGGGTTCATTGGGCAAGCTGTTCAACCAGGCCAGGCTTTCGGCATTGAGTTTCTCGCGCGTCCAAAGCACGCCCCGCCGCGCCTCGTGGTTGAAATCCTCGGCGTCCATTTTCCCGATGACTGCCCAGTCGTGGTTGCCGACGACAGCGCGCGGCTTGAGCTGGCGGATGCGGGCGATACACTCATCCGGTTCCGGCCCATACCCGACAACATCACCCAGACACCAAACCGCCTCATAGTCGAAAGACTGGGCATCGTTGAGCACGGCATCCAGGGCCGCCAGGTTGGCATGGATATCCGATAGAACCAGAATTCGCATGGTTGAGACGCCTCCATTCGGTGTGCTCCTATCATACCACCAGAATCATCGTGTGGGAAGTCGCGGCCGGCCCCGCTTGCATTTGCGTTCCAGTTTGGGCGTGTTCCACAGACAAGGTATAATACTTGCCGCATATGAAGACGTGTCAGTGGGTTTTAGAAACGGAGGGCGTGGCGGAAACGCGTGCGGCCGGCGCTTTGCTGGCCCAGCGGTTACGCAACGGCGATGTGTTGGCCCTGGCCGGCGACCTGGGCGCGGGCAAGACTGCCTTCACGCAGGGCGTGGCCGCCGGGTTGGGGATCACTGTGCCGGTCACTAGCCCGACCTTTGTGCTGATCAACCGCTATCGCGCCCCCGATGGCCGCGTCCTGCAACACGCGGACTGCTATCGCCTGGCCGATGCGCCCGCCGAAATGTGGGACATCGGCCTGACGGATCTGATGTCCGGCGATGCAATTTTGGTCATCGAATGGGCCGATCGTATCCCCGGTTTGCTGCCCGCCGATTATCTGGCGATCACCTTCACCTATCTCGCTGAGAACCGGCGGCGGCTGGGATTCGTGGCGCACGGTGCGCGCTATGTTGAGTTAGCGCGTTCGTTGATGCTGGCTCGGTCGGAGACCGGCCAGAGCAAGGCTTGCGCTGAACCGGCCAGCCTTTCTGCGAAAATGTGACCGATGTTACTCGCGCTTGACACCTCAACACGGCTGGCCGGCATCGCGCTTTATGATGGCGAGCGGGGCCTGCTCGCGGAGTACAACTGGCACTCTGCCAATCGTCACACCGTCGAGTTGATGCCCCAGGCGGCGCATATGTTGGCGCAGGCCGAAATCCGCCCCGCGGAATTGCGAGCGGTGGCGGTGGCGCTCGGCCCCGGTTCGTTTACCGGGCTGCGCGTGGCGTTGGCCGCCGCCAAGGGGATCGCCCTGGCGAACGGGATCGCCCTGCTCGGCGTGCCGACGCTGGACGCTGTGGCGTATCCGCACCAGGCCGAGCCGGCGCCGGTGATCGCCGTCATCCAGGCGGGCCGCGGGCGGGTATGCTGGGCGCTCTACGCCCACGGGCCGGCCGGCTGGGCGCCGCAGACAGAATATCAGCTCACGACGGTCGAGGCGCTGGCGCAGACCGTAACGCAGCCGGCGATCTTTGTGGGTGAGCTGCTCAGTGCCGATCGGGAGACCCTGACCCAATTGTGCGGCCGGACGCGCGTCTCGTTTGCGCCCCCGGCGCTGGCGATGCGGCGGGCCGGCTATGTCGCGGAACTGGCCTGGCAGCGATTGGCCGCCGGGCAGGCCGATGATCCGGCGACGCTCAGCCCGATCTATTTGCACGAGCCGCCCCAGCCGAAGGCTGGCTGACCGATGTTGCCGCTCGTCATCACACCGTTGACCCTCGCCGACCTCGACGTGATCATGGCGCTTGAGCGGGCTTGCTTCAAGGATCCGTGGACGCGGCGGATGTACGTGACCGACCTGACCGAGAACGAGTTGGCGACCTACCGCGCGCTGCGCCTGCCGCTAAACGATGTGGCGTGGCAGATGGCATACCGGAGCCGGCATGGCGCCGCCGGACAACTTCTTGCCGGCGCGTCGGCCGCCGCCGGCCCGATCCTGGCCTACGGGGGATTCTGGCTGATGGTGGACGAGGCGCACATTGCCACCATCGCGACCCGGCCCGAATGGCGCGGCTGCGGCCTGGGATTGCGCTTGATGCTGGAGCTGCTTGATCTTGCAATCGCGCAGGGCGCCCGCACGTCGACCCTGGAGGTGCGCGGCGGCAACGTTCCGGCGCAGCAACTCTACGCACGATTGGGCTACGAAGTGGTCGGCCGGCGGCGGCATTACTATCGGGACGGCGAAGATGGCGTGCTGATGACCACGCCGGAGTTGACCGGCCCGGTGATGCAGGCGCGGTTGGCGACCGCGCGACTGGCTGCAGCTACGAAATTAGAAGGGTGCTTATTGCGCCTATCTTGAATGGGAGGGTTCTTTGTCGGACATTCCGCTGCGTGTCATTCCCCTCGGCGGCGTCGGCGAGATCGGGAAGAACTTAATGGTCTTGGAGTACGACCAGGACATTTTGGTCATTGACGCCGGGCTGATGTTCCCAGATAGCGATATGCCGGGCATTGATCTGGTCTATCCGGACATTACCTACCTGACCGCCCGCGCCGATCGCGTGCAGGGCGTGATCCTGACCCACGGCCACGAAGATCACATCGGCGCGCTTTCGTATCTGCTCAAATATCTCGATGCGCCTGTTTACGCGACGCAGTTGACGCGGGGGCTGGCCGAGGTGAAGCTGAAGGAAGCGGGCCTGTTGGCCGATGTTGAGTTGCACACCATCACCGCCGACGATGTGCTGCAACTTGGCGCGTTCCAGGTGGAGTTCTTTCACGTCTGTCACAGTATCCCGGACGCGGTCGGCGTTGCGGTGACGACGCCGGTCGGGCTGGTGATCCATGCCTCCGATTATAAGTTCGATCAGCACCCCGTGGACGGCCGGCTGACCGATGTCGCCAAGTTGCAGGCGCTTGGCGATCGCGGCGTGCTTTTGCTGCTTTCGGACTCGACGAACGCAGACTCCGAGGGCTTCACCCCCTCTGAACAGCGCGTGACCGAGGTGCTGGACGAGATCATGGGCCGGGCGCGCGGGCGGGTGGTGGTGGCGACCTTCGCTTCCAATATCTCGCGCATCCAGCAGGTGATCCAGGTGGCGCGGCGCTATGGCCGGCGCGTGGGCGTGGTCGGCCGCAGCATGGTCAGTAACGTGCGCATGTCTATCGCGATGGGTTATCTGGATGTCGCCCCTGAAGACTTGCTAACGACCTCGGAGATGAACAACTTGCCACGGGACGAAGTTGTGATCGTCTGCACCGGCAGCCAGGGCGAGCCGACCGCAGTGTTGGCGCGCCTGGCCAGCGATGAGCATCCGCAGTTGCAGATCATCCCCGGCGACACGGTCGTCCTCTCGGCCACACCCATCCCCGGCAACGAGGAAATGGTCAACCGCATCGTGGATGACCTCTTCCGGCTGGGCGCCGATGTGATCTACTCCGACCTGTCCGATGTCCACGTGTCGGGGCATGGCAGCCGCGAAGACCACAAGATGATGATGGCGTTGGTGCGTCCGCGCTTCTTCATCCCGATGCACGGCGAATACCGCCATCTGATTTTGCACGCCCGCACCGCGCAAGCGATGGGCATCCCCCCCCAGAACATCGTGATCGTTGAAAGCGGCCAGGTGGTCGAGGTCAGGCCGAACGGCATCTGCGTTGGCGAGCGCGTGAGCGAGGGCCACGTGCTTGTGGACGGGCTGAGCGTCGGCGATATCGGTTCCGCCGTCCTGCGCGACCGCCAACATCTCTCGCGGGATGGCTTCCTGGTCGCCATCGTCGCCCGCAACCCGGCGACCGGCGAGGTAGTCACCGATCCTGAAATCCTCACTCGCGGGTTTGTCTACGTCGCAGAATCGGATGATCTGGTTGAGGGCGCGAAGGATCGCATGTGGGAGGTGCTCAAGGTTCCGGCGACCGGCTCCTCGATTCGTAACAAGATCAAGGATGTCCTGAGCCAATACTGCTATTCACGCACGGGCCGGCGTCCGCTCATTTTGCCCTTGGTGCTCGATGTCTGATGGGTGTATAATAGCCGGGTAGAACATTTGCGCGAAGGCGTAGTGTGCAGAGATGGCGAAACGATCACCGAAACGGGGCAAGCCCCCATCCCGACACGGGCCTGACCTGGGCCAGCTTTTGCGCGGGGAGCTGGTGGGCAGCGTCCTGGTCGTGGTCGCGCTGCTGTTGATGTTGAGTATGCTCTCGGCCAATCAAGGCATGCTCACGGCCGCGGTCATCAATGCGCTGCGCACGCTGTTCGGCGTCCCGGCCTGGTTCGCGCCGATCCTGCTGGCCGCGTTTGGCGTCTGGCTGGCGTTGCGCGCGATTCGCGATCAGCAGGTCCTCACCCTCCAACGGTTGGTCGGGCTGACCGGCCTCTTTCTCATTAGCGAAACCGTAGCCCATCTCTTTGCGGGCAGCGCGGACCCTTTGACGGGTCAGGGCGGCGGCCTGCTCGGCAATCTGATCGGGCAAGGGTTGGTGTTGATCCTCGGCCTGCCGCTCACGCTGATCGGCCTGGTGTTGGCGCTGTTCGCTGCACTCCTGGCCTTGAGCGGGGTCAGCCTGGCGCAAATCGAGGATGGCTTGCGAGCAGGGTTGCGCCAGTTGCGCGGCACGACGCCCGGCCCTGAAGGCGTGCGCCCCAACCCGCCGTTGCCCCTGGGCGAGGGCCTGACGCCCTGGCAGCGTTGGTGGCGGAACCTGCGCCAGCGCCTGGCGCCCGGCGTACGCAGCGCGCCCCCGCAGGCTCCGCCGTCGTTTTCGGGTCTCGAGCTGCGGCCAGCGGCTCCCGCAAGCCGCGCCGATGGCCTCAGCCGTCAACCCGCCGCGCCGGTCGCGCCGGCCGCCCCGCTGCCGCGCATCATCGGCGGGGCCGCGCAGGTCTGGCGCTTGCCCATCATGCCCGATGTCCTGGAAGATAGCACGGAGCAAGACATCCAGAGCGAGGATCTGCGCAAACGCGCCGAGATTATTGAGACGACCTTGACGAGCTTCGGGGTGCCGGCGCAGGTCGTCGAAGCGAACCAGGGGCCGGCCGTCACGCAGTTCGGTCTGCGGCCGGGCGTCATCATCCGTAAAGACCGCAAGGGGGTGGAGACGCGCGTCAAGGTGCGCGTGTCGCAGATTCAGGCGTTGTCCAACGACCTGTCGTTGGCGCTGGCGGCCTCCCCGCTGCGCATCGAAGCGCCGGTGCCGGGCCGGGATGTGGTCGGCGTGGAAGTCCCCAATGTCCAGATTTCGATGGTCTCGCTGCGCGGGGTGATGGAGTCGGAGGAGTTTGGGGCGAGCCGCGGCGCGCTGACCTTTGGCCAGGGCCGCGATGTGTCGGGCCAGGCGGTGGTAGCGGATTTGTCGCGCATGCCGCACATGCTGATCGCCGGCGCGACCGGCTCCGGCAAGTCGGTCTGTGTCAACGCCATCATCACGGCCTTTCTGCTGAGCCACACGCCCGACACCCTGCGCTTTCTGATGGTCGACCCCAAGCGCGTAGAACTGACAGTTTACAACGGCATCCCGCATCTGATCGCGCCGGTGGTGGTGGATGTCGAGCGAGCGGTGCCGGTGCTACAATGGGCGACGCGCGAGATGGAGCGGCGCTACAAGCTGCTGGCGAAGGCGTCGGCCCGCAACATTGATGCCTACAACGACAAGCTGGCGGCCCGCGGCGAGCCGGTGCTGCCCTACATCGTCATCCTGATTGACGAGCTGGCCGATCTGATGCTCTCCGCGCCGGAGGATGTCGAGCGCCACATCTGTCGCATCGCCCAGATGGCGCGCGCGGTGGGCATCCATCTGGTCATCGCCACGCAGCGGCCCAGCGTGGACGTGGTCACGGGCCTGATCAAGGCCAACTTTCCCGCCCGGATCGCCTTTGCCGTCACCTCGCAGATTGACAGCCGCGTCATCCTCGATACGCCCGGCGCGGAGCAACTGTTGGGCCGCGGCGACATGCTGTATATGGCCCCGGACGCGTCCAAACTACAACGCTTGCAGGGCTGCTACGTATCCGATCGTGAGACGGCGCGCCTGGTGAGCTACTGGAAAGGCGCGCGCACGCTCGGCCCAGAACTGGAGCCGCTCGATCCGAGCATGGTCGTGCCTGATGCCGATGCGGATGGCGTGCTTTCAACGCCCGATCTGGCTGGCCGTCCGCCCGCGCCGTCCGTCGAACCCCTTGACCCGCCCTGGCTGCCCGGCCAGGAGACGCTCCAGCAGCCGCTGTGGGATCAGGTGGCCGCGGCCGAACAGGCCGCGAGCGGTCGCGATGATATGTATGCCCAGGCCGTTGAGGAGGTGCGCAAGTCGGGCCGGGCCAGCGTATCGCTGCTGCAGCGCCGGCTGCGCATCGGCTATTCGCGCGCCGCGCGCCTGATTGATGAATTGGAGGCCAACGGCGTTATTGGCCCCGATCAAGGCGGGAGCCGCGGCCGCGAGGTTTTGCTGGAGAGTAACCAAGCTGCATAACCGATGAACGCGTTCGGTGTTTATTCCCCATCCTAAATATCGGTCGGAGGGCCTATGTGTCATGCATTAGACTCGAACGATGTGCGGTTTTTCAGCGGAAGTTCGCATTCTGAGTTGGCCGGCAAGATCGCCGCGTATCTGGCGATCCCGCTGGAGAAAACAGAGGTGCGTCGCTTCAACAACGACAACCTCGCCGTTCAACTGGGCGCCAGCGTGCGCTCACGGGTTGTGTTCATCGTCCAGTCGTTGGTTCCTCCCGTCAGCGATCACTTGATCGAGCTTTTTATGATGATGGATGCGGCCCGCGGCGCTGCGGCCCGCGAAATCCACGCTGTCATTCCCTACTTCTCATACGCGCGTTCCGACAAGAAGGACGCGCCACGCATTTCCATCGCCGCCCGATTGATCGCTGATCTGCTGCAAACCGCCGGCGCGACGCATGTCATGACCATGACATTGCATTCACCGCAGGTGCATGGTTTTTTCGGCATCCCCTGCGATCCGCTGACTGCGCGGGCGTTGTTCGTGGCGTATCTCCGTCAATATGACTTTGACCCGGCCGACACGCTGGTCGTCGCGCCGGATTATGGCCGCGCCGGTTCCGCGGCCCGCCTGGCGACACAACTCGGGCTGCCCGCTGCGTCCGCCGATAAGATGCGCGTCTCCGACACGAAAGTGGTCATCGGCCCGGCGATTGACCGGCAGGTGGAGGGCTTCCGCCGCGCCTTGATTTATGATGATGAGATCGCTACCGGCGGCTCAATCGTTGCGCTGAGCGAACGCTTGATCTACAACGGGATTGAGGAGATCGTGGTCGTCTGCACGCATGGTTTGTTCAGCGGCGATGCTACTGAAAAACTGGCCCGCATACGCCAGATCAGGGAGATCGTGACGACCGATACCGTGCCGATCCCGAAGGGGAAAAAATTGTCAAACATGACGATCTTGTCGGTCGCCCCCGTCTTCGGGGAGGCCATCTGGCGAAATTACACGCGGCAATCCATCGGGGATCTATTCGCCTTCGGCGAAACATGTACTTGTTGAACGCCAGAAAGGTCTTATCGCATGCGTCTGCGCCACAGCTTTCTTCTGGCGATTCTTGGGTTCTATCTGCTGCTCGGCGCGCTCTTTGCGATGCGCACGCCGGCCTGGCAAGCGCCTGACGAACCGGCCCACTACAACTATATCCGATTCGTGGCAACTACGGGCGGCTTCCCGGAACTCAAGATGGGCGACTATCCCCATGGTTACCTGGAGGAGATCAAGAGCCGGAAGTTCCCCCCCGACCTGGGCATCGAGCCGATCCGCTATGAGTTCCACCAGCCGCCGCTTTATTACGCACTGCTGGCGCCGATCTATCGTCTCACGGGCGGGGCGCTGTTACCTTTGCGCCTGGCTTCAGTGCTAATGGGCTGCGGCGTCGTGCTGCTGGCGTATGCGATCGCTCGCCGCATCGTCCCCGGACGCGCCGCGGTCGCGCTCGGCACGGCCGCATTCGTCGCCTTCTTGCCCCAACACCTGGCAACGGTCGCGCAGGTCGGCAACGATGTGCTGGCCGAGGTTTTGTTTGCCGCGGTATTGTACCTGTTGATCGGGTGGGTGGTGGGGTCTGGGGGCAGGGGGCGGGCGGCAGGAGTCAGGGGGCCATTCGCCAATTTGGGGTTGGGCGTGCTGCTGGGGCTGATCCTGGTGACGAAGACGACGGCGTACATCGCCGTGCCGTTGGCGGGCGGGGTCTTGCTCTGGCGTTGGCGGCGGGAGCGCGTCAGCCTGCGGCGCATCCTGCTCGACAGCGTGCTGGTCGCCGGCCCCATGCTCGTGATCGGTCTGCCGTGGTACGCCCGTGACCTGGCCGTCTACGGCTGGCCCGATTTCCTCGGCCTCATCCGCCACGATCAGATCGTCATCGGCCAGACGCGCACCGGCGAATACCTGGCGCAGGTCGGCTGGAACGCCTATCTCCGCCGCGGCGTCGAGTTCACCTTCAAGAGCTTCTGGGGCGTCTTCGGTTGGCTGGGCGTCTTTATGGATAGCCGGATCTACTTTGCGCTGGCGTTGTTGAGCGGTGTGGGGGGGGGCGGGCTGGTGTGGCGAATGGCGAGTGGCGAATGGCGAATCAACGAATCAGCAAATCAGCAAATCAGCAAATCAGCAAATCAGCAAATGGCCGGAACGGCGGGCCACGCCGTCGCCAAAGAGCATGATGTATCACGCTTGACGTTTGACGTTTCACGCTCGCGCATCATCATCCTGATGGGGGTGTCCGTCTTGCTGACCTTCCTCACCTATGCCTGGTACAACACCCAGTTCGTGCAGCATCAGGGACGGTATCTGTTCACGGCGTTGATTCCGATTGCGCTGGCGTTTGCGATGGGCTGGGAGGCGGCGACGGCCCCACGCGCCGGGCGGATCGTGGCCGCGGCGTTGGTCATCTTCGCAGCCGCGCTCGCGGCCTGGGGCATCTTGAGCCACACCGGGCTGCCCAAATGGCCGCTCGCGATCACCGCGATTTTCGCAGGCGGGTTCGCCGTGCGCGATCTCGGCGCGCTGGCGCTTGAACAGTTGGGCCGCCGCGCGCCGGCCGTCCTCAATCGGGTGGCGTTCGCGTTGCCCTTCGGCGCCTTGCCGCTCCTGGCGTTGTATGCGTTGTTTCGGGAAATTGGGCCGCAGTTGGCGCGGTGATCGGCGGACGTTAGCAAAGATGAAGGCCGGCTGTCAAGTACCTGACATCCGGCCTTCTGATTCACTGGCGCTGATTTATTGGCGTTGTTCTAGCGCCACCCACGGCAACTGGTGCTGCCCCGTATAATTCCCCAGCGGCCGGATCAGCCGGTTGTCGGCCTGCTGCTCGTAGACGTGGGCTGTCCAGCCAACGATGCGGCTCATGGCGAACATGCAGGTGAAGGCGTCCACCGGGACGCCGATGGAGTAGAGCAGCGGCGCCGAATAAAAGTCCACGTTGGCGCCCAAGTTGCGGCTCTTGAAGTATTCGTCTTGTGTCGCGATGGCTTCGAGCTTGCTGGCGATGTCGAACCACTGGCGTTCACCGGTCGCGTCCACCATCATTTCCACATTGTGCATCAGTGGGCCGGCGCGCGGATCGCGCACCTTGTAGACGCGATGGCCGATGCCCATCACCCGCCGTCCCTCGGCGCGGCCTTTCTCGAACCACGCTTGTACGTTGTCAGGCGTCCCGATATCCAGGAATTGCACCATTGCCTCTTGCACGGCCGCGCCGTGCGCCGGGCCTTTCAGCGCGCCCAACGCGCCGGTGATGGCCGAGTGCAGCTCAGAGCCGGTCGAGGCGATCACGCGCGCCGTGAAGGTCGAGGCGTTCAGCTCGTGCTCGGCCAGCAGCAACAGGTATTGGTCGAGCGCCTTGGCCGCCAGCGGTTCCGGGTCTTCGCCGGTGAGCATCCACAGGAAGTTAGCCGCGTGATCTAGATCCATGCGCGGCTTGATCGGCTCTTCCCCGCAGCGGATCCGCTCGTAGGCGGCCACCACCCCCGCAATTTGTCCGAGCAGGCGGCAGGCCTTGTGTTGATGCGCTTCCGGCGAGTTTTCCTCCGACTCCGGGTCGTAATGCGCCAGGACTGACACCGCCGAACGCATCACCGCCATCGGATCAGCATTCTTGGGCATGTTCCGCAGCAAGGTGAGCACTTCCGGTGGCAAGAAGCGGCACGCTCGCGCCTGCGCCTTCATGGCGCGCAGGGCTTCGGCGGTCGGCAGTCGCCCGTTCCACAGCAGGTAGGCGACCTCCTCGAACGTGCTGTTCTCGGCCAACACGCGGATGTCATAGCCGCGATACTCCAGGATGCCCTGGGCGCCGTCCACAAAGCTGATACTCGTGTCGCCAACTACGATACCGGCCAGTCCCTTGGCGGCTGGTTGTGATCCCTCTGGTTTGCTCACGCCGTCCTCCTGCTTGGATTATGCAATCGTCACACGCAGTACAAATATAGCTCAGGCTGGCGGTTGCGTCAAATGTCCGGCTAGAGGACTTTGGCGAATTCCCGCATCAGCCACGGTTCAGGCACCGCCCCTTCGATGTGAATCGTTTCATCAATCACGGTGCGCGGGACGCCCATGACCTCGTACTTCTGCCCTAAATAGGGAAATTCCGTCACTTCAACCATATCGGCGGTGATCAGATCGCTCTCGATCGCCAATTGATGGGCGAGCACCACGGCTCGCGGGCAATGCGGTCAGGTGGGGGTACTGAATACCTGGATGCGGATCGGCTTCGTGAGCTTTGCCACAGCGGCGCGGGTTTCCGACGCCAGCCCCGAATCGCCTTGCGCGACCATTCGGATGTCCTCGATCAAGACGCCGAATTCATACCCGGCCGGGATGCCGTAGAGCCGCACCCCATAATCCTTTTTGCCGATGACCGCGACGGCTGGCACTTTGTCAATGCCGTAGCGTTGAGCCACATCAGCGTCCTTGACGAAGTCATAGACCTCGGCGGTCAACTTGTCGGACAGCGCCGCGACCTCCTCGATCAGTTCGCGCGTCTCCTTGCAGTACTGGCACTCGAAAGCCTGGGTGAAGAATTTCA
>Ga0172368_10007351_pt1 | contig 11527 bp, 11 predicted proteins | sample Lak11m_FD_114540 | JGI IMG/M metagenome (GOLD analysis project Ga0172368, IMG submission 114540) | Freshwater microbial communities from Kabuno Bay, South-Kivu, Congo - kab_022012_11m | ecosystem: Environmental > Aquatic > Freshwater > Lake | place: Democratic Republic of the Congo: South-Kivu...
TAAACACTTACTTAAATTATATACAGATGAAACAAATCTTGATGCTTTTTCTTTTAGTCTTTCATCCCTATGAGTAAAGTTTTTGACTTACATTTGTTAGTATTAAAAAATACCGAAGTATTGCTTATAATAAACCTTCAGTAATTCTAATCATTTGGTTTATAAACTTTTTAATTGTTGTATTGTTTGGTTAAAACAGCGTTTAAAAAAAGTTAAAAATTTTTTCCATGAATGAAATAATTGTGAATCTTTGCATCATTATATTTTAATCTGGATGAAGCGAATAACTGCATTTTTCTTCTTAATGATTGCCAATGTTGTGTTATTGGCTCATGTTGTTATTCCCCACCATCATCACCAAAATGTTGCCTGTATTAATAAAACACATTGCCAGAACGACATTGTGGCTCATGAACACAATACAACTGAGCACAACCACCATCATGATGGCAGCGGTTCAAACAATTGCATATTAAAGCAGGCTGTTATTGTGCCTTCAAACCAGGGCAAAAATGAAACTAACAGTTTTTTTTGTTCACAAAATCATTCCCCCGATTATCATTATACTCTGCCCATTACCGGAAATGAAGATTTAATTCCAATTTTTAGTATTGTTGCTTTTGTACCCGATTATTCTTTTTCCTTTCATTCCTGCATAACCAGTTCTTCAGGTTTACGGGGTCCACCTTTTGTTTAAATTTTTAGATTTTTTAAAATGCATTAATTACTTCCTGCTGGTGGTATTGATTCATTTTGCATGATCATTTTATACTAAGAATTTAAACATTTACCAATATGAATTTTAAGATATTAACGGGAGCGTTTTTAGCTTTTGCAATTGCATCTTGCAGCCCATCCGGCCATGAAACGGAAAACCATAACGAAACTCAAGAAGCCAAATTTCAATATACAGTTTACAGCAATGATTTTGAATTGTTTGCCGAAGCCGATGCATTTATCATGGGTGTAACGGCTAATGTCCTAGCTCATTTTTCTACACTACCGGATTTTAAGGCTGTTGAAACTGGTAAAATAACAATTATACTTTCGGTAAACGGAACTGAGTCCGAACAAACACTCGAAAAGCCCACCCGTAAAGGGATATATAGCTTCAATATAAAGCCTGAAACGGTGGGTGAAGGCTTTCTGAGGTTTGAAATTAATACCGGTAAGGGCGACTTTGAAGTGGCGGCCCCTGGAATAACTGTTTTTGCTTCGCACGATGAAGCTCTCGCAGCCGCCGAAAGAGTGGTTGTTCCAAGAACCAACACAACGGTTTTTACTAAAGAGCAATCATGGAAAATAGACTTTTCAACTGACTTTCCTAAAACAGGACCATTCGGGCAGGTAATAAAAACAACCGCTTTGGTGCAATCATCACAAGGCAACGAAATGATTGTTTCAGCTAAAACCAATGGTACTGTGGCAATAACTGCAAACAATTTGCTGGAAGGCAGAGATGTTTCGGCAGGTCAGGCTTTGTTTTCGATCTTAGGAAATGATTTGGCCGACAATAACTTTTCGGTCAAATATATTGAGGCAAAAAGTAATTACGAAAAGGCAAATGCCGATTACGAAAGGGCTAAGAAACTTTCTAATGATAAGATCGTTTCGGAAAAAGACCTGCTTGCTGCAAAAAATTATTACGATAATGCCAAAGCCGTGTACGATAATCTGAATAATAACTTCAATGCATCGGGACAAAGGGTAACAAGTCCTGTGAGCGGTTTTGTAAAACAGGTATTTGTTAAAAACGGCTCATATATCGAAGCCGGTCAACCGGTTGTAACAATTTCGCAAAACAATACTCTCATTTTGAGTGCCGATTTGCCTCAAAAGTATGTTCCGGTTTTGGCAAATATCCATTCGGCAAACATCCGGGACATGAACGGCCACCAAGTGTACACTTTTGAGCAATTGAACGGAAAAGTATTATCCTATGGTAAAGCTGCAAACTACGACAATTTCCTTATCCCAGTGTATATTCAAATTGACAATAAAGGCGCTTTTACCGCAGGTAGTTTTGTTGAAATTTACCTTAAAACCTTAACCAACCTGAATGCTCTTACTGTGCCTAATACCGCATTATTAGAAGAACAGGGCAATTTTTATGTTTGGGTACAGGTAACGCCGGAATTGTTTGAAAAACGCGAGGTTTCAACCGGCAATACAGATTATGTGAGTACTGAAATCGTTAAGGGTATTACTGCTGATGAACGGATAGTAACCCGTGGGGCAATGCTCATTAAACTGGCTCAGGCCACAGGTACTCTGGATGCTCATTCAGGCCATGTTCATTAATCCTTAAAGCCATGTTAAATAATATCATAAAATTCTCACTGAACAACAAATACCTTATTTTGTTGGCTTCGGTGGTTTTGGTGGTTTTCGGAATGAGAACCGCCACGAATATGGATGTAGATGTTTTTCCTGATCTTACAGCGCCAACCGTAGTAGTTATGACCGATGCGCATGGCATGGCTTCGGAAGAAGTGGAACGGCTTGTAACTTTCCCTATTGAAACCGCGGTAAACGGGGCGACCGATGTACGCCGTGTTCGTTCGGCTTCGTCGCAGGGCTTTTCGTTTGTTTGGGTAGAGTTCGACTGGGGTACGGATATTTTCAAAGCCCGGCAAATTGTAAGCGAAAAGCTGATCAGCGTTTCCACCCGTATGCCTTTGGGTGTTGGGCAACCTGTGTTAGCGCCACAGTCGAGTGTAATGGGCGAAATATTCTTTGTGGGCATTCAGGCCGACAGCACAAGTATGATGGACTTACGCACCATTGCCGAATGGAATGTAAAACCTTTAATTCTTGCAACCGGTGGAGTTTCGCAAGTCACAATTATCGGTGGCGACTACAAGCAATACCAGGTTTTGGCCAATCCACAGAAAATGAATTTCTATAAGGTTTCAATGGCCGGATTGGCCGGGATATGCAAAGGAATCAGCCAGAATTCAACAGGTGGTGTCCTGAGGCAGTTTGGTAACGAATATGTGGTTCGCGGCATTGCGAGGTCGTCCGATATTGGTGTTTTGGGAAATACCTATATTAAATCAGTAAATGGGAAACCTGTACGCATAAGCGATATAGCCGAAGTAAAAATCGGGGGAGCGCCCAAAATGGGCTATGCTTCAGGCAATGCAAAGCCTGCCATTATTATTTCCATTTCCAAGCAACCCAATGCCAATACTCTTGAGGTTACACGCCGTATTGAGCAAAACCTGATGGAATTAAGGAAAACCTTGCCTGCTGATGTGAAATTGGATACCAAAATATTCCGGCAGGCTGATTTTATTGAAACATCGGTAAAAAATGTTCAGAATGCGTTGATTGAAGGTGGTATTTTCGTAGTCATCATACTATTTCTATTCCTGGGAAGTTTCCGGACAACCATCATTTCATTACTTGCCATACCCTTATCCTTGCTTGGTGCGATAATAGTTTTAAAATTGCTGGGTATGAACATTAATACCATGAGTTTGGGCGGTATGGCTATTGCTGTTGGTTCGCTGGTTGACGATGCCATCATTGATGTTGAGAATGTGTATAAACGATTACGGCAAAACAGACAGAAACCTGCCGGTGAAAAGCAAACATCTTTTTACGTTGTTTTCGATGCGACGGGCGAAATAATGGCTTCTATGTTCAATGCTACACTGATAATTATTGTTGCATTTCTTCCCTTATTCTTCCTGTCGGGTATGGAAGGACGCATGTTAAAACCGCTGGGTATTTCGTTCATTGTATCATTATCAGTTTCGCTGATTGTTGCAATTACTCTGACTCCGTTACTTTCAAAAATGATGCTATCCGGCGACAAATTCCTGTCGAAAAGTGAGAAAGACAAATGGCTGGTAAGAAAACTGTTGCCTCTTTATGAAAAATCGTTGTTATGGTCGCTAAAACATAAGAAAGCAATCCTGTTTACCACATTCGGCGTTTTCATTTCGACATTTTTTATTTTCTCCTCATTTGGCCGTAGTTTCCTGCCCGAATTTAATGAAGGGGCATTAACCTTGTCGGTAGTGACCAAACCGGGAGCATCTCTTGAAGAAAGTAACGGAATAGGCAACCTGGTTGAAACAGAATTGTTGGCAATACCGGAAGTTTCAAGTACAGCCCGCAGAACAGGTCGCGGCGAACTCGACGAGCACTCGCAAACCACAAACAGCGCCGAGGTTGATGTAAACTTCACATTAAAAGGCCGTTCACAACAGGAGTTTATGGCCGATGTCCGTTCCACATTGTCCCGAATACCCGGAATTGCATTCACCGTAGGGCAGCCGCTCGGACACCGCATTGACCACATGCTTTCAGGTACAAGAGCTAATATTGCAATCAAACTTTTTGGCACTGACCTCAATAAAATGTTTACCACAGGCAATCAAATTAAAAAGGCCATTGCAGACATTGAAGGGCTGGTTGATGTGAATGTTGATCAGCAGGTGGAAATACCGCAAATTCAAATCCGCGCCAATCGTGATATGCTTGCGCAGTACGGAATAACAATTGAACAGTTTAACGAATTTATAGATATTTCATTTGGGGGCGAAAAACTGGCTGACATTTACGAAGGACAGCGCAGCTTCGATTTAGTGCTAAGACTAAATAAAGATTACACCGAAACTCTTGAAGGCTTCCAAACAGCCCTTATTGACACCGAAAATGGTAAAAAAGTTCCGATGGAACAGGTTTCCGAAATAGTTTCGGTGTCGGGGCCAAGTTCCATAAGCCGTGAAAACGTACAACGCAAAATTGTTATTTCTGCCAATGTTGCCGAACGAGACTTACGAAGCGTGGTAGGGGACATTCAGAAAAACATAAACGAACAAATCACATTGCCCGAAGGGTACAGGATTGAGTACGGCGGTCAGTTCGAAAGTGAAGCCAGTGCCTCAAAAACTTTGTTGATTACGTCAATAATTGCATTGTTTATTATCTTTTTGCTTCTTTTCCAGGAATTTAAAGATTTTAAACTCGCAGGGATTGTACTCCTTAATTTGCCGCTTGCTTTAATCGGTGGGGTATTCGCAATCTCATTAACTTCGGGTATTTTAAGTATCCCGGCAATTATCGGTTTCATTACGCTTTTTGGTATTGCTACCCGAAACGGGATATTGCTAATTTCAAACTATCAAAGGTTACAGGCACATGGGATTTCAATACACGAAACGGTTACAAAAGGCTCGTCCGACCGCTTAAATGCAATATTAATGACGGCTCTTACAGCCGCCCTTGCATTAATACCATTGGCTATGCGTGGCGACCTGTCGGGCAATGAAATTCAAAGCCCCATGGCAAAGGTAATTTTGGGCGGATTATTAACTTCAACATTGCTTAATATTTACATAGTGCCTGTTGTTTACAGCATTCTCAAAAATCGTGGAATTTTAAAATCAGAAAAAGTATGAAGGCAATAATAATAGTAACAAGTATGATTACAAGCTGTTTTTCGCTTTACGCTCAAAACAGTATTGATGCGGTTTTGTCTGAAGTGGAAAAAAATAATACCACCCTTTCTGCCTTGCGAATGCAGGTTGATGCTCAGAAACTCGGGACTAGTACAGGCATCTATCTGCAAAACCCTGAGTTTGAGTTCAACTATCTTTGGGGTGATCCAACAGATATTGGTAACAGGACCGACATTAAAGTTACTCAATCTTTCGACTTCCCATCTGCTTACTTTTATAAAAAGCAGATTAAAGATGCCCGAGATGAACAAATTGAACTGGAATACCAGAAGCAAAAAAAAGCCATCCTTCTCCAAACCCGTTTAATTTGTATGGATTTGATCTATAACAATGCAATGCAGTCCGAATTTGCAAAAAGAGTGAACAATGCCAAGGTGATAGCCGATGCTTATTATACTAAATTTGAGAAAGGTGAAACAAATATCATTGAAAATAATAAAGCACAGATGAATCTGGTGAACGTTCGTAATGAAGCGGAAGTTCTTGAAATCAACAGGAATGCTTTGTTATCAGAGTTGGCCTTGCTGAATGGTGGGTCAGTTATTCAATTTAAAGACATTGCGTTTCTGTCACCTGAAATACCCATTGATTTTGAACAATGGTTTTTGCTTACCGAACAAAACAATCCCCTGTTAAACTGGTTAAAACAGGAAATCGAAATAAATCAGAAGCAGGAAAAATTAAATTTCGCCATGAGTTTGCCGAAGATGTACACGGGTTACATGAGCGAAAAAATAGCCGGTCAGCATTTTCAGGGCATTACCCTGGGTATTTCAATTCCTCTTTGGGAAAACAAAAACACTTTAAAATACGCTAAAGCGCAGTCCAACGCCATGCAAGGCATCGTGGCGGATAACAGACTGAACTTTTATCATCAGCTTATAATTAAGCATGACAAGGCAATTAGTTTACAGCAAACTTTAAAAGATTACCGAAAAATGTTAAAGGATTATGACAATACATTTTTACTGGAAAAATCTTTAGCACAGGGAGAAATTTCCCTGACGGACTATTTTTTTGAACTTTCATTTTATTATAACAGCATAAATAATTTGCTTAAAACGGAGTTGGAGGCGAATAAAGCAATTGCTGAATTAAGCCAGTACTTTTAATCCATTTTTTTGAATTATTGTTGTACTTTTATTATCTGACAATATTTTATAAAAATGGAAATCATTATTATCACAATTTTATTTCTGTTAAACGGGATTTTCGCCATGTTTGAAATTGCGTTGGTCTCATCACGAAAATCGCGTCTCGAAGAAATGGCCAAATTTGGTAACAAAGGAGCAAATAAAGTCTTGATTTTGCTTCGGGAACCCGAAAAAATTCTTTCGGCAATTCAAGTGGGCATAACGCTTGTCGCGATTATTTCCGGCGCTTACGGCGGTATTGCAATTGCCGAAGATGTGGTTCCGGTTTTTAAATCAATTCCGGCCTTAGCCTCCTATGCCGAAACACTTTCTGTTATCCTCGTTGTGGGAGTTATCACATACTTTTCACTTATTATTGGCGAGCTTGTCCCCAAAACCCTGGCGCTTAACTACCCTGAACCGATTGCAGTTTATTTGTCACCATTCATGGCTATCATAGCTAAAATAACCTATCCTGTTGTTTGGTTATTAAGCATATCAACAAAGCTGGTTCTTAAAGTTTTCAATATTAAAAGCAAAGACGATCAGCCTGTTACTGAAGAGGAATTGATCATACTTTTGAAACAAAGTTCAGAACATGGAGTTATCGAAAAAGAAGAATCTGTAATTATCTCCGAAGTGATCCGGTTTGGTGACAAAAGGGCACGTTCAATAACGAATCCCAGGATTAATGTTGAGTGGTTGGATGTCAATGACCCGGATGATAAAATAATAAAAAAGGCGATGGAGACAACATTCTCCCGTTTAGTGGTTTGCAACGGTTCAGTTGACAAAATATTAGGGGTAATCACTATTAAAGACCTTTTGAAGTCCTACATCAGCAACAAATCATTAAATATTCAGGAACTGATTACTGAACCACTTTACATTCCTGAACAAATGCATGCCTTTAAGGTATTGGAGATTTTCAGGGATTCGAAAAATCACTTTGGTATTGTAGTTAATGAATATGGCGGGACTGAGGGTATTATTACTTTACACGACCTGATTGAAAATATTGTGGGTGACCTTCCTGCGATTGACGATATCGAGGCTCCAGAAGTTATCAAACGTGATGATGGCACTTATCTCATTGATGGTTCTATGAAAATAAATGATTTTATAAACCATTTCAATCTCTTTCCTTATTTCAACCGGGCCAGATACCCGGAAGACATTGAAACTGTTGGTGGTTTCGCAATGCACAAGCTTAAAAAAGTGCCACACGAAGGTGATTTCTTTTACATCCTGAATTATAAGTGCGAAGTAATTGATATGGATGATAACAGGGTGGATAAACTTTTGCTGGCCAGGATAAATTAAATGTATATAGAATTATGGTGTAAATATGAAAAGAGTACGTGTACTTTAATCATAATACACTTTAATTCTTTCTGTTTTCAATCTGGTCTTTAACCAATTCAATATTTTATTTTTATCGTCCTTATTTAAACTTTTATTTTTTGTCGTGCTAAAAATGATTATTTTCAGGCCATCAGTACCTTGTATCTTATTATCGAAAAAAATTGTTTCCGCAGAGGAACATGATTCTGCATAAGGGTACAGGTCTTTTTATTCATAGTAACTTTTATTTAATATACTTCGGCGACTCTTGTCATAAGGCAGCTAATAGTGCTGTCCGGGTATTTCAGTTCGGATTTCATTTTTATGCGGATCGTGGGGATGCCAGCCTGCAATCCCAAGCATAACAAAAAATCCGATGATATATGCAACCACGATATGCCAGCCATTTTTGAGATATTTAATGGTATTTCTTGTTTCAGGATACATGTTAGACATAGCTACACCTGCCGATGATCCGAACCAGATCATGGAACCGCCAAATCCAACGGCATAAGCGAGAATACCCCAGTCGTAACCACCCTGGTCGAGGCATAGTTTGGTGAGAGGGATATTATCGAAGACGGCTGATATGAATCCAAGAGAAAAGGCCGATTGCCATGATGCAGGAGGCAATTCTTCAACCGGCATCAGGGAGGCAATTACAACCAGGGCGATCAGAAATACTGTGCCTTTCCAGGCATGACTGATTTCGTGCCAGGGAGTTTTATAAAATAATGAACCGGCAAGAATGGCAATCCAAATCCCGGCAGCAGGAAAGTCAAGGAAAATATTCGTAAGGATTGCACCCGTTAAAATTAATAGTACGATCAGTAGTTTTCCGGAATCAACTTTCACACCGGCTTTTGGATCTTTAAGAATAGGTTGAAATTTATGCTGCTGTACTGCTCCGAAAATACCAAAAATTATAAACGATGCGAAAGCTGCAATAAAAGCTGGTATTACCCAAAGAGGTTCTACACCATCAATCCACATCAGGGTTGTCGTTGTATCACCAAGAATACTTCCTGCTCCCCCGGCATTACTTGCCGCAATTATTGCCGCTAAAAACCCAGGGTGCAACCTTCCCTTATAAACCACCATAGCAATCGTTCCACCGATCATTGCTGCGGCTATATTATCAAGAAAGGCAGACATTATAAAAATAAAAAACAGCAGTACCAGCCCGCCTCTCCAATCGTCGGGTAAAAATTCAGGCAGCACTTCAGGTACCTTCGACTCCCCGAAATGTTTAGCAAGTATTGCAAATCCAAGCAATAAACCCAGCAAATTCAAAATAATCCGCCATTCTCCTTCAAAGCCATCATGGCCGGTAATATGTTGAAAAATATCAAACTTCTTTTCGAAAATATATTTAAATATCACTACAGCCGCCAGTCCGGCGAGAGCAACCATCATCGTTTTTTTATGAAAAACGGCAACTCCGATAAGGGTGAGTCCGAACAGGATAAATTCCCCCCGGATGGGCCCGACAGAAGGAATTGAAGATGTATCCCCGGCTATCAGGGTGGTAGGTATTATAGCCAGCAATGCTAAAATCGTAACGGTAGTGAATGTTATAATTTTATTCAAACTGAAAGTGTTTTTATTTCCTGATGTCTGTCATTGTCCTCTTTTTTATCATCCCGCCTTTGGTGTCCTTGATGCTGCTCATTACGATAAAAGCTTCACTGTCTATTTTGTCAATTTCAGTTTGTAATTTAGCAATTTCAAGGCGGGTAATGACCGTATATATGATGTCTGTCTTGTTTAGATTTTCGCCTCGCCGGCCAAAGCCCCTCTTACCATAATATATTGTAACACCGCGGCCAAGTTTTTCTATAATCATTTGCCTGATTTCTTCCGACTTGTATGAAATGATTGTAATACCCGTGTATTCTTCAATACCTTCAACAATAAAGTCAACTGTTTTTGAAGCGGCAATATAGGTGAGGATGGCGTACAATGCTATCTCAATTGAAAGAAGATAGGCTCCGATTGAAAATAAGATGATGTTAAAAACAAGAATGATGTCGCCGATGGTAAAACTGATTTTTTTGCTTAAATAAATGGCAAGAATCTCTGTCCCGTCAAGCACGCCTCCGCCACGAATGGAAAGTCCGATGCCTGCCCCGAGAAAAAAACCTCCAAAGGCTGCAATTAATAATTTGTCGGAAGTGATTACAGGATAATTTATTGTTGCAATTACAATGGCAAGTCCGCTGATAGCCAAAACACTTTTAATTGCAAATGATTTGCTGATCTGAGTGTATCCAAGAGCAATGAACGGGATATTGATGACCACGATGAGAATGGATAAATGAATATCTGTAATCTCTGCGGTCAGGAGGGAAATGCCGGTTGCTCCTCCATCAATAAAACTGTTTGGAAGCAAAAAACCTTTCAATCCGAATCCAGCCGCAATAATTCCAATACAAAGCTGCAAAGAATCTTTTAGCAAATGTTTAGCGGTAACTTTTAGTTTTAGAAATTCTTTGGCATTATTATAACGGCTTAATGGTTTGCGTTGACGATTTTTATTAAAGTTACGCCAGGCTGTCTGAATGATTATCTGTTGAAAAATAGGATTCATTGTGTTGCTATTATGTAATCGTCAATAAATAAACAATGGAGAGCTTAAAAGGATAATTCGATAATTCAATTACAAGATGCTAAAATAGTAAGAAATTTTTTATTGAATATTGCGACATTTATGAATTCTATTAATCAATACAAGCCGGTGAAAATTTTACCATTCACCGGCTTTATAATCAAGTTATACCAAAATAATTAATCTTTCTTTTTTCCGAATTTTATGATCAAAATTACGGGTATTGCAAAAAAGGCTATTAACACCAGTGCAACAATTACTACTGATATATTCATTTTTTCTAATTTTTTATTAATAAATACATCCTGCCTGTTTCGTTAAAACAATAAGAATGAATAACATGAGAAAAGGCGCAGATGGATAAAACCCTATAGTTCATGGTTTGATTCAATAAACCAATGAATAAATCGAAAATGGTTTTACCCGAAAAAATGAAAGGGAAAGATGATCACTCTTGTTTCGAGGCTATAGAAAATGTTTTTCGAAGTATTTATATATCCCGAACCTGTATTTGCAATAGTTAATTCTGCAAATTGCCATAAATATCCGAAATCTTTAATGATCGTCAGTAAACCGGGAGCGGTAATATTTTTTAAGGATTTCGCATACTTTTTAACCTGACCTGGAATAATAAAAAGATCGGGCGCTTCGGCATACCAGCATGACGGCAGGTTTTTGGATTCACCGGCCAGCAATTCATTATCCGGTAAAAAATATCCATAGTTCGCACTAACGCTGAGGTAAAACAATATTGCAGATAGCAATAAAGTGGATATTTTAGAGCCGGAATTCATATTGCAAATTTACAATCTTTTCAATAAAATATGCTTACAGAAGGAATGTTTTGGCTAAATTATTATTTGATGTGCCAGACAGAAAGTAATCCTGAAAACTCATATCCCCAAAATTCGATGAAATACATTCTTATTTTCGTACGAGAATGGAAATTGTATATTGTTTAGCCCGTA
>Ga0172368_10007352_pt1 | contig 11527 bp, 4 predicted proteins | sample Lak11m_FD_114540 | JGI IMG/M metagenome (GOLD analysis project Ga0172368, IMG submission 114540) | Freshwater microbial communities from Kabuno Bay, South-Kivu, Congo - kab_022012_11m | ecosystem: Environmental > Aquatic > Freshwater > Lake | place: Democratic Republic of the Congo: South-Kivu...
GCCTTCGCAACCCGCCTTGCCTCTTACGATGGATCACGCGAATCGCTTGAAGGCATCTTGAGCCTGGCCGCCGACAAGCCCCCCCGCGATTGGGTCGATCGGCATATCGACGCGGCCTTGCTTGAGCTTGCCCAGTTCGCTCGGCGCTTCCGCGAAGCGGAGGCCTTCGTTTCCGTCCAAGGCCGCAAGGCTCGCAGCGAAGCCATCGCGGTCGTCATCGGCGCAGGCTCGGAGACGACGACGATCACTCGCTCGTTCGCCATTTCAGAGCGCCACCGCAAGACCGTCGACGACAAGGCGGCGGAACTGGCCTCGATGCTGCAAAGCCAAGGCCTGGGCACTGATGTATTGCTTGCCATCCTGGCAAAAGCCGGCATGAAGCTGGCCACAGAAAAGGAGGAGTCGAATGGTTGAACGCCACGTCTTGGGCATCTCCGGCGGCAAGGACAGCGCCGCCCTGGCCGTCTGGATGCGCGATAAGCATCCAGAGCTCGACATCGACTATTTCTTCACCGATACGGGCGAAGAGCTACCAGAAGTTTACGAATTTCTCGGCCGGCTCGAAGGCTACTTGGGAAAGCCCATCGCCAGGCTCAACCCGCGTCGCGATTTTCGTTTTTGGCTTCGCGAATACAACCATTTCCTCCCGAGCCCGCAGACTCGCTGGTGCACTCGCATGTTGAAGCTGCGCCCTTTCGAAGAGTGGGTCAAGCCATGGCTCGCAGCCGGCGACAAGGTCTTCTCCTATGTGGCGATCCGCGCCGATGAAGACTACCGCGAAGGCTACTCGGCGAAGGCCGACAACCTCTTCGTCCGCCTGCCCTTCCGCGAAGCCGGCGTCGACAAGCCAGGCGTGATCGACATCTTGGAGTCATCCGGGGTCGGCTATCCGAAGTATTACGACTGGCGCTCACGAAGCGGCTGCACCTTTTGCTTTTTCCAACAAAAGATCGAATGGGTGCGCCTGAGAGAGCAGCATCCCGAGGACTACGAAAAGGCCAAGGAACTTGAGAAGGACGCCCTGGAGCACGGCTCGCCCTTCACCTGGTCGAAGGGCGAGTCCCTTTGGGACATGGAGACGCCCGAGCGCATTGCAGAGATCAAAGCCGAATACGAAATCCGCCGAGCCCGTCAGCGAAGGAGCATCCCGATCAACCCTCTGCGCCCGGTCAGGGAGTGCCATGAGGACATCGACGACATGTATGGCGAGGACGAAGGCGGCGGAGCCTGCGTGGTCTGCCACAAATAAGTGCAGTCGTTAGACGCTCCGCTCGACAACAATGGTCAATTGCGGTTGGCCAGCGGTAGCCTCCGCAGTCACAAGGGCATTGAACGCAGTATTGAGGGCGTTCCAGCTCTTCACCCTGGTCATCAAGACACCAGCAAGTTTCCTATCTGCACGCCAACCTTTGCGTAACGCGGTGCAGACCAAGTCAGCATCGACAGCGATGCCGAGCTTTGACATCTCACTCCTGAGCCACAGCGAAATCCAAACACAGGCATCGTCTTGAAAGCTGTATTGATCGCCTTCACGCAACAGTGAAAAAACCTTTCCTGTAGTTGGGTTCTCCAACACAGTGGCGAATTTCCGAGACAACGTTGGCTCCTGGAGGAATACCCTCGCTTTCAACATTGCAGGCCTAATCATTTTTTGCGAGGCCGAGCGAGAAATGTGGTTGCTGGTGTCGGCGACCACATGCGACGCAATGTCGCCTCTAAGACGGCCAATAACACTCAGGCTCTGCTCGCGAGCGCGTTGAATCACCTCGACCAACGGCAAAGCCAGGACCTGCCCGACCTCAACGTCCAAGTCAAATTCCCTTGGTCCATTGCCGTCGTCCAATTTCAAATTCCGAGCCACCAATCGTGGTTTGGTTGAAGGGTCTGGTTTCTCCCAGGTTTGAAGTTCTCTTGCGCGCGCGCGTGCAAAAATCAAGCACCCGTCGATGTTCTTGTCTCGGCTAATGCCATTCAAGTCGCATTGCTGAGTGATGTGAACAAGACAAATTGATCCCGTCTTCAGATCCGGACCGGCAAGGACGGAGCCGAAAGGCAGGCTGCGACTGATGTTCTTCGCTGCCTCAAAATCAGATTCAATGAAGGACACATTAGGCAGAGCGCCGATCCACGTGAAATGCGAAATAAGGTTTCGCATGGCGTGCACGTCGGACGTTGGCGCGATCAACCTGTTCTCAATGGCCTTTCCATCGGGTGACAGCAGCTTTCGAAAAATGCCGTCCAACTTGGTCATGCTCGCTGATACGCCCGCATCTCCTTCAACGTGGAATAGATGCTCACGCGCAAGCAACTCATGAAGATGTTGGTCAAACGGATCGTCATCGCTAACAGACGCAAAATGAATCTGCTGCATGGCAGACGCATCCAAGTTCCATAGCGTCGCAGATGCCTCATCCTTGGCGGCATCCAGCGCCCTAAGCCAATTGTCCATAAACAGCCGCATCTCTCGGGCTGCCGGACGCTGTCGAGTCAACTGATCAAAACCAAGCCGCAAGCCTGGAGCGCCGAAAGCGTCACTAGTAATTTTTTGCTTTGGGAGCATCAGCAAGCCCGCCGCGCTAATCTGCGCCTTCTCGCTGAAACTCTGTTTGTTTTGCTCAAGCTCCTCGTGGGATGACATCAATACGATGGGTGGAATCTCACTGTCCGCGGCGGCTTGAGAGACAGTCCGCATGTAAGCAGCCACAGCAGCGACAGGATTGGCCTCACCGTTCTCAAGAAACAAGTCCAAAAACATAGCGTCGAACAGCAACACATCGTCCGCCGGGGGGCGAGGGGCTGATCTAATATCGATTTCAAAATGCGAAGCAGGAAATGCTTCACGCATGGCGGTATCAAGTTTTTTTACGCGAGCTGCACGCTCGATAAAAGGATTCAACAACGCTCTCAAATCTTGGTGGGCTCCTTGAGCGAAAGCATCACTCAAAATCAAATCTTGAACAGCGGCGTCTGAGTCAAAATACTCTGCTACACCATTGACATCACCATTCATGAGCTCAGCAATGGACTCAATCGATAGGCCAACCTGTCGCAAATATTCAAATCGCGGATCGTTTACGTCAGAAATTAAATCATAAAAATCTGGAATCACGCCTCTGACATGCTCACGCCGCAAGCCCGCGAGCTCGTCATCAATCACAAGTATTCTTTTGAGCGCGACAGCCTGCTCCCCAGCAAGCTGAATTACCTCCGGGGGCGCAACATCGGCCATGGGGGCATTGGCCTGCGCAGCAGCCAAGTTGACATTCTGCTCATCCATCTTCAACTTTCCTTGGGCAGTTCAAGCACGAAGGTTCTCAGTCGCCCATCTGCATCTGATGTCGAATCGAGATATAGCTTTCCGCCGTGATATTCAACGAGCTCTCGAGCAATGTAAAGCCCCAATCCCTTGCCCCTTTTTCGCGTTGTGAAGTAGGGTTTAAAGACATCCTCGCGATACGCAGGATCGATACCCGGCCCATTGTCGGACACGGCAATCGTGAATGCTCTCGAATCAATGTCCACCGACATTCTTCGAACTACATCCGGCTCTCGAAGGCTTTGCTGCACCCAATACACAGAATTGGTCAAAAGATTTTCAAGCACCTGCGCTATCAAACCACGCACTAGCTGAACGTCTAGCCGCCGCCCAGCAGGGTCCTCATCATCAACCGTCAATTCAAATTCAATTTGATGACGTTTGAACCTAGCACCAAAACCCGCCACGACTGTAATGACCTGAGCGACAACGTCATAACGTTCTTTTCGATTTCGGCCCGATGGACTCATAACGTCGATTGACCGAATACGCTTGTTTGTCGCAGTAATTTGCGACTGCAAGTTATCGACTAGTGAAACCATGGCTGAACTTGTGCCCTCCTCCTTTTTGAGGTCGGAAAGCAACTCCCCCGTCTTCTGAGTCAAACGCGTCAACTCGTGAACAACAATCTCAACGACTAGACCAATATTGGCAAGCTCCAACAATTCCACCCGCGTCTCGCGAGCAAGCTGAAGAGCGTTTCTGATGGTTTCGACATACTCGACTTGACCTTGCAGAGCGCGCCGAATTTCATCGACTTTTGGCTTCGCAGCAGGAATCGAACGGCCTATTTCTTCGACATTCCGCAATGTCTGGCGCAGCGAATCCTCAGACTTCCTGAGGCTCTCATCAGTAGATTCCTCCTCAATGGCGTGCTTGACTTCAAGTTGCTTCACAGCATCAATATGCGCACGGAGGTCTTTGACAATCACCTCCCCAAGCAATGTCACGAGCAAATCTTGCTCAGGGCAAGAGACCAATCTCTCTCGATTTGCAGCATCTATAAGATAAGGATTCGCCTCAGATGAAATATTGACACTTCCAACGGTTTGATATCGGTTGAGCGTAAATCCTTTGGTTCGAAGAGCTTTGGCATCCCACTCGAGCCAATCATCATCCATGCCGCCTGTTTGGCCCACGCGAAATCCATCACGATAGACTGCAAATCCACCGCACCAAACATTTAGTTCATCGAGTATTTTTTTCTTCGAGTGCTCAATGCTTCCACTGATAAGCGACCTGTTGAACCAAAGACAATTAACGGAAAAAGATCCCAGGCGGCGACAGATTTCTATGGGAACGCCTGCTTCACGTGAGATTTCCTCAAGAGTCCAAGTTCTCGATTCAGCGCTGGTGGCGCTTTTCCATGTCAGATCACGTCGGAGCGCCACGGAATTGGCAGACTCGCCTGGCGTGTATGAAATCTCAGTCTTGAATTGAGCGGACTCTATAAGCCATCGCGGCAACGGAACTATGGGCAGCCTATGTCCGTTCAATAGAACATCTATGGGGTATGGCCGCCTGCGCGAAGAAACCGGGTCTTGTAATCGGCGGATGAACTTATTGAGAAAGACTTGCACCTTGATGGTCGACCAATTCGCAACAAGCCCGCGTATCGTGATGACCGTTCCTTGTGTCTCAGGGGCATCGTTCTGCCCTCGAACAACGTGAAACTTTACTTCTCCCAGGTATGCAGCCGGATCATCAAATTTTCGCCAATCGAATTTGATCGAATGCCAATACCGCTCACCCTTGATCTTGGATTCGACGATTGCGAGGTCACCCAGCTTCATCATGGACAGACGACCAATTCCCTTTTCGCCCAAAACCAGGTGTTCCCTATTACTCCTGGTCTTCTTTTCCAAGAATTTGTTGGGAGTTCCGACGACCAGGAATCTATTCAGGAGATCCGAAGCCGACATTCCTTCGCCGCTGTCGCTTATCTGAATCCAATAGTCGTCACGCAAAAATTCTTCGATGCATCGCGCCAAGTCTCCGTTCGTAGCGGAATTTCCCTTGAATAGGTCCAAAACCTGGGCTCGCTGATCCAAATCCAAATCAGCGGAGATCGCTTTCTCAAGCCTTTCCAGCGCGGCAACCTTGGAAAGCTTTTCGGATAAAAGTTGTTCACGAACAAGGGCAACGGCGCCTGCATCCGCTGGCGCTGATATTGCCACCTTTGCCCGCGGCGAGCGGGCGTCAAAAGCATTCTTAATCAACTCATAGAGCGCCATCTCATCAGACGTGATCAGTTCGGCGCCGAGCTGTCGCATAGCACGCGCTGCTATTCGAAAAGGCTGGCCTTCATCATCAATTGAATTCTTCATGCTTATCTTCCTTGGAACAGCAACAAACCAACCTATGTCATGCCGAAATTTGAGGCGCGAATTGCCGCTACTGCCAAGGCAATATCGTCGTCAGAAAGGAATGGCGCCTGAGCGAAAACAAGCCCTTGCTCGCCATTGAGTTTTGCGGCCATGTGCCCGCGGCCGAGCAGCATCTCGGCTCCAGGCCTATCCAGCGCGATCTTTGAAGTGGCTTCGCTGGACACCTTCAAGATCAAGCGATTGCCCAAGTTCTCGCGAAGCTGCATCGGCATCACATCCTTGTCGGGCCGCTGCGCGGCGAAGATCAGGTGGATGCCGGCAGCTCGGGCTTTCACCCCCAGCCTCTGCACCGCCGCTCCCACAGCCGCCTTGTAGGCGTCGTCGAGCATCCAGTCTGCGAATTCGTCGTGGACCAAGAAGACCATGGGAAGGCGCTCCTGCTCGGACACCTTGGAGTTGTAGGTCGGCAAGTCGCGAGCCCTGGCCTTCGCGAAGGCCCGGTAGCGATCCTCCATCTCCTGGACCAGCGCTTCGAGAACCTCGGAGGCCTTCTCCTTGGTCGTGACGATCTCCTCGCGCATGTGCGGCAAGTCCGCCAGGGGGGCGTAGTCGACGCCCATCTTCGGGTCGATCAGGATGATCTGAGCAAGCTCCTTGGGGTTGGTCGCGGCGATGTCCAGCAGCATTGCTTGGATTAAGACCGATTTGCCGCTGCCGGTCGCCCCTGCAACCAGCGAATGCGGCTCGTGCGACGAGAGCCCTCCGAACTCGGAACCCAAGTTCAGATAAAGCAAGGCCCCATTGATCTCTTGAAGCCCCAAGAGGAAGGATGTGTTGATGCCAGCGACATTCCGATTGAGCTCGCGGCGAGACCACAGCTCCCAAAGCGACACGGCTTGGCGCTTCGCTCCCGCGACAGTCACAACGATTTCGCCTGGCTTGGGCTGGACCGTGACCAAGTTGATCGCGTGCGTGGTCAGAAGCTGCGTCCTCTTGTTTTCGATGTCTTCCACCCTCAGGCGATCGGAACCGGCGAGCTTGACCAAGCAGCCGTTCGGGGTCAACCGCGTTCCTAGGATCGACGCTTGCAGCCCATAGCTGTTGAGCGCGGCCTTGAGCTTCTTGGTGACATCCTGGGCCCATGCATCCCGCTCGGCATCCGCCTCCGCTCCGCCTGCGAACTTGCTGGACACAATCTCCGCAAGCGCCTTGCCCATTTGGGTAGGAGGACTGGCGGGCGCCGATGGAACTGTAGTCGATGCTGGGGCCGGAGCTGGCGCAACCTCGCCGGCTTGGGCCGGCACTTGCGCCGGAGCCTGCGGCTCGGGCGCCGGGGCGCTCACAGGAGTCGATGCCCCAGCATAGTTTCCGGCTTCAACCTCTGCCTCTTGGGCCACAGTCTCGCCGCTGGCGAGTTGCCCCATGGCCGCGAGCCATGGCACACGCGGAGCAGGCCTCTTGAAGCCGTGCGATTCCCATAGCTTGTGCGCGCCAAGCCCTGCCCTGGCTTCCCCGACACCTGAATCCCTTGCATAGGCCTCGGCAAGCTTGCGAAGGTCTGGCCGATCGAATACTTCCTGCCATGCTTGGACGCCATCAGACTCTTCGAGCAGTTCTTGATCTGATGCGGAGGACGAACCAGCATCTGAGGTGTGGACGTAAACCTGCGAGTAGCCTCGCAGAGAAATCTCGACATCGCCTTCGCGCAACTTCGACCTGGCACGCTCCATGAGACCTGTCATGCCAGGCGGTATGTCCGCATCGATCAACATGTCGGCCAGGCGCGCGAGCCAAACATCTCGGTCAAGCCGGCCAGGATCGCCAAAGAGGGCTTCCCGGAACATGCCCAGCGTCGCTAGGAGCTGATCCTTCGAATCGCGGCGGGCCTTGGCCAGGCCATCTTCGGAAACATACTTCGATTCGACGATCGAGATCACCACCCGGACGCCATCCTCGCGCTCCTCGACATTGAGCGCCAAGATGTCGGCAATCCGGCTTTCCGGCTGGGAGAGCCAGCTCGCGTAGTCGTCCAGCAGGAAATAGGCCGTCAAGACCTGACCACCGCCAGCAGCGGCTTTGAATTCCTCGGCAAGCAAGCATCGGCTGAGGACCAGGCCGATCATTTCTCCTGCCGACACCCCGCGCTTTGCCGCTCGCAGCACGATGTCGCCCGAAACTGAGAGAGCATCCCTCTTGGCCTTTTCGACGGCTTCCTGAATCTCATCGGAGGAGAGCTGCAGGTTCAATTCGTCAAGGCGCCTGCGAACCAACACGCCCAGCAATCGAAGCTCGGAGGTCGAGCTCACGATCATGTTGCGGCCGTTTGTCGAGCCTCGGCGATAGCGTACAACCGTGATGTTGTTGTGCTGGAGCTGTCGCTTGTCCAAGAGCTCGTCGTAGGTGGCGACCCACTCGGCGAGCTCGTGGGCATCTTTGATCATTCCGGCGAGAGCTGGGTTCTGCAATGAGATCCGACGCGCAGGAAGGAATCGCTGCTCAGGGGACGCGTCGGTCTGCCGGCAAACGGCGCCAACTGCCGACACATAGGCCCAGCCCGAAGCCGTCTGCCAGGGGCAAGCCAGGAAGGTCGTCGATTTGAGTTCGTTCTCTCCCGAGACGCTCCGATAGGACCAGCGCGAAGGGGCGTGCTCCAAATTCGGCCGATCGTTAGTCCATTGGACCGGCAGCCATTCGGACTGGGCGGCCCGAGCCACCACATCATGCAGGAACGCCACATCGAAGGCCTTGAAGCCCTGGGCGCTCTCGCCGGGCGTAGACGAGATCGGCGTCACCGAAATGCGCAGCTTCGAGATGAAGTTGTCGCTGGTCTCGCTGACCACCGGCAAATCCGGATCGACGCCGGCCTTGTTCACCAATTCTCCATAGACGCGACGGAGCTTTGCCGGGTCCGAATGGCGCACTGACACGCTGCATTGAAGCTTGCCGTCTTCCTGGATCGACGAGAGCTCGCGCACCGTCGCCAGGGGCAGCTCCGCCGCGTCGGCGTTGTAGAGCATCACGCTGAGATTGCTCGCCTCGTGGGGCTGCAACCCGACGTAGCGCTCCAAAAGCTCGCGCGCCTGCTTGGCCGCCGATGCCGGATCGACATCGGTCATTGCTTCATCTGCGCCGCGAGTCGGCGACTCCAGCAGGCTGTAGCCGTTGACCGTGCTGCTTTCGGAAACCAGGGTCGGCGCCCCGCCGCGATTGAGGACTGCGATCTCGGGATAGAAAGGATGGGCGATCTCGTCGGAGAGCTCGCGCATGAAAATCTCGCGATCCCCGTAGAGGATGCTGCCGCTAGACAGCAGATGAGTCGCAAAGCCGGCCACTCGTCGCGACTTGACCGCCAAGGCCTTCATACGCTCGGGATGCCATGGCGGGATGATCATGGCCGGGTTGTCGCCAGCGACTCGGACCGTCCCGATCGAGAGCACTTCCGAGACCAGTCGGGAGCGACAGACATCGCCGCGAGCATGGGCCATGAGAGTCGAAAGCAAGGCCTCGAAAGACTCCGCCTGCCGCATCACCGCTTCGCCATGAAGGCCTGTCGAAACGAAGTCCTCCATCGCCTTGATGTAGTCCTCCTCGAACTTGTCCCAAGAGGCTCGGACCTCATCTCGCTGGAGCGCAGTCAAGCGGCCCTCTTCAGCGAGATCCTTGATGCGTCCCTTGATCTCGTGGCGCAGGCTGCGCAGCTTGTTCGCAGCCGGAACCAGCGAGCCGGCGTCGGTCGAATAAGTCGCCTCCAAAGTGCCGGTGTCATGCAGGGAGACGTTTTGGACTCCGCCCTTTTTGCTCACCAATCGACGCGGGACTTCTGTCGCCCCGACCGCGCCCTTCTCCATGAGCCGCCGCATGTCGGCGACCATCGACAGGCCAATGGCAGTCGGTTTGTAACTCCAGAGCAATTGAGTTTTCGCAAGGACTAATTCACCCGCGTTAGATAGACAGACAAGAGCAACATCAAACTTAATCTGCAATGCAGCGCGGGACAATGATCTCTGGATTTTTAGCTTCTTATTCCGAGCAATCGCATATTCCTTTTCTTTCGCGAAATAGCTCTCAAAATCAAACAATGGATCGGGCAAATCTGCAGCAGTCATTCGAGTGCAATGCCACTGGGCTTTCGTCCCCATCAACTCCTTGAGACCTCGATACATCGAAGAGAAAAAGCAACCGGCATCGTAGTTAAATCTTTCGCGCCACTCAGTGCGCCCCTTAACTACCGTGAAGCGCAGGATCCGATCGCCCTGGGGATCGCGCAAGCCCGCATGCAAGCTGTTGACCACGCGAGCAAAGCCGTCGAAAAAGTCATGGCATTCGATCGGCTTGCCATACAAGGCCTTCTCCCAGCGCGAGCACAGCTTCGCATCCTGCTCCAAGAGCCTGCGCTGCTTGACGAAGAACTCCTCATCTTCTTCAGTGAAATCGGAGCGGCGTTCCCGGCCCTTCAAGTCTTCCAAGAGCTTGCGTCCCTCCGCGTCGAGGGCGTTCTCCTGGTCGCAATCGTGATCGAAGAATCGGATCGTCGAATCGGCCAAACCGAACTGCTTCTCCTTGGGTTTGTCAAACGCCAGGTAGACGCCATCGCCCTCCCATTCGAACTGGGCCAATGCATCTGAGGCGTCGGCATCGCCGGCCGGGGCCGCAGCGAAGGCTTCGAGGGCCAGGCGCGCGGCATCGTCGATTTCGGCGGCATTGGTTAGGATGCGCTCCGTAAGTTCGTCCGGGTCCAATGGCTGGCCGTTTTGTCGAAGCTTTTTGAGCAGCGGGGCCCGCTGCGCGAATAGCTTGGCGAACGCCTTCTGCCATGGCTTGCGCGAGGCCGCGTAAGTCTTGGCGTTGGAGAAGAAGGAGCTGTCCCTTGGCAGACCGGCGCTTGGCAAAGCAAATCCCACGGCGTCGCGGATCGGCAGGCCCCGAGTGGAGACCGCCTCGACGATCGCCGAGCAAAACTCGCCGAGCTGCACCAGCGACAACTCGGACGAAGTCAGCAGCCCCCAGAGAGCCGCATTGAACACCGCCTTGTCGTCTGGAACAGGAGAAATGCCGCCGGCATGCAGCGAAGCGTCTACCCACGGATCGGCTTCTGCACGCATCTCTTTCGCGCCGATAGCCATCACATGGCCAAGGGTGTCGGCGAGGTTGTGCTCGTTGCCATTGGCCGTCAGGATCGCCGCCTTGGCCGTCGAGGCGTTGTTGCGCACATAGCCTGCGTTGTGCGGGATGAGGATTTCATGGGCGAGGCCCTGCCCCTCCACGAGCGCCTCGGGGATCATCAGATCCACTTGGGCGGCCAAGTCCGAATTGGCGAGGATCGCCCGCGCGACAGCCGCGATTTGGTTGGCGGAGAGCTTGTCGAGACGGAACAAGGCCGCCGAATCGCCAGGCTGGCCAGGGTTTGAAATGCGCTTGGCGAGGATCTCCGCGCCGACGCGCCCGATGATGCGGTCGGTCAGCATGCGGCCTCTCCTTTGAACGCGAACGGGTTTTCTACAAACGAGCAGGAGTCCGAGAGCCTGCGCACGAGGCCAAGGCCGACGAGCCGAGTTTCAAGGTTGTCTCGGTTTTCGCTGAGCTCTTCTTGATCGACAAGCTTGGCGTCCAACAGGCGCGAGCCTTCGGCGTCGCCCAAGATCAACCCATAGCGTCGCTTGGCTTCGGCGAGGAATTCGTCGAACTGCATGCGGTCGTCGACGATCGCGACCACGATCGACTTGAGCAGTCGATCGTTGGGCGCATAGCGGGTACGCCGCGAAAGCCTGCGGGAGCTCAATCCGATGGATCGCGACCAGGCCGCATGGATCTTTCCGACATGCTGCTCATGGCGCGCCAAGGCGTTCTCGACCAAATCGGAGACCAGGGCATCAGGGCTCTTGCC